>Ga0193696_1000123_pt1 | contig 32964 bp, 33 predicted proteins | sample L3m1metaG_FD_145074 | JGI IMG/M metagenome (GOLD analysis project Ga0193696, IMG submission 145074) | Soil microbial communities from a riparian zone of the East river system, Colorado, United States - L3m1 | ecosystem: Environmental > Terrestrial > Soil > Riparian zone | place: USA: East River... | reverse complement strand
ACTGGACTTTGCGGCTTACTTCTCGATCAGGTAGAGATCCGACAACATCCGCGTGTACGAATAGACGACCGTCTGTCCGTCGGGTGTCACCAGCACCGGTCCCACATTGATCAACCCCGCGCGATCGGTCGGCACGACCTCGCGCCACTTCTCGCGCAGACCGGTGACGAGATCGATCTTCGTGACGATCGCGGGGATGCGGCCGAAGGTCGCGACATACAGGAACCGGCCGTCGGCGCTGAAGCGGATCGGGACGTCGGTCCCCTGCATCGGCGCGACGAGTTGCGGCTGGCCTCCGTCGACCGGATAGAAGTAGTAGTGGCGATCCGCCGCGCGCCCGAGGACTCGCGTGCTGTCGGGAGTGATCATCGTGCCGATCACGCCGTCGGGGGCGACGCGCGCGGGCGGGCCGCCGGCGATCGACTGCACCCACAGATGCGGCGGCTTGCCCGGCTCGTTGCCGGAGAAGAGGATCCGCTTGCCGTCGGGGAACCAGCGCGCGGCGCGATGATTGATGTTGTCGCGCGTGACGGCGCGCGGCTGACCGATGCCGGTCGGCAGCAGCATGATCTGCGCCGGCATCCGATTGCGCGGGATCGAGAGCACCGATTGCCCGTCGGGCGAGAGCGACTCCGTCGTGCCGTCGCCGATGCGGATGGCGGGCGAGCCGTCGGTGTGGCGGTAGTAGACGCCGTAGATCGAGCCGCCCCCTTCGCCCGACTCCGACAGGATGATGGTCGAGCCGTCGGCGGAGAGATCGCGCGCGATCGAGTAGTCGAGCCACGAGAGGTCGCTCTCGTCGTTACGCGTGGGGAGCGATGCGTGAACGTTGCTCCGGATGTTCTGCTGCGCCGCGAGGATGCGGCCGTCGCGCGAGATGTCGAGCAGCCAGATCCAGCCGGCGCTGCTGTTCACGATGCGGTCTTCACCCTTCAGATCGACCGCCGCGATCGCGCGACCCCACGACTGTTCCTCGGCGAACCAGATTTCTTTTCCATCCGGACGCCAGGCCAGGCCTTCGATGCTCTGCAGCTCCGGCGTCAGGGCGCGCGCTTTCGACGTGGCGACATCGACGACGGAGACGAGTCCGCGATCGTCGTTCGTGAACGGATGATCGATGAACGCGATCGAGTCGCCCTTCGGCGAAAAACGAGGCGTGGTGATCCAGCCGACGGTTTGATAGAGCACCTTGCCGATCGGATATTCGAGGCGGCAGTGTCCATCCATCGTGCGCACGATCGCCAGCGCGCGTCCGTCGGGAGTCCAGTCTGCTGCTTCGACGTCGTTCAGTAACTGGCGCGGCGCGCCGCCGTTGATCGGCACCTGCGCCAGCGTTCCGCTCTCGCGCAGGTATCCGGTCGGATGGCGATGGAGTGAGATCGCGAGCTGGCCGGTCGAGGAGACCGAGAGGATGTCGGCGTCGCCGAATCCGAGGTCGCGCGATTCGGGAGAATCGGCGCGCGCGGTGTAGACGGCGATCGGATTCCCCGCCCAGCGCGCGCCGTAGAAGATCGTCTGCCCGTCGGGAGAGAAGCGTGCGTTGAAGATTGTGCCGCTGCGGAACGTCACGCGGCGATACCGCGGCGGCGGCATGCTGCCGTGGCGCGTGCCGGCGAAGTAGATCGTGGCGAGTGCGAGCGCGGCGGCGGCGGCGAGGATCAGCGGCTTGACCATCGCGCGCGGACGGAGGCGCGGGAAGCGTCGATACGAGATGGCCTGACTGGTCAGTCCGGAGAGTGCGCCGAGGTCGAACGCGAGATCGCGCGCGGACTGGAAGCGCTCGTCGGGATTCTTTTCCAGGCAGTGGCGAACGGTGCGCTCGAGCGCTCCGGGGATGCGGATGTCGAGCTCGATGAAGTCGGGCGGCTCGTCTTTGAGGATCGAGTTGAGCGTCTCGATGGGGGAGTCGCCGCGGAACGCGGGACGTCCCGTCAGCATCTCGTAGAGCATCGTGCCGAACGCGAAGATGTCGGAGCGGTGATCGCCGGAGCCGCCGCGGATCTGCTCGGGCGACATGTAGCCGACGGTGCCGAGGAGTCGACCGGGCTCGGTCGGCGTGGAGGGGAGCGTCGGCGCGTGATCGTCGTACGGATGCGCGGCCGCCTCGGCGGCGACGCCGGGAACGCGCGGGCCGATCAGCTTCACGAGACCGAAGTCGAGGATCTTCACCTGGCCGTCGCGGGTGACGAAGATGTTCTCCGGCTTCAGGTCGCGATGGATGATCCCTTTGTCGTGTGCCGCGCCGAGGCCGCGCGCGATCTGCACGGCGTAATCGGTCGCCTTGCGCGGCGAGATCGGACCCTGCCGCAAACGCACGCGCAGCGATTCGCCCTCCAGCAGCTCGCTGACGATGAAGTGCTGATCGTTGTCGGCGCCCACGTCGAAGACCGCGACGATGTTCGGATGATTGAGCATCCCCGCGGCGCGCGCTTCCTGTTCGAATCTGCGCAGCGCCTCGCCGTCGTTGGAGAGATTCCGGGAGAGGACTTTGAGCGCCACTTCGCGCCCCAGTCGCGTGTCGACGGCGCGATACACCTCGCCCATCCCCCCCGCGCCAATCTGCGCGGCAATGCGGTACGGACCGAGCTGCGTGCCGGGAACGAGCATCGCCGACGCGAAAGATAGCAGGTCAGATAGCAGGGGCGGACAGCAGATAGCAACCGCCCGCCTCTCTTGCTACCTGCTATCCGCTATCTCGTTCAGCAGTGCCTTCGCTGCAGACTCGTGCTCCAGCATGAACATCAGATACCGGATGTCTACGTTCACGTTGCGGCCGACCGCGGGGTTGTAGCCGAAGTCGTTGGCCACGTTCTCCCACACGCGGTCGAAGTTCACGCCGACCAGCTCTCCGCGGCCGTTGACGGTCGGGCTGCCGGAGTTGCCGCCGGTGGTGTCGGCATCGGCGAGAAAGTCGACCGGCACTTTCGGATTTTTCTCCGCCAGCGCGAGCAGGGGCTTCGGCGCGTTGAACGGCTCTTCGCCGGTGTCCTTCTCCAGCACGCCTTCGAGCGTCGTCTGCGGTTCGTACCAGACGCCGTCGCGTGGCGCGTAGCCCTTCACGTGCGCGAAGCTGACGCGCAGCGAGGAGTTCGCGTCGAAGGCCACCGGCTTGCCGGCATGCGCCATCACCGCGCGGCGCCACTCGGGGCGGAGCCGCGAGATCGTTCCGTCCCAGCGGGACTTCCGTTCGTCGAGATCGCGGATGTCGCGGTCGAGCGTGAACGCGAGATCGAGCAGCGGATCGTGCCGCGCGTGGAGCTGGTCCGGCGTTTCGTTCAGCATCTTCGCGCGCTCGGCGGGATCGAAGACTTTCGTCTGCGTGTAGAGGTCGTCGACGTTGATCGCCTTGAAGACAGGCGAGGGCGCCTGTCCTACACGCGCGACGACGGAGGCGAAGATCCGCTTGTCCGACGGCGCAAAGAAATTCTTCTGCTCGCGCGCGAGGCGATCGGCGAGACGTGGCAGGTTGCGCTGCATGTAGAGCGAGTCGCGCTCGGCGTCTGGCTTCTGCCGCTCGATCGCGGAGCGGACGACCGAGGTCGAGAGGAAGAGCGACTTCGGTCCGAGCGGCACGTTCGACGCGTTCGTGCCGTAGAGCTGCGTGAGGATGAAATCGCGATCCCACGTCTTCCGCTGCTCGGCGATCATCTCCGCCAGTCCGCGATATGCGTCGACCGCGTTTTTAAATTCGGGGCGCGATGCCGCCCACTTCAACACGACATCGTCCTGCGCCATCTGCTTCTCGACGATCGAGCCGCGCTTGAATCCGGCGAGCTGGCCCTCGGCGTTCTTGAAGCGATTGCCGAGGGTCTTGAGGTTGTCGGCTACGAGGATCTGCGCCTCGGCGTTTCCCTTCGCCGTCTCCTCGAGAATGCGGATCCACTCGCCGTACACGTCGCGGCGGCGCGTGAAGAAAAGGTCGCGGCGCTCGAGCATCTCGGCCGCGGTGAGCGAGCGGTAGGTGATGCCGGGATAGCCCATCACCATCACGAAGTCGCCGCGCTTGACGCCCTGCTTCGCGATCGGAAAGAAGAACTCGGTGTGGTACGGCTTGCCGTCGACGTACGCGCGGCCGATGGCGAAGTCGCCGGTGTGGCGCGGCCACATCCAGTTGTCGATCTCGCCGCCGTATTCGCCGACGGAGCGCGGCGGCGCGTAGGCGAGGCGGACGTCGGAGAGCTCGAGCTGGTCGGCGAGGATGTACTGCACGCCGCCGTCGAAGGACGCGACGCGGCAGCGGGAGGACGGACGCTTCTCGCATTCGGCCACGAGCTCGTTCGAACGGCGCTCGATGGCGCGATGACGGTCGGTGTCCGAGGCGTTCTGCGGGATCGAGGCGAGGATTTGTTTCGTCACGTCGGTGAAGCTGCGCGGGATCGTCAGGCGAAGCGCCTTGCCCGGGAGCTCGTCGTTGCGCGACTTCGCCACGAAGCCGTTCGTGATGATGTCGTTCTGCGGGGTGGCGTGCTCCTGCAGGATGGAGAAGAGGCAGTGATGGTTCGTGATGAACAGTCCGTCGGGCGAGATGAAGCCGCCCGAGCAGCCGCCGACGTTCACCGTCGCGGCGAGCAGGCCGGTGCCGCGCTTCGGATCCCACAGCCGCGACGGCGCGATCTGCAGCCCTTCCTTCTTCAATGTTGCCGGATCGATCTGCAGCACCTGCTGCGGTGTCCACTTTCCTTCGATGGCGAAGGCGTTGAGGGCGAAGAGGAGAAGGGCGGGCAGGAGGCGTTTCATGCGGCGGACATTCTGGCACGGGCAATCCGCGCGCGAGATCGGACCGTAGTGTCGGCATGCGAGTCAGAGAAATCGTTGCCGCTTTGTGTCTCGTGGCGGTGCCGGCGTTCGCCGCGCCGAACCTCGTGGTGAATGGTGATTTCGAACTGAACGGCGGGCCGGGGACGAATAAGATCACCGGCTGGGTGGTGACCGATCAGGCCGGCGGATCGGGGAGCTGGTACGCGCAGACGGGCGTCTATCCGATGCCGCCGACGGAACGATGCTCGAATGAGTCGGTGGCCGCGCCGCCGTCGGGCTTCGCCGCGATGTCGAATCAGAGCAACCCGGGATCGCACGTCCTCCATCAGGACATCGCCCTGCCGGCGATCGCCACGAAGATCACGCTGACGTACGACCTCTTCATCTACTCGCATCGCGCGTTCCGCAATCAGCCGACGCTCGATTACAACATCCTGCCGAACACGCAGTTCCGCGCCGACGTCCTCGATCCGGCCGCTCCGGTGACGGACATGGGAAGCGGCGTGCTGATGAACGTCTATCAATCGAATGACGGCGATCTTCGGTACGCGCCGTACGCGACGCAGACGGTCGATCTCACGCCACTCGCCGGACGGACGATCCGGCTCCGTTTCGCCCAGGTCGACAACGTCGACTGCTTCAACGTCGGCATCGACAACGTGTCGATCACCGTCCAGGCGTGTCCCGTCGCCGTGCCTGCCCAACTAGAGATCGCGCATCAATGCGCACTCGGATGCGAGTCGGGAGTGCCGATCTCGTTCTTCGCGACATCGCCGAGCTACGTGCCGCAGGCGTGCGATGCGTACGCGTGGGATTTCGGCGACGGCAGCAGTTCGGCGTCGGCGAATCCGGCGCACGCATTCGCCAATCCCGGCACTTACGCTGTGAATCTCACGGTCACGAACGCCCTCGGCTCGACGAGCGCGCAGACGAATTTGACAATCGCACCGCCGCCGCCGCGACAACGCACGATCCGGCGGTGAGGCCCGCGAAACGTGGTCGGTTGAACGACGCTCCTGAAGAAGGCTTGGCCAATCAACGCAGCCGGCCGTGCCGGCTAGTGCAGGAACATCGGCATCCCCATCACATCCGCCACCTTCGGGCGGTAGTTCTCGGGATCGTAGAAGCGGTCGACGTCGACGCGCTTCTTGGCGATGCCGCCGACTTCGACGTCGACCGCGTTGTAGCGGCCGTCGACGACCGCCACCATCTTTCCGGTCTCGCCGCGGTACATCAGGTCGGCCGCGAGGCTGCCGAAGTTGTTCGCCACGAGCTGGTCGAGTGAATCGGGCGCGCCCGATCGCATCAGGTAGGCGAGGCGCTGGTAGATGACCTTGTCGCGCGTTCGCGTCTCGAAGTAGTCGCTGATCACGTTGCCGATGCCGCCGAGCTTGCGATTGCCGAACGCATCGGCCTCGCCCGATTCGATCATGCTGCCGCCGACGACGGTCGCGCCTTCCGAGATCGTCACCACCGCGTAGTTGCTCGGGTTGTCGCGCTTGTCCTGCGCGAGCATCTCGTACAGCCGCTCGCAGTCGAACGGCACCTCCGCGATGATCGCGCGATCGGCGCCCGCGAGGTACGAGCTGAGGAGGCAGGTCTCGCCGGAGTAGCGGCCGAACAGCTCGACGACGAGGAAGCGCTCGTGCGATCCGGCGCCGGTGCGGAGGTCGTTGATGAAGTTCACCGCGCGCGTGACCGCGGTCGAAAACCCGAGGCAGTAGTCGGTGCCGTAGACGTCGTTGTCCATCGTCTTCGGGATGGCGATGAGCGGGACGCCGTGATCGTCGAGCTCGCGGGCGAAGGTGAGCGTGCCGTCGCCGCCGAGGGCGACGAGGCCGTCGATGTCGAGGAACCGGATCACGTCGAGCGCGAAGCGGGTGAGGTTGTAGCGTCCGCGCTCATCGGGCTCGCCCTTCACATTCTCGAGATGCGACGGCACCTGCTCCGCTTTGACGATCAGCGGATTGACGCGCGTGGTGTGCAGGACCGTGCCGCCGCTGCGGTCGATGGTGCGCGTGTTGGCGCGCGTCAGCGGCATCAGCCAGTCCGAGTTGTCGGCCGATTTGTCGGGGACGATGTTCAGCAGCGACGCCCAGCCGCGGCGGAGGCCGATGATCTCGCAGTCGTCGCACGAATCGAGCAGACGCCAGACGAACGATTTGATCGCCGCGTTGAGGCCCGGGACGTCGCCGCCGCCGGTGAGGATGGCGATGCGCTTGCGCATGCGTCTTCGGTTTATACCATTCGTGATCCGCCTCACGCTCGCCGCTACGGCCGCGGCCGATATTGATGCGGATGATTCACACTCTCGCCGTCGTCGCCATCCTCGCCGCGACTCCAGCCGGCATGGCTCCGCTGCCCGCGCAATATCTGCAAGCGGCGATGTTCAACTCGCCGGATGGGTGGGTCAGCATCCATTCACCCGAGGGCTCGGAGTGGTTCGAGATGCGCGCCTTCGACGGCGATGCCGACCCGCGCTGCAATACGCGCCCGGCGCGCTGATGCTCGACAGCTCCTACCTCGACGGACTGGAAGGAAACATCCGCAAGACGCACCCTGGCGAGACGATCTCCGAGTTCTCCGCCGAGTTGATCACTCAGCCGGTCGAAGGGATCCGCTACTCGTACAAGAAGTCGAAGAACGGTACCGCGCGGTATACCTTCTGGTACGTGACCGGGTGGGAGCACAAGGTCTTTCTCCAGGCAGAGTCGCTGACCCCTCAGGAGCCGAAGTGGCTGAGGCAGATCGCGCAGTCGTTCCGCTGGATCAAGATGCCGTGAGCCGCGCGTTCGCCTTCGTCTCCCCCTCGGGGAAGAAGACGACCTTCAGCGCTTCGTGACGATCGAACCGGCCGACGCCTTCGTGGAAGTCGTTCAGCGAGTCGTACGTCGCCTGCACCACCCACTCGACGTCGAGTCCCGACCGCAGGAGCGCGAGCATGCGCTGCCACGTCGAATACATCCGCCGGCCGATCACGCCCTGCAGCGTCACACCTTTGAAGATGACGTTGCGCGTGTAGTCTTCGATCGTCACGGCGTGGCCCGCGGGAAGCCCGAGGAGAGAGAGGAAGCCGCCCATGCGAACGGCGTCGAGCGCGAAGTTGATCGCGGCGGGGGAGCCCGACATCTCGAGCACCACGTCGACTCCGACCCCGTCGGTCAGCGCTTCGATGGCGCGCTTCACGTCCTTCGGATCGGACGTGCGCACGTTGAACGCGTGCAGGTTCGCGAAGTTGCGTCCCGCCGCCCAGCGGCGCGCGGTCTCCAGCGCGTGATCGCTGACGTCGGTGACTACGACCGTGCTCGCGCCGCTGTGCTCGCAGATCGCCGCGGCCATCGCGCCGATCGGACCGAAGCCGGTGATGGCGACCGACTTTCCGGCGAGGTCGATGACCTGCGTGCAATGCACCGCGTTGCCCAACGCATCGAGAAACGCGCCGACGCGCAGCGGTACATACGAGGCGAGCTTGATGACGTTCGACGCCGGCACCTTCACGAATTCGGCGAACGCGCCGTCCTCGTGCAGGCCGTAGATCTTCGTCCGCGTGCAGATGTGTCCATTGCCGGTGCGGCACTGCGGGCATTCGCCGCAGATGACGTGCATCTCCGCGGAGACGTAGTCGCCGACGTGCAGCTCTCCTTCGAACGCGCGCCGGGCGTTCGCGCCGAGCTCCTCGACGAATCCGCAGAATTCGTGGCCGTAAATGCGCGGCGGCTGCATGGAGTCGCGGATCGACGGATCCCAGTGGTAGATGTGCTTGTCGGTTCCGCAGATGGCCGTGGCGGCGACGCGGACCAGGACTTCATCGGCGCCCGGCTTCGGCTTCGGACATTCACGGACCTCGGTACCTTCCGGTCCATCGAGAGGCTTCGATTTCACGACGGCGATCATCGAGCGCCGAATGTATCACTACGCCGTCGTCGCGCGCCGCAACTGTCGCCGCACGTAACGGAACGCCGCATCGATCCATTGATCGACGGCCGAAGGAACCGGCGTATCGACGTGATGCACGTGCACGGGAAGGTCGGACGCGAACTGGTTGACGGCCCAGATCAGCTTGTCCGGATCGCGCACGTAGCAGTCTTTGTGCAGTCCGCCGTCGACGAGGTAGAGGCGCTTGTTCGATGCACAGGCGTCGTACAGCTGGTGCGACATCCAGGCCGGCACCGATTCGTCCGCGCTGCCGTGAATGATCATCAGCGGCACGTTGAGGTGTTTGAGCACGGTCTTCGTGTCGAAGAAGCTGCCGGCGACGAGATGGAGCGGCAGGCGAGGCCAGGTGGCGCGCGCCATGTCGGGGAGGTTCGTGAAGGTCGACTGCAGGATCAGGCCGTCGAACGGATGATGACGAATGGCCTGCGCCGCGATCGCTCCGCCAAGCGAGTAGCCGTAGAGGATGGAGGGGAGATGCTTCGGCCGGATGGTCTCGTGGAAGCGGCCGGCGGTGATGGTGTCCGCGACGACGCCGGCGTACGTCGGCGTGCCGGTGCTCTTGCCGAAGCCGCGATAGTCGAAGAGCATCGCGTTGATGCCGGAGTCCTGCAGCGGCCGGACGATCGACGCCATGTTGGTGAGGTTGCCGGTGTTTCCGTGACAGAGGACAGCCGAGGCGATCGGCTTCTCCGCGCGGCAGTACCAGCCGTGCAGCATCTCGCCGTCGTCGGTCTCGAACCAGAGCTCCTCGAACAGTTCGCGCTTGATGCCGGTGGTGATGCCATAGTCGGCGGGGTTCCACGACTTTTCGGGCTCGCGGCTGGGACAGAAGAGCTGCGTGTGACGGAAGATGCGGCGGGCGAGGTCGAGAGCGATGAAGGTGAGCCCTCCCGCGATCAGCGGCGTGGCCGCCGCCTCTGCGAAGCCGCGATATTTGTTCGCTCGCCTCACGTCCATCATTTTCCTCCGGCTGAGTTCATTGAGCAAGTGCGATGCCGGTCAATTGTTTGCGCGAGGTGTAACGTTGCACGGTATGTACGTCGAGAGCCGCACGCGCGTCCGTTACAAAGAAACAGATCAGATGGGTATCGCCCATCACTCGAACTACATCGTCTGGTTCGAGATCGGCCGCACGGACCTCTGTCGAGCGAGCGGCATCACGTACAAAGAGATCGAGGAGCGCGGCCGCCTGCTGGTGGTCGTCGAGATCGGCTGCCGCTATCGCACACCGTTTCGTTACGACGATGAGGTGGTCATTCACACTTCCGTTGCCGAAGCCGCGAGCCGCTCGATGAAATTCGCCTACGAATTGCGCGACGCGGAGGGCGGCGCTGTCCGCGCTACAGGATTCAGTGTCCACTTCTGGTTGGACAAGGAGACGCGTCGCCCCGTAACCGCCGACCCCGACGTGATGCGCGCATTCGCGGCGTATTTGCCACGGGGATGAGAACGACCGGGAGCGCCTCCGGCGGGCGGGCCCGGCCCGCAGCGTTTGTCTTCGCGTAAATCACGATCGAAGCGAGACCCGTGAGTTCAGGCTAGGCCGACAGACGCTGCGGGCCGGGCCCGCCCGCCGGAGGCGCCTTCGTCGTTCCCATGCGCGTCACAGATGCGCGAATGGGCCCTTCAGGTACTGCTCCGGGCTGGCTACGAAGAGGTGTTTGTTGGCCTCGGAGGTGAAGTAGAAGATGTGGTTTTTGTACTCGACTGTCGGCGTCGTCGCGCGGATCGAGACCTTCTGGCCGTCGACCGGATCGAGGCCGATCGCGGGGGCGAACGGCAATTGAGCGCGGAAGTGTTCATCCTGGGCGGAGAGCACCGGCACTTCCTGGTTTGGGGAGAGGTTCAACGGCTTCGGCGACGGCGCTTCGTCGGGGAGGACGGGTGGCGGTTGCATCGGTCCCGGGCGGGGGTCGGTCGAGTCGATCGTCTGGATCTCCGCCTTCGTCACTTGCGAGGGTTGCGGTTTAGCCACGCGCTGCGGAGAGCGGGAGCAGGCGGCGAGGAGGATCAACAGAAAAGCGGTGCGCTTCATCAGCCTGCTACTGGTGCGAACAATGTTCCAAGGGAAGGGAGTTGGTGCGAAAGGGGGGACTCGAACCCCCACGGCTGTTAACCACTGGCTCCTGAAACCAGCGCGTCTACCAGTTCCGCCACTTTCGCACTCGGGAACGTTCTGAGGGATGGCGATTCTAAAGGCAACGTGAGGAATGTCAATCGCCTGATTGATATTCCAATGATGAATGCTTCCAGCGTCTCCGCAAAGCGGCTATTCTGACCCCGCGATTGTGCTCGAGTCCGCGCCTGCCCCACGTCCCCATTACTCGAACGAGATCTGGAACGCTCCAAACGCCCTCACCCTCTTTCGCATCTTCCTCGTTCCGTTCCTCGTCGTCGTATTGCTGACCAAATTCTCCGGCAGCGAATATGCCGGGCTGACGATCTTTCTCGTCGCCGCCATCACCGACTTCTTCGACGGCTACGTCGCGCGCCGCTACAACAAGATGACGAAGCTCGGCGCGCTGCTCGATCCGATGGCCGACAAGCTGCTCATGTCTGCGGCCTTCATCTCCCTCGTCGAGCTCGGACTGGCGCGCGCCTGGATGATCGTCATCATCATCGGACGCGAGTTCGCCGTCGACAGCCTGCGTGCCATTGCCGCACAACAGGGCGTCACCATCGCCGCCTCGCCGCTTGGGAAAACGAAGACCGTCTCGCAGGTCGTCGCGGTCTCGCTGTTGATCCTCAGCTACGAGTTGGGCGAGTACAAATTCATCGCCGAGCTATCACTCTGGGTCGTGATGCTTTTCGCGCTCGTCTCCGCGGTCGACTACTTCATCAAGTTCTCGCGGGCGATTTTTTTCGCTCGCGAGGGCGATGATTTGACGACTCACTCGAGCAGCGACTTGTAGACGTCGTTCTTCCGCAGGCCGAACTTCTCCGCCACCGCCTTCACCGCGTCATTGCGACGCATCCCGCTGTCGCGCAGCCGCTCGAACTCCGCGACGATCTCTTCATGCGTCGCCTCGCGCTCCCGCTTCATCGCCGCGCCGAAGACGAGCGTGATCTCTCCGTAGATCCGATCGCGCGCCTTCAGCGTCGCCAGCACCTCGGCGATCGTTCCGCTGATGAACTCCTCGTGCATCTTCGTCATCTCGCGCGCGACCGTGACCTCGACGTCGCCGAGGACTTCGAGCGCGTCCTCGAGAGAGACGATCACGCGCTCCGGCGATTCGTAGACGATCGTCGTATGCGCGAGCTCCGCGGCGTGGCGGTAGAAATCGCGGCGTCCGTCCTGGCGATGCGGAGGAAATCCGAGGAACGTGAAGGGGAGGGGAGCGATGCCGCTGGCCACGAGCGCGAGCACACCGGCGAACGGACCGGGAATCGGCTCGATCGTGAGCCTTCGCTCGCGCGCCATGCGCACGAGGCGATAGCCGGGATCGGAGACGAGCGGCATGCCTGCGTCGCTCACCATGGCGATGATCTCGCCGCGCGCGATGCGGTCCGCGAACTCCGCCGCCTTCGCGTCCTCGGTGTGCTCGTCGAAGCGTTCGGCGGAGGTGCCGATGCCGAAATGCGTGAGCAGCTTCCGCGTGTGGCGCGTGTCTTCGCAGAGGATCACGTTCGCCGACGTCAATGCTTCGACGGCGCGCGGCGTCATGTCGGAGAGATTGCCGAGAGGAGTGCCGACCACGAGGAGCTTGCCACTCATCTACGCGCCTCGAAGCTGCGCGACAGCAGGATCGCCGCGCTCGCCGCGACATTGAGCGACTCGACGCGGCCCGACGTGCGGATGGCGAGCGACTTTGCGCGTCGCGCGATCTCCGGCGACACGCCCTGCCCTTCGCTGCCGAACACGATGATCGCGCCGCGCGCGGGAGGATCGTCGGGCGAGCCGTCTGCCGCGGTCACGAACAGTGGCCACTTCAAATCGTCGATCGTCACGTTCGCCACCGGCACGTTGAGGATGGCGCCGGCGGAGGCGCGGATCGATTTCGGCGAATACGGATCGGCGCAACCGGGGAGGAGGGCGATGCCGCCGGCGTCGAACGCAGCCGCGAGGCGCACGATCGTGCCGACGTTTCCCGGATCCTGCACCCCGTCGAGCGCGACGACGATCGTGTCGGGTCGCGCGAAGAGATCGGCGTTCGCCGGCCGTTCGAAAAGTGCGATCACATCCTGCGGCGATTTCGTTTCCGCCAGCGCGTCGAAGAGCGCGGAAGAGAGGTCGACGTCGCGGCGCAGCACGACGAGCGGCTTCCATCCGCCGGCGATCGCATCGTCGACGGATTTTGACCCCTCGATCACGATTTCAGCCGCGTGTTCGCGAATCGCATCGCGCACGCGTTTGTACAACGGATTGTGGCGGCTGGTGATCGTCTGCATCGATTAGACTCGGCCGTCGATGATACTGAAACTGATCAAGACCACCGCCGCGGCAGCATCGACCACATGGACCGCGCTCTGGACCTTCCCCAGCATTCTCCTCTCCGCGTTCATCATCGCGTGGGGCGCCGAGGCCGCGCAGTTTCTGATCTCGCAGGGCCTGGCGCTGGCGATCCTCGCGTGGCTGCAGACGCTGCCCGAGTTCGCGGTCGAAGCGGTGATCGCGTGGGAAGCGGGAAAAGATCCGACCAAGACGCATCTCGCCATCGCGAACTTCACCGGCAGTCTGCGACTGCTCGTGGGACTCGGCTGGCCGATGATCTACTTCGTCGCCGCCGCGTTCGGATGGAAGCGCAACAAGCAGTTCGTGAAGATCGAGCTGCATGACGAGCATGCCGTCGAAGTGTGGGCGCTGCTCATCCCGATCGCCTACTTCATGGTCATCTGGTGGAAAGGGACGCTCACGATCTGGGATGCGATTCCACTGTCGCTTTCCTACTTCCTCTATCTCTGGGTGCTCTGGAAGATCCCGCCGGTCGCCGAGGATGAAGAGACGCTCGACGACCTCGGGTATGTGCCGAAGAAGATCCTGCAACTGAAGGGGCGCAACCGCGGACTTGCCATCACCGGGTTGTTCCTCATCGGCGGCGCGCTGCTGTACTTCTCGGCGCATCCGTTCCTCGAGTCGATGCTGGCCATCGCCACGTCGCTCGGCGTCTCGACCTTCGTCTTCGTGCAGTGGGTCGCGCCGTTCCTCTCCGAGTTCCCCGAGAAACTGAGCGCGTTCTACTGGGCGCGCAAGGTGAGCTCGGCGAACGTCGCGCTGATGAACATGGTGTCGTCGAACATCAATCAGTGGAGCATCCTCTCCGCGATGATCCCGATCGTCTTCGTGATCAGCGCCGGGAAGCTGCAGCCGCTGGTATTCGACGCGTTCCAGCGGCACGAGATCCTGCTCACCATCCTGCAGAGCTTTCTCGGATTTCTGCTGCTGCTGAACATGCAGCTGAAGTTCCACGAGGCGTTGATCCTCTTCGTCTTCTGGCTCACGCAGTTCGTGATGCCCGACTGGCGCGAAGCGATGATCTGGGTCTACCTCGGATGGTGCGTGCTGGAGATCGGACGGATGATCGTCCTGCGCGAGAAGCCGGCGGCCTGGACCGCCTTGCGGAACGTGCTCGCGCGGCGCTTTGCCTGATGGTACGCTGCGTTTTTTGCCGACGATGACCACCACGCCGCTCCCTCGCTCCATCCGCCTCACGCGCCGCGTCAACGAGATCGAAGTCTCGGGGACGCTGGCCGTCCTCAACAGGACGAATGAACTGATCGCGCAGGGACACGATATCGTCGATTTCGGACCGGGCGAGCCCGACTTTCCGACGCCCCCCTCGGTGGCGGCGGCGGGCAAGTCGGCGATCGACCGCGGCTTCACGAAATACACGAGCGCGCTCGGCACGAAGGCGCTGCGCGACGCGATCGCCAATCGCTACAACCGGCGTTACGGCACGTCGATCCGCACGGAAAACGTGATCGCCGGGACCGGCGGCAAGCAGGAGCTCTTCAACCTCACGCTCGCGCTGGTGGAAGAAGGGGACGAGATCATCATCCCGCGGCCCTACTGGGTCAGCTTTCCCGACCAGGTGCAGTTCGCAGGCGGCAAGCCGGTGTTCGCCGACACCGATCCGGCGAATCGCTTCCGTCCGACGCTCGCGTCGATCGAAGCGGTTGCCACGGAGCGGACGCGCGGGGTGATCGTGAACTCGCCGTGCAATCCGACCGGCGCGGTGATCGAGGAGTCGGAGCTGCGGAAGATCATCGAGTGGTGCGCGTCGCGCGGCCTCTTCCTGATCTTCGACGAAACGTACGAGTTCTTTGTCTACGACGGCGCGAAGCATGCGTCGGCGATCCGCTGGTTCGCCGAGTATCCGGAGACGGTGATCGTGGTGAACTCGATGTCGAAGACGTTCGCCATGACCGGCTGGCGTCTCGGCTACGCGGTCGCGCATCCGGAGCTGATCGATGCGGCGGCGAAGATCCAGAGCCATTCGACCTCGAACCCGAGCACGATCGCGCAGTTCGCGGCGGTCGAGGCGCTCAACGGCGGCGACGACGAAGTGCGCAAGATGTACGACGCCTACGTCGAGCGCCGCGCGTACCTCGTCCCCGCGCTGAACGCGATCGACGGCTTCTGCTGCGCCGATCCCGACGGCGCGTTCTACGTCTTCCCCGACATCCGCGCGTTCCTCGGCAGGGGAGGCATCCACGACTCACAGGCGTTCGCGAACTTCCTGCTCGACGAAGCGCGCGTCGCGGTCGTGCCCGGCCTCGCGTTCGGCGCCGACGGATTCATCCGCATCAGCTATGCGACGTCGATGGAACGGATCAAAGAAGGCGTCGAAAGGTTGAGCCGGGCTGCCGCACGGCTTCGAAATTCTTAATTCCTCCCCTCCGTTTTCCCCATTACTTACAACCCACCGTTCAAGGAGAATTTGTGAAAAAAACCAGCATCACATTCATGGCTCTTGCCCTGTCCGCGGTCGTCGGACTGGCGCAGGACAAGCCGGCCGCCGCGCCGGCGGCACCGGCCGGCGATGATCCGGTGATCATCTCCGCCGAAGGCGTGCAGGTGCACAAGTCGGAGTTCGAGGCGGCGCTCAAGTCGCTGCCGGCCGAATACCAGCAGTTCGCTCAGGGCCCGGGCAAGCGTCAGTTTGCCGATGACTACATCCGCATGAAGCTGCTCGCCGCGGAAGGCGTGAAGGCCGGACTGGACAAGGATCCGGAAGTGCAGTCGCAGCTCGCGCTGCTGAAGGAAAACCTCATCGCGCAGGCCGAGCTGAAGAAGATGGACAGCGCTCTCGCGGTGTCCGACGCCGACCTCCAGAAGTACTACGACGCTCACAAGAGCGAGTACGAAGAGGTGAAGGCGCGCCACATCCTCATCGCGTTCAAGGGCAGCCCGGCTGCGCAGGCCGGAAAGAAGGAGCTGACCGAGGACGAGGCGAAGGCGAAGGCGGAAGACCTCCGCAAGCAGATCGTCGGCGGTGCGGATTTCGCGGCGCTGGCGAAGAAGGAGTCGGATGACGTCGGCTCCGGCTCGCAGGGTGGCGATCTCGGATCGTTCACTCACGGCCAGATGGTTCCGGAGTTCGAGAAGGCCGCGTTCGAGGCGAAGGTCGGCGACGTGACGCCGGTGGTCCGCACGCAGTACGGCTACCACATCATCCAGGTGCTCGAGCACGGCGCCACGCCGTTCGAGCAGATGAAGCCGACGATCGCGAAGAGCCAGCGCGAAGCGAAGATGCGCACCGCGCTCGACGAGCTGAAGGCGAAAGCCGTGTTCAGCGAGACGTACTTCCCGAAGCCGGCGCCGCCGCCCGCTCCGGAAGCCGCGGCTCCGAAGGCTGATGCTGCGAAGACCGATGCGGCGAAGCCGGCGCCGAAGGCCGAAGCTTCCAAGCCGGCCCCGAAGAAGCCGTAAATTCGACAGGCATCGATCGACACGATGGCGAGCGCAACCGCGCTCGCCATTTTTGTTTTCGTCGTGTATCTTCGCCGCCATGGAGATTCCGGCGAAGGTTTCGATCTTCAATCGCACGCTCGAGATCAAGGGGAAGCCCGGGACTCTCGTGGCCATCAACAGCGAGGGCTTCTTCGAAGTCGTCCTCGAGGTGCAGACGCGGAATCACACGGTGCTGTTTCCGATCGCGGAGACGGTGGTGATCTTCAACGAGGCGATGCCGTCGATCTCAGCGGACTTCGAGGTCGAGCGCTAGGCGGCACGGCCGCCAGCGTCGGTTGCTGCGCCTCGCGGCATGCTCGTCGCGACGTCACGCGTCGCAGCTTCGATCGGCGCAACGCGCCTGACATCTCAGCGGACTTCGAGGTCGAGCGCTAGGGCCCGCCGCCGCACGAACCGTTTCAGAAACCATCCCGCCACCGCGCCGAAGCCCGACTCGTACTCGAGCGTGTCGCGCATCAGCGTCCCACCGTCGACTTCCTCGAACTCATGCACGTGACGCAGCCGCCTGAACGCGGGATGCGTCGCCTCATCGAGGTAGCGGAGCGGACGCTGCATCTCGATGACCTGCACCGTGAAGCGCGTGCGCATGCCGGCGACGCGGCCCTGCAGCGTCTCGGTTTCGCCCGGCTCCGGAAGTCCCGCGGTCCGCGCATCGAACACACGCTCGCGCGGAGCGTGGATCAGCGTCTCGATGGTGATCCGCCTCACGTGTCGTGCTTTTTGCCGAAGAGGAACGCGACGCCGATCCCGACGAAGTAGAGGACGATCATCGGCACGGCCAGCGCGCTCTGCGTGACCATGTCGGGCGTCGGCGTGACGATGGCGGCGATCACGAACGACAGCACGACCGCGTACTTCGCCTTCTGCAGCAGGAAGGCCGGCGTGACGATGCCGAGGCGCGCCAGGAAGAAGATCAGGATCGGCGTTTCGAAGACCACTCCGGCGGCGAGGATGATCGTGCTGGCGAACGAGAAGTAATCGTCGATCGTCACCACCTGCTTGAACTGCTTGCCGGTCTCGACGAAGAACTTGCACGTGCCCGGCAGGATGTAGCGATAGCCGAAGTAGCCTCCGGCGACGAAGAAAAGCGTCGCGAAGATGATGAACGGCGCGGCGTAGCTGCGCTCGCGTTTGTAGAGGCCGGGGGAGATGAACAGCCAGACCTGGAAGAGGATGAACGGCGACGCCACGAAGATGCCGGCGAAGAACGCCACCTTCATGTAGAGGAAGAAGGGCGCGGTGAGGCGCGTGTAAGCGAGCTGATTGTTTCCCGCCGGCAGGTACTGCGTCAGCGGCTGCTGAATCCAGCCGTAGATCTGTTGGGCTTTTGCCCAGCAGAGCAGAAAACCGCCTGTGATCGCCAGGATCGAGTAGAGCAGACGCTTGCGAAGCTCCTCGAGGTGCTCGAGGAACGACATCTTCGGCAGCGTGCTCTCGGGATCGTTCGAGTCGGGAGACTCGATGCTCTCGGGTGGCGCGGTCGATTCCATCGGTTATCCGGCAGGCGTGGGATCGGAGGGGGCGTTCGCAGCGACGGGAGTCGCGTCAACGGAGACAGGGACGGGAGTCGCTTCGACGGTCACCGTCTGAACCGCCGTTTGAACGGGGGCTGGCTCACTCCTTGATACGCTGTCGAGCGAAGTGAATTTCGGAAGCGTGGTCAGTTCCTTGAGCTCTTCGGCGCGAACCTCGCGCTCGATCGTGTTTTTCAGCTCGTCCGATGCCTTCTTGAACTCGCCGAGCGCCTTGCCGATGGTGCGTCCGATCTCGGGCAGACGCTTCGGTCCGAACACGATCAAAGCGACGATGAAGATCAGGATGAGCTCTGGAAAACCAAGGGGACCCATGTGCGATGACGCCTTTCTCAGTAACTTGTGCGTGAACACCCGCGGGCTGGCGAATAGTCCACTCTATAATTGAGGTTACCCCTTGAAAACCCTCGACAAACTAAAGCCATGACAAAGCTGAATACAAAAGAGAAGTGGACCTTTTCGCTGACGTTGCTCGTGGCGATCATCGGCGCAACGCTGGTCGGTGGATTGTACGGCAATCGGTTGTTCGGTTCGCCGATGCAGAGCGATCTGCAGAAGCGCATTCACGAATACACCGACCTCCTGACCGCGGTCACGGCGAACTCGGCCGAGGACATCGGCTCCGACAAGTTCGTCTATTCGTCGATCGACGGCATGCTGCGGACACTCGATCCGCACACCTCGTTCCTCGAGCCGAAGGAGTACGCCGACATGCAGGATCGCCAGAAGGGGTCGTTCTACGGCCTCGGCATCCTGGTGACGAAGCGCAACGATCAGGTCACCGTGATCACGCCGCTCGAAGGCACGCCCGCCGCGCGCCTCGGCATCCGCGCCGGTGACGTCATCTCCGAGGTCGAGGGCGTCTCTACCGACGACCTTCCGCTCGATGACGTCGTCAAGCGGCTCAAGGGACCGAAGGACACCACGGTCCACATCAAGATCCTCCGCATCGGAATCAAGGAGCCGATCCCGCTGACCATCGTCCGCGCGGCCATTCCGACGAACTCGATCAGCAACGTGCTGATGATCCGTCCCGGCGTCGGCTACATCCGCATCAAGGACTTCACCGCCACCACTGTGCGCGAGCTCGATGAGGCGGTGGAGAAGCTGCAGGGACAGGGGATGCAGCGTCTCGTCCTCGACCTCCGCCAGAACCCCGGCGGACTGCTCGAAGCGGCCGTCGGCGTCTCCGATCACTTCCTCGACAAGGGGCAGATGGTCGTTTACACCAAGGGCCGCACGCCCGACGCGGCACAGGATTACCTCGCGCCGGGCAAACACGATCATCTCGACCTGCCGCTCGTGGTTCTGGTGAACCGCGGCAGCGCGTCGGCGTCGGAGATCGTGGCCGGCTCGATTCAGGATCACGATCGCGGCCTCGTCGTCGGCGAGACGAGCTGGGGCAAGGGACTCGTGCAGAGCGTCTACACGCTGCAGTACGGCGCGGGCCTGGCGCTGACGACGTCGAAGTACTACACGCCGTCGGGCCGCAACATCCAGCGCGACTACACCTCCTTCTACGACTACTACGTCGCCGATGAGGGCGACGGCGAGTCGACGGAGACTCCGCTCAAGGATCGCAAGCAGTTCAAGACCGACACCGGACGCGTGGTCTTCGGCGGCGGCGGCATCACGCCCGACATCTTCGTCAAGCCACCGACGCTGTCGCGCGCAACGCAGCTGCTCGAAGTGCGCAGCGCGATCTTCAACTACGGCGTCGAGTACGCCGCGTCGCATCCGAATCTGAAGCAGGATTTCGAGATCACACAGGCGATGCTCGACGAATTCACGAAGTACGCGGCGGACAAGGAAGTGGCATCGGCCGACGACATCCGCGCCGCGCTCAAGAAGACCGACGACCGCAAATACATCGAGCGCACGTTGAAAGCGGAGATCATCGCCGTGAAGTTCGGCTACGACGCGTCGTATCCGTATCGCCTGCAGGGAGACTCGCAGGTCGAGAAGGCGCTCGAAGTCTTCCCCGAGGCGCAGAAGCTGGCCACGCTGGCCGCCGATCTGCGCGCGAAGTCGCCCAATGGATCGGAGAGCGATGCGGGGACGCGCGCGGCCGCGAATGTGCCGCATGGAAAATAGCTAGCAGGTTACAGTTGACAGTTGGCAGGCAGCGGCGCTGAAATGCGCCGCTGTTTTTCTTTCCGCGAACTGCCCACTGCCAACTGTCAACCGTTTGTGCTACTTTGTCGCCGCTTTTGACCTGGGAGAGCCTTCACGAATGCCGGAGCTGGGAAAAAAATATAACTGCTATAGCTGCCACACGAAGTTCTACGACCTCGGGAAGCCGGAGCCGATCTGCCCGAAGTGCGGCGCCGATCAGCGCGAGGCCGAAGAGGCTCCCGTCATTACTTCGCATCGCGGCCGCCGCGTAGTCGAGGAAGTGCCGGACGAGCCGGAGTTCCCGGATGCCGAGACTCCCGCTGCGACGGAGGAAGAGGACGAGGAAATCGTCACCGACGATCGCGAAGAAGAAGCGGAAGAAGAGGACGAGGAAGAGTACTAGCTGCGCCAAACGGCCGGGCACGCTCTTCGCGTGTAGTGGCCGTAGTGGAGGGTTTGACCCATGAGTCGTGGCCTGCTCGGTTGTATCGTCGTCGGTGTCATCGTCGTTTTTCTCGCCATCGTGATCGGCTTCTGGTTCGTGGGCGTCCGCAACCACATCGTCGAGCTCGATCAGGCCGTTGACGCGCAGTGGGCGCAGGTGCAGAACGATTACCAGCGCCGCTACGACCTCATCCCCAACCTCGTGCAGACCGTGCAGGGGGCCGCGAACTTCGAGAAGTCGACACTCGTCGAGGTCACGCAGGCCCGCGCACGCGTCGGCCAGGTCACCATGCCGGGCGGCGCTCCCGGAGCCGCCTCGAACATTCCGAACGACCCGCAGGCCATGGCGCAGTTCGAACAGGCGCAGGCGGGACTCTCCGGCGCGCTGTCGCGACTGCTCGTCGTCGTCGAACGCTATCCCGAGCTGAAGTCGAACGAGAACTTCCTGCAACTGCAGTCGCAGCTCGAGGGAACGGAGAACCGCATCGCCGTCGAGCGCCGGCGTTTCAACGAAGCGGCGCAGGCGTTCAACACGTACATCCTCAAGTTCCCCGCAAGCCTCGTCGCCGGCAGCCGCTTTCCGAAGAAGTCGTACTTCCAGGGGACGGCGGGAAGTGCCGAGCCGCCGAAGGTCCAGTTCGACTTCAATCCGAGCACACCTGCGACATCCGGAAAGTAGGCGGTAACACGTGAGCCGCGCGCTCCGCGTTGCCGCCGCCGTTTTCCTTTTCGCCATCGCGTCGGGCGCGCACGCGCTCGACGTGCCGCCGCAGCCGACGAACTGGTTCACCGACGCCGCCGGCGTCGTGAACGGCAGCGACGTCGCTGCGCTCAACGCGAAGCTGGAGTCGTTCGAGAAGCAGTCGGGCGTCCGCCTGATGGTTTACGTCTTCCCGACGCTCGGCGATGAAGAGGCGTCCGCCTACACGATCCGTTGCGCCGAACAATGGAAGATCTGGCGCTCGAAGGAAGACAAGGGGCTCATCCTCGCGGTCTTCGTGAAAGAGCACAAGATTCGGGTCGAAGTCTCGTACGCGCTCGAGCCGACGATCACCGACGCTTACTCATCGGACGTCATCCGCAACACCATCGCTCCGCACTTCCGCCAGGACGACTACGCGGGCGGACTGAACGCCGGCATCGACGCGCTCGGATCGAAGCTCGGCATCAAAGGGATCGCGGTCGAACAGCCGCGGCCCGAGCCGGTGCGTCCGCGCGCAGACCGTACGGGAGCCAACAGCGACTCCTTCGGCTGCTTTATCGCCATCGCCATCATCTTTTTCGTCTTCATCCTCCCGATCCTCACCCGTCGCCGCGGCGGCGGTTGTCTCTGGCCGCTGATGTTCCTCGGCGGCGGCGGTCCCGGCATCACGTTCGGGGGCGGACGTGGCGGCGGCTGGGGCGGTGGGGGCGGAGGTGGACTCGGCGGCGGCGGATTCGGCGGAGGCGGGAGTTTCGGCGGCGGCGGCGCGACCGGAGGCTGGTGATGCAGCAGAAAGAGTTTCTGGCGCGACTCGATCAACCACGCATTGTCGAAGCGATCGGCACCGCGGAGAGCCGCACCTCGGGCGAGATCCGCGTGCACATCCAGCCGAAGGCGGGCGGCGACATCCGCAAAGTCGCGGAAAAGACGTTCGAGCGCCTCGGCATGACGAAGACCAGTCTCCGCAATGGCGTGCTGCTCTTCATCGCCTCCGAGGAAAACCAGTTCGTGATCCTCGGCGACAAAGGGATCGACGACCGCGTGCCTGCGGGATTCTGGGACGCGATTGCCGCCGCGCTGACCATTCGCTTCAAGTCGGGTGAGTTCACCGAGGGAATCGTCGACGCCATCAGCGCGGCGGGTGAGCAGTTGCGCACGTATTTCCCGCACGAGACGGACGACGTCGACGAGCTCTCGAACGACATCAATGTCTCCGACTAGCGTCGTAATCGCCCTCGGCTCGAACCTCGGCGACCGCGCGCTCAACCTCCGCCGCGCGGTTCACGAACTGCGGAGCGTGATGTCGGTCGTGCGCGTCAGCCGGATGATCGAGACGAAGCCGGTCGATGCGTCGGCGGGATCGCCGGACTTTCTCAACATGGCCGTCAGCGGATGGACGCATCTCCCTCCGCTCGAGTTTCTCCGCGCGTTGATGGCCATCGAGCAACGTCTCGGACGCGTGCGGCGCGGACGCAACGCACCGCGCACGATCGATCTCGATCTCATCCTCCACGACGCGCGTCGGATGCGCACACGCGAGCTCACGCTCCCGCATCCGCGCGCGCACGAGCGCGAGTTCGTGCTGATGCCGCTGCGCGACATCGGAGTGCCGTTACACTCCCTCGCATGATTCAGCGACTGGCGATCGTTCTTCTCCTCGCGCTCACCACACAAGCCCAACTCACCGCCATCAAAGCCCGCCGCATGTTCGACGGACGCTCCGACACGCTGCGCGAGAACGTGGTCGTCGTCGTGGAGAACGGCCGCATCGTCAGCGTCGGCAATGCCGTTCCTCCGAACGCCAAAGTGATCGACCTCGGCGATCGCACGCTGCTGCCTGGTCTCATCGACTGCCACACGCACATCGCGCTGCACTCGGGCGATTACGACGCGCAGATGCTGCGTGAGACGCCGGAGCTCCGCACGATCATCGCCACGATCAACGGCCGGAAGACGCTCGACGCGGGCGTCACCACGATCCGCGACCTCGGCGACGCAGGCGCCGGCTACGCCGACATCGCGTTGCGCGATGCGGTGGCGAAGGGATTGATCGATGCGCCGCGGGTCGTCGCCGCGATTCGTCCCGTCACCAGCACCGGCGGATATCGGATGACCGGCTACTCGCCGTACAACGCGATGCCGCCGCTGTCATCGGCCGCCGACGGAGTGACCGAGGTGCGGCGCGAAGTGCGCAAGCTGATCGCGGATGGCGCCGACGTCATCAAGATCTACATGGAGTCGTACGAGAAGAAGCAGCCGCACAGCGACATGCTGAGCGGCGCGGAGAACTACTCGCAGGAAGAGGTCAGCGCACTGGTCGAGGAAGCGCATCGCGGTGGCGTGAAGGTCGCGGCGCACACGTACACGGACGCGTCGGCGCACGTGGCGATCGCCGCCGGCGTCGACTCGATCGAGCACGGGCTCTACCTGCAGGAAGAGACGTTCCGGGCGATGGCGCAGAAAGGGATCGTCTACGTGCCGACGCTGATGGTGTACGAGTTGTGGCGCGACGGCGAGTTGTTCGGCGGCGCGACCGGCGAGATGAAAGCGAAGCTCACGCGCACCTGCGAGGCCCACGCAGCGTCGTTCAAGCGCGCGCTCGCCACGCCGGTAAAGATCGCATTCGGCAGCGACACGTTCGAGAAGCCGGGAACGAATCCGATGGAGCTCGAGTACATGGCGAAGTACGGGATGCGCAACGCCGACGTCCTTCGCGCCGCGACCGCCAACGCCGCCGCGTTGCTCGGCGTCGACGCCGGAACGATCGAGGCGGGGAAGCTCGCGGACCTCATCGCCGTCGACGGCAATCCGCTGACCGACATGAAGTCGATCGAGAAGGTGACGTTCGTGATGCGGGAGGGGAAGGTCGTCCGCGCTCAGTGAGTGCCGAACCCGCCGCCCAGCTCGACGTGCACGTGCGCGTTCTTCGCCGGGACCGCGCGCGTCAGGAGCGGGTAGGGGTTCACCATCTCGTCGTTCTCGTTGACCGCGAAGTGGAGGTGCGGCGGCGTCGTGATGGCGTTGCCGGTGTTGCCGACGTAGCCGAGGAGATCGCCGACCTGCACTTCCATCCCTTCGTAGATGCCGGCCGCCCAGTGATCGAGGTGGGCGTAGTAGAACGATTTGCCGTTCTCCGTGGTGAGCCAGAGGCAGTGGCCACCCTTCGGCTGATCGCCGATGTAGCTGATGATGCCGTCGGTCACGGCCACGACTTCGGTGCCGCGTTGGGCGAAGATGTCGATGCCTTTGTGCACGCGCGTCCCGCCGTCGCGCGGCGCGTGCCACGAGTCGTCGAGGTCGCGGGAGGTGATGCCGACCACCGGCATCAGCAACCCCGCTTGCGACAGCGGCGCGAAGAGCGCGCGGGCGCGGTCGGAGAACTCGCGATCGCGTCCTTTGGCCGTCTGCGTCGACGGCGTCATCGTCGGTTTGCGGGCGATCTCACGCGACGTGTGGCGGTTGAGGTCGGCGCGCATCTGCGCGATCAACTGGCTGAAGTCGTCATCTTCCGAGTGGACGATGGGGGCGGGTGCGGGAGCCGAACTGGTGAGGGGGAGGGCCGGGAGGGAGGCGCAACCTGTTGCAAACAGGCACGCGCAGACGACAGCGAGGAGCTCGTTCCTGCCATCCCACCACTTGCGAGCGAATTGGGTCGCCATAAACGTCCGGTTCGCCGCAAAGTTTAAATAACCAGTCTCAGCTTGTAAAGAAGAGTGTATCGGCGAACTCTTCAATACGCCGAACCGGGATGACCTCGATGTCGGTCCTGATCTCCGCCGCGTTCGATTGCGGAACGATGATTCGCTTGAATCCAAGGGCCGCTGCTTCGCGCGCGCGGAGGTCCGCCTGCGAGACGCTGCGGATCTCGCCGAGGAGTCCGACTTCGCCGAAGAGCGCGACGTCGAACGGCAGCGCGACGTTGCGCTGTGACGAGATCACCGCGGCGATGATGCCGAGGTCGAGAGCCGGTTCGTCGATGGAGAAGCCGCCGGCGATGTTGACGTAGATGTCGTGCTGGGCGAAGTTGCCGCCCCCTTTGCGCTCGAGCACCGCGAGGAGCAGCGTGACGCGATTGGAGTCGATGCCCATCGCCATCCTTCGCGGCGACGGAAAGTGCGTCGGCGAAACGAGCGCCTGCAGCTCGACGAGCAACGGACGCGTCCCCTCGAGCGCGGCGAGGATCGCCGATCCCGGTGCGGTGCTGCGCTGCGAGATCAGCGCGGCGGAGGGATTCGGCACCTCTTCCAGTCCGTCGTCGTGCATCTCGAAGATCGCCACTTCGTTCACCGGACCGAAGCGGTTCTTGTAGGCGCGGACGACGCGGTAGTTCTGAAACTTCTCGCCCTCGAAATAGAGGACGGTGTCGACGATGTGCTCGAGCGATTTCGGGCCGGCGATGGTGCCTTCCTTCGTGATGTGACCGATGAGGAAGATCGGAATCGACAGCCGTTTCGCCGCGATCATCAGCGCGCCGGCGGAGTCGCGCACCTGGCCGACACTACCGGGTGTGGAGTCGTTCGAGGCGGTATGCACGGTCTGAATCGAGTCGATGATCGCCGCGGCGGGACGCAGTTTCTCGATCTCGGCGACGATCCGCTCGACTGACGTCTCGGTGAAGATGCGGATCTCGTCGCTCGTCGTGCCGAGGCGCCGCGCGCGCAATGCGATCTGCCGCGGCGACTCTTCGCCCGAGACGTACAGAACAGGACCGTGCCGCGCCAGACGTTGCGCCGCCTGCAACAGCAGCGTCGATTTGCCGACGCCCGGCTCGCCTCCCACGAGAGTGACTGCGCCGATGACGAGCCCTCCGCCGAGCACGCGATCGAGGCTGGCCAGGTCGGTGGAGATGCGCGGCGCGACGTCGGAGTCGATCTCGCTGATCGGCTTCGAGCCGCCGCTCACGCTCATCGTGTTCGCGCGCGGTGGAGCGTCCTCTTCGGCGAAGGAGTTCCAGGCGTTGCAGTCGGGACAGCGTCCGATCCACTTCGGAGACTGCGCGCCGCATTCATTGCAGGAGAAGACCGCGGTTTTTCTGGCCACTGCGGGGGATTGTAGCGGCGCGCTACAGATCTACGCTGCGTGGAGGTGCGGACGTCCCGTCCGCACCGTTCGGGTAGTTACCGATCGTCTCCATCCGCAGCCACCAGTACCTTCCAGTTCTGCAACTTCGTGCCGTTGAGCTTCAGATTCGTCGTGATGAACTTCAACCGCTTCGTGCCGTCGCCGTTCGCGTCGGTGAAGCGGTCGCGGAGGTAGTAGGGCGGGATCGACTGCGACCAGAGCGTCGCCGAGATCTTCACCGTCGACGGATCGACGCCGGCCGGCAGCGCGATGCGATACGTGAGCGTGTCGATGCCTTTGCCGTTCTTGTAGTCGGGATCTTTCTCCGCGTCGCCTTTCGGATGCGTGGCGTCGAGGAAAAATTTGGGCAGGACACCAGGCTGCGGTCCGTCGGACTTCCAGCCGAGCGGCAGGAGGCGGTTGTCTTTCAGCTCGTGATCGCGGCGGACGAAGCTCGTGGTGAACTTGTTGTTCGCATCGAGCGTCAGCTCCTCGTAGATCTGCACTTCGTCCTCGGCGCTGATTTTTTGATGATGGTGCTGGTACTTGCCGCCTTCGAAGAACTCGGTCGGGAGCGGCTTGCCGGTCGCGCGATTGATGATCACGCCATCCGAGTTCGTGAGTCCCGAGGCCCAGATCACGTTGCCGTTGCTCGTTGCTGTGAGCTCGATGAAGAGCCGCCGGAAGCCGACGCCGCTGGGGAAGCGATGTCCCGCGAAGTTCTTGACCGTGACGTCGGCGACGATCGTGTTGTTCTCCACTTTCTTCGCCACGTGAATCGTGGCCGACGCGCCGTTCGTCGCCTGCCGCAGCAGGTTGTCCTGCACGACCTGCAGCGAGTCGCTGTTGCCGGTCATGTAATCGCCGAGGCGGACGCCGAGGAGCTGGTTGAACTGCTTGAACATCTCGAGCACGAACGCGTTCATGCCGAGGAGCTCGTGCCGCGCGTAATCCTTCGTGCGGAAGCGGACGTGGATGTCGGGCGTCGGCGCGCGATGATCGGCGGCGGGATACGAGTCATCCTCCACGATCGCGATGCGTGTCTGGATCGGATCGACTTTGATCTTCGCCTCGGGGTTCACGTACTTCCCGGGCATGTGGCACTGCTGACAGCTCTGCGCGGCCGACGACGGCTTTCCGAACTCGTCCTGGTACGTGCTGTTCAGCCATTCGAGGTATGTCGCCTGTTCGATCGAATGGCCGGTCCCGTCCATCACCGGCAGGTTGATCGTGTGACAGCTGCCGCACATGCGCGAGCTCTTGATGTACGGGTCATGCTTCGGCGTGATGCCGAGCGCGTTCTTCATCGGCAGCGTGACGATCTCGTCGTCCTTGAACGGTCCGCTCAACTCGTCGGGCTTGCCGGTCTCGAACAGACCGGTGATCGAGTGCTTAAGGAAGTACTTCAGCGGATCGTGGCCTGGCGGCGTCTTCGTCTCGACCATGTGATGGCAGGCGAGGCAGCTGATGCCGTCGCGTGACAGCGCGCCGTACTTCGCGTCGGGACCGGAGGTGATCATCGGGATGTCGAGCCGGTAGTCGCGATCGGGGTGATCGATCTCCATCTGCCGCCGTCCCATCACGCCGTGGCAGCGGAAGCAGGTGTTGAGGATCGTCCGCCGCTTCTCCCTGGCGTCGGGCTGCGTGTCGGCGAACGCAAGCTCGCTCTCGAGCTGCGCGTAGAAGATCGGATCGCGTCCGGCGAGTCCCATCGGCGACCAGCGCCATTCGGTGTATTCGGAGAAGTTGATGCCGGTGACGGGACTCGCGGTCAGCGGTGAGGTCGGACGGAACATCGTCGGTCCGAACGGATAGGTATGGGCGCTGTGGCAGCCCTGGCACTGGTTCGAAGTGATGAACATCTCCGGACCGTGCGCCGCGGCCACGACGTCGTCATACGTCTCCGCGGGCATGCTCACCGCTTCGTTCGCGGGCGGTGCGGCCACTTCCTCCGGCTCTTCCTCGACCGGCGCGTGGATGTTGAAAGTCTTCTTGCGCGCCCGCTTCATCGCCGGCGGCGGCGTGCGCCAGGTGTCGTCGACGCGGAACGTGAGCGGAAATCCGGGAAAGCCGGCGAGGTTGTTGAGCGCGGAGAAGGTGTGCTCCTTCTCCGCCGAGGCATGGCAGCGCGTGCAGTAGATGCCGAAGCCGGCGTTCGGATACTGCAGGTTGCCCGGCGTGTCGAGCGGCATGTCTTTCCACAGCTCGGCCCAGAACCAGCCGTCGACCGCGCCCTTCGCGTCCTTGATCATGATGGTCCAGTCGGTAACCGTCGGCAGCGCCTCGTTCTCGTAGCGCGCGGCGGGGCCGTTCCACTGTTCCTTGATGATCATCGAGCCGTCGGGGATCGCTCCGTTCCGTCCGCCGGTGAGCCAGCGCATCACGCCGGGGGAGTAGTAGATGCGCACGGCTTTGTGCGTGCCGAAGTAGGTGCCGTTGATCCAGGGCCCGGTGTCGCGGACGCCTTTGTCGACGCACCAGCCGAGCTTCGCGTACTCGTTCGCCTGCAGCCAGGTGAGGATCTCGGATTCGTAGCTCGCGAGCTGATCGCGCCCGATCGTGTGCGGCGGTTTGAACGGCGCTTCCTGCGTTGCGCCGGTGCATTGCGGCTCAGCGAAGAGGCGAAGTGTGATGGAAAGACAGACGACGGTCAGGCGGGAAAAACGTCGCATTCAGGCATTGTACTCATGAGTCCGCCGTCAGCTCACCGCACAAATCGCGTTGCATCTCGTTCTTCACCTTCGCCGGCGAGTCGCCACGGCTGAAGAGGTAGTACAGCTTCGCCAGCGCGGCCTCGGCGCTCATGTCGAAGCCGCTGATCACTCCCGCCCGCGCCAGCGCGGAGCCGGCTGCGTACTCGGCGAGATCGACTTTCCCTTCGAGGCACTGCGTGCAGTCGACGATGACCACGCCGCGCTTCGTCGCTTCGGACAACGCGTCGATGAAAGCGCCGTCCTGATCCGGTCCGTTGCCGACGCCGTACGCCTCGAGCACGAGCCCCTGCAGCGGCGGACGGAGCACGTTGCCTACGAGCTCCGGCGAGATGCCGGGGAAGAGCCGCAGCGCGCTGACGACCGGCGCGCCGAGCTCCTGCACGCTCAGCTTCTTCGTCCGCTTCGGTTTCCGCACCAGCTCCCAGTTGATGTCGATGTCGATGCCGACCGTGCCGAGGGGAGGGAAGTTGGGGGAGTCGAAGGCGGCGAATCCGGAGGCGCTCACTTTCACCGCGCGGCATCCGCGCAGCAGCTTTCCGCCGAAGTAGAGACAGACCTCGGGAATCGCGTAATCGGCGGCGATCATCAGCGAAGTGATGAGGTTCTCTCGCGCGTCGTTGCGCACTTCGCAGAGCGGGATCTGCGAGCCGGTGATCAGCACCGGCTTGCCGAGTCCGTGCAGCATGAACGGCAGCGCCGACGCGGTGTACGCCATCGTGTCGGTGCCGTGGACGACGACGAAGCCGTCGTAGCGCTCGTAGTTCGCGGCGAGGTCGCGCGCGATCTCCACCCACTGCGTCGGCGTCATGTTCGACGAGTCGAGCAGCGGGTCGTATTCGTGGATGGTGTACGACGGCATGCTGGCGTGATGCAGCTCCGGAATCGCGTCCATCAATTCCTGCAGATATCCGGAGCGCGGCTCGTAGCCGTTGCGCGTCCGCTTCATGCCGATCGTGCCGCCGGTGTAGGCGACGTAAACGCGTTTCCGCATTAATCCCCTTATCGAACTGGCGTCCAGCACCACTCCTCGCCCTTGCCGTCTTTCCCCTCGACGCGCGCGCAGAGGCGCTCGCCGTCACGCCAGTAGATGATGCGCTGCGGGAAGTCGTGCTCTGGATTCTCGAACACGACGCGCGAATCGGTGAGCGATTTTAGCGGGAACGGCGTGGCCGGCTTCGCGAACGGCATGGCGAGGTAGGTGAGCTTGCCGTCGCGCGGCTCGATGCGGAGGAATTCGAACTCGGCGTTCCCCTTCTTCGGGACGCTGCGTCCCATGCCGAGCATCAGGCCGCCGTCGGCCGTCGTCCAGTGTTCTTCGACGACCGAGCCGTTGGGCAACGTCATTCGCCAGTTGCCGGTCATGAAGGTGGGGAAATCGGCGGCGTGCGCGGAGAGGGCGGTGAACAGAAGGAGCGACAGCAATCGCATGCAGAAAAGAATAGGGCCGGCGATCTGCCGGCCCTACGGTTTTCTATGCGTTGCGATCGGGTGGTGTGGACGCGGGCGGTAGTGCGACCGGCGTCGGCACATCCGTCGACGGACCCGAACCCGGGGCGATGGTCATCTTCTCGCCGGGGCTCGCTTCCTCCGGGTCGTACTCCTTCGCCTTAATGTAGTCGATGCCGGTCTCCTCGCGGAGGATCTCGTTCACTTCCCAACCCTCGAGCGTTTCGCGCTCCAGGAGCTTGCGCGCGATCTTGTCGAGCGCGGTCTTGTTGTTGGTGATGATCTCGTGCGAGGTCTTGTAGGCCTTCTCCAGGATGCGCTTCACTTCGCGATCGATCTCGACCGCCGTAGCTTCCGAGAAATCCTGATGCTGCGCGAACTCTCGGCCGAGGAAGATCGGGTCTTCTTTCTTGCCGAAAGTCACCGGACCGAGCTCCGACATGCCCCATTCGCACACCATGCGCCGGGCCATGCCGCTGGCGCGCTCGATGTCGTTTCCGGCACCGGTGGTGATCTCGTTGAGGAACACCTCCTCGGCGATCCGGCCGCCCATCAGCACGGCGAGCATCGCCTCGAGGTAGCGCCTCGAATACGAGTACTTGTCCTCGGTCGGCAGCTGCTGCGTGAGTCCGAGGGCGCGGCCGCGCGGGATGATCGTGACCTTGTGCAGCGGATCGGCGGCGGGGAGGATTGCGGCGACGATCGTGTGACCCGACTCGTGATACGCGGTGTTCCGCTTCTCGCGATCGCTCATCACCATCGACTTACGCTCGACGCCCATCAGGACCTTGTCCTTGGCGAACTCGAAGTCGACCTGTTGCACTTTCTTCTTGTCGTAGCGGGCGGCGTTCAGCGCGGCCTCATTGACGAGGTTCGCCAGGTCGGCGCCGCTGAAGCCGGGTGTACCGCGCGCCAGCACGCTCGCGTCGACGTCATCCGACAGCGGGATGTTGCGCGTGTGTACGCGGAGGATGCCTTCGCGGCCCTTGAGGTCAGGGAGATCGACGACCACGCGGCGATCGAAACGGCCGGGGCGGAGGAGGGCGGGATCGAGGACGTCGGGGCGGTTCGTCGCGGCGACGAGGATCACGCCGTCGTTCGACTCGAAGCCGTCCATCTCGACGAGCAACTGGTTGAGCGTCTGCTCGCGCTCGTCGTGTCCGCCGCCGAGGCCTGCGCCGCGGTGACGTCCGACGGCGTCGATCTCATCGATGAAGATGATGCACGGCGCGTTCTTCTTGCCCTGTTCGAACAGGTCGCGCACGCGTGAGGCGCCGACGCCGACGAACATCTCGACGAAGTCGGAGCCGGAGATCGAGAAGAAGGGGGCGTTCGCTTCGCCGGCGATGGCGCGGGCGAGTAGGGTCTTGCCGGTTCCCGGCGGGCCCATCAGCAGCACGCCTTTCGGGATTTTGCCGCCGAGCTTCGTGAACTTCTGCGGCTCTTTCAGGAACTCGATGATCTCGTGCAGCTCGAGCTTCGCCTCGTCGACACCGGCCACGTCCTTGAACGTGACCTTCTTTGCCGATCCGGAGAGAAGCTTCGCCTTCGATTTGCCGAACGACAGCGCCTTGTTTCCACCGGCCTGCATCTGGCGCATGAAGAAGATCCAGAGACCGATGAGGAAGAGGATCGGCGCCCAGCTGATCAGCGCGGTGACGAACGGCGCATCGTGCTGCGGCTCGATCTCCGTCGTCACGTTCTTCGCCTTCAGCAGGTCGTACATGGCGGGGTAGTTCTGCGGGAGGGTGGTGTGAAATTCGTGCTTGCCGCCCGGTGCGGTCGCCTTGGTTTCGCCGCGGGCTTCATCGCCGCGGATGATGACTTTATCCACCTGGCCGGCGTTCACTCGTTCCATGAACACGCTGTAGGGGATCTGCTCACTGGCGCCCTTCGTCGTCTGGAAGAGGTTCCACAGGAGGAACACCAGGACGATGATGACCAGCCAGAGGAGCGCAGTCTTGACTGTGGAATTCAACGATTGGCCTCCAAAACAGCACGACGATGCTTCCGCCGTGCCACTCGTACAGTATCGCAACCGGATCAGTCCCGGTCGTAATCCGTGAGCATGGATACGTCGCTGAGACGCTACTGTTTCGGCTCTGCCGGTTCGTAGCCCTTACGTCAGCCTTCCGATGTACGGGAGGTTCCCGAACTGCCCACCCTGTTCGAGGCCGTAGCCGACGAACGCGCCATCGCCGACTTTGAACATGTGGTAGTCGGTCTCGAGGGCAACAGTGCGCAGGTCGGGCCGGTCGAGGAGCGCGACGAGATGGACGGCGGCCGGTTGATGCTGGCGGAGTTGCGTCAGGAGGTAGTTCTCGATCACGCCGGTGGAGACGA
>Ga0193696_1000122_pt1 | contig 33231 bp, 28 predicted proteins | sample L3m1metaG_FD_145074 | JGI IMG/M metagenome (GOLD analysis project Ga0193696, IMG submission 145074) | Soil microbial communities from a riparian zone of the East river system, Colorado, United States - L3m1 | ecosystem: Environmental > Terrestrial > Soil > Riparian zone | place: USA: East River... | reverse complement strand
GTCTATCTCAAGCGCCGCTTCATCGCGCAGCCCGATCAGTTCTCCGTCATCGCCGTGCACAACGTCGTCGAAGGCGACCGCATCGACAACCTCGCGGCGGCGTTCCTCGGCGACCCGGAGCTCTACTCGCGGATCTGCGATGCGAACGTGGCCATGACACCCGAGGAGCTCACCGAGACCGTCGGCGCGCAGATCCTCATCACACTGCCGGAAGGCATTCCGGGCGGAGGGCGATAAAACGTGACCGGTGGCGTTCGACTGACGCTGATGATCGGACCGGGCGTTCCGATCCCTGTGCCGCGCGAGGTCCTCGACGCGCTGCAGAGCGTCTCCGTCACGATCAATTCGGCGCAGATCAGCGTCTTCGAGCTCAAGTTCACCATCAGCAATCGCTCGCTGCTGCACACCGTGTTTCTGCTCAGCGGCGGCTCGAGCATCCCGATGATGCGCGTCGTCATCGTGGCCACGGTCAACGGCACGCCGCACGTGCTGATGGACGGCGTGATGACGGAGCACTTCATTTCGCCGGGCAGCGACTCGGGACACTCCACGCTGGTGGTGAAGGGCGACGACCTCACGCGCCTGATGGAGTATGTCGACTCCACCGGCACGCCGTATCCGGCGATGCCGATCGTCGCCCGCGTCGCATTGATCCTGGCCAAGTACGCCGCGCTCGGGATCGTTCCGCTCGTCATTCCTCCGATCATGTTCGAGGTCCCGATCCCGACCGATCAGATCCCGTCGCAGATGGGGAACGATCTCGACTATCTCAAGGCGCTGGCGGCGGAGACCGGCTACGTCTTCTACCTCGATCCCGGTCCGATACCGGGGCAGAGCATCGCGTACTGGGGGCCGCAGATCCGCGTCGGCGTGCCGCAGCACGCGCTCAACACGAACATGGACTCGCACACGAACGTCGAGGAAATGTCGTTCACCTTCACCAGCGACGACTACCGGCTGCCGGTGCTGATGATCCAGAACAAGAAGAGCAAGGTCTCGATCCCCATCCCGATTCCGAACGTCTCGCCGCTGCACCCGCCGCTGGCGTTGATCCCGTCGATTCCAAAAGGGATCACGTACATCGAATCGACGGCGAAGTTCAGCGCCATCACCGCCGCGCTGAAAGGAATCGCGCAGGCGTCGCATGCCAGCGACACCGTGCACGGCGAGGGGACGCTCGACGTCGTCCGCTACGGGCACGTGCTCAAGCCGCGCGGCCTGGTCGGCGTGCGCGGAGCAGGGATGGCGTTCGACGGTCTCTATTACGTCGACAGCGTCACGCACGACATCCAGCGCGGCGAGTACAAGCAGAAGTTCTCGCTGGTCCGCAACGGACTCGTATCGACGGTGCAGAAGGTGGTGGCATGAAGGGGAGCTACTACGGGAAGTACCGCGGCGTCGTCATCAACAACATCGATCCGATGCAGATGGGACGGATCCAGGCCTCGGTGCCGGACGTCGGCGCCGCGATCCCGACGACGTGGGCGCTGCCGTGCGTTCCGATCACCGGCAAGGGCGCCGGAACATGGTTCGTGCCGCCGATCGGGACCGGCGTCTGGATCGAGTTCGAGCAGGGCGATCCCGAGTATCCGATCTGGGCCGGCTGCTTCTGGGGAAGCGCGACCGAGGCGCCGTCGGACGCGAAGAAAGGCAATCCGGTCAGCCCGAGCATCGTCCTGGAGACGGGGCTGAAGAACGTCATCGTCATCAGCGACATCCCCGGTCCGAAGGGCGGAATCATGCTCAAGTCGATGAGCGGGGCGCAGATCCTCATCAACGACACCGGCATCACGATCAAGAACGGCCTCGGCGCGCAGATCGTGCTGAAGGGCCCGAGCGTCGACATCAACAACGGTGCATTGAAGGTGATCTGAGGAGACGGCCATGCCTGGATTTCTTCTGCACGACGGAGCAACGGTTCAATGCGCGCACGGCGGCCGCGGCAAGCCGATCGCCACGAATCCGAAGGTCAGCGTCAGCAAGCAGCAGACGGTGTTCCTGAGCATGCAGTGGTCGATCTCCGGCTGTGCGAATCCGCCGAGCGCGGGCGGGCCCTGCACCATGGGAACGTTCACCGTCGGCACCACGCGCGTGACGTCGAACAGTCAGCCGCTGGCGATCTTCGGCGGCACCGGCACCTGCATCCCGACCGGCGTGCCGCTGCTGACGATCTCTTCGCAGACGAAGGTAACGGGGACCTGACGCGATGCACGTCGATTACCCCTATCGCACCGACAGCCGCCGCCGCACCGCAACGACGGGCGACGACGACTGGGTGCGTGACCTCATCGAGCAGGTGCTCTTCACCGTGCCCGGCGAGCGGGTCAATCGTCCCGACTTCGGCTGCGGGTTGCTGCAGCTCGTCTTCGCGCCGAACAGCAGCGAGCTCGCCGCCGCGACGCAGTTCACCATCGCCTCCGCGCTGCAGCAGTGGCTCGGCGAGATCATCCAGGTGCGCGACGTCCGCGTCGAAGCCGATGACGCGATCCTGCACGTCACCGTGGAGTACGTCGTGGTGCGCACGCAGCAGCAGCGCACCGCGACCTTCACCAGGGGAGGCGCATGAGCAGCACCGGCGTCTACTTCTGCTGCGATGACCGGCGGCGTGCCCGTGCCCGTGCGCTGAAGACGCTCTTCGGTATCGACTACCTCGAGGTCGCCGATCACCAGTTGATCGGCGTCGACGACGCGCACCGCCAGCGCGTGCTGCGCCTCTTCTTCGTCTTCCCCATTCCGCACGCCAAGCTCGACTCGTGGACGAAGTCGAACGTCATCATCACCGGCGGCGAACGGGTCTCGAAGATCCACATCGACAAGGTCGAGCGCGACGGCGACGCGTTGAAGATCACGGTCACGCCGCGCGGTGATTACTCCACCTACACGCTGCGCCTCGTCGATGCGGCGGCGAACACGCCGCTCACCGGCTTCGATCCGCTGCTCGCGGAGATCGAGTTTTCGTTCAAGGTCGAATGCGCCTCCGACTTCGACTGCCGCGTCGTCGATTTCTGTCCGCCGGAGAGCGAGCCGGCGCCGCTGATCGATCACCTGGCGCGCGACTACGGCAGCTTCCGCCGCCTGATGCTCGATCGCCTGTCGCTGCTGCTGCCGGGCTGGCAGGAGCGGACGCCGGCCGACATGGCGGTGACGCTGGTGGAGATGCTGGCGTACGTCGGCGATCACCTCGCGTATCAGCAGGACGCGATCGCGACCGAGGCGTATCTCGGGACGGCGCGCAGGCGGATGTCGGTGCGCAGGCACGCGCGGCTCGTCGACTACATGCTCCACGACGGCTGCAACGCGCGCGCGTTCGTGCACGTGGAGGTGAAGGCGAACGTCGCATTGCCGAAGGACACGCAGTTCATCACGCGCATCGAAGGCCTGCCGCCGAGCTTCGCGCTCAACAGCAACGAGCACGATCAGGCCGCCGTCTCCGGCGCGGCGTTCTTCGAGCCGATGCACGAGCCGAAGCTGTTCAAGGTCTTCAACACGCCGCTGCAGTTCTACACGTGGCAGTCGACGAACTGTTGTCTGCCGCGCGGCGCGACGTCGGCCACGCTGGCGGGATGGCATCCGGACCTCGCGGCGGGGATGTATCTCCTGTTCCAGGAACGTCTCGGGCCCGACTCGGGGGAGGAAGCCGACGCGGATCGCGATCACCGTCACGTCGTCCGGATCTCGAAGCCGCCGATCCATGACAAAGATGCGCTGGTCGCCGGTCCCGCGATCGACGTCACGCAGATCGAATGGGATGCCGCCGATGCGCTGCCGTTCCCGCTTTGCATCTCCGCCACGACGACGGACGAGACCGGCGACGAGCTTTTCCTGAACGACGTCAGCGTGGCGTTCGCGAACATCGTGCTCGTCGATCACGGGCGCACGGTGGTGGACGAGCTTCCCGCCGTTCCGGCGCCGGCGATCTTCCGTCCGCCGGAAGACAGCGGCGATCCATGCGCGCATGAAGGCGAGGTCGCGGTCGTGCCGCGTTTCCGTCCCCGTCTGCCGCAGGGACCGCTCACGCAACAGGGACGGCTCGCGCCGCCGACCGCGGACGACGAGGAACCGCTGGCGTTCAATCCGAACGCGCCGGCGAGCGAGGCGATGCGCTGGTCGATCGCGAACGTGCTGCCGGTCGTATCGCTGGAGGAAGTGGCTCCGCAGATCTTCTGGCGCGTGCGGCGCGATCTGTTCGAGGCCGATTCCGCCGACGAGCGCTTCGTCGCCGAGGTCGAGGAGGACGGCTTCGCCACGCTGCGATTCGGCGACGACGAATACGGACGCCGCCCGATCGACGGCACGGTCTTCGAGGCGCACTACCGCATCGGCAACGGCACCGACGGGAACGTCGGCATCGGGGCCATCGGCCACGTCGCCGCCAGCATTCCCGACATCAAAGGCGCGTCGAATCTGATGCCGGCGCGGGGCGGCGTCGAGCCCGAATCGCTGGACCATGCGCGGCAATCGGCCCCCGCCGCGTTCCGCATCAACGAGCGCGCCGTCACCGAGCCCGATTACGCCGAGGTGAGCGAGCGGCATCCCGATGTGAGCCGCGCCGCCGCGACGTATCGCTGGACCGGCAGCTGGTACACGCTCTTCGACACCATCGACCGCAAAGGCGGCGCGGCGATCGATCAGCCGTTCCGCGACAAGCTGCGCCTGCACGTCGAGCGTTACCGCGTCATCGCCAACGATCTGGAGATCGACGTCCCGCGCTTCGTCTCGCTCGAAGTCGTGCTCACCATCTGCGTGAAGGCCGGCTACTTCCGCTCCGACGTCGAGGCCGCGCTGCGCGACGTTTTCACCGCCGGCACGCGGCGCGACGGCAGCCGCGGCTTCTTCCATCCCGACAACTTCACGTTCGATCAGGACGTGGTGATGAGCGCCATCGTCGCTGCCGCCGCGGCGGTCGACGGCGTGGACGGCGTCACCGTCGACATCTTCCGCCGCCAGGGCTCGCCGCTGACGAATGCGAAGGCGACCGGCATCCTCCCGGTCGGACGCCTGGAGATCGCGCGGCTCGACAACAGCCGCAACTTCCCCGAGCACGGAAGCCTGACTCTGAAGATGCGAGGTGGTGCATGAGCGCGACCTGCGGCTGCTGCGCCGGCGTGCACTCCGAGACCCCGCGCACGGTGGAGAACCGCCCGGGACTCTCCGCCATCTCGTACCGCGCGGGCGATCACGGTGCGTTCAAGCGGAGCATGCTCGCCGCGCTGCGGCGCACGAAGATCGGCACGCGCGACGACGACGATTTCTCCATCGCGTTGCTCGATTCGTGGGCCATGACCGCGGACGTCCTCTCCTTCTATCAGGAGCGGATCGCGAACGAGTCGTACCTCCGCACGGCGGGCGAGCGGCTGTCGGTGCTGGAGCTGGCGCGCCTCATCGGATACGAGCTCGCGCCGGGAGTGGCGGCGACGGTGTGGCTCGCCTTCATCGTCGATGACGCGCCGGGTGCGCCGGGACGGGTGCGGATCGATGCCGGCTCGCGCGTGCAGAGCGTGCCGGGACAGGACGAGGAGCCGCAGGCGTTCGAGGTCTCGACCGCGCTCGACGCGCGCGCGGAGTGGAACGAGCTGACGGTGCGGCTGACGAAGACGTTCCTGCCGACCGAGACGTCGTTCTATTTCCCCGGAACGGAGACGAACATCAGCGTCGGCGATGGTCTGCTCTTCCTCGCCGGCGGCGTAGCGAAGGCGGTCCGGCGCGTGACGAGCGTCGCGCCCGACTTCGACAACGACCGGACGCGGGTGACGTGGCAGGAGGACGCCGGCGACACGATCGACGAGGTGTGGCCATTCCGCGTGCAGGCGCCGCTGTTCGGGTACAACGCGCCTGATCCCACACTGATCGAGCTGAGCCCGGTCGTCACCCCTGATTGGGATTACAAGTTTGCGAACAACGTGCTGAACCTCGATGGAGCGCATCCGCAGATCGAGGTCAATTCGCTGGTCGCCGTCACGGCGCCAGGTGTGACGTCGATCTTCCGCACGGCGGACAAGGTGTCGCAGACGGCGCTGATGGCTTACGCGATCTCCGGAAAGGCGACGGCGGTCACGATCAGCGGTGCCGCTCCGGATGACTTCGATGCCGCCGTCTACCGCACCGTGACCGTCTTCGCCGCGCCCGAATCGATCGGAGCGGCCGAGGCTCCCGACCCTTCGAACACCTCGAAGCTGCAGCTCGAGCTCGATCGCGTGCTGGTCAACACCTTCGAGAAAGATCACCTCGTGCTGGTGCAGGGCCTCAGCAAGACGACGAACGCGATCGAGACCGAGCCGGCGCTGATCGCCAGCGTCTCGACCGCCAACAGCCACACGACGCTTCACTTCGCAAAGGCGCTGCAGCATGCGTACGTCCGCGCCAGCGTCCGCATCTTCGGCAACATCGCCGTCGCCACGCACGGCGAGAGCGTGCGCGAGGTCCTCGGCAGCGGCGATGCCTCCGTGCCGTTCCAGCGCTTCCGCCTCGGCCACAAGCCGCTCACGTACGTCCCCGCGTCGTGGGAGCCGAACGGCGCCGGCACGACGCTGTCGATTTTCGTGAACGACATCCGCTGGACGGAAGTGCCGTCGCTGTACGGTCACGGTCCGTCCGAACGGATCTACATCACGCGCCGCGACGACGACGGCCGCACCACCGTGCAGTTCGGCGACGGCGTCGAAGGCTCGCGCCTGCCGAGTGGCAGCAGCAATGTCCGCGCGATCTACCGCAAGGGTCTCGGGCTCGACGGGAACGTCGACGCGGGAAAGATCACGCTGCTGCTGTCGCGGCCGCTCGGCTTATCGGAAGTGAGCAATCCGCTGCCCGCCACCGGCGGCGACGTCGCGCAGGTGCTGGCTGACGCGCGCAAGAACGCGCCGCGCACGGTGCTCACGCTCGACCGCGTCGTGTCGCTGCTCGACTATCAGACGTATGCGTCGTCGTTCGCCGGCATCGCCAAGGCGAGCGCCACGTCGACGCTCGTGCGCAATGAAAAGCAGGTCTTCCTCACCGTCGCCGGTCCCGGCGGCGCGACGTTCGGGGCGAAGGATCCGACGCTTTACTCGCTGCGCAACTCGCTCGTCGGCCACGGCAAGCCATATCTCCCGCTGCGCATCCTTCCGTATCAGCCGGTGAAGTTCACGCTCATCGCGTTCGTCGGCATCGCCGATGACCACGTGCCGGAGATCGTGCTGCCGCTCGTGCGGAAGGCGGTGGAGGCAGCGTTCTCGTTCGACGCGCGCGAGTTCGGCGATGCGGTCGATCTCTCCGACGTGGTGAAGGTCATCCACTCCGTCGACGGCGTGGTGTCGGTCGATGTCGACGCGCTCGACATCGAGCCGCACACCGGGCGCAGAGAACGGATCACCGCACGTCTCGCCGAGCAGGACCAGAACGGCAAGCTCATTCCGGCGCAGATCCTCACGCTCGGGAGTTACCAGATCGAGCAGGTGAAGCCATGAGAGCGGAGCGCGGACGTCTCGTCCGCAGCCGGCGAGCGTCTCGCTCGCTGGCCGTTTGCGTGGATTGGTCGCCGGCCTGGAAGGCCGCCGACTGCGGACGGGACGTCCGCGCTCCACTCACGCTCGGGGTGACGCCATGAGATTCGACGCCGATCGCCTGATGTCGCTGCTGCCCGCGGTCTATCGCGAGCGCGATGCCGACAGCGGCGAGCTGCGCGCGCTGCTCGAGGTCATCGCCGAGCAGGTCGGCGTGATCGAGGACGATCTCGAGCAGCTCTACGACGATCAGTTCGTCGAGACCTGCGCCGAATGGGTGCTGCCGTACATCGGCGATCTCCTCGGCAACCGCGCGCTCTTCAGCGGCGGCACGGATGCCGACCGTTCGATCCGCGGTCTCTTTGCCGAGCTCGAAGGGCCGCGCTTCATCCCGCGCGTCGCGCTGCGCGCGCGTCCCGACGTGGCGAAGACGATCTACTACCGCAAGCGGAAGGCGACGCGCGGCATGCTGGAAGAACTGGCCGCCGACGTCACCGGCTGGGCCGCGCGCGTGGTCGAATTCTTCGAGATCCTCCGCTGGACGCAGTGCATCCGCAATCACACGCGGCTCTTCAACCAGGGCTGTCCCGATCTGCGCAACGCCGACGCGCTGAAGCGTCTCGACGGACCGTTCGACTCCATCCCGCACAGCGTCGACGTCCGCCCAATCAACTCGCTCGAAGGCTGGTACGAGACGCGGAACATCGGCTTCTTCCTCTGGCGTCTGCGCAGCCTCGCGCTGACCGAGATCAATCCCGCCTTCGACGGCGGCTCGCGTTTCTTCGCCAACCGATTGAAGCTGGACGAGCCGCTCTTCACCGCGGGCGGCCGCGGCGAGACCGGCTTCCTCAACGAGGCGCACGCGCCCGGTCCGATCCGCCAGTCGTTCCTGCGCGACGACCTGCGCACGTCGAGCCCGAGCCGTCTGTACGGCTCCGGTCTCAGTCTGCACATCAAAACGACAACGACAGCGATCCCGCAGAACAAGATCTGCGCGTCGAATCTCAGCACGTGGCGTCCGCCCGACGACAAGGACATGGTCGTCGTCGACGTCCGTACCGGCCGCATCCTCTTCGGCGACAACTACACGCCAGCCGACCTGAAGGACGTCCGCGTCACGCTGCGCTACGGCTTCTCCTCGGAGCTCGGCGGCGGTTGCTACCCGCGCGCCTCTTGGCTCATCAAGCCGGCGCTCGCGGAGCATCACGTCATCACCGTGGCGAAGGACGATCTGAGCGCCGAGCATTCGATCGAGGATGCGCTGAAGGCGTGGGCGATCGCCGGGAAACCGAAGACGGTCATCCGCATCGCCGACAGCCTCACGTACACCGAATCGAACCCGCTCACCATCGACGTGCCCGCCGGCTCGTGGCTCGCCATCCAGGCGGACGACGGCAAGAATCCGCACATCGATCTCGACGGACATCCGCTGACGATCAAGTGCGCCGACGAGAAGGGCTGGGTCGCCCTTTCGGGGATCCTGCTCGAAGGCGACATCGAGATCGCGAAGCTCGCCGGGCGCCTGCGGCTGCTGCACACGACGATGAGGCTGAAGAGCGGCGCGGCGAAGATCGAGGTGCCGCAGGCGGTGCTCGATGCGCTGATCCTGAACGACGAGATCGACTCCTTCCGCGTCGAAGCGGCGTTCTGTCTCCTCGGCCGCATCATCGTGCCGTCCGACGGCCGCGGTCTGGAGATCCTCGACTGCATCCTCGACGGCGACGGCGCATCACCGATCGTCGGCACCGCGGCGGGCACGCCCGCGTCGCCGCTGCACATCGAGCGCTCCACCGTCTTCGGTCCGATTGCCGTCCGCGAGCTGCCGATGGCGAGCGAGTGCATCTTCACCGGCAACGTCCGCGTGACGCGCCGGCAGCAGGGCTGCGCGCGTTTCTCGTTCATTCCGGACGGCTCGTTGACGCCGCGACGTTACCGCTGCCAGCCCGATCTCGAGATCCGCACGCGCGTCGATGCGGCGGAAGAAGTGAAGCATGCGCGCCTCACCGAGGCGGAGCGGAAGGTCATCGTCGACGAGGTCGTGCCGGCGCTCGTCCCGTCATTCACGTCGATCCATTTCGGCGATCCCGGTTACGCGCAACTTCATCTGCATGCACCGAAGCAGATCACCACCGGCGCCGAGGACGGCTCGGAGATGGGTGTGTTCTGCCACCTCAAACAACCGCAGCGCGAGGCGAACCTCCGCGCGCGACTGGCCGAGTACCTGCCGTTCGGGTTGCAGGCCGGGTCGATCTACGTCACGTGAGAGGAGCAAGCGAATGCCTGGCGACTACAGCCGATTCACGGACGACCTGAAGAAACGCTTCGCCAAGCTGCTGATGCAGCAGGGGAAGGTGCAGCTCGATTCCGACTGGAACGAGCTGGTCGACATCCTCACGCGGCGCGATCGCCTTCAGGCCGCCGATGCCATGGGTCCTCTCGCGGTGCCGCGCGCGACGACGAAGGACGCGTTCCGCATCACGCAGTCGGGACTCGACCTGCTGATCGGACCGGGACGCATGTACGTCGACGGCGTGCTGGCCGAGGCCTTCGCCAAAGATGGAAAGGGCGGCAACACGCTGACGTATGCGAACCAGCCGTTCTTCGTCGATCCGCCTCCGGCGATGCCCGCGGGCAAAGGTCTGCTCTATCTCGACGTCTGGGACCGCGAGCTCACCTCGGTCGAAGATCCGTCGCTGCTCGACGTGGCGCTCGGCGGCATCGACACGGCGACGCGCATGCAGACGGTCTGGCAGGTCAGGTTCACCGACGATGCGAAGCTGAACTGCGACTCCGATCTCAACGCGAAGTTTCCTCCGTCGAACGGCCAGCTCTCGGTCAGCGTTCTGCCGCCGAAAGACGATCCCGATCCCTGCCAGTTGCCGGAGACCGGCGGCTTCCAGGATGTCGAGAACCGCCACTACCGCGTCGAGATCCACGACGTGAGCGTGAATCCGCCGACGTTCAAGTTCGCGCGCGATCCGGTGGTGACGGAGATCGACGCGATGGATCTGGCCGATCCGAATGCGCCGGTGCTCAGCGTCCGCCGCACGGGACGCGATCCGGTGCTCCGTTTCCAGAAGAACGATTTCGCCGAGGTGGTGAACGACCGCCATGTGCTGCACGGACTGCCGGGCATCATGGTCAAGGTCGATTTCGTCGACGAGGCGTTGCAGGAGATCACCATCAAGAACGCGGGCGGCTTACCGGCCGTCGCGGACGTCGATCCCGCGCTGCACCCGCGCCTCATTCGCTGGGATCAGAAATCGGCGCCGCTGCTGAGCGCCACCGGCACGGTCGCTCTCGAAGCCGGAGTCCAGGTCACCTTCAGCGGCGGCACCCTGTTCCACAACCGCGACTACTGGACGTTCCCCGCGCGCGCCGCGAACCGCACGGTCGGTCCGATGGACAAAGAGCTGCCGCGCGGCATCGTGCATCACTACGCGCCGCTTGCGATGTTCGACCCCGCCGGCGCGCCGGTGATCCGCACCGACTGCCGCACGCTTTGGCCGCCGGATTTCGATTGCGAGTGCGCCGCATGCGTCACCGAGGAGGAGCACAACAGCGGACGGCACACCATCCACATGGCCATCGCGGAGGTGAAGAAGAAAGGCGGCGGCAAGGTCTGCCTCCAGCCCGGTACCTACATCCTCGACAAGCCGCTGCAGATCGTGAACAACAACTTCATCACGCTCACCGGACACGGGAACGTCTGGCTGATCTACCTCGGCGACGAGCCGGAAGCGATCCTCATCCAATTGAGCATCGACGTGGTGATCGAAGGGATCACGCTGGCGCGCCTCGGCCTGACGTCGAAGAACGTCGACACCGCGGCGATCACCATCCGCGACTGCCTGCTCGAGGTCACGGTGCAGGACTGCGTGATCTGGACGCCGTCAGGCAGCCTGTTGCTGAGCAACCACGGCTCCTGTATCGCGCTCGATGGTTTCCTCTGGATGGTGAACGTCCACGACTGCCTGCTGGTCGGCGGCGTCGCCGTCGGCATGATCGGCGGCGCGACGATCCCGAAACCCCGCACGCTGACGCTCGCCCGCGCGAACGTCTACGACAACGTGATGTTCTGCGGCTACGCCGGCGTGATGCTGCACGCCCTCGGGCTGGCGGTCACGATCCGCCACAACTGGATCGATGCGGCGGAGACCGACTGCGTCTGGCTCGAGGGAACGACGGAGCCGCATCGCTCGAACCTGATCGACGGCAACTGGGTGTTCGCGCGCCACCTCGGCATCGCCGTGAACGCCGATCAGACCACTATCTCGAACAACGTCATCCGCGGGACCTTCGACCCCGCCCATGCGTCGGGCGCGGATGCCAAGCCGGAGTTCAGCGCCATCGCGGTCTACACCGAGACAGACGGGGACGAGCTTCACGAGTGCCAGGTGATCGGCAATCGCATCTCCCGCATCCTCGGCATGGGGGTGCAGGTCGCCGGACGCGCGATCGGGCTGATGATCAAGCAGAACTTCATCAGCGACACGGCCCTCGGCGCGATCGTGGTCACGCAGAAGGCGTCCCGGTCGCAGCTGTCGATCGAGAACAACGACATCCGCAATGTCGCGTTGTGGCAGCCCGAGCCCGGCAAACCGGCTCGCATCGCCGCGGCGATCGACGTCTCGCCGCACTGCGATTCCGCCATCACCACGAACACCATCGATACCGTCGGTCTCGAACCGGTCGCCGGCCGCGCGCAGCTTCAGTCAGCCGGCATCCTGGTCTTCTCGCCGACCAGCACGCGCATCGACGGCAACCGCATCAGCGGCGTCTTCCCGTCGCTCGGAACGAATGCGGCCGGCATTGGCGACTTCTCCGCCGGCATCGACATCGTCGGACCGCTCGGCGTCGTCGAGGTGACGAACAACATCGTCCGCACCGGACCGAAGGAAAAGTCGAAGCTTTCTTCGCCCAACGTGACTCCCGCCGCCCCCGCGCCGCAGATCGGCGGGCATGTCCATGCTCTGCGCATCCGGACGGCGCGGATCGCGAACGATTTCACCTGGTTCGACCTCGTGGCGATCACGGTCTCTGCGAAGGCGACGAAGAAGGCGCGCGCGAAGGCCGCCGTGGCGACCGAGCGCGTGGGCGAGACCCGCGCGACGTTTCCCAGCGGCAGCGTGCTGGAGTCGCGCATCGGATTCCTCTGGGACATCGGCAACTTCTTCTGGTTCCACATCCTGCTGCCGGGAGCGGCCGTGATCGTGCGGGCCAACCAGTTTTTCACGCTCGACGAGGTCCGCGACAGCAAGTTCTTCATGGTCGACATCTCCGATTTCAGCGAGGGATGCACGTACGGCGGCAACGTCTGCGTCGCCGATCCGAAGTTCTTCATCAGCGGCACGCGCATCCAGACGCAGACCGTCGTCGCCGATTCCAATCAGTTGTTCGGCCACTCGAGCCCCTCGCTCAGGATCGACACGCCGTTCGGCGATCAGTGGACGGTCCTCGGCAACATCGCGGAGTCGGTGATCGAGGTCAACGGCCCGAACATCAAAACTCTCGATCCATGGGGAAAACTCAACCGCAGCTCGTGAGGTGGATATGGCGACCAGAAAGATCGATAACGACGCACAGGCGGTCGAGCTCCTCGATCCGCGAACGGCGGCAGCAGTCGAACTGATGCGGCAGTCGCTCGATGCGCTCGAGCAGCGAAGGCTGGAGGTGCTGGCCCGGCGTCAGGCGACGTTGACCGATTTGCGCTCTACGGTCGCCGATCCCGACGTGATACGCGTCGTGACGGCCGATGCGGCGCATCGCGACTCGCTCAAACGGATCGACGACTCGGTGACGACGGGCCTGCAGGACATCGAGGGACAGAAGAAAACGCTCGCAGCCGACCTGGCGCGCGTGCGGAATGTTCTGACCGGCGTGTCAACGAAGCGCCGGGCGGTAGACCATAGGTAGGGAAAACCTTCCCCGCATCACTCCCATAAGTATGGACAAGCGTGTGCGGGAGATCCTCGAGCGCATCGATGGACACTGGCGACGGCAGATCCGCGTCGCCGACCTGGCCGCTTCCGTGAACCTCGGCGCCTCGCGTCTCGCCCATCTCGTGCGCAGCAACACCGACACCTGCCTGCGCGATCTCATCCGCCACCGCCGCCTGGAGGAAGCGGCGCGCCTGCTCGCCACCACGCACCAGCGCGTCTCCGAGATCGCGTACTACGTCGGCTTCACCGACGTCTCGAACTTCAATCACGCCTTCCGCCGCGAGCACGGCGTGAGTCCGCGCGCGTACCGCGAGCTGAGCCGCGATGAGGGAGAGCCGGACGAATCGTGAGGGGGCGGTGGGGCATACAATGAATCGCTTCACGCAAGAGAATCCGAATGGATCTGTTTTTCATCTGCGGGCCGCCCGCCAGTGGGAAGAGTACTGTCGCGTCGGCATTGGCCGAGCTCCTCGGGTTTCGCGTTGTCGCCAATCACGCGACCGGCGATCTGGCCTCGTGCCTGTTCGAATTTCTGACCCCCGAACATCGCGCCTTCAATGCTGAATTGAGACTTTTCACGCTGCAGAGGGCGATTGATTCCGGCCTTTCCGGGGTGATTTACACGCACGCGTATTCGCACCCGCGGTCGTTCGACTCAGTCCGCTTGCTGCTGGCGGCGGCAGCGGAGCGCGGCGTCAAGTCTCACTGTGTCCATCTCCAGTGTTCGGAGGCCGAGCTCGAGCGCCGTGTTCTGAACGAATCGCGCCTGCGAGTCTCCGGTCGCAAGATTTACAACGTCGATCTGCTCCGCCGCCGAATGGCGGAGGAAAACTACACGACGCCGATCCCCGGGATCGACGTCCTGCTGCTGTCGAGCGAGCTCGGCGCACCGGAAGTGGTGGCGAGAGACATCGCCATGCATTACGGGTATCTTCAGAAAGGGTGAGGACTCGAGCGTGCCTTTGATACTGCATCTGTCAGACCTTCACTTCGGGGTAGGCGCGGCAAGCGACATCGATGTGAAAGTGGACATCGACCTTGCCAGTTACGAATCCCGCCACGACATTGCGAAGGCGCGCATCAAGGCGCTGCCCCGAAAGCCTGATTACGTCATCGTCAGTGGCGACATCACCATCGGCGCACGGTCCGCGGGTTTCGCCGCATTCAATGCATTCTGCAGCGAGCTCATAAAGGAGGGCGCGCTTCCGCCGGTCGATCGCTTCGTGGTCGTTCCCGGCAACCATGACGTGGCACGCGTCCCACCGTTCGAAGACTTCAAGGAGGTCGACCGCTGGAAGGGGTTCGATGAAGCGGCTGCCCGCTTTGCGCATCCATGGATTCCATCGATCGGCCCGAACGCGGCAGCGATGCTCGAAGGTGCGCGGCGCTCATTCAAGGACGATTTCGCCGGCGGCGTGTCGCGCGATTACGACAAGAGCCTCGGGCTTTTTACCGTCGTCGCATTGCCGTTCATCTTCGACCCGGTGGCGGGGTTATTCATCTACGGATTCAATTCGGCCGCCATTTCAGGAAGCCGCGTGTCGGTGCCTCCTGAAGTAAAGAGCGCGATTGCCTGGCTCGATCACTGGAAGGATCCGAACGCCGATAACTGGCGCTCCATCAAGACCTATCTCGAATCGCGCGTTTCCGTCGATCCCGCTCAGGTCCGCGGCGACGAGCTCAAGCTGTTCGGTGAGATCTGCGGGGCGCTGCGCGAACGTTATGGCGATGCGTATTCGAACGCGTTGAAGATCGCCGTGCTGCATCACCACGTCGCCCCGATGCCTGCCGATGAAGTGAAGGACTTCGAGCTCCTGCTCAATGCCGCGCAATTCAAGCGCGAGACGTCAAAGGCGGGATTCGCCATCATTTGCCACGGTCATAAGCACACGCCGGGCGTCTTTCGCGATGCGGAGCCGCCGGCAGGAGCAAGTCAGTTGATCGTCGCCGGCGGCACGGTCGGCGGATACACGCCCGCTGGTGTCAATGCCGGCTTCTATCTCATCGAGCCCGAGGCGGCGAAAGTGCAGATCTGGTTCGTTCCGATCAGTGGCGCGAATACGGGAGCCGCCGTCGCGCCGGAACAACGGTGGACATTCAATCTGAACGGTCGCGAAAACGGAAAGGATGCTCCGCGCCTCAGGCTGAATGTCTGGCGCATCTCGATGGCAGCGGCCAACGCCATTGTGGGAGCGGTACGTACTTCCACTCGCCCGTCGGGAATGGTCATCGAGGGATGGGCGCATCGCGTCGGCCAGGGAAGAGTGTCGGCCACCTCAACGGCATTCGCCCTGCGGCTCCTGCGACTGGCTCCGCTGCCGGCGGGTGCGTTGCCGCTGATCCCGAAAGCGCTGGCCACCATTCAGGAGTTCCACCGTCCTTCCGGCGGCTGGTCCTCGAGCTACGAGATCGAGACGGGGATGCCGGAGACTACCGGCTGGGTCGCCATGGCGTTGCGCGACTGGGACGTGATGGTCGCGCAGGACGAGCTCGAGTCCGTTCTGCGGCAGCTTCTCGATCCGGCGGAGGAAGCACACAACCTGACGTTCTCGGTCGCGCATGCGGTGGAGGTGCTGGCGGAGCTTTGTCCCCAGTCGGAGCTTCTCCCTCAGCTCACGGCGCGTCTCCTCGAGGGAGCGCTGCGCGATAAAGGCCGGATCGGCGGGTGGGCGGCCGATCTTCGCGGTGGTGATTTCTCCGCGGTGCATACGGCGTACGGTTGCATTTCTCTGCTGAAAGTGAATGCCGCGAACGCCGATTTGCGCGGTGCAAGGGAGAACCTGCACACGGCGCCGTGGCCCGATCTCGTGGAGGAAGTGAATCGCGAGCGACCCGACGGCTTCGGAAAGCTCACGGTCAAGCACTGCACGGCACCGATCGCCGTGCGCGCTCTGCTGGACCTCGGCGTCGAGCCATTCGACGACCGCATCGCCGACGCCATCACCGCCATCGCCGCCGGTCAGAGAGACGGGCTATGGACCTGGCCGGGCGGCGATTCGAAACCGGTCTGGCTCGCTTGTGATGCGGTGGCCGCCCTCCAGGCCTGGGCGGCGCGACTATGAGTCCTTCGAGATACGGATGTCCGTAACCGCTGAAACGCTGCTGTCCAGCCTGTCGCGACTGCCGCTGGCGGACTGGCGTTCCGAGTTGATGCAATTCCGCTCCTCGGATGATCTCCGTGCATACCTCGCGGCTCTGTTGAGCGACTCGAACGCGCTCGATGAGATGGCCCGCGCATCGTTCTACCATCCGACCGGTGGCTTCAAGCTCGTTCTTGCTTCGCACGGATACGACGGCCCCGAATTGCGGCTGCATATCTGGCCGCAGGGCGCGAAGGTGGAGCGCGATCACAACATGTACAGCGTCCACAATCACAAGTGGTCGTTCGCGTCCTTAGTCCTGCACGGCACGATGGCGGAGCAGATATTCAGCGAGTCATTCGATGCGACCGAGTGGCTCTATGACCGGTACCGATTCGGCTCCCGGGTCAGAGGCGGCGAGTACGAGTCGGTGCTCGTCGGCCCGAGGTATCTGAAGGAACTGTTCTGCACGACGATTCCCGCCGGTACTGCCTATACGCAAGCCTCCGAGACCTTGCACAATTTCCAGCCGGCGGGCGAGACGTTGGCGATGACGCTGTTCGCACGCACCGCGTATGCAGCCTCCCATACGGACGTTTTTGTCCCATCCGGTGCGCATGTCGTGCTCGACGGTAACGGCCCGGAGCGAATTTTGCGGGCCACGGCCGGTGAGCTCCTCGAACTGGCGCGCGATTCGTTGTGATCCGGCGCCGGCACGACGTGAGAGAATCGCCCTTCCGGAAAACCTGAAAAAAAGAACGAGGTCGACGTGATCAAACGCCTGTGGCTTCTCCTTCTCCTCATTACCGTCACCATCTCGGCGCAGACCGCGAATCCTCGCCGGCGCACGGTCAATCCTCCGTCCGACGAGCTCACGATCCTGCAGACGACCGATCTGCACGATCGCGCGAACGGGTCAGGGCACGTCGGGCTCGACGTCGATCCGTCGACGGCGATGAGCATGACCGGCGCGTACGCGCGCATCTCGGCGTACGTGAACCAGGTGCGGGCCACGGCGGGGCATCCGGTGCTGCTCGTCGACTCTGGCGACTGGACGATGGGGACGATGTACGACCTCACGCTCGGCAGCAAGCCGCTCGCGCTCTACTTCATGAACACGATGCACTACGACGCGGTGACGATCGGCAATCACGAGTTCGACTACACGCCGCGCGGCCTGGCGACGATGATCAGCGCGGCGCGGACCGGCTTCAACTTCCAGACGCCGATCGTCGCGTCGAACATGGAGCTGAACAACAGCGCCGACCTCACGCCGCTCTTCGGCACCGGGAAGGCGATTCAGAAGACGTATGTCGAGACGCTGCCGAACGGCCTCAAGGTCGGCTTCATCGGACTGATGGGAGAAGAGGCGGCGATCGAATCGCCGTCGGCGCCGCCGGTGACGTTCCAATTCCTCTCCTTCAACTACGACGTCATCCAGGCGCTGGTCGATGACCTGCGCAACAACCAGGGGGCGCAGGTCGTCGTCGCGCTGTCGCACTCCGGCACCGACGCCAGCGGCAACTCCGGCGAGGACGTCGAGCTGGCGCGGCACGTCCGCGGCATCAACGTCATCGCCTCCGGCCACACGCACACGCCGCTCGCCGCGGCGCACTCGATCGCGAACGGGACGTGGACGACGCACATCATCAACGCCGGCGCGTTCGGCACGAACGTGGCGCGCCTCGACCTCCATGTCGATCGCATCGCCGGTGTGACGACGACGCGCGGCTTCACCAACGCGGCGATGACGGCCGCGAATGTGCCGGTGCCCGACGCGGCGATCGCCGCGGCCGTGGTGGCGACCGATCAGGAGCTGAACAAGAGCCTCGCGCCGGTCATGACGCAGGTGTTCTCCGATTACGATCAAAACAACCTGGCGAAGGGCGTCTACCACCCGGTCGGCGTCGCCGCGCAGGAGATGCTCTCCAACGAGCGCAACCCGGTCGTCTCGCCGAACGGCCTCGGCAACCTCGCCGCCGATTCAGTGCGTAACGTGGCGAACTCGATCATCGCGTCGACGCTCGCCGGCGTGGGTGGGAATCCGGCGAACCTGCCGAATTACGACTTCACGCCGTACCAGGTCGGCGTCGTCCCCACCGGCGTCATTCGCGGCAACCTCGCGGGCGGCGTGCCGATCACGTTCGCCGACATCTACAACGTCCTGCCGCTCGGCATCTCGCCCGATTCGACGCAGGCACTGCCGGTCGGCTATCCGATGATCTCCGCCTACGCCGAGCCGGCCGACGTGAAGAAGATCTGCGCGCTGCAGCTGGTCGGGCAGAGCAACCTGATCTCGTCGGCGTTCTACCTCAACATGTCGGGACTGCAGTACACGCTGAAGCCCGCGGAGACGTACACCTACTTCAAGTACGCGACCGCCGCCGCGGCGCTGCAGATCACGAGCGAAAAAGCGGGACAGTCGGCCGCCGCGGCGCAGGCGCTGAGCGCGGCGTTCGCGCTGCTCAGCGATCACGGCGCCGCGATGCTCGCCGCGAGCGCCGCGGGTAATCCGTACGCGACCGCGATCGTGAAGCTCAATGACGCGAATCCCGACGCCGCGCAGACGGCCGTGAATCTCACGACGTTCGGCGAGGTCGCCTCGACCGCGATCTTCGGCACGGCCGCGGTGAGCGGTCTCGTCGCGAACAAGGCGGTCAACGCCATCGACACCGTTTCGGGCTTCGCCGTCAACGACGCGCTGAACACCGGACCGACGATCAACCTGCTGGCCACCGGGCGCATCCGTGTCGCCGTCGACCTCTACGCGCTGCTGCTCATCAATGCGGTCGAGACGCAGTACGGTCTGAAGATCACCGCGTTCCAAGGCCCGACCGGCCCGACGACGCTCTCCTCCGCCGACATGACCACGCTGCTCGCCAATCGCATCGATTCGGCGCCCGCCACGGCCGGCGTGCAGGAGTTGAAGGAGTGGATGACGCTCCTGTCGAACGTCGGGAGCGGCCTGCATGGCGCGATCGGCACGGAGTACAAATCGACGCCGCTCTTCACCGACTTTCCGGCAGCGGGGGCCGCGGTGCAAATCCGCAACGCGGCGTACCCGCTGCCGGCAATCGGTCAGCTCGTCACGACGATGGCGACCTTGAGCCAGGCGCCGTAGCTAATGGTCTGATGGTCCGAACGGCGCGCGCGGAAAGTTCGCGCGCAGCGTCTCCATGACGGCCTTCACCGTCGCGTTGGAGCCGGTGGCGCGGCTGACGTCCATGAACGAGTGGCGCGGTCCCTTCACCACCTGGAAGTTGATCTGGTAGCAGACGTCGCCCGCCGTCTGTGACTGGCACGTGTACCAGACCTTCTGCAGACCGCCGACCTGAAACTCGAAGTTCTCTTTCGGATCGGCGCCGTCGATCCACGAAAGGGTTTCGCCCTTCAGCACGAGGCGGCCCGGCCGGTCGCGGCGCAGCGGCCCGAGGCCGCGGACCAGGAGCAGCTCGTTGAACACGGTTTCCGCGGGAGGCGCGGCGGCCTTCTTCGCTTCCAGCTCTTTCGTTGCCATGAGAGCGGAGATGACCGAGTCCTGCACGCCGTTCTCTTTGAGGTAGAGAAGGTCGTTCAGCGTCAGCTTGTACGAGAAGCCCGACTGCTTGATCTGATCCGCGATGAGCGATTCCGAGATCCCCGATTTGACGATCTTGACGACGTCCGCGAGACGCGTGTCGTCCGGGACGGCGGGAGCGGGGGCAGGGGCTGGAGCAACGACCGGTGCCGGTGCGGGATTCGTGGTCGTCTCCGGGGTTTGCGCGAACGCGGACGTGGCGAGCACGAGCGCGGCGATGAAAACAACACGAGAGATCATTTCTTACCTCCGACGATTTACTTGATCGCGCCAATATATCGTTCAGCGGGCTCGACCATGACCTCGTTGTCCGAGACATCGGCGTCGAGCAGCGTGCAGAGGGGATCGCATCGCTGTACGACTGATGCGACGGGAGCGCCTCCGGCGGGCCGGCCCGGCCGGCAGCGTTGGTCTTTGCGCTTGGCTACTAACGCTGCCGGCCGTGCCGGCCCGCCGGAGGCGCTCCCGTCGTTCCCCTCTCGGGCATCAGCGCAATCCGAGGAATGCGGTCAAGCCGCCGGCGACGGCGACGATCGCGCAGGCAACGCTCAACATCCAGCCGTGGCGGCGGCGGAATCGGCCGGCGAATGGATGAAAGAGGGAGCGCACGAGTCGCTCGCCGGACGCGGCGATCACGCCGACGATGGTCCAGTACGCGCCGAGGCATCCGAATGTGACGGCGAGGGTGACGAGAGGCGGAAAGCGGTCGTAGGTCGGCAATCCCGCGTTTCTCGCGACCATCATTCCGAGCTCCGCGAATGCACCGAACGGCCAGAAGAGGATCAGCAGCGCGATCGCGATCGAAACGACTGCGAGCGGCGGGTAGAGGAGCCAGCGTCGTGCGCCGACCGGTTCGGCGCGCTGCTCGATCCGCGCGAGCACCCAGCGCGCGAGCAGGAAGCTCACCGGCCAGAGAATCGGCAAGGCGAACCCGACGAGCAGCAGCGCGCTGCTGGCGTACGCGAGCCAGTCCTCGTTGCTGATTTCGCGTGGAACGGCGACCGCGGCCGCCGAGCCGGCGACCCACTGCGCGGGACTGCCCAGTCGCGCGAGGACCGCGTCGAGATCGTCCGCCGAGACCGGTGATGGACGCTCGCCGAGCTCCGCCTCGATGTGATCGCGGATGTCCTGCTCGATCTCCGCAACGCCGTCGTGCTCCGACTGGATGCAGTCGTGCAGCGACGCGCGCATTTCTTCCAGGTATCGCTCGAGGTGCTGGCTTGCCTCGCCGCTGAACGTCATCGTGCCGATCCTTTCTGCTGCAGCCTGGCCACGCCGTCGCCGATCCGCCGCCAGTAGTCGTTCATGACCGCGAGCTGCCGCCGCCCCGTCTCGGTGAGCTCGTAGTACTTGCGCGCCGGACCCTGCGGCGACTCCTCCAGGCTCGTGCGCACGAACTTGTCGCGCTTCAGGCGGGCGAGGAGGGGGTAGACCGTCCCTTCCGCGATGAACAGGCCGTCGAGATCGCGCAACTGCCGGACGATGTCGTAGCCGTAGAGGCGTCCGCTGCCGAGCGCGTTGAGCACGCACAGCTCGATCACGCCCTTGCGAACCTGGGTAGCCCAGTTGTCGTCGAATTCGGTCATGTCGGAAGCCACTATATGGCATCACAAGGTAGATGGCAAGGCCGCGTATATCCGCGCAACACCTAGGCCGAAAATTGGAATTTTTAATGGATATACATTCCGGGGTTTAGCGCGTATGGTGAAAGCACGCCGAGGAACCTTCCTCGCCCTTCAGTCCGTCTGAACTAAGTCAGATCCTCTGGACTCATCCTTCTTAGCCTCCCTCTTCTTCGCGGATGCTCTGCGTGTCTCCACGCGGCGCCCGGGAGACGGCCGGCAATGACCGGCCAGGAGCTTCAAATGAAACTGTATGTAGGCAATCTCTCCAAGCAGATCACCGATGCGCAGCTCAACGACCTCGCGGTGCCGTTCGGGACGATCGTCTCGGCCAACGTCGCCACCGAGCGTTCGAGCGGTGAGTCGAAAGGCTTCGGCTTCGTCGAGTTCAGCACGGCCGACGAAGCGCGCGCCGCGATCACCGGTCTCGACGGCCGCGACGTGAACGGCCAGGCGCTCAAGGTCAACGAGTCGAAGCCGCGCACTCAGTAATCAGCATTCGGGACAGGCGAGGGCGCCTGTCCCGCCCACTTCCCCCCTGACACAAAGGAGATCCTCATGACGGGCTGGCTGTCGATCCTCGCCGTTGGCGTTCTGGCGTTTCTTTCCTGGAATCTCTATCGACGGTTCAGCGCCGATCGCATCGCCGCGCTCTGTGAGAAGCGCCGCCTGACCTCGCGCATCGTGAGCCGCGGCGAATTCGTCGACGGAAACCGGCACGTGGAAGTCGCGCTCGCACTGACGCGCTCGGCGTTCTTCTACGAGAACAGCGACTTGCAGGCGTCGCTCGACCTGCATTGGGTCAGCGAGATCGAATACGACACGCACCTCTCCACCGGCGTTGCCGCGACGGGCGGCAAGGTCCTGCGTCTTCGCTGCTACAGCCAGTCGTTCGAGTTCGTCCTCCCGGAGGACGTCGTGGCGCGCTGGCACATGATGCTGCCCCCCAAACGCGTCATCGAGCACATCGTGGTCGCGACACCGGCGCTCGCACCGGCGGTGAACGAATGAGTCTCCGCGACGAGCCGATGCCTGATGAAACGAACCTTCAACGCGTCGCGCTGCTCGGCAATCATCTGCCGCGCCAATGCGGCATCGCCACGTTCACGACCGATCTGAGCGACGCCATCGCGTCGATCGGTCCCGATCTCGATTGCTTCGTGCTGGCGATGAACGACGGCCGGCATCAGCACGCCTATCCGGGCCGCGTCCGTTTCGAGCTGACCGACAGCGACGTTGGCGCGTACGCGCGCGCCGCCGATTTCCTGAACGTCAACGCCGTCGACGTGATCTCCGTGCAGCACGAGTACGGGATCTTCGGAGGCAAGGCAGGGAGCCATCTCCTGCCGCTGCTCCGCGCGCTGCGCATGCCGATCGTGACGACGCTCCACACCATCCTGGCCTCGCCGAATCTGCATCAGCGGCGCGTGATGGACGAGATCACGCAGCTCTCCGACCGCCTCGTGGTGATGACGGCGGGCGGCGCCGATCTGCTGCGCGAAGTGCACGGCGTCGATGAAGACAAGATCGACATCATTCCGCACGGCATCCCGAACATCCCGTTCGCGGGAAGCAAGAACCGCCTCGGCGTGGAAGGGCGTCCGCTCATCCTCACCTTCGGCCTGCTCTCGCCCGACAAGGGGATCGAGAACGTGATCGAAGCGCTGCCGTCGATCCTCTCGCACTACCCCGACGCGGTGTACATCGTCCTCGGCGCAACGCATCCGCACATCATCGAACGGCAGGGCGAGACGTACCGCCTGCTGCTCGAGGATCAGGCGAAACGACTCGGCGTCGACGGAAGCGTCATCTTTCACAACCGCTTCGTCAGTCAGTCCGAGCTCTCGGAGTTTCTCGCCGCGGCCGACATCTACATCACGCCGTATCTCAATCCCGAACAGATCACCTCGGGCACGCTGGCGTACGCGCTCGGTGCCGGCAAGGCTGTGATCTCGACGCCGTACGCCTACGCGCGGGAGCTGCTCGCCGAAGGGCGCGGCATTCTCGTGCCGTGGAAGGATCCGTCGGCGATCGCCACGGAGATCGTCGGCCTGCTCGACGATCCGGAAAAGCGGATGGAGCTGCGCCGGCGCGCCGCGGAGCACGGGCGGGCCATGCTCTGGCCGTCGGTCGCGCATTCGTATCTGCGGACATTCGAGCGCGCCCGGAAGGAACATGCGCAGCGGGCACGGACAGCGTTCCGCGCGCAGACGCTGGCCACGCGTCCGGTCGAGCTGCCGCAGGTCAATCTCGATCACGTCGAGGTGATGACCGACGACACCGGCATGCTGCAGCACGCGAGCTTCAACGTGCCGCGTTACGAGGAGGGTTACTCGCTCGACGACAACGCGCGCGCATTGCTGCTGATGACGCTCGTGGAAGAGGCGGGATCGAATGACCCGCGCCTCGTGCGCATCCTCGCGTCGCGCTATCTCGCATTCGTCAGCCACGCTTTCAATCGGCCGCTGGGCCGGTTCCGGAACTTCATGTCGCATTCGCGGCAGTGGCTCGAAGAACAGGGTTCCGAGGATAGCCATGGGCGGACGCTGTGGGCTCTGGGGACGGTGGTCGGATGCTCGGCCGATCCGGGACGGCAGAGCCTTTCGGGCGCGCTCTTTCACGCCGCGTTGCCTCCCGTGGAGGGATTCAGCAGTCCGCGCGCGTGGGCATTCGCGCTGCTCGGCATCGAGCAGTACCTGCACGCATTCGAAGGAGACCGCCACGTCCAGGCCGCGGGCCGCGCGATCGCCGAACGGCTGCATGGTCTCTTCCGCCGCACGACCGAACCGGAGTGGCCGTGGTGCGAAAACCGCGTGACGTATTGCAACGCGCGTCTGCCGCAGGCATTGATCGCCACCGGCACGTGGATCGGCGACGAGTCGATGACCGCGACCGGCCTCCGCTCGCTCGAATGGCTGATGACGATCCAGCGGACGCCGGACGGATATTTCGCGCCGATCGGCACGAACGGTTTCTTCGAGCGAGGCATGGTCGCGGCGGTGTTCGATCAGCAGCCGGTCGACGCCTGCGCCACCGTGTCGGCGTGCATGCACGCGTTTCGCGCGACGGGCGATCATCGCTGGGCGGAGCATGCGCGCCGGGCATTCACCTGGTTCCTCGGACAGAACCAATTGCAGCAACCGCTCTATGACCCGCTGTCCGGAGGCTGTCGCGACGCTCTGCACGCCGATCGCGTGAACGAGAACGAAGGAGCGGAATCGACGCTGTCGTTCCTCCTCTCGCTGATGGAGATGCGCACGGACGAAGTGCGCTGGAACGCCATGCAGATCCCGGTGGCCGAACCGGCGGAGACGGTGATGGCAATGAGTCCGGCGCGATGAGCGCCGTACCGAAATACGAGGTTCTTTTCGAGCGCAGCGAAAGTAATCCGATTCTCAGCGCGGCCGACTGGCCGTATCCGGTACACACCGTGTTCAACGCCGGCGCGACGCTGCTGCAGGACGGGACGACGCTGCTCCTTTGCCGTGTCGAAGATCGCCGCGGCCATTCGCATCTCTGCGCGGCGCGCTCCGCCGACGGCGTGAGCGGATGGGTGATCGATGCGAAGCCGACGCTCAGCGCCGATCCGGAGAATCATCCCGAGGAGCTGTGGGGCATCGAGGATGCGCGCATCACGTTCGTGCCGGAGCTCGGCAAGTACGCGATCGCGTACACGGCATTCGGGAAGAGCGGTCCCGGCGTTTCGCTCGCGCTGACCGAGGATTTCATCACCTTCGATCGCTGCGGTCTGGTGATGCAGCCGGACGACAAGGATGCAGCGCTGCTGCCGCGCCGCATCGACGGCATGTTCGCACTCGTGCATCGGCCGATCGCCGATTCCGGCGCGCACGTCTGGATCTCGTATTCGCCGGATCTGCGCAGCTGGGGAGGCCACCGCATGATGCTGCAGGCCCGACGCGGCTCGTGGTGGGACGCGAACAAGGTCGGCCTCTCGCCACCACTCATCGAGACCGACCGCGGCTGGCTGATGCTCTACCACGGCGTCCGCCACACCGCCGCCGGCTGCCTCTATCGCCTCGGCGTCGCGTTGTTCGATCTCGAACAGCCCGACCGCCTGCTCCTGCGCGGCGACGAATGGATCTTCGGCCCCGAAGCGCCATACGAGCTCCACGGCGACGTCGGCTATGTCACGTTCCCCTGTGGCACCACGCTCGGCGCGGACGGCGACACGTTGAAGATGTACTACGGCGCGGCGGATACGTGCATCGCGATGGCGACGGGGAGTGTGCGGGGGATTCTGGGGTGGTTGGATCGGCAGGGGAGCGCCTAACCTCGGAGTACGGCGGCTTGCTTGCTGCCGCACGCGGAGAACCGCGACGCGCGTAGACTAGAAGCGTATGACCAAGAGCGCATCGGCAAAGACGTTTCGGATCTCAACGAAGGCGCCACGCAAGACGACGATCAGCCTCTCGACCGCCAGGAATCTTCGTAAGAGCGCGAAGGGATGGAAGGGCGACGATCTCGAAGACATCATCACCATCGTCGCGGCGTCACGCTCCCGGAGCAGGTTCTAGCTCCTTGCTGCTTCTCGATACGAATCACTGCTTCGCATCATTGCGCGCGAGCCGGCCTACCTGACGCGGCTCGAAGGTCTCTCCACCGAACGAGTCACGGCTGCTCGCTACGCAGATCTGAAAGCGGCGCTTCTCGAGAAATTTGGCCCTCGCGAGCGCGCCGGCCGCCGCGGCTTCGATCTGGCGAAGGTCGGATTCAGTGACAACGATCTGTGGATCGCTGCGTCCGCATTGCAGCGCGGCGCCACGGTCGTCTCAGCGGATTCGGACTTTCAACGCATGGCTGCCGCGGTCCACCTCGACGTCGACGACTGGACGCGTCGCTAGCGGCGAGAAAATGTGGGAGAGGCATTGGCCCCCCCGCTACGCGCCCGAGCCGACCATCTCCCTACGCAGCCACGCCGTTGCGAAACGCGCCTCGCGGCCGACCGTCGCCACCGAGAGGCCGAGCACTTCCGCGGTCTCTTCGACACTGAGGCCGCCGAAGTACCGCAGCTCCAGCACGCGCGCCTTCCGTTCGTCCTTCTCCGCCAGCGCCCGAAGTGCATCATCGAGCGACAGGAGATCGGGAGACTTTCCGGCGACGTGGTCCATCGCCTCTTCGAGAGTCACCGGCGTCACGCCTCCTCCGCGTTTCTCCGCCAATCGCGCACGCGCGTGATCGACGAGGATGTTCCGCATGATCGCTGCGGCAGTGGCGAAGAAATGCGTGCGGCTGCTCCATTCCTGAGGCTCGGCTCCGGCCAGTTTGATGTAGGCCTCGTTGAGCAGGGCCGTCGCCTGAAGCGTATGCCCGGGCCGCTGCGATCGCAGGTACGCACCGGCAATGCGGTGCAACTCCTCGTAAACCAGCGGCAGAAGCTCTTCCATCGCCGCGCGGTTTCCTTCGCCCGACTGCCGGAGCAGAAGCGTGATCCGGTCGGTGCTCATCGCGAGATTCTCGATGCAGCCTCGGCGCGGCGGGCTTCCGCCGAGGCGAGGTGCTCGCGAAGGAATGGGCTGTCGAGATGACGCCGCCCGAATTCTCTCCACCGAACGAGCGCGTCGTCGAAACGGGCGACCGCGACACCAGGCTGCTGCTTCCGCGCCGCCACGTCTCCGGCGAGCTCGTAGCAGAACGCGATGTCGCGCAGATCGATCGGACGCGACTCGCTCACGACGAACGAATCGGCGAGCGAACGGCACGTCACCGCGTCCGTCGCCGCACCGTCGATGTCCCCGAGCCGAAGACTCACGGCGCCACGCTCCGTATGCACTTTCATCCTGTCCCGCCGGCCGATCTTACGTCCGCGATCGGTCGTGCTCATTTTCGTAATGCGCTCTACGGCGTCGTCGTAGACGGGTAGTGCGCCGCGCAGATCGCCGCTCCGCTCAACGGCATCGGCATACGCATTCCGCAGCAGCGACGAGATCCAGTCCACCTGAAAGTTCGAAGGATCATCGTGCTTCATCGCTTCGCCTATCGGAAAGAGAGCGCGGAAGAGCGGGAGCGAGCGCTTCGGCTCGATCTCGCGCCACGTGTCCGCGACCTGCGCGTGGCTGAGGAAGACCGAGAGTCGCGCGGAGAAATCGGCCGGGTCGTGTTGCACGAGCCACTCTGCCCGGCGCAGTGATTCCTCGTATTCACGAAGCGAGAGGTCGGGACGCATCCCTGCCGAGGCGAACGGACTGCGCAAGGCGTCGCCCCGATCGTCATGGATGCGAATGATCTGGCGAACGTGGCTCGTCTTCGCCGGCTCCGCCGCGCTCAGTCGCTGCGCTTCCTCGAGCGCCACGGCCAACGTGTCGAGGCATTCCTTCTGCCGGCTGGCCAGCTTGTAGACGTAGCCGAGGCGGCTGGCGACGGTCGCCACCAGCGCACTGCTCTCGAGGTCCGGCTTCCGCCGTGCCTCCTCGCGGGCGATGGTCACCGCCGCGACGTATGCCTTTTCCGCCGATTCGAGATCTCCCCGGCGCACCGCGAGCTCCCCCTGGCGCCTGTGCACCTGCAGCAGGTCGTTTCGCGTCCCGAACTTGCGTGCCAGTGCCAGCGCGGAGCTCGTGTGCGGCTCGGACTCGTCGGTGCGTCCGGCACCGATGAGGATGTCGGCGATCTTGAGGTGAGACTGCAGAACGGCGCGTCCTTCTTCCGCACGATCGATGGCGCCGTTGCTCGCGTCGAGCCGTAACTGCAGCGACTTCTGATAGCTCTTGATGGCGTCGTCGGTGCGCCCGAGGTTGGGGTTGGATGGATTGCCGAGAACGTCGCCTACTTTTGCGTAGGCCGCGGCGAGCTCCATCTGCAATGCCGCATCGTTCCTCGCGTCCTTCGCCAGGTTGTCGAGATACTCGAGCGCCGTCTTGACGATCAGCTCGCGCGCGGGAGTCGATCCCGGCAGATCGCGGATCGCGTCGTCAAACGTGAAGAGGAACGTGTTCGCGAGCTTGCGAACCTCCTGAAACCGCCGCTCCGCGCGCCGGGCCTGCCAGATCGTTCCGGCGATGCCGCCCAGCAGCGAAACGAAGATGAGCAACGCGGCGGCGACGGCGACACGGTTTCGCGCGATGAACTTCCCCGCGCGATAGCTCCACGACGAGCCGCGCGCGTGCACGGCACGTCCCGACAGGTAACGATCGATGTCTTCCGCGAACTGTTCGGCGGACGAATACCGCCGGCCGGGCTCTTTCTGCAGCGCCGTGAGCACGATGTTGTCGAGGTCTCCGCGCAGGCGCCGTCGCAGCCGCGGAGGCGCCACCGCGCTCGGTTGCCGGCTGTCGACCTCGCAGATCACGCGCGTGAACTCGGGCAGGCTGTACGACTCGAACGCATGCGCCGGATGCCCCGTGAGCAGCTCGTAGAGAACGGCGCCGAGCGAATAGACGTCCGTCACGGTCGTCGCCGGCTCGGAGCGCACCTGCTCCGGGCTGGCGTAGTCGGGTGTGAGCGCAACCTCCCCCAGCAACGTTTCCGCGCGCGCCGCGCCCGGATCGATCAGCTTCGCGATCCCGAAGTCGACGAGCGTCACCTTGCCGTCTGCGCCGACGAGAATGTTCGACGGCTTGAGGTCGCGATGGACGACGAGATGCGTGTGTGCGAAATGGACGGCGCGGCAGACCGTGGAGAAAAGGCGCAACCGCGCGTCGACCGACAGGTCGTGCTCGTCGCAATACTTCGTGATCGGCTGGCCGTCGACGGCCTCCATGACGAGATACGGGATTCCGTCCTCGCTCTCGCCGCCGTCGAGCAGGCGCGCGATGTTCGGATGATTCAGATGGGCGAGGATCTGGCGCTCGTCGACGAAACGGCGGCGGCCGACCTCCGAATCGACGTCGGCGCGGATCATCTTCAGCGCGGCGCGCTGCTGAAACACGCCGTCGTCGCGCCGCACCTCGTACACCGCGCCCATGCCGCCCCGCCCGAGGATTCCGCTGATCCGCCACGGCCCGAGCCTTCGCCCGATCCACGCGCTCTCCCGGCGCTCCGCGAGCGCTTCCGCCTCCTCGGAGACGACATCCCGGACGAACGTCGTGCTGCCGTCGCCGGCGGCGAGGAGACTCTCGACCTCCGCGCGCAGTGCCGCGTCGTCGCCGCATTCGCGCTCCAACACGGCCGTGCGCTCGTCGCGGGGGAGATCCGCGACGAGCGCAAAAACCTCTTCCAACCGGTGGAACGTCCGGCCCGGTTCGTCGATGCTCATGGAGCATCGATTATCCGTCAGCGCGCGGAGTAGCCGGTCGCCGGTCCCTCGACTTTCTCGTAGTTCAGTCTGAATTGCTGCATCGGCGACGAGCTTCGCGCGGTCGCGCTGGAGACCAGGGCATCGCGCAGGATGACGTTGTAGAACGTCCACCTCGTGCCGTTGGTGAGCTCGAGCACGACCTGCGGCAACGGCGCGTTGTTCCCGCTGCTGAGCACGAGCGTGCCGGGGCCTGCTTTGGTCAGCGACAGGGTCGCCGAGGTTCCGTTCAGCGTCAGCCTCTCGACACGAACGGGCACCGGTCCCGTGATCAGTCCGGACAGGCGCGCATTGGGCTGCGTCGCGCCGTCGCCGTTCACGTCGCCCGCGGCGACATTGACTCCGCCCCGGTGATACGTACACCGCGCAAAGTTCAGCGTGAACTGATCCGTCGGCACGATGCCGTCTCCGCTCTGGCAGGAGGCGAAGGACGCATTTTCGAAGCGATGCTGCACGCCGTCGATGTCGACGGTGATGCTGCCGAGCGGCATGTGCGACTGGCAGAGCTTCCTGACACTTTCGGCTTCAGCGCCACGAACCGTGAACTTCAACGGGCCGGTTGCGCAGGCGGTGGGGTTGGATGCGCCGAAGCTCCAGCTTTGGATCTCAATGGTCTCCCTGTGCGTGTCCTTCGACGTCGGTTGCTTCACCTTTGATGTCGTCGAACTTCATGTAGACAGGCGGCAATGCGTTCATCGCAAGCGCGGTCAGGCAGAAGGCGGTGAGTACTGCGAAGCGGCGCAGATTCGTTTTCATGATTTCTCCTCGTTAATTGGATTAGCGTCCCGCAAGAATGGCGTCGACGAGCTGCGGCGTGGCGGTCGTGGAGTCGAAGCTGATCGTGATCTTCTGGCGAGCAAGGTTGACTTCGGTCACTCTCACGTTCGTGAACGTCAGCTTCGTTCCTCCCCGACCTTCGATGACCACGCTCGGAATCGCCTGACCGCCATCCGTGGTCTTCCACACGCCGCCATTCGCGCTTCCGACGTAGAGCGTTGCCGTGTGGACGCCGAGGCCCAACTGCTTCAGGTTGTTCTGGCAGCTCATCCGCGCCACTCCGGTGATCGTGACGTTCGGCGCGTCGCGCAGCATCGCGGGAGCGGGCTGTCCGCTGACGGTGAGCGTCAGAGCGCCTCCCGCGCAGTCCTTGAATGCGACGTTTCGGTATTCGCGACGCTGCCCGTCGGCCTCGATCGTCAGGGCCGGAATCGGCGCATGCGACTGACACAACTGCGCGACGGCGGATGGAACGGAGCGAACGGTCAGCAGGAGCACTCCCGAGTTGACGGTCGTCTGGCCTGTGTACGTGTTCGACGGCGAGAAGGACCAGCTCAGGATCTCCATCACCGAGAGGTCACTGAACGAGACCTTGCCGGCGCCTCCTGCAAACGCGGGCATCGCAACCATCAACAAAACGAACAGGACGTTCTTGTGGATCTTCATCGTCTCCTCCATTGATCTTCACTCTGACCAACGGATTCGATCGCGCGAATCGATCATGATCGTTTTTCGCCGGTCATTCCGTTCGTGCAGTCAGGAACGAAAGGAAGGACCAGATGAAGCACGCGATGAAGACATTCGGGATTCTGTTGGCGCTCTGCGCGGGCGCCGTTTCGGCCGCCGCTCAAGGAGCCGGGAAGGTCAGCTATTCGGACATCTCGTTCGAGATTCAAAGCTGGTCGCTCACACGTAACGGCAACCTGCAGATCACTCAGTATGTGGTCCCGGCGTCGGTCGCGCGTCTCTGCCAGTCGCGCGCGGCGCTTCCCTCCCTCACCCTCGAGTCCGGCGGCCAGCGCCATGTGTTCCGCAATGTCGTCTTCGATCAGTGCCCCGCGGGAGGCGTAGGCACGTTCACGTTGACGTTCAATGGGCAGACGACCGCATCGACGTGGGATCGCCCGAACACGACCATCAGCGGACTGACCCCGGCGATGATCAACGTGCGCCTGCTGTCGATGAAAGTGCGCGGCAACAAGGCGAGCGTCATCTTCGCCGCGCCGCGCACCCTGATGCTCCCGCCGCCCGCGCCGGCCGCCGCTCCCTCCGTCTCCGAGATCGTCGTCACGAAGATGGACGGGACGAGTTGGTCCTACTCCGGATCGCACGCTCTCTATCAGGACGTGACCATTCCGGCCTCGGCGCAGGGATCGTCAAGGGTCGTCGAAATGACCATCGACTTCGCGAGCATGAAGGGCGCTCGCGGCGATTACGTCGACCCGGAGAGCCCGCTGCCGGGCGGGCGGTGACGGATCGGCAGGAGAGTGCGCAGGCGGCGGGCGTATCGTGAGGCTGATGCCGAAACGCCCACGCCTGGCGACCACGATCCGTCTCGCGCTCATCGCCTTCCGAAAACACAACGCGTCGCGTTTCGGCGCCGCCCTCGCGTTCTACATCGTCTTCACGATCGCTCCCACGCTGCTGATCGCGATCGCCATCGCGGGAAGTCTGTTCGGAAAGCCGCAGGCGGAACGGGCGATCCTCGATCGCATCGGCGGCAGCTTCGGATCGGCGACCGGCATCGCCATTACGGCCATGATCGAGAGCGCCGCATCGCGGCCGGTCCGTGGCCGGATGGCCACGACGCTGGGAATCGCGACGCTATTGTTCGGCCTGAGCGGCGTGTACCGGCAGATCGAGGACGCCCTTCGGACGATCTGGCGTGAGAAAGCGGAGAAGGAGACCGGGATGATCCGCGCGATCCGGGAGAGGTTCGCCTCGATGCTGCTCGTCATCGCCGCAGGCGTGGTCGTGCTGCTCTCGGTCATCGCCGATGCCGCGATTGCGATGACCGGAAAGTTCGCCGCGGAGCGACTCGTGGGCGGCGAATGGTTATGGCACACCGTGCAGCTGCTCGTGTCGACGCTCGTTCTCACCGCGTTGTTCGCGGCACTCTTCCGTTACCTCGCGCACGCGCGGGTGACATGGCGCGACGTGGGCCTCGGCGCGGCGGTGACGGCGGTCCTCTTCGTGATCGGCAAGTTCGCGCTCGGCATCTATCTCGGCAAGGCTGCCGTCGGCTCGGCCTTCGGAGCGGCGGGATCGGTCGTGATCGTGTTGCTCTGGGCGTACTGGTCGGCGCAGATCTTTTTCTTCGGCCTCGAGCTGACCCACGTCTACGCCACGAGCCGCGCGTAGCGGCGCGGCAGGATCACGCGAAAGGTCGTACCGCGCCCTGCCTCGGTCGCCAGTTCCAGGCCGGCGTCGAGCAGCTCGCACAACCGTTTGACGATCGTCAGGCCGACGCCTTCGCCCGCTTGCTGGCTCTGCGGCAGCGCCTC
>Ga0193696_1000121_pt1 | contig 33399 bp, 28 predicted proteins | sample L3m1metaG_FD_145074 | JGI IMG/M metagenome (GOLD analysis project Ga0193696, IMG submission 145074) | Soil microbial communities from a riparian zone of the East river system, Colorado, United States - L3m1 | ecosystem: Environmental > Terrestrial > Soil > Riparian zone | place: USA: East River... | reverse complement strand
CTGGTGTCTGGGTCGGATTCGATCAGCCGGCGCCGATTGCCCGCGAGGCGTACGGCGCGCGGGTCGCCCTGCCCATCTGGGCGGACTTCATGAAACGGGTCGCGCAGACACTGCCGCCCGGCGAGTTCCAGGCGCCCCCCGGCATCCACGTCGAAGAGCTCTGTAGCGTGTCGTACTTGCGGCCGGTCGACGGGTGCCCAACCTATACCGAATACTTCAAGGAGGGAGACAAGGTCCCTTCTCAACTGTGCACGGTGCATCGCGGATCGTTGAAGGAGCGGACAGCGCGCGCGGTCGGCGGTTTTTTCCGGTCGCTAGGGGGTAAAATCGCCGGAATCTTCCGCCGCTGACCCTTTGATGCCAGACCCCATCCGCGTCCTCGTGGTCGACGACGACCTTGCCCACGCGGAGATGGTCGTCCAGTTCCTGCGGCTCACCGAAGCGTGGTCCGGCGCCACCATCGACACCGCGCCCACCTACGAGCAGGCGTTCACTGCCCTGACAACCAAGCCGTACGACGTCGCGTTCGTCGACTACTGGCTCGGGTCGCGCGACGGTCTCGCGCTGCTGCGCAGCGTTCGCGAGCAAGGCGTGACGACACCAGTTGTCGTGCTCACCGGCCGCGGCGCCGAGGAAGTCGCCGTCGAGGCGATGAAGGCCGGCGCGGCGGACTATCTGAGCAAGACCCATCTGTCGGTCGAGGCGCTCGAGCGGACGATCCGCTACGCGCTGGCGCTGCACGCCGAAGAGCAGCACCGGCAGCAGGCCGAAGAGGCGCTGCGCGCCAGCGAAGAGCGGTTTCGCGCGCTCGTGGAAAACAGCTCCGACGCCATGCTGCTGCTGGACGCCGAAGGCCGCGTCACCTACATGACGGCCTCCTCGCAGCGTCATCTCGGCTGGAAGCCGCCCGATGTCGTCGGCCGGTCGATCTTCGAATTCCTTCATGCCGACGATCGCGAAACGATGACCGCGCGCATCGCCGATGCGCTCCAGACACCGACGACGACCGTCACCGCGGAGGTTCGCTTCCGCCATCCGGACGACAGCGATCGGACGATGGAGATCGTCGTCGTCAATCGGCTGACGGACCCTTCGATTCGCGCGATCGTCATCAAGGCGACCGACATCACCGACAAGCGCCGGCTGGAAGAGCACCTCCGCCAGGTACAGAAAATGGAAGCGGTCGGTGCGCTCGCCGGAGGCGTCGCCCACGACTTCAACAACCTGCTCACGGCGATCCTCGGCTACTGCAACCTGATGCTGGACGACGTGCCGAAGGAGGATCCGCTCCGGGCGGACCTGGAGGAGATCCGGTCGGCGGGGGAGCGCGCGGCCGCGCTCACACGGCAGCTGCTGGCCTTCAGCCGGCGGCAGATGCTGCAGCCGCAAATCGTCGACATCAACACGCTCGTCCGGCAGCTCGAGAAGCTGCTGCACCGCCTCCTGACCGAAGACATCGTGCTCGTCACCGCGCTCGCGCCCGATCTGCAGACGGTCAAGGTCGACCCCGCGTCGATCGAACAGGTGCTGGTCAACCTCGCGGTCAATTCACGCGACGCGATGCGCGACGGCGGCCAGCTGACGATCGAGACCGCGAACGTCGAGCTCGACACCGCTTATGCGGAGACCCACGTGACGGTGATTCCAGGCCGCTACGTGATGCTCGCTGTCGGTGACACGGGCGAGGGCATCGACGCCGCGACCAAAGCGCGGATCTTCGAGCCGTTCTTTACCACGAAGGAACAGGGCAAGGGCAGCGGTCTCGGCCTGGCGACCGTGTACGGCATCGTCAAGCAAAGCGGCGGCTACATCTGGGTCTACAGCGAGCTGGGCCACGGCACGGTGTTCAAGGTGTACTTCCCCATTGCGGAGTCACCGTCGGGGCCGGCGCGAGATGGCAGCGGTGGCGGCGACCTCAAGAAGCAGGCGTGGGAAACCGTGCTGCTGGTCGAGGATGAAGACGCGGTGCGGGCGCTCGCGCGCGAGGTCCTCCGCCGTCAGGGCTACATCGTGCTCGAGGCGAGGCACGGCGTGGATGCGCTGCGGCTGGCCGAGCGTCACCCCGACGAAATCCACCTGATGATCACCGATGTCGTCATGCCACACATGAGCGGGCGCGAGCTGGCGGAGCGATTGTGCGCGGTGCGGCCGACGATGAAGGTCCTTTACATGTCCGGGTACACCGATCATGCACTCATGAATCGTGCGCTGACACCCGGATCGTCCTTCTTACAGAAACCATTCACGCCCGAGACGTTTGCCCGCAAGGTACGTCAGGTTCTCGACACCGAACAAGCCACAAAGCTGAGCTAAAGGCGGCCCTGACTTGTCCACCGTAGCTTTAGCGGAGGTGGAACGGCCGCGCTACGAGTGTAAGACGGCGGCCTGGCCGCCGAAGAGGCGAAACCGCGTAGGCGGCACTGTTCGTGCACCTCATGTGGTGCTCATGGCCGGCTCAACGACTGTCTCTTCATCGCGTTCTCCGGCGTCCGTGCGACGCCGTCTCCCAATCGGCGCCGAGTATCTCGGCGATGGCCGCGTACACTTCCGTGTCTGGGCGCCACGCGCGTCGGGGATCGCTGTCGTCGTGGACGGGGACGCATCGAGGGTCTTGGAGCCGGAAGCGGCGCACCCCGGGTACTTCAGCAGCGAAGCCGCCGCACCACCGGGCGCGCGGTACCAGTTCCGGATCGATGGCGACGAGAAGCTCTATCCCGATCCGGCGTCGCGATACCAGCCGGAAGGTCCCCACGGTCCATCGGTGGTCGTCGACCCGTCGGGTTTTCGCTGGACCGACGCGGCGTGGCGAGGCGTGTCGCTCGAAGGCCAGATCGTCTACGAGCTGCATATCGGGACGTTCACCCGCGGCGGCACCTGGGCTGCGGCCGCAGAGCAGCTGCCCGAGCTCGCGCGCGTCGGCATCACGCTCCTCGAGGTGATGCCCGTCGCCGAGTTCGAGGGACGGTTCGGCTGGGGCTATGACGGCGTCGATCTCTACGCGCCCTCGCATCTTTACGGCCAACCCGACGATTTCCGCCGGTTCGTCGATGCCGCGCACGCGTCGGGCATCGGCGTCATCCTCGATGTCGTCTACAACCACCTGGGACCTGTCGGCAACTACCTGCGAGCGTTCTCGCCGGCATATATGAGTGACCGCTACGGCAACGACTGGGGCGAGGCCTTGAACTTCGACGGCGAGGACTCGGGGCCGGTGCGCGAGTTCTTCGTCAGCAACGCGGGCTACTGGATCGACGAGTTTCATCTCGACGGCTTGCGCCTCGACGCGACGCAGCAGATTTACGATCAGTCGCCGGAGCACGTGCTGGCGGCGGTCGGCCAGGGCGCGCGGGCGGCCGCGAAAGGCCGGAGCATCATCATCGTCGCGGAAAACGAGCCGCAGGACACGCGGTTGGTGCGGCCGATCGACCAGGGTGGTTACGGCCTCGACGCGATGTGGAACGACGATTTTCACCACAGCGCGATGGTTGCGCTCACCGGCCGGGGCGAAGCCTATTACAGCGACACGCGCGGGGAGCCGCAGGAGTTCGTCTCGGCGCTGAAGTACGGCTTTCTCTTTCAGGGGCAGTACTACCACTGGCAGCGCGACGTCCGCGGCACGCCCGCCCTGCATGTCCCGCAGCCGTCGCTCGTGACGTTCCTCCAGAACCACGATCAGGTCGCGAACTCGGCGAGCGGCCGGCGCGGCCACGCGCAGACGAGTCCGGGGCGCTGGCGGGCGATGACGGCGCTGCTGCTGCTCGGTCCGAACACGCCGATGCTGTTTCAGGGTCAGGAATTCAACGCGTCGTCACCGTTCATGTTCTTCGCGGACTTCGAGGGCGATCTGGCGGCCGCCGTTCGCAGTGGCCGCGGCGAATTCCTGGTGCAGTTTCCCAGCGTCGCACCACTCGTCCGCTCCGGCGCACTCGACGATCCCGGCGCGGACGCGACGTTCGAACGGTGCCGGCTCGATTTCGCTGAACGTGAGACGCACGGCGACGCCTACGCGCTGCACATCGATTTGCTGCGGCTGCGCCGAGAAGAGACCGCCTTTCGGGCGCAAGGGCGGCACGGCCTCGACGGCTGCGTGCTGTCGGCGTCGACGTTCGCGCTGCGCTTCTTCACGCCCGATCACAAAGAGGACCGCGTCCTGGTCGTGAACCTCGGGGCTGATATGAACCGGACGTCGATCGCGGAACCGCTGCTCGCGCCGCCGGCTGGCAGCGAGTGGCTGACTCGCTGGTCGAGCGAGGATCCCGCTTATGGTGGCGGCGGAACGCCGGAAATACGCCCGGACAGCCAATGGTTCTTTCCCGCTGAATCAGCCGTGGTGCTGGCGCCCGGGCCGCTACGTCGGGTGCGTCCGAACTTGATCAAGCTCGGTCGCGGCGTCTGAGGACTCGATGCGTATAAAGGAGCCGATTCGTCGAATCCCGTGGCCGCCGCCGGATGCCGCGGACGCGGACGCGCTGGTGACGCCCGAATGGCTCGTCACAAACGGTCTGGGCGGCTATGCATCGGGCACGGTCGCGGGCGTCATCACGCGGCGCTATCACGGGGTGCTCATTGCGGCGCTGCCGGCGCCGTTCGGCCGCACGGTCATGCTGAGCCGCATCGCCGAGGAGCTGCGCTTCGCGGACGGGCGCTGCTTCGAGTTCGGCGGACGCGAGCGGACGGGAGGCGCACCCGATGCGCACGGCACGGGGTATCTCGTCGAATTCAGGCTCGAGGGGGGCCTCCCGGTCTGGCGCTTCGATGTGGAAGGCACGGTCATCGAAAAGCGCGTGTTCCTGTCGTACATGCAGAACACCGTGCACGTGATGTACGAGCGGCTCTCGGGGTCAGCACAGGCAGAGCTGCATCTGCGGCCCGCGGTGAATTTCCGCGCGCAGGAACTGCCGGTCAGCGAGCCGCTCGCGTCGCCGTACGAGTTCCGCGCGGTCGCGGACCGTTCGGAGATTTCGCTCGCGGGCAGCCGGCTGCCGCCGCTCCGCCTGAAGTGGTGGGGCGCCGAGGCGACGTTCACGCTCGACCCGCAACGCATCGACAACGTGCTCTATCCGGTCGAGGAAAGCCGCGGCTATCAGGCGCACGGCGATCTCTGGAGTCCCGGCGCGTTCTCCCTGGCGCTGACCGAAGGGATGCGCGCCACGCTCGTGGCGTCCACGGAAACGCCGGAGACCATGAACGTCCTGGAACCGACCGTCGCGCTGGACGCCGAGCGCATCCGCCGCGAGCGGCTGCTGGCACAGGCCGCAGCCGTGGCGCGCGAGGGACCGGCCGCCGAACTCGTGATTGCTGCCGATCAGTTCGTCATCTCGCCCGCCGGCCGCACCGGCGAAATCGCCCGCGCGCGCGCCTACGGGGACGAAGTGCGAACGGTCATCGCCGGCTATCACTGGTTCACCGACTGGGGCCGCGACACCATGATCAGCCTGGACGGGTTGACGCTCACGACCGGCCGACACGCCGAGGCCGGCTACATCCTCCGAACGTTCGCCCACTACGTGCGCGACGGCCTCATCCCGAACATGTTTCCCGAAGGGGAGCGTGAAGGGCTGTATCACACCGCGGACGCCACGCTCTGGTTCTTCCACGCCGTCAACCGCTACGTCGAGTCGTCCGGCGATCGGTTGACGCTCGCGCGTCTGTATCCGACCCTCAAGGACATCATCATTCACCACGTGCAGGGCACGGCGTTCGGCATTCACGTCGATCCCGCCGATGGCCTTGTCGCGCAGGGAGCGCCGGGCTACCAGCTCACGTGGATGGACGCGAAGGTGGACGACTGGGTCGTTACGCCGCGGCGCGGCAAAGCCGTCGAGATCAACGCGCTGTGGTTCAACGCGCTGAAGTTGATGGAGGAGTGGGCCAACGATCACGACGATATCGCAGAGACGTATCGCGTTCGTGCCGAACAGGTGCACCGGTCGTTCAACGAGCGCTTCTGGTACGCCGAAGGCGGCTATCTCTATGACGTCATCGACGGCGAGGCCGGCCGCACCGATCCGAAGTGCCGGCCCAACCAGATTTTCGCGATCGCGCTGCCGCATCCGGTGTTGCTGGAACATCGATGGGAACCGGTGATGCGCGTCGTCCGCGATCGACTGGCGACGCCGGTCGGCCTTCGATCGCTGGCGCCGGGAGACGTGGAATACAAGTCGAGGTACTTCGGCGATCTCCGCGCGCGCGATGCCGCCTATCACCAAGGCACGGTCTGGGCGTGGCTGGCCGGGCCGTACATCGATGCCTGGCTGAAAGTTTATCCGGACGACTGGGCCGGCGCGCAGCGCGTGCTCGACGGCTTCGTGCCGCACCTCAACGAGGCGTGCATCGGGTCGATCAGCGAAGTGTTCGACGCCGAGGCCCCGTACACGCCGCGCGGCTGTATTGCCCAGGCGTGGAGCGTCGCCGAGGTGTTGCGAGTCTGGGTGAAGCTCGCCCAGCGTGCTCAGCAACCCACGCAGTCGAGCTCCGCCGTGGTCACGGTGTAGTCGGCACAGCGCTTGCGAGACAGTCAGGCCGAGGAGAGTGGAATGGCCAAAGAGAAGGATCGGATTCTGAGCGGCATCCTCGGCGATATCAACCCTGCGCCGGGCACGCGGGATCACATCAGCGGATCGGCCGGACGCGGCGACGGCGAAAGCCTCGAAAATGACGAGTCGATGGAAGGTGGATCGGGTCACGGTGAGAGCCATCACTCCGGCTCCCGCGATGTCACCGAAGGTGTCACGGGTGGGCTGGGTACGGAAGTCGGCGGCACACGGAATTTCCGTCAGGGCACAGGCGCCACGGGCGGCGATATCGGTAACCGACCGGAGTAGGGGCGAGCAGCTCGCGGCTAGAGCTAGGGGCTCGCTGTCCGAAGCGGAGTACGAGGCAGCATGAAACGCATATTCGCCGGCATCGCGATCGTCATTCTCGTTGTGCTCGCGCTTGCGGCCGGCGGATATGCATCTGCCAAGTCCTATCAGTTCACCGGGGTGATCAAGGCGATTGATTCGACCAGTCTGACGGTCGAGAAGAGTGCCAAGGAAACCTGGCAGTTCGAGTTGACCAAGGACACCAAGGGTGCAACACCGAAGATCGGCGACCGCGTCACGATCGCTTACAGGATGACGGCGACGGAGATCGAGGCGAACTCGAAGAAATAGCCTTCAATCGCGGCCCTTCATTTTTCTCAGGGCGCGCCGCTGCCGCTTGTCAGGCGAGCCGGTCGCGGTCATGGCGGCCCGGTAGACGCGTTCCGTCCGGCGCAATTCAATTTCCTCGGGCGTCGGCGGCGGCGTCAGGTCCTGATACAGCTGTTTCGCATCTGTCTTTCGGATATGGCTGTCGGCCAGCGCTCGCACGGTCACGCGCTGCTGGCGCCCGAACGGACGCTTGATCTGCAGCTCGTCCCCGACGTGTATCCGGCGTTTCGGCTTGGCCGCCTGGCCGTTGACCTCCACCTTTCCGTTCTGACACGCTTTCTGCGCCTCGGAACGCGTCCGATAGAGGCAGGCCACGTCGAGCCAGACGTCCAGACGCACGCCATCCGGCGCCTCCGGGTCCTCACTCATTCGTGTGCGTGATCTCGTCGCTCGGCTCTACTTCGGGCATAATGCCCCCCCATGGCCGAAGCCTTCCATCAAGTGTATAGCCCTGTCGGTGGCAGCGTGCTCTTCTCGGCGCTTGTCGCAGCGCTGCCGCCGCTGCTGCTCGCGGTGCTGCTGGCCGGCATTCGCGTCGCGCCGTGGCGCTCGGCGATCGCGGCGGCGGGGGCGGCGTTCGCCCTCGCATGGCTCGTCTGGGGCATGCCGTTTTCGCTGACCGTAGCCGCCGCAACCCACGGGATGGCGTTCGGTCTCTGGCCAATCAGCTGGATCGTGCTCAGCGCCGTCTTCTTCTACAACCTGTCGGTCGAAAGCGGCGACTTCGACGTGATCCGCCGATCGCTCTCGCGCCTGACCGGCGACCGCCGCGTGCAGTTGCTGCTCGTCGCGTTCTGCTTCGGCGCCCTCATCGAAGGCATCGCGGGATTCGGCGCGCCAGTGGCGATTACGGCGTCGATGCTCGCCGGACTCGGCTTCGAGCCGATCATGGCGGCCGGCCTCGCGCTCATCGCGAACACGGCGCCGGTCGCGTTTGGATCGCTCGGCATTCCGGTGACGACGCTGGGCGGCCTGCTCGCCCCGATGCTGGGCCACGACACGCAGAGCACGACGCACGCGCTGTCGGCGATGGTCGGCCGTCAGCTGCCGATCTTCTCGCTGGTGATCCCGGCCTACCTCGTCGTGTTGTACGCCGGCTGGCGACGCATGGTCGAGATTTGGCCCGCCGCGCTGACAGCAGGTGGGAGTTTCGCCATCGGGCAGTTCGTCGTGTCCAACTTCGTCGGACCGGAGCTGACAGACGCGCTGTCTGCGCTGCTGTCCTTGACCTCTGTTGCGCTGCTCCTTCGAGTCTGGCAGCCGGCTGAAATCTATACCGCCGGTGCGCAGTTCGCCGTGGCGGCCGTGCCGGCGGCCGTCGGCGGCCATTTCGTGGCCCCGCCGACGCAGACCGTCGATACCGGCGGTCGTGTCTTCCGCGCTTACGCAACCTACGCCATCCTCATCGTCACGGTACTGATCGGTCAGATCGGCAATTTTGCCGGCCTCTCGACCCTGCAGCCGCCAGCCAACGTCACCGCGCTGCTGAAATGCGGACAGGGCGGCAATCGGCTGTGTCCCGACCCGTGGGTCGGCCCGAGCGCCGCGGTCAATCCCCAGGGATTCCGCTTCCCGGTCTGGGAATTCCACTGGCCTGGCGCGTACCGCATCCAGGACGGCAAGCCGGCGGCAGTCGTGCAGCGCGAACCGCCAGTCGTCGCCGCATCAACGGCGTATCCTCTGACATACCGCCTCGACTTTCTCGCGGCCGCTGGCACCCTGGTGTTCGTGGCCGCGTTGCTCGCCTCGATCCCGATGATCATGTCGGGGATGGCGCCCGGCGTCTTGTGGACGACGTTCCTCAAGACGCTCCGTCAGCTTCGATTACCGATCATCACCATCGCGTTCATTCTCTCGATCGCCACGGTGATGAACTACTCCGGCATGACGTCGTCGATGGCGCTTGCCCTCGCGAAGACGGGCGTGCTCTTTCCGTTCTTCTCGGCGTGGCTCGGCATGATCGGCGTTTTCCTGACCGGAAGCGACACGTCGTCCAACACCCTGTTCGGGCCCTTGCAGGCGACGACGGCCAAACTGTCGGGTCTCGATCCCATCCTCATGGGCGCGACCAACAGCTCCGGCGGGGTGATGGGGAAGATGATCAGCCCGCAGAATCTGTCTGTCGGCGCGGCCGGCGTGGGCGCGGTGGGTCGCGAAGGGGAGATCTTCGCGAAGGTCTTCGTGCACAGCCTGATTCTGACGGGCCTGATGGGCGTGCTTGCGATGCTGCAGGCGTACGTGGTGCCGTGGATGGTACCGGCACTCTGACGACGCTAGGGGCTAGGGGCTAGCTACCACGGGAGTTGGGGCGCGGGGCTAGCTGTCACGAGAAGCTCGCGTCATTCCGATCTCAGCGCGGTCATCGGTGAGATCGACGCGGCGCGTGTCGCCGGGATGATCGCGGCGACGAACGCGCACACGGCGAGCGAACCGGCGGCGACGGCAAGCGCGAGCGGATCCCAGAAAGTCACGCCGTAGAGCTGCGTCGCGATCAAACGTCCGGCACCCAGCGCCAGCGGCAAGCCGAGAATCAATCCGACGACGACGCGCTTGAACGCGCCGCGCAGGACGAGGTCGATCACCTTGCCGTGGTCGGCGCCGAGCGCCATGCGGATGCCGATCTCGTTGGTTCGCTGGGCGACGGTGTACGCCGTGACGCCGTACAGACCCACAGCGGCGAGCGCGAGCGCCACGATGCCGAACAGGCCGGCGAGGCTCGCGACGGCCCGTTCCTGATCGAAGGACAGCGCGACCTGTTGTTCCATCGTTCGCACGCTGGTAATCGTCAGATTGGGATCGACCTCCGACAGCGCTTTGGTGAGGAGCGGTTCCAGCGTGCCTGGCGGCGTGCCGGTGACGAGCAGCATGCCGGCAATGAAATGAGACGAGAGCTCGATCCGCTTCATGATCTCGTTCTGGTAATCGATGTATTGCGCCAGCGGCACATAGAACATCGGTTGCGCCGGGCGATTCAAGCCCCAGCCGGCGAACTTGGCGTCGCGGATCACGCCGACGATGCGGAACGTGCTGGCGAGCTCGGGCAGGTCGAGACCGAAGTGCTGGTCGAGCGGATTCTCGTCGCTCTTGAAGAAGCGTTTGACGAAGGCCTCGTTGACGACGGCGACCGGCGCGGCGGTTTCGTTGTCAGCCTCGGTGAACCCACGGCCACGCAGCATCGGTACGCCCAGGTTCTGGAGATAGCGGGCGCTCACACGGTCCCACGACGCGCCCGATTCCTCGCTCATTTTCGGCGCCGGATGGCCCGAGACGAAAATCAATTCGCTCCAGTTATCCGTGAGCGGGTTGTACAGCGCCAGGCCCGAGCCCTGTACGCCGGGCAGGCGGTTGAGGCGCTCCTCGACCTGCCGGTAGAGCGCCGCCAGTTTGTCCTGCGTGTAGGTCGCCGGCGGGCGGTTCAGGGAGACGACAACCCGTCCCTGCACCTGGTAACCGAAGTCCTGGTGCTCGAGCTTGTTGAGGCTGCGTGCGAGCATCGTCGCCCCGGCGACGAGCACCACCGACAGCGTGGCTTGAACGACGAGCAGCGCCTTGCGCGCGAGCGACGAGTGGTCGCTCGTACTGCGGCCCGACCCGCGCAGCGCATCGATTGGATCCGTGCGCGTCGCAAACCAGGCCGGCGCGACGCCGAACACGATGCCCGTCACGAGCGCGAGGAGGAACGCAAAGCCGAGCACTGGGAGCGAGGGGCCGGTGCTGATCGGCAGGAAATGGGCGTTCGAGAAGGCCAGATTGAGGAGCAGCTGCGCCGCGCCCATGGCGACGGCGAGACCGGCGAGACCGCCCGCCATCGCGAGCAGCACGCTTTCGACGAGCGCCTGGGTGACGATCTGGCGCCGTGACGCACCAATGGCGAGGCGCACGGCTGTCTGACCACGACGCGCGACCGCGCGCGCGAGCAGGAGGTTCGCGACGTTGGCGCACGCGATCAGCAGCACGAGACCACACACGCCCAACAGGATCTGCAGGCTCTGTCCGTACTCTTCCTTCATGATGCCGACGCCGGCTCCAGCCGGCACGACCGCGATCGTCTGCTTCGGCAGCATGCGAATGACTTCCGGCATCCAGTTGGAGGGATAACCCGAGTCGTGTTGCATCCACTGTCGCAAGACCGTCGTCAGCCGCGGCGCCATGCCGTCGATCGATGCTCCCGGCCGCAGCCGGCCGATCGCCCGGAGCCACGCCGCGACCGGCTGGCGTACCAGCGAGCCCTCGCCGACGATCAGCGGCTCCTGCTGCAGCGGAATCCAGAGGTCCGGCGGATCGCTGCGCAGCGTTTCGCCGAAGAACCCGGGCGGCGCGACCCCGACGACGGTGAACGGATGGCCCTCGACGACGAACGTCGAGCCGACGACCGAGGGATCGCCGCCGTAAGTGCCCTGCCACACGTGATGGCTGATGACCGCCGCCGGCGTCGCCGATGGTTTGTCGTCGTCGGCGGTGAAGACGCGGCCGCCGAACGCACCAACGCCGAGCGTCGAGAAATAGTTGCCGGTGACGTACTCCGACCGCATCGGCCTGGCCGCCACGTCCACGCCTTCGCGCCGGACGCTCAAGCGCGCACCAGCAGCCTGGAACGCGGCCACCTGCTCGAACTCGGGCGTTTCGGCTTTCAGCCGCTCGAACAGCGGGAAGGAGAACATGCCCCAGCGGTCCTGTGGTCCGCCCTGTACGCAGCAGTTGTCGCCGTCGCCGATGCGGTAGAGCCTGGCGGGGTCGCCGACCGGCAGCGACTGCAGCATCACGGCATGAATCAACGTGAAAATGGCCGTGGTGCCGCCAATGCCCAGCGCGAGCGTGAGAACGGCGGCAACGGTAAAAACGCGTGAGGTCCAGAACTGCCGGAGGGCGTAGCGGACGGCGCCGGCGGAATGTGCCATTGGATGGCTTAGACGAGGGCAGCGTCGCCGAAGTTGTCATATTGTGGGGGCGTGCGCATCAAGTGGCTGGCGTTTGGCGTGGCGGCAGGAGCGCTCTTTGTCGTCGAGCGGTGGCGTCCGCTCCGTGCGCGCAAGGAACCGGGACCGTCGCGCGTCGGCCGCAACGTCGCCATCGGCCTGCTCGGGGCCGCGACGACGGCGGCGAGCGAGCTGCCGATCGTGGCGCCGGCGCAGCGTCTAGCGGAACGCCGCCGGCTGGGGCTGCTACGGTGGACGCCGCTCCGACGCCTGCCGCGTGCGCTGCGCGTGGTGCTGGGTTTCGTGCTGCTCGATTACACGTTGTATCTCTGGCACTGGCTGAACCACCGCGTGCCCGGTCTCTGGCGATTTCACGCCGTCCACCACGTCGATCTGGATCTGGACAGCACCACCGGACTGCGGTTTCACTTCGGCGAGCTCGCGCTCGCGGCCGGCTTCCGCGCCGCCCAGGTGCTGCTGCTCGGTGTGGATCGCGACACGCTGAGTGCGTGGCAGCAGGCGCTGCTGCTATCCGTGGTCTTTCATCACAGCAACCTGGAGCTGCCGATCGAGGCCGAGCGCACGCTGCAGTACGTGTTCGTGACGCCGCGCATGCATGGCATCCACCACTCGACGAAGGGTGAGGAGATGAACACGAACTATTCGAGTGTGCTGTCCTGGTGGGACCGAGTCCACGGCAGCTTGCGGCGCGATGTGCCACAAGCGTCGATCACGATCGGCGTCGAAGGCTATGCGCGGCTGGAGGATGTCACGCTCGAGCGGTCACTGACGCTGCCATTTCGGAATGCCAAGCTCGTCACTTGAGGCGATTCAAGGCGCGCCGGCGTCGGCAAGCGCCGCATCACACTTCGCGATCTCACGTGCGAGCGCGTCGGGCTTGACCAGGTCGGCGCCGAGGCCGGCGCCCTTGTCTCGCAGCTCCTTCCAGAACGCGTAGGCGTCCTGGAGCAGCGCTTTCGCCTCACGCCAATGACTCACGCGCTGGTGGTGTGACAGCGCTGATCTCGAAGCGAGGGTCTCGTGCGCGTCGGCCAGTGCTTCTTTGTAGTTGGCGTAATTGGCGCGCGTGCGGTTATTGGCCGGATCGGCGACCAGCGCCGCTTGCAACAACGTCGAGGCCTCGGCAAGTAGGGCGAACGCTTCGTCAGTCGCGCCGTCGAGGGCCAGGCGCTTACCCAGAATGACGGAGGTCCAGGCCAGGTCAGCTTGTCCCTGGATGTTGGCAGGGTCTGCGCGAGCAATCTGATCGGCTCTGGCAAGGCCCTGACGGAACTCTTCGCGTGCTCCCGGCCGATCGTCGAGTGCCTCCAACACCTGTCCCAGATTCATGATGTCGATCATGATCTGGCGCTGCAGGGTGGTGTCGGTGGCCGCGGTCGCGGCGAGCGGCGCATCGAGTGCCACCGTCTTTCGCTGCATCTCGAGAGCGACCTTCAGGTCGGGCACGCCGACCGCTGGCTTGCCGTCGCGATACACCAGCGCGAGATAGCTGTAGGCGACAGCGAGCCTTCCCCGGACCTCCAGATGGTTCCAGCCGGATGCATCCAATGGTTCGAGTCGAGCGACGGCTTTCTGTAGTTGCTCGATGCTGGCGAGCGAGCGGCCATTGAAGTACAGGACATACCCGTAGTTCGCCTCGCTCCTGGCGAGCCGAAAGATCTGCGCTGGTGTCTGATCCACTGCCGCCAGACGTTCTTCGATACGCGTCGCTTTCAGGGCCTCGTCAATGCCGGCGCTGGGTTCGCCGACGGACAACAGCGCCCGCGACATCCGCTGTGAAGTCGTCGCGATGTCGCGGAGGAGATCCGCGTCGCCGGGGTTACGGGCCACCAGCCGGTCCCGCGCGGCCTGTGCTTTTCGATAGGCGTCCAGCGCGCCATGGACATCGCCGAGGTTCGGCGTGCTGGGCCAGCCGAGCACGTCTCCCATCTTCTGGTAAGCCGTCGCGAGCTCGCGCTGCAGGCTCGCGTCGTTGCCGGCCTCGCGAGCCAGGCTGTCGAGATACTCGAGCGCGTTGGTCACGAGCAGCCGCCTCGCCGGCGTGGAGCCCGGCAGTCTGGCGATGGCGTCGTGAAAGTCGAACATGACGGTGTGCGCAAGACGACGCACATCGTTGAATCGACGCTCCGCGCGCCGCGCCTGCCACCAGGTGGCGGCGCCGCCGGCGATGAGCGCGAGGACCACCGCAGCGACGGCCGCCACGCCCAGCCAATGCCGAACCGCGAACTTGCGCCAGCGATACGCCAACGCGTCAGGCGCGGCAAGAATCGGAAGCCGATCGAAATGACGCTGGATGTCCTGAGACAATTGCTCGACCGATGCGTACCGCCGCTCCGGGTCTTTGTGGAGCGCTTTGAGGGTGATGAGGTCGAGATCGCCGAGCAGCTCACGGCGACGATGCGGAACGGGCGCCTCGCCGCCGCTCGCCAGAGCACCAGGTGAGGCAACGGCCTCGCTCGGTCGCAACGGCGTCTCGTCGCAGATCGCGCGGCTGATCGCCGACTCCGTTCTCATGTCGCCGCGATAGGGACTGCGATCGGTGAGGAGCCGGTAGAGCAGCACTCCGAGGGAGTAGACGTCTGTGAGCACGGTGACCGCCTCGCCGCGGACCTGTTCCGGGCTGGCGCTCTCCGGCGTCAGCGCGCGAAAAGCGGTCAGCGTCGCCTGGCCGTCGATGACGCCGGGGTCGAGCAGTTTAGCGAGGCCGAAATCCACCAGCTTGGGCACACCTTCGGCGGTGACCAGGACGTTGCGCGACTTGATGTCACGGTGGACCACGAGGTGCTGGTGCGAGTACTGCACAGCGCCGCACACCAGGCTGAACAGTCTCAGCCGGTCGCGGATCGACAGCTGGTGTCTGGAGCAATAGACGTCGATTGGCTCGCCGTCGACGAACTCCATCACCACATATGGCGTTCCTTGCTCCGTCGTGCCGGCGTCGAGCAATCGGGCGATATGTGGATGATCGAGCAGCGCGAGGATCCGCCGCTCGTCTTCGAACCGCTGGGACACCGCCGGATGGAGCAACTGGCCCGAGACGACCTTGATGGCGACCAGTTTCTCGAAGCGATCGTCGGCGCGCGCGCCGAGATAGACGACCCCCATGCCGCCACGGCCGAATTCACGCAGGATGCGATAGGCGCCGCAGCGATCGGGCGCCGGCCGATCCGGTTCAGTGGGCCTGGTGGCCGCGGCGACCGCGTGTGCCGCGGCGGGTTCCGACAGGACCGGCGCTCCCAGAAAGTCGCCGGCGCTCTCGTGGGCGCGAACCAGCGTATCGAGTTCGCGTCGCAGGACCGGGTTGTCACGGCAGGCCTGTTCGATCCACGCGGCACGGGCGATAGGCTCGACGGTGATGGCCTCGTAGAAGAGGGTCTTGACGCGTTCCCAATGTGAAAAGGCACTGGCAGCCATCGCGCTATGGTGATTCTCCGGCAATTCTCCGAAAGAGCCAGGCGCGGGCGATGGTCCATTCGCGCTTGATCGTGCCCGGCGACAGCTGCATCGCGTCGGCGGTCTCGTCCAATGTCAACCCTGAAAAGTATCTGAGCTCGACGATGCGGCACTGGCGAGCGTCGAGCTGCTCGAGCTCGTCGAGGGCCGCGTCGAGCGTCAGGATGTCTTCCGGGCTCGAACTATGCGGCGCAGCGGCGTCGGTCCCGTCGTCGAGCGAGATCGTCGCGACCCCGGCGCCACGCTTGACGCGGCCAGCACCCCGCGCGTGATCGACGAGAATGCGCCGCATCAGTTGCGCGGCCAGACCGAAGAAGTGCGTGCGGCTCTGCCAATCGACGCGGCGCTGGTCGACGAGCTTCAAGAAGGCTTCGTGCACGAGCGCCGTACTCTGCAGTGTGTGGTCCGGGCGCTCGCGGGACAGAAATCGCACGGCAATCTGGTGCAGTTCGCGATACACCAGAGGCGTCACCTCGTTGAGCGCCTCGGCGTCGCCGCCTTGCCAGCGCCGGAGCAAATCGGTGATATCCGCCTGCGGCGCGGGCGGTTCCATGGCTGAGCATAACATTCGCTGAGCCGCTTCCGCTCATGGACCGCAGGTCGGCGACTTTATGTTTTCGATCGCTCAAACCAGCGTCGGCGGGCCAAGCCAAACAGGCCGAGGCCGACCAATCCCAGCGTCGCGGGCTCGGGCACCTCGGAGGGCGCAATGGCGGCGGGAGCGTAGGTGGCGCCTGAATCGGACGTAAATGTGACGCCAACGGGCAGCGTGATGGTCAGCGGGTCCGTGATAAAGACGCTCGCGTTGCCGCTCACATTGGCCTCCAACCCCGCGCCGAGGCCGACTCTCTGTCCGTCGGAGACCGTCCACAGGGTGCTGTATAAGTACGTCCCAGTTACGACGCCGGCACTCGTAGACGACGTGAACGAATGAGAAATCCCGTCGTCGTAATCGGTCTCATAGCCGTGCTCTTGATGGAACGGCAGGCCCGTCAGACCGAGCGAGAACGTCACTTCAAAACCCGAGTTGTCCGTTCCGCCCCAGTCCCCCGCCATAGTGACCGTCACTTGGGCAGAGCCGCCACCTGGGACGTGAAAGGTCAAGACGTCGTCGAACGCCGCATGTCCGAGCAAACCCCGATTCGCAATGCTGGTCAAGTAGAGATCGAGATCGCCAGTGATGATGTTGGCATCGCCAGAGGCGGTTGCGCCAGTGGACGCGCACGATCCCGTTGTCACGATGCCGCCAGTATTTGTGCCGGAAACCGCTATCGGATCCTGCAGGATCAGATGTCCACAATTGGCCAGGTCGACGATCGCCAGGCTGGACGCCAACGCCGGTTGTGGCAGCACGCCCAACAGAATGCCGATTCCCACAACCTGGCAGACACTGACAGAGATCGACCGACCGCCGAATGGCATGGTTCGACTGGTATTCATTGCTCCAACCTCTCGTTGACCCATTGATAGAAAACCCGTCACGTTGGTTAACGCGACAATCGCCTGAAAAAAGGATCGTTCGACGATCGGGCGGACCGGGCGGAATCCGGGCATCCGCGGTAAGATCCGCGCATGCGAACCACGCTGATTGTCGCCGCCGCGGCGGCCGCTCTTGCCGCATCGCCGTCCACGCCCCAGAAGATCGTCCTGGCCCGGGTGTTCCCCAACGCCGGGCAGATCGGCCTGTTCGTGGCGGCCGCCGACGGCACGGGCGAGCGTCCGCTGCTCGACACGCCAGGCATGGATTACGACGCCGTGTGGTCGCCCGACGGCTCGTCGATCGTCTTCACCTCGGATCGAGAGGGCCAAGGGGAGTTGTATCGCGTCGGCCCGGACGGCCGCGGACTCGAGCGCCTGACGGACAATCCGGCGTACGACGATCAGGCGGCGTTCTCGCCCGATGGCAAACAACTGGTGTTCGTGTCGACCCGCGCCGGTGGGACGGCGGACCTGTGGACGATGGATCTGCAGACCCGTCGCGCGAAGGCGCTGACCTCGGGGCCGGCAGGCGATTTTCGTCCGGCATGGTCGCCGGACGGCAACTGGATCGCGTTTTCATCCGATCGCGGCAGCACGATGCCGTTCTCGCACGGACGATGGGAGCACCTGCACGTCGTCGACATCTACGTGATTCGTCCTGACGGTTCGGGCTTGAAGCGGATCACCGAGCACGGCAACTTCTGCGGCAGCCCGAAATGGTTCGCCGACAGCCGGCGCGTGCTGGCGTACTGCATGACCGCGCAACAGACGCTGGAGAACCGCCGCGCGGCGCCCGAACCCGGCAACGACACGCGGCTCGTCTCGATCGACATTGCCACTGCCGCCGCGACGGACGTGCCCGCCGGCCCGGGTGTGAAGATCCAACCGTCGCTGCTTGCCAGCGGCGAAGTCGGCTACATCCGCAAGGACGCCGGTGACGCCGGCGCCGGGATCTTCTACGCGAGCGGTAAGCGCGGGCCAACGGGGAATATTCGAAACGCGGCATGGTCGCCCGACGGCAGCCGCGTGGTCTTCCACAAGCGGCAGACGGCGCCGCCCACGGTCTGGCGCTCGATCTGGAGCCGGAATCCCGGCTACGAACTGACGCTGACCGGCATCCTGCCGTCGTTCAGTCCGGCCGGGGATCGATTCGTCATGACCGGTCGTACCGCCCCCGGCAGCATTTTCGGCGCCAGCATCGCCGTTGCCGCGACCGGAGGCGACAAGTCCGAGGTGATTTACGAGGACAAGTCGCGCAACGTGCTCGGGCCGCAATGGTCGCCGAGCGGCGACAAGATCATCTTCGGCATCGGCGCCTACAACGCGTTCTTCAACGGCTTCCACGGCCTGTTCCTCAAGCCCGAGGATCGCGCCGAAGGCGGCGCGCAAATCGCGATCGTCAACCCTGACGGCAGCGGGTTCCGGGAAGTCACGCGCGGCCCCAACAACAACGGCTTCCCCTCGATGGCGCCCGATGGCAAGCGGTTCGTCTACCGGACGTTCGGTCCCGACGGCGACGGCCTGCGCATCATGAATATCGAGACCAATGCGATCACTACATTGACGAAGGGTTACGACAACTTCCCGCTGTGGTCGCCGCGCGGCGACCTCATCGTGTTCTCCCGTCAGGCACAGGGAGATTATGAGATCTACACCGTCAAGCCGGACGGGACTGGCGTGAAGCGCCTGACGTTCGCTCACGGCAACGACGCACACATGGCGTGGTCGCCGGATGGCGAGCAGATCGCGTTCGTCTCGTCGCGGCTCGGCTTCAAGGACGAGGCGACCTACACCGACGCGCCGCAGCCGTACGGTGAATTGTTCGTCATGCGCTACGACGGCACGAACGTGCAGCAACTCACGGACAATCAATGGGAGGAGGGCACGCCGGCGTTCCAGCCGGTGCGGCGGCAACTGTCGCAGCGATAGACGAATCCCATCTCTGATCGGCCGATCTGGTTGTGGCGTAGAATTCTCCTGGTCGATCGCGCGTAAGTCGGTCGGGTAAGCCCGGAGGTGACCATGAGCCGTCGGTCTCTCGCACTGTGGGTAACCCTTGCGGCCCTTGTCGGCGGCGCGCCGTCCGTTACGGGACAGACAGGCGCCTCTGCGGACAGGACGCGCGCGGCCGACGTCGGTCCGCCCGGCCTCGGCCCCGATGGTCATCCCGACTTCCAGGGCGTGTGGCTGAACAACAGCGCGACACCGCTCGAACGTCCAAAGCTGCTCGAAGGCCGCGCGACTCTCACCGACGAGGAAGTCGCCGAGCTGCGACGGCGAGCCGATCGTCTCTTCAAGAACACCAACGCCGACTTCGCCGCGGGAGACGCGGTCTATCTCGCCGCGCTCGCCGATATCGATCGCTTCAAGAGCACGACCTCGACTGGCAGCACCTTCGAGATGATCGAGCGGGAGTTCGACAATCGCACGTCGCTCATTGTCGATCCGGCTGACGGCCGGATCCCGCCATTGACTCAGGAAGCGCAGGCGAAGCGAGCGTTGACCGACGCGACGCGCCGGCACCCTGCCGAAGGTCCTGAGGATCTCAACCAGATCGAACGGTGCCTGACCTATGGCGTGCCAAGACTCAGCGGCAGCAACACCGGCGCCGGGCCGCTCGGGTACTACGCGATCGTGCAAACGCCCGGGTACGTTGTGCTGTTCCTCGAGGCGATACACGAAGCGCGGGTCATCGCTCTGGACGGGCGCCCGCATCTGCCAGCATCGATGCGTCAGTGGCAGGGTGATTCGCGCGGACGATGGGACGGCCAGACGCTCGTGATCGACACGACGAATTTCTCAGCGAGCAGCAACTTCATGGGATCGTCAGACCACCTGCATCTCGTCGAGCGCTTGACGCGTGTCGCGCCCGACCGGATCGACTACGCGATCACGATCGACGACCCGACGACGTGGACGAAGCCGTGGACCGCGGTCATCCGCCTGAAGCGAAGCGCCGAGCGCTTGTTCGAGTACGGGTGCCACGAGGGCAACTACGAGGTCGTTCGCGGCATGCTCGCCGCGGCGCGAGCGATCGAGGGCGGACGGTGACATCGCATGTCCCTAGTTCCTGTCGGAGACTCGCTGTGCATGTAAACTGACGCGGCTTGCGAGTGACAACTCGATCCGTACTGGTGTACCTGATCTGTGTCGCCGCGCTTGGCGGTGTTTCGAACCGCCCGTCGCTGGCTGCCGCGCCGGCGGTTCGGTATCAGGAGGTCAAGGACTGGCCGCGGCTGCCGCCCGCGGTACAGCTCGGCGAGGCGGCGGGTGTCGCGGTTGATGTCAACGGCCACGTCTTCGTGTTTCATCGGCCGGGCCGGGGGTTCGACACCGCCGCGACGACGAAGCTGACGGAGCCGGCGGTCCTCGAAATCGATGCCGACTCGGGAGCGCTGATTCACTCCTGGGGCGCCAACATGTTCCTGGTGCCTCACGGCATCACGATCGATCACGAGAACAACGTCTTCCTGACCGACGTCGGTCTTCAGCAGGTCTTCAAGTTCACGCACGATGGGAAGCCGCTGCTCGCACTCGGCGAGCCGGGGGTCGGCGCGTGGGACGCGACACATTTCAATCAACCCACCGACATTCAGATTCGGCCGGATGGAACGTTCTATGTGTCCGACGGCTACGTCAACAGCCGGGTCGCGCTGTTCGACAAGAACGGCAAGTGGCTTCAGGAGTGGGGGAAGAAGGGCGCCGGACCCGGCGAGTTCAGCAACCCACATGGCCTCACGCTGGTGCCCGCCGGCACCGATGTGCTCGTCGCGGATCGTGAGAATTCCCGCCTGCAGCTCTTCGATCGGAGCGGCGCCTTCAAGATGCAGTGGGTTGGGGCAAAGGATGCCCAGACCACCGGGCGGGTGTTTTGCGTGGCGTCCGATGCCGACGGCAACTACTACGTCGGCATCCGTCGAGCCGATTACGACACGCAGCACACCGGCGTGCTGAAGCTCGATCGCGATTGGACAGTGGTCACGTCGATTGGTTTCGGCCGTGCTGGCGATCCCGTGTTCAACGCCGTCCACGACCTCGCGGTGGGAAAGGACGGGTCGATCTACGTGGCCGAGACACGAACCAAGCGCGTCGTGAAGCTTCGGGTGGTCAGATGACGTGGCGACGCATATTCACCGCGTGGCTGGCGGCTGGCTCGGCAGTCGCGGCGCAACAGCCGCGTCCGCCGGATCCGTTGATCGACGGGACTGCGATGACAAAAGTCTCGGACCACGTCTACGTCATTCCCGATCGCAACGTCGGCCTCGTGCCCAACGTCGGCATCATCGTTGGTACACGAGCCACGCTGGTCGTCGACACTGGCCTTGGCCCGCGGAACGGACGGACGGTCGTGGACGCGACCAACGGCGTCAGCAGGAATGCGGAGCTCTACGTCGTCAGCACACACTTTCATCCGGAGCACGCGCTCGGCGAGCCGGCGTTTCCTCCAGGCGCCAGAATCGTTCGCGCCCAGGCCCAGCAGAAGGACATCGACGAGTTCGGGCTGACGCTGGCGCAGACGTTCGCGGGCCGTTCGCCACTGGTCGCGGAGCTGTTGAAGGATGTCCAGTTCCGCAAGGCCGACATCTTCTTCGACCGGGAGCACACGCTCGATCTCGGCGGTGTCCGCGTCCGGCTGCTGTCGCTGGGACCGACGCACACGCGCGGCGACACCGTGGTATGGGTGGAAGGGGACCGCGTGCTGTTTGCCGGCGACATCGTGATGAACCAGACGTTCGTCGCGTTCGCGAGTCCCTACTCGAGCGTCAAAGCATGGCTGAGCGATTTCGATCAGCTGGAATCGCTCCATCCCCTCCGGATTGTGCCGAGCCACGGGATGATGGGCGACGCCGCGCTCATCGATCAGCAGCGCACGGTGATGAAGGGCATTCAGGCGCGCGCCGTGGAACTGAAGCGCGGCGGGAAGACCGCCGACGAAAGCGCCAGCGTCGTGCAGACGGAGTTCCAGACCAAGTACGCCAACTGGACGGCGCCCGCGCGAATCGCCGTCATCGCCCGCACCGCATTCACCGAGGCGCCGTAGCCATCTGTGCGCGGACCGACTCGGACTGACTTTACGGTCGCTCCCTCGACTGAACGTCTTCGGCGAGGTACGCTTGCTGATACTCCACTTGCGATCGGTGAAGCCAGCGCCGTGCACGCCAGGAGAAAGATGTCTTTCGATTCCGTTACCCAGGGTCTCGTGACGCCTTGCCGAACCGCGCTCATCGTGCTGCTGGCGGTGACGGCCGGCTCGTCACGAGCGATGGCTCAGACGCCGGCCGCTGAAGTCGGAGGACACGTCGGCGTGCTTCGATTGTCGGAACTCGACACCACCGACGCCGGCGTCGGGCCTGACGCGGTCTGGCATGTTGCGCCCGCGCTCGCGATCGACGGCGCACTCACGTGGTTTCCCGGATCGGACGCTTCCACCGGTGGCTTGGGCCGGCGTCAACAGCGCACACTTGGCCTTGCCGGTCTCAGGACCGGCGTCAGCGCGGGCGCCGTGGATCTGTTTGCGCGGGGTCGGGCCGGCTTCCTTCGCTTCGGTTCGGAGGGGGCGACGGCGTGCATCTTGATCTTTCCGACACCGCTCGTCTGTCAATTGGCGGGCGGCTATACGGCATTCGCGGCCGAGGTCGGGGGAGGCGCCAGCGTTGGTCTGATTCCCAGCGGACGGTTGCGAGCGTCCCTCGAGGCGGGAGACCTGATGGTCCGCTACGGGTTCACCTCGTTTCGGCCCGGTGGCACCACGACCGACGGTTTCATCAGCCACAACCTGATGGTGACGATCGGCGCGGCCTGGCGATTCTGACCACGGGGCTCCCCGGAACGATCGAGAGCGCGGCGGAGCGGGCAACCGCTTTGATCTGGTGATTTAGTGATTTGGTGATTTGGTGATTGTTGGTGGATTGGATGCTTGAGGGATTGGGTGATTGCTTTGCAATTGAGAATCAATCAATCAATCATCAAATCGAACAATCACGCAACAATCACTAAATCACTAGATCACCAAATCACCAAATCTCGTGCTATGTGTCGTGCAGCCACCCCTGCAACTGCGCATAGCGCACGATGTCGATGCGACTTTCCAGATTCATTTTGCTCATCGCGTTCGCTTTGTGACTTTCCACCGTCTTGATGCTGATCTGGAGCTGCGCCGCGATCTCTTTCGACAGAAATCCCAGCGCGACGAAGCGCAGCACATCCTGCTCGCGGCCGCTCAACTTCTTCGGCGTCGAGCCGCGACGCGCCGCGTCATTCGACACCATGCCGACCACCTGCCCGGTGATGGCGGGATCGAGGAACCCCTGTCCCGAGGCGACCTCGTGAATCGCCCGCACGAGTTCCTGCGACGCGCTCTGTTTCAGGATGTAGCCGCTGGCGCCGGACTGCAGCAGCTGCTGCACGTAGCTCGAATCGGCGTGCCGCGTCAGAATCAGGATCCTGGTGCGCGGCACCAGCTGACGCAATGCTTCGGTCGCCTTTAAGCCATTGAGCTCCGGCATCGAGATATCCATGACCACGACATCGGGAAGGAGCTCCTGCGCCATGGTGACGGCCGCCGCGCCGTTGTCGACTTCGCCGACGATCTCCAGGTCCCGCTCGCGCGCCAGCACCATGCGCAGCCCTTCGCGCAGGATCTTGTGGTCCTCGGCGAGCAGGATCCGCAGCCTCTTCACAGGCGCGCTCCTTCAGCGGCGGCTGGCACGGGGATGCGGGCCACGACGGTCGTACCCCGGCCTGGATGCGATTCGATATCGAGAGTCCCGCCCAGCAGGCTCGCGCGCTCTCGCATCCCGACGAGCCCGAATCGTGAAGGCCGCTCGATCGGCTGCTTCATGTCGAACCCGAGGCCGTCGTCCTCGACGATGAGCGACACGCGCCCGGAGCGTCCGTCGAGCAGGACGGCAACGTTGCCGGCGCGGGCATGTTTGGCGACGTTGATCAGCGCCTCCTGGGTAATGCGATAGAGGGCGGTGTCGATCTCGTTGGTCAGCCGGCCGGGCTCGAGACCGCTCGCGTGCAGATTGGCGTTGACGCCAAAATGCTGCGACCAGTGCCGCACGTAATTGGTCAGCGCGGCGACGAGGCCGAGATCGTCGAGGGCCGGAGGGCGCAGGCGCGAGATGATCAGCTCGAGGTCGGTATCGAGCTGCCGTGTCATCGTTTCCAGCGACGCGAGCTGCTCGCCGAGCACGCGGCGCCGGCCGCGCTCGTTCCGCAGCGCCGACAGCTTCAATGCCAGCGCGCTCAGCTGCTGCCCGAACTGGTCGTGCATCTCGAGCGCAATCCGCCGGCGTTCCTCTTCCTGTGCCTCCACGACCTGGCGGAGCAGTCGTGCCCTCTCGGCGTCGGCATCCTTGCGCTCGGTGATGTCAACAGTCGTCCCCACATATTCGACGACCTCGCCGATCTCGTTCACGACCGGATGACCGAGGCCGTGGACATGCCGGACGGTGCCGTCCGGCCGTACGAACCGGAACTCATGATCGAAACCGGTGCGATCGCGAAGCGCCGTTTCGAAGGCCTGATACATCGCATCCCGGTCTTCCGGATGAACCAATGGCCGCACGCTCTCGAGCGTCGGCGTGAACGTGTCGGGGTCGACGCCGCAGATCCGGAAATATTCGAGCGACCAGAACAGCTCTCCTGTGGACGCATTCCATGCCCAGCTCCCGGTATGGGAAATCCGCTGGCCTTCGGCCAGGTAACTCTCGCTGCGGCGCAGGTGCTCTTCGGCTTGTTTCTGTTCGGTCACGTCGACGATCGATCCCATGAACTCCAGATCGCCAGGGCCGTTGAGCACCGGACGTCCCAGGCCGTAGAGGTGCCGGATCGATCCGTCGGGACGGACGATGCGGTAGCGCATCTTGAAATCGCACCGGTCGCGGATCGCGTTCTCGAGGATCCGCTGAACCGCGGGCAGATCGTGCGGATGAACGAGCCGCAGCGTATTCTCGATGGTGAGTTGGAAGGTCTCGGGATCGAGACCGAGGATGCGGTACAGCTCCAGTGAAAACCGGAGCTCTCCCGTCACCGTGTTCCACGTCCAGCTGCCGGTGTGACTCAGCTGCTGGGCGTCCACCAGATTGGACTCACTGCGCCGGAGCTCGTCCTCTGTGTGCTTGCGCTCGGTGATGTCACGCAGGAACACCGCCAGGCCGTCGTCGGTTGGATAGATGTGCCGCTCGAACCAGTGGCCCGGCACAATCGCGGAGGGGCCGTCGGAGTGGATGGCGGTGCGTTCGGTCATCGCCGTCCGGTATTGTTCATCCAGTTCGGGGACCCTGCCGCGTGGATGGATGTCCCAGAACACCTTGCCGACCAGATCGTCGCGCGTGGTTCCGAAAATGGCGGCGGCGCGCTGGTTGGCGTCCGTGATCCGCCAGCGGCGGTCCACCGAGAAAAACGAATCGGTGATGCTCTCCAGGATGCTCGCGATGCGCTGCCGGGCGGCCTCCGCTTCCTTCCGTTTCGCCCGCTGCTGCGCTTCAGCGACCACCAGTTCCTGATGCACCTTGTGCTCGGTGAGGTTGGTCACGACGGCGCACACCGTGCCGGGCGTGCCCGACTCGAAGGCGTTGATCGACAGGTACACGGGTACGATCCGGCCGCCGCGTTCCACGAGACGGATTTCACCTCTCCCGGTGGTGCGGCGATCGTGCTGGATGAGGATCTGGTAACGGACAAGATCGTCGCCGAACACGAAGCGATCCATCGCCGACCCGATCACCTCGTCGAGCGGTGTGTCGAGCATCGCGGCAAAGCTGCGATTTGAATAGACGATGACGCCGTCCGCGGTCAGGATCGCCGCGCCTTCATTCATCGCCTCCACCAGGACGCGGTACGGCTGGTCCGCGCCGTTGAGGGTATACACCTGATTCCCGCGCGGACCGGAAACAACCATCGAATCGACGTCACCGCTGCGGATGGCGCGGAGCAGATCTTCGGCTTCTTCGAGGCGGGCCTGAAGCTCTTCGACAGAAGGAGACACGTCAGCCTCGTTCCGGCGCGCTGTTCGCGCGCTCGACATCCGGCGTCGACAATCCAAGAATCCGCATCACCCGTTGCATGTTCGACAGCGTGCCGATCACTTGCCGCCGGGGGAGGGGCCGCTCTTTGACGAGCATCGGCGCCGCGACAACTTGGTCGCGCACCGCCCGTTCCGGTTGCTGGTAGATGTCCACGACCTCGAGCGTGTACCGGCTCGAGAGATTTGCCTGGCAGATGTTCCTGATGTTCCGGATGGCCGCGAGCGACTTGATCGAGGCGCCGCTGACGTACAGCCGCAGCACGTAGCGCGGTTCGGAGTGGCTCGATACCGGCCGCTCAATCTGCGGCCGGTTTGGGTCCGGGGTCGCCATAGGTCGATTGGGGCGCTCGTTCCTGTTAGATCAACTAGTCGGCATCACCCTTCAGACGCGTCATGACATGGCATGGCGCAAATGACCTTATCACACACGTTTCACGCGTTGGCGACGCAGTCGCTGAAGAGATCGGGGAATCTGGACTCAGGAAAATCCTGACCGAGTTGCACACTGTCGTAGAGGGAACTGGTTTCCGCTTGCCCGCTTCGTGTGACACTGCTCACTCAGAATTGGTCAAGGTCTGGAGCGCACATGTGGCCGCAATGCAAACCAGTGGACCTCGCGTCGCCTCGTCTGGGTCTCATTGTCGACCCCGACGCCGGCAATCGCGATCAGTGCCGCAGCATCCTGAGACCCATCGCCCCGGACATCGTGTATGCGGAGGACGGCCGCGAGGCGCTCGCGCTGGCGATCGGTCACCGGCCGCGCTTCGTCATTACTGCCACCGGATTGCGGTTCATCGACGGCTACACGCTCTGCTCGCTGCTGCGAGCCGAGCCGCTCACGGCCGACGTGTCCATCGTCCTGCTGACTGGCGACACCACGCCTGACACCGTTACGCTGGCCCGTTCGTCGGGGGCGGACCGCGTCGTGCGCACGCCGTACTCGCCGGGAACGCTTTTGCAGGCCGTAACGCTCGGACGCAATCGCGCGTGGACGGCCGGTGACAGCGCTCCTGCAACACCGTTCAGTTCGACGGCGTCGCATCCCGGACTCGGCGGCTCCGTCGAGCCTCCGGCGACGCCGCGGAGCCGGTTCCTGGTTGCCGCTCACCGTCGTTTCGAGACCAGTACGCCACCGATCGTGCCACCACCGCTGGTCTGTCCGGCCTGCGATCGGGCGCTGCAGTACGTGCGCAGCCATGTCGGCGGCGTCAGCGAGCGTCTGCCCGAGCAGTGGGACTACTACACGTGCCACGGCGCGTGCGGCACATTCCAGTATCGCCAGCGAACGCGCCGCGTGCGTCGAGTCGCCTAACCGTCTTTCTCCACGACGTCCCTTTCGCCAGCCAACTCTGCGGTAAAGAACATGTGCGTGGCCGACCCGCTGCGAGAGAGGATAGGCCCTGCGCAGCGTTCTTTGTAGCAGTCAGGCATGGCCGTCGACGCCGCCGCCCTCTTCGCAGCCCACCAGCACCGCCTCTTCAGGTACTTCTGCCGGGCGGTCGGACCGGAGACCGCGCGCGATCTCACGCAGGACGTCTTCCTCCGGGTGAGCCGCGCGACCATCCCTGTCGCGGCGGAAGAAGAGGTGCGGGCCTGGCTGTTTCACATCGCCAGAAACCTCGCGCTCGATCACCACCGCGCACGGCTGCGGCGCCCCGAGCCATCGCCGTTGGCGGAAGAAGGGTCGCGGCTCGCGACCCAAGACGTCGACCTTGCGGTCAACGAAGCGCTCGCCGCGCTGCCCGACCTCGATCGCGACGTCTTTCTGATGCGCGAAGTCGTGGGCCTTGGCTATGACGAGATCGGGCGGGCCTGCGGATTGACACCAGATGCAGTCCGATCTCGGATTCATCGCGCGCGGTTACGTCTCCGCGAGCGGTTGGCGTCTCCGATCGCCACCCGACGAACGATTCCGATGCGGCATTCGGGCCGCGAGACGTGAGAGTGGACCCATGAGCGACCGACACGAAGTCATTTCGGCGTTTCTCGACGATGAAGCGTTCGACGCGAACGCGCTAGCGCAAGCACTGAGCGAACCGGCGGGCCGCGAGTTGCTGCTCGACCTCGTGGCGTTACGGCACCTCGTGCGAGCGGATGCCAAAGAAGCAACGGCCTTGACGAATCCGAAGCCGAAGCGCTCTACACTGCGTGCCCTTGTCGCCGCCGCCGCGGTTTTCGTGGCGCTGGTCGGTGGGTATCTTGCGGGCGTGCGGCGGGGTGAATCGTCGATGTCGTCGGCGCCGCCTGCGACGCGTGTCGTGCAGGCGCCGGCGGCCTGGAAGGATGTGCCCTCCGGGAGGATGCCATGAGGATCCTTTCATGCACTGTGCTGATCATCCACTTCGCTGCGGGTGCCGCCTACGCACAGACGTTCAACGATCTTCAAATCAAGCTGGGAGTCTCGTACTCGACCGACCATGGAGAGACGCCCGGCAATCTCTGGCGCAGCACCGGACCCGTGATCGTAGGCAAGCCCGTGGCCAGCACATTCTCACTCGCGGACGCCTGTGAGGCCTGGAGCGTCAGCGCGGTTGTGGGGGATATCAGGGAAGATGCAACGACCGGCTGGAACATCGAAGTGACCGCGCTCCGTGTCGTTCGTGAGGCCATCACGTTCCGACTGCGCTGGGTTCGGTTCGCCGCGCTCCGGCAGCAGTTCACGCAAGTACCACTCGAGAGCAGCAAGGCGTTTCGGATTCCGAATGAAGACCTCGAGTTGACGATGCGTCCAGGCGAGTCCGCGGTCGTGGACACTTTGCGGGTGCCGGCAGGGCTGAAGACCATGGAGGGACGGACGTGCCGAGGCAGCGCGTCGATCCGAGTATCAGTCGACCGCTACCCGGAAGAGGAGGAGGATCGGCGGCTGGTTGCGGCCGACCTCTGGCTCATCGAGCGGCTCTCCAATGGCAGTGAGGCGCAACGCGGCCAGATTCTGTCGGTGCGCGGCCTGCCGAACCGCCCGTTCCGCTTCTATTTCGACAGGGTCGTCGACGCCAACTTCCCACTCGATATCTTCGGGTTCCTCACCGCGCGCCTCGAGAGCGGCGCCACGGCGGTCACCATTGAGACGCGCTGCCGATGGGGGCATGCCAATTCGCCCGGTTTCTACGGTCCGCAGCAATTCGTGGAGTCGGCAGTCGTCGTGAAGCCCGAGGAAATCGTCGAGGTCCGGTTACCGAAGCTGGATGCCGGCGCCGGCCCGTTCGCCCGTCGCGAGTTTTCGATCAGAATCCGAGCGCGTCAGCTGCGCTGATCGGCGAGGTCCGCTGGCACCCGGTCGCTCATCGACGCATCGACTGCTTCAACACGTCAAGCTCCGCTTGCAGCTGTGCGAGCCGCGTGAACTGCAGGTCGAGGTCACGGCGGTGCGCCGCGATCTGGCTGCGAAGGCCGTCGATGACCTCCCGCAGCCGGCGATTTTTTCGTCGTTCGCGTCTGAGCATCTCCTTGACCTTTGCCAGCGTGAGCCGGACGCGTCTGGAGCCTGCCATCGGGTTCAGACGACTCTAGCTCAGCTGGGCGCGCGGCTTGCACGGTGCCGGGGGATCAGCGCAGATAGTTGGAAATGTTCAGCGCTCAGGTTCGAAGGTGACAGTCGCCATGCGGCGGTGGGTCATGATTCGGGGTTGCAAACGCGAACACCTCACTGGGTTCGGCGCGCCGGCTGATTGACAACCAAGGGTCCGTTTCGCTGCGTCGACTCCACGGCAGAATCCGGTTCTTCTCGATTCAAAAGGTCAGGCAACGTAGCGACGACCTCCTCGCGGCTACTGAACCATCGATCCACATCGGGGATCGGCGGTGTATCGCCGTCGACGAACTGGCTTGGCAGCGCGAGCAGCGCGAATTTGTGGGTGACAGGATCTTCGTAGATCGCATATTTCATGGGGGCCCCTCTGCTGATTTCGAGAGTATCGGAACCGCAGCGGCGAGCCTGTGCCAAACAGCACAGCCGGATTGTGCTCTCCCTGCTACCCTCAGCCTCTCGACAACCCGCGTTCGACAACCTGAAAGGTTGGTTCCCATGCTCAGAGCCGGCTGCAGAACATCGATCGCGCTGCTTTCGATGCTCACACCAAACGTTGCAATCGCACAGACGCTGCCGACCTCGCTCATCCCAAACCTTTCGATCACACAGACGCTGCCGGCTTCGCACATACCGAACGTGGCGATCGCACAGACGCTGCCGACATCGCAGCCGAACATGATTACCATCGTTCGTGAAGAAGTGAAGCTCGGGCGGGACGCCGATCACGCGAACGTGGAAGCGGGCTGGCCGGCCGCGTACGAGAAGGCCAAGTCGCCTGATTACTATCTGGCGATGACGTCGATGACCGGCGCGCCCGAGGCATGGTATGTGACCGCGTATGCGTCGCACGCCGCGATTGGCGATTCCCTCAAGCGCGAGGACGGCGATGCGGTGCTGACGGCCGAGCTCACGCGACTGCGACGAGCCGATGCCGACATGATTAACAGCGTCCGCGTCCTGCAGGCGCGTGCGCGCACGGACCTGAGCTACGGCGCGTATCCGGATCTGGCGAAGCAGCGATTCTTTGAAATGACGTGGTTCCGTGTCAGGCCAGGGCATGAGCTGCAGTTCGAGGCGGCAGGCAAGGCGTATCTCGCAGCGGCCAAACGCACGGGAGCCAACTCCACGTACCGCGTCTATGAAGTCGTGGCCGGCGTTCCCGGACCGACCTATCTGATGATCTCGTCAGTCGGCTCCTATAGCGAATTCGATCAGGTGATGACCGACGGCGACAAGACCATGAAGGGCGCGAACACGGAGGAAGGGATGGCGCTTCAAAAGTTCATGCTCGAGGGCGTCGTCAACGTCGAGACGCAGCGGTTCCGGGTCGATCCAGTACAGAGCTACGTCCCGAAGGAAACCCGCGCGCAGGCCCCCGAGTTCTGGATGCCGAAGAAGCCGTTGCTCCCCAAGCCGACAACACAACAGCAGTAGCCGCTTGTAGAGGCCGGTCTTCGGACCGGCCTCCCTCCCTCCTTGCCCGTTCCGGGCCGATCCGCGACTGTTCCATGCGCCAGGCGCCGAGAGACGGTGTCTAACCGATAGATCGTCTGCCGAGACATGGAGTTCACACACTTCGTTCAATTGATCGCGATCGGCCTGCAGGCGGGGATACCGATGCACATGATCGGCTATCCCGGCGTCGGCAAGACCGAGTTCACCAAGAGCCTCGAGGCGGGATTCGCACGCGCCGGCCTCAAGTGCAAGGTGTTCATCCTCGTTGGTTCGATTCGCGAGCCGCAGGACTTCGGCGGGTTTCCCGTCTCGACCCCGGATGGGGTCCGCCTGCTGCCGATGGCTTGGGCGCGCGACGCGCAGCGGCTGGCCGAAGAGGGCTGCATGGTGGTGGTCTTCCTCGATGAGCTCACCACCGTCCCTCCGACGACGCAGGCCGCCATGTTGCGGCTGTTGACCGAGAACGTCTGCGGCGAGCTCAAGCTCCCGGATTACGAGCCGGGGAAGGGAGGCGTCGTCTATCTGTGCGCCAGCAACACCGTCGAATGGGCCGCCGGCGGACAGGAGATTCAGCCGCCGATGGCGAACCGGTTGTGGCACGGCGAGTTTCCGATGGACCACGAAACGTGGTGCGACATGATGGTGAGCGACTTTCCGGCGCCGAGCGACCTGCCGATCGTTCCGGCCGACTACCTGCGAACACACCATCATCGACAGCGGGCGACGATCGCGGCATACGTAAAGGCTGCGGGGCGCGATGCGTGGATGGCGCCGCCAGAGGATCCGGCCCGGCGCAGCGGTCCCTGGCCATCGGGACGCACCTGGTATCTGGCGTCGCGGCTCCTGGCCGCCATCGAAGCCGTGTCGCCGGGCCATCGCGTGCTCCAGGGCGCGGCGCTCGCGGGCCTGGTAGGCGACCAGGCGTTGCCGTTCCTCGAGTACCGGGAGACCCTGAACCTGCCGGATCCGGAGGACATCCTCAAAGATCCGCGCCGGTTCGTGCTGCCCGATCGTGTCGACCGTGCGTATGCCGTCTGTTACTCGCTCGCCGGAGCAGTTCTCAACAACAAGACGCCGCAGCGCTGGGAAGCGGCGATGATCGCGCTTGGCGTCGCCTGCAAGAAGAACGCGGACATCCCCGCGGCCGCCGCGCGGACCCTGTGCGCCAAAGCGAATCGCCCCGAAGGCGTTCTGAAGCTGCCGGAGGAATGCCGTCCGTTCTACGAGCTGATGCAACTGGCGAAGCTCGTACCAAGAGAATGACGGAAGCTGGTACCGAAGGAATGACGTGGGCATCCGGCTCGCCGACCTGATTCGCCGACCCGTCCTGCCGAAGCTCCGGATATCCCGGACCAGCGAAGGCGGATCGGATCGCAAGCCCGACGGCTATTCGCGCGCGCTCCAGGCCGCTCGCGTGCGCGCGGCGCACCAGCGCAGCTACTTCGCCCCCGCCCTCTTCAACCTCGTTCCCGTCGAGACCACGCTCGTCGGCAGCATGGCTGTCGATTCGCAGTGGCGGCTGTACTACAACGAAGCGTGGCTCGCCGCGCACAGCGTCGAGCAGAACGCGAGCCTGCTGGTTCACGAGGTCAGCCATCTGCTGCGCGATCACGAGGGTCGCAAGAAGGCCGCCGGCATCAGGGACCACCGACGCTGGAATACGGCAGGCGACTGCGAAATCAACGACGATCTCCAGGCGGAAGGACTGCCGCTCCCGGGTGACCCGCCGCTGCCCGCCAAGTATGGATTGCGGAATGGCGAGAGGGCGGAGACGTATTACCACCACTTGCCGGCGCCGCCGCGGGGCGACGACCAGGGAGCGATCGGCGAAGGGCAGGACTGCGGGTCCGGCGCACACGGCGAGCGGCGATTCTGGGAGCTGCCGGCCGACGATGGCAGTGAGGGCGGCGTTCCAGGGGTCGACCGGATCAAGGCCGAGCTCGTGCGACGCGACGTGGCGCACCGGATAGAGGCGACCTCCATCTACGACACCGATGTCCCTCTCGCGTGGCGGCGCTGGGCCCGCGCGACGCTCGCGCCGAAGGTCGACTACATGGCCACCCTCCGTCACACCGTGCGCCGCGCCTTGCGCCAGAGCACACTGGGCCGATACGACCGCACCTACAGGCGGCCGCATCGCCGGCAGGCGTGCTATGGCGAGTTCATCATGGCCAGTTTCCATCAGCCCCGGCCGCGTGCCGGGTTTCTGATCGATACCTCCGGCTCGATGGGGGACTCGCAGCTGGCCAGAGCGGTCTCTGAACTGGGCGGCCTGACGCGGCAGATCGGGTACGGCGCCGAAGTGATCGTCGCCGTACC
>Ga0193696_1000120_pt1 | contig 33532 bp, 42 predicted proteins | sample L3m1metaG_FD_145074 | JGI IMG/M metagenome (GOLD analysis project Ga0193696, IMG submission 145074) | Soil microbial communities from a riparian zone of the East river system, Colorado, United States - L3m1 | ecosystem: Environmental > Terrestrial > Soil > Riparian zone | place: USA: East River... | reverse complement strand
CCCAAAAAATGCCCCGAGGGGACCTTTCGAAAAACCTTTTCCCAAAACCCAAGGAGAAAACCATGAGTGACACCGCAGATGAGCCAACGCCAGAGGGAACGACCGTTGATCCAGCACCCACGGAAGAAGAAACCGAAGAGCGGGTCAAGGAAGTTCTCTCAGATGAGCAAGACCGACTTCGTTCTTCCGATGACGACACGCAGTCAGATGATGCATCCGTCGAGGGGGATGCCGATGAATCTTCGTGACAAGATTCGCGATGCTTTCGATGGTGACGACGATGACAAGGTAGATCCAGAAGTCAAAGTTCACTTCATCAAGGAGCGCATTCTTGACGAAGGGGATGCTGTACAGGAGGATGAACGATGAGTTGGTATGTAGCTAACTCACTTGATCAACTTCTGGCTGAGATCAACGTCTACGCACCTAATCGAAACAAGGCCAGCGATGGAAGCATCGGTGATGCGAACCATTCGTCCGGAACCAGCGACCACAATCCATGCGATTGTCACGATGCAGTATGCGCTCGAGACTTCACACACGATCCAGGTGGTGGATTTGACAGTTATTCTTTCGCACATTGGTTGGCGGAACGCACCACAGGACCAGAAGCTCGGGTAAAGTACATTATCAGTAACGGGAAGATCGCAAGTGGACAGGGTCAATCATACCCAGCCGGGGTGTGGAGAAATTACACGGGCTCGAATCCACATGATCATCACGTACATGTTTCGGTCCGACATGGATCAGAACTATTCGATAACGCAGGAAGCTGGAATTGGTCTAGTGGTGCAGCGCCAGGACCAACCCCTAAACCGGAGATTGGAAAGGATCAGATGTTCGCACTAATTCGCTTTGATGGTCGTACCTATCGATGGAACGGTATCAATCGTCTCTTGGTTCCCAATGAGCAGATGCTCGGAGGAGATCAGATTGTACTGGGTTGTCTTGGAATGAACACTGAAGTCTGGGATGTCGACCCTTGGTGGGGTTCTAGTTTCCCAGAGGTCACTTCATTCGAGACGCATTGGAACACGTCCCTTATCGCTCAGAATACCGCTGGTATAGATAAAGGCGCTATTGCATGAAACAGCCACGGACCTTACCTAGCTGGGTCGGAGCTACTGCATTTATTGTTGCGTTCTTCGTCTCACTAGGTTGGGCCGTGGCAATGGCTGCTGCGGCGTTTGACGATAGTGTGTCTGACGCTGGTATTCAACTATTAACCGGACTTGGTGGAGTTTTAACAGGAGCAGTTGCTGGTTTCCTTGGTGCCGGAGCGGCGCTTATCTGGCAACATCGAATCGATTCCAAGGATTACCAGGAAGGAGATGATTCCAATGGAACAGGGAAAGTATGATTTGAGTCTTTACAGAGGAGATACCTACTCACGTGGCTTCCGCTTTTGGGAAGACCAGCCAGGTGGAACCGCGTTTGATTTAACAGGGGCAACAGCCGAAGCAGAATTCCGGGATAAGCCTGGCGGGGCAAGTGTTATACAATTTACTTGTGCCATTACTCTTCCTAATACAATTACCATTCACCTTGTGCCGGCCCAATGGGCATATGCTCCAGCTAAAAAGGGATACTGGGATCTTGAAGTTACATTCTCTCCGACGGAGGTATATACTCTGATCGCAGGAGATGTTATTGTTACGCAGGATGTGACTAATTCTTCGGTGGATGTACCATGACTGTCGTAGAGGTCATTGAAGGGGACGAGATTATTGTAGAGGTTGTACTCGAATCCGCTCCGGAAGTCATCGAAGTTATCTCAGATAATTCTCCAGACATGGTTGAAGTAGACATCGGAGGCATCGGGCCTCCCGGAATTCAAGGACCAGTCGGTCCCACCGGTCCTGCGTCAACAGTTCCAGGTCCAGTCGGTCCCACAGGTCCAATAGGTCCTAAAGGTGACACCGGTGTTACTGGTGCTACTGGCCCCACTGGACCTACTGGTGCTGACTCAACCGTCCCCGGTCCAACCGGCCCACAGGGTCCTATTGGTAATACAGGTCCACAAGGGCCACAAGGTGTTCCAGGAGTCAGTAATGTTCCTGGCCCAGCCGGCCCAATAGGTCCAGAAGGTCCACAAGGTCCAAAAGGTGACACGGGTGATATTGGTCCAGAAGGTCCCGCCGGTGGTGGTCCAGAATCCGATGCTAAGTTTAATACTTTATATGGTACCAATCAAGTAGCCGTTCCTCCAAACTGGTATAATACAGCAGTTGGTGATTCTGCGCTTCAGTATCTTAATGCAGGAACTGGTCAGAACACGGCTGTAGGTCAGGGCGCAGGCCGACAACTTACAAGTGGATATAGTAATGTAATCGTTGGTTTTCAGGCATTGTGGAAAGATACTGTTGGTGGAAGAAATACTGCGGTTGGTACGCAGGCATTACAGAATTCAACTACCTCGACCGGACTCAATACTGCTATAGGTGCAGAAGCACTACAAGCTATTACTACCGGTTATTCGAATACCGCGCTTGGTTCGTTTGCTGGTAATAGCATTGCCTCTAACTATGGTAATCTTTTCCTTGGGTATCAAGCTGGATACGCCATGACGAATAGTAATTATACGGTTTTTATTGGATATCAAGCCTCTGGATACACACCAACGGGTAATAATTATGCCATCGCCATTGGACATCTCGCCAAAGCTACTACCGAAGGACTTGCAATCGGTAAGAGCGCAGAAGCTCGTGGCGCCAGATCTACGGCTATCGGTACAGGTGCTATTGCTCTAAACGCTGATGAAATTATGCTTGGTAAAGCTACAAACACCGTCAATATTCCAGGAATTCCAAAATCGGCAACGGTACCAGTCTCTGCAGATGACCTGACTAATAAAGCCTATGTCGATAGTAAAGCTGGCGGAGGTGGTGGTAAGAGTCTTGATGTTCAAATTTTTTCGACACCTGGTTCTTTTACTTGGACAAAGCCTGCCAACGCAGTAAGTGTAGAGATTAAAATAAGCGGGTCTGGTGCAGGAGGTGGCTCTGGTCGAAAAGGAGCTGTTAGTACGCTTCGTGGTGGCGGAGGTGGCGGAGGTTCTGGTGGATATTCAGAACTTACTGTTCCAGCGACCACACTAGCTTCTTCTTGTGCAGTATCGGTTGGAGCCGGAGGAACCGGTGGTGCAAGTATTACAACAAACGATACCAATGGTATTGCTGGTGGTTATGGTGGAATCAGTAAGTTTACTAGTGGTACATTTAATATTCAAGCAACCACCGCCTATCCAGGAGCAGCGGGTTTCGCAGGAACCGCCGCTGGAGGAACGCCTGGAGCTGGTGCTTTTATTGGTTCCCCAGGTGGAACGTCTGGTGCAAGCGGTACAACTAATAATGGATCAGCCAGTACGGGAGGCGGCGGTGGTGGCGGCGTGGCTTCTAATAATGTAGCCATCGTTGCTGGATATCCGGGTACTATGAATTCAAGAGGAACTAGTATAACACCAGGTGGTACAGGAATAGATGGTGGTAGTGATATTATAATCCCAGGTCTCTATTGGAGTTATTGTGGTGGATCAGGCGGTGGTGGAGGAATAACTGGAAATGCTGGAAAAGGTGGGAATGGATACGGCGGTTCTGGTGGTGCGGGTGGAGGCGGAGGAACAAATGACGTAGGTAATTCCGGTGCCGGTGGTAATGGCGGCGATGGATGCGTTATCGTTACAACTTGGTGTTCGACCTAGAAGGAGAAGCATGAGTTACTTGACTCAAAACGAGATTGCAAACAATTACTCAATCAACAGTAGAGTTGCACAAGCTGCTGCTGAACAGAACGCAGGAGAAGATCCCGATCGATGGGCTCAAGAGAATCGTCGGGACTGGGCTTCAGCACCAGGTTGGGATGATGCATGGGAATCCGCCAAGATTACCCATGAAGACGATGAGGGTTATGACCCAGGAGCAGACGAGGCCGTCATTACAGATGGTCAGATCTTGTCACAGGTTCAGTCGATGCTTGCATAGTAAGGAGATTTTATGGGCGTTGCAAAAAGAAGAGTAGGACGCCCAGCATCTACACCAGAAGCGCGAGAAGGTCAGCTAGTTAATCTTGCAGTAGAATTGGCTGAAAAGCAGCTATCAGAAGGAACTGCATCAGCGCAAGTAATCACACACTATCTTAAGCTGGGCTCTACCAGAGAGAAACTAGAACAAGAACGCTTGGGAAAAGAGAATCATCTCCTAGGCGTCAAAGCAGATCAAATGGCCGCTGCTCAACGCGTTGAAGAGTTGTATGAAACGGCTTTGAATGCGATGCGGAGGTATGCGGGACAAGATATCGTCGATTATGACGATGAATAAGTCATACAGAGAGCTTATTCGTCTCGAATCGTTCGAGGATAGATTGAAGTATTTAATGCTGCATGGGCGGGTTGGGGCTACTACGTTTGGATTTGATCGCCATATCAACCAGGCATTTTATACATCATACGAGTGGAAAAGGGCTCGAGATCACGTTATATCTCGAGATAATGGATGTGATTTGGGGGTTCCAGGCTATGAAATTCATGGATCTCTTCTTATTCACCATATTAATCCTATGGAGGTTGACGATATTATTCATGGGGACGAGAGTATATTTGACCCAAATAACCTGATTACAACTACTAACAAAACACATAACGCCATACATTTCAGTGACATGAGCCTAATAAACCAACCGTTTGTTGAACGAACAGCAGGCGACACCAAACTTTGGTAACCAATAAAGGAGGTTGTCCAATGGAAGAAAGCATTTTACTTAGCACTAAGCGAGTTCTTGGAATTGCCGAGGATTACACCGTATTTGATTTGGACATCATCACGCATATCAATGCTGCATTCTCTATTCTAAATCAGCTGGGCGTAGGTCAAGCTGAAGGATTCTTCATTGATGATGAAACCGAAACGTGGGATCTGTTCTTGGCCCCACCGAATCAGTTAAATCTAGTTAAAACATATGTAATTCTCAAAGTACGAATGCTCTTTGATCCTCCCGCTACCGGATTCCTGGTTACAGCCATGGAGAATCAACTCAAGGAATACGAGTGGAGACTGAATGTCTTTAGGGAGGTGGAAACATATGACGACATTGTCCCAAGCGACGGCTTTTATAAACCATACCAAGAACCAGAACCAATCGACATCTGATTATCTGGAACACTATGGCAAGAAGGGTATGAAGTGGGGTAGGCGTAAGCAACGCGCAGAAGCTGGAGCCAGCGGAGATACCCCTCGAGGTAAGTATACGAGGCCCGGTCACAAACTTACCGATGAACAACTTCAACAGAGAATCAAGCGTTTGGAGATGGAGAAGAAGTACAACGATCTCCGTAATCCTAACAAGCGAGGTAAGAAGTTTGTTGATCATGTTCTAGTTGGTAGTGGTCAAGATGTTACGAAGAAGCTCTTGACTAACGCGGCCTTGCTTGCAGTTAGAGCCAGTTTAGAGAAAGACGGTAAGGGTAAGGTTGACGCAGAACTTCTTACCGGCATGAAACGAGGCGGTAAGGGTAACGATTGATTGGAGGTCTAATGGGATTATCTAATACGGCGATACCTCAGTATTATGGTTTCTTTCGAGCAGCTGTGCTGCGTGGAGAGATTCCAGTTAACAGAGAAATTTCTGCAGAGATGAATCGCATAGATGATCTCATTTCCAATCCAAATATTTACTATGACGAGAACGCCATCAAAGGTTTTATTCAATATTGTGAGATGGAACTCACGCTAACTGATGGTGGCGATCTTCGTCTTCTAGATAGTTTCAAACTATGGGCCGAGCAGATCTTCGGTTGGTACTACTATGTCGAAAGAACAGTATACCAGCCGGGACTGCAAGGCGAAGCAGGTAAGTATGTCAGAAAGAACATCCTGAAACGACTTACCACCAAGCAATACCTGATAGTAGCAAGGGGTGCAGCAAAGTCAATGTATGGTGCCTGCATCCAAGCCTACTTCCTGAACGTCGATACCGCAACCACGCACCAGGTTACTACAGCGCCCACAATGAAACAGGCAGATGAGATTATGTCTCCTTTGCGAACTGCCATCACCAGGGCAAGAGGTCCACTGTTCAAGTTCCTCACAGAAGGATCAATCAGAGCGACAGCAGGATCTGCGTATCAAAGAGTTAAACTTGCGTCGACGAAGAAGGGTGTAGAAAACTTCCTGACTGGGTCTTTGCTGGAAGTGCGTCCGATGACGATTAACAAGCTTCAAGGTCTGCGACCAAAAGTGTCAACGATTGATGAGTGGTTGTCTGGTGACATCAGAGAAGATGTAGTTGGAGCAATTGAGCAGGGTGCGTCGAAGATGGATGACTATCTCATCGTCGCTATCAGCTCAGAAGGTACAGTTCGAAACGGTTCCGGCGACACCATCAAAATGGAACTAGCAGACATCCTTAAGGGAGAGTACCAAGCTCCACACATTTCGATCTGGCATTACAAACTCGACGACATCGAGGAAGTTAATGATCCAGCAATGTGGTTGAAGGCTAATCCGAACTTAGGTCAGACCGTTACTTATGATGTGTATCACCTAGACGTGGAAAGAGCTGAGAAAGCACCTGCTGCGAGGAATGACATCCTTGCAAAGCGCTTTGGTATTCCAATGGAGGGCTACACTTACTTCTTCACCTACGAAGAGACGCTTCCACATCGCCCTCGAGAGTTTTGGCGTATGCCGTGTGCACTAGGAGCGGATCTTTCTAAAGGTGATGACTTCTGCGCTTTCACTTTTATGTTTCCGTTGTCTAATGGGTCATTCGGAGTCAAGACAAAGAGCTACATCACAACTCTAACCTTGATGAAACTTCCTGGTGCAATGCGAATGAAGTATGACGACTTCATCAATGAAGGAAGTCTACAAGTTCTCGATGGAACCGTACTTGACATGATGGAAGTGTATGAAGATCTTGAAGTTTTCATCCAACAGTCTGAGTTTGATGTTCGTTGTTTCGGTTATGACCCGTACAACGCAAAAGAATTTGTTGAAAGATGGGAAGCAGAGAATGGTTCTTTCGGAGTAGAGAAAGTTATTCAGGGAGCACGAACTGAATCGGTTCCACTCGGAGAATTAAAGATTCTTTCTGAAGAAAGAGCCCTCATCTTTGATCAAGATTTGATGTCATTTGCAATGGGCAATGCGGTTACGTTGGAAGACACTAACGGAAACCGAAAACTTCTAAAGAAAAGAGCAGATGAGAAAATCGACAACGTCTCCGCCATGATGGATGCGTACGTCGCATATAAAGCGAACAAGGAGGCGTTTGAATGATCATTGAGGAGGTGAATCAACGTGGCTATCAGAGATAGATTTAAGAAAGCATGGAATGTCTTCCGTTCATCGTCTAATGAGCGTGATGATTACCAATATTTCGGTAACACTATGGGTCCGAGCTATGGATATAAGCCGGATCGTGTAAAGATGACGTTTTTCAATGAACGTTCTATCATTTCCTCCATTTATAATCGAATCAGCATTGATGTTGCTGGTATTGGTTTGCGTCATGTTAAGTTAGATGAAATTGGACGATATGCGGAGGATATTGACAGTTTTCTTAATCGAACTTTGACTCTTGAGCCCAATCTTGACCAATCTCCACGAGCTTTTCGACAAGATATTGCGCTGACACTTTTCGATAAGGGGTGTGCGGCAATCGTTCCTGTTGATACTGGTGACAATCCAATTACTCACGAGCGAGTTGAGATTTACACGCTCCGAGTTGGAGAAATCACTGCTTGGTATCCAAAGCATGTCAAGGTTAGTCTATATAATGAAGCAAAGGGTGCACGACAAGATGTTACGCTTGAGAAACGTATGGTTGCTATTGTTGAAAATCCTTTGTATGCAGTAATGAATGAGCCAAATTCAACGCTTCAAAGACTTATCCATAAACTAGGTCTTTTGGATGCAGTCGATGAACAGTCTGGCTCTGGAAAGCTCGATATTATCATTCAGTTGCCTTATGTCATTAAGTCTGAGGCTCGCCGACAGCAGGCAGAGCAACGACGGCAAGACATTGAGTTCCAATTGAAGGGTAGTAGGTACGGCATTGCCTATACTGATGGTAGTGAGAAGATCACCCAATTGAATCGCCCGGCAGAGAACAACCTCCTTGCCCAGGTCGAGTTCCTAACCGGCATGTTGTATGACCAGCTAGGTATCACCAATGAAATCATGAGTGGTACCGCTGACGAGAAGACAATGATCAACTATTTCAATAGGACCATCGAACCTATTGTTGATTCCGTTGTCGAATCAATGCAGAGATCATTCCTTGGTCCACTTGGAGTGGCTAATCGTGAAAGAATTCGTTACTTTCGAGATCCGTTTAAGTTGGTTCCTGTTTCAGAGATCGCTGAGATCGCTGATAAGTTCACAAGGAACGAAATCCTGACCTCGAATGAGATCAGAGGGTTTATGGGAATTCCTCCATCGACCGATCCGAAAGCAGATCAACTCGTAAACAGCAACATGCCCACGCCACAACCAGAACAAATTCCAGTGGCTTTAGCTCTTGGAAAGGAACGTCAAAATGGAAGCTGATTTCAGCGGCTACGCCACTAAGGCGGGGCTCAAGTGCTCCGACGGTCGAACCATCATGCCTGACGCATTCAAGCATCAGGACAAGATGAAGGTTCCTCTCGTCTGGCAGCATGGACATACTGACCCGGAGAACGTTCTTGGTCATGCCATTCTCGAGAATCGTGAAGATGGTGTTTACACCTATGGTTACTTCAATGATTCTGAAAAGGCAAAGCATTCTCATAGTCTTCTAGAGCATGGCGACATTAACATGTTGTCTATTTGGGCTAATGATCTCATTGAGCGATCTGGACGAGTCATTCATGGAGCTATCCGTGAAGTCAGTCTTGTTCTCTCTGGAGCTAATCCTGGAGCAGTTATTGAAAGTGTTACTATTCGACATTCAGATGGTGACGTTGAATCTCTTGATGACGAAGTAATTATTTATACGGGTCTTGAACTTGAGCACGCAGAAGGCGACGCTCCTGCTGATGACACCGCCGATGAAGGTGAAGAAACCGTTCAGGAAATCTACGATGGAATGAGCGAAAAGGAAAAGACGGTCGTTGCATATCTTGTTCAACAAGCTCTTGCGGCAGATGCAACCGTTCCAGAATCAGAACCAGTAGCACAAGACAACATGAATGATTCCACTAACGAATCCGATCAGGAAGGCAATGAAATGACCCGTAACGTTTTCGAGCAAGAAGAGGGAAAGACCGATACGTCGCCAATTCTCTCTCATGCTGATGTTGCTGGAATTGTGGCAGATGCTACCAAGACTGGCTCGCTGAAGGAGTCTGTCCAGAACTACGCTCTGGCTCACGGCATCAATCAGATCGATACTCTCTTCCCAGAGGCTCAGGCACTCACCACGGCTCCGGAGTTCTACACTCGTCGGACTGAGTGGGTGAATTCGGTTCTCAATGGCGCTCGTAAGAGCCCCTTTAGTCGAGTGAAGACTCACTGGGCAGATCTTACGTATGATGATGCTCGTGCGAAGGGTTACATCACCGGAGAAGAGAAGCAGGAAGAGTTCTACGGAACCGCACGTCGTGAGACCGGTCCTCAGACCATTTACAAGAAGCAGAAGCTGGATCGCGATGATATCATCGACATCACTGACTTCGATGTGGTTGCCTGGATGAAGGGTGAGATGAGGCTCATGCTTGATGAGGAGTTGGCTCGTGCCATTCTTCTTGGAGATGGCCGTACCCTTCCAGATGCCGACAAGATCCTCGAGGATCGTATTCGTCCCATCGCCAAGGATGACCCTCTGTTCACCATGACTGTCTTGGTTGACATGGCCGCCGGTGATATTTCGGATTTCGTGGATGCGATCATTCAGTGGCGTTCACAGTATCGTGGCACTGGTACTCCGACATTGTACACCAGCGAGCATCTCATTTCACAGGTCATGCTTCTCAAGGATACGCTTGGTCGTCGAATCTATACCTCGCTCGAGCAGTTTGCTTCTGAGATTCGTGTTGCCTCCGTTGTTCCGGTTGATGTGTTCGATCCGGCGGCTGGCCAGCCTTTGGCGATCATTGTGAACATGAACGACTACGTTATTGGTGCCGATAAGGGTGGACAGGTCAGTCTCTTCGATGACTTCGATATCGACTATAACCAGTACAAGTACCTCATTGAGACTCGTGTCTCTGGTGCTTTGGTTAAGTTGAAGTCGGCCATTGTTATCAAGCAGGGAACATTTGTTCCTCCGCCGGCTGGTACTGTTCATGCCATTGTGCCTGAGCCGCTGAATGAGCGTCAGAGTGTTCCGCCGCAGCATGGTTCCCTCCCCGGACCTGGAATTTCTGAAGATCCGGAAGCCACCACCGCTACCACCGGTACAAAGGGCTCCAAGAAGGAGTCGTAATATCGATTAGAAGGAGTTTTGATGGCACGATTTAGCGGAGAAGTCGGTTATGGAGAAGCAGTAGAAACTCCGGCGGGATCTGGTGTATGGGTTGATGAAATCACTGAATTTGTATATACCGGTGATGTTATCAGAAATACTCGTAGGCTGGAAGAAGGAGAACTACTTAATAATGACATTTCTGTTGGAAATTCGATTAGCATTGTTGCTGATCAGTACGCTGTCGAACACTTCTTTAAGATCAAATACGTGAGGTGGGCGGGGGTTCTATGGACGGTATCAAGTGTACAGGTTCAGAGCCCTCGCCTCATCCTTAGTTTAGGGAGCGTCTACAATGGCCCAACGCCTTGAACTCCAGAGTGTGTTAGTTGATATTCTGGGTACCAATGACGTTTATTTTCAGCCTCCTCCTACTGTTCAGATGACTTATCCATGCATTGTGTACAATCGTGATGATATAGACACGACCCATGCGGACAATAAGCCATACAAGAGGAAGACGAGGTATCAAGTAACGGTCATTGATAGAGACCCAGATAGTGCAATCCCGGAAAAGGTCGGCGAACTACCTTTGTGCGTGTATGACCGATTCTATGCGGCGGATAACCTTAACCACGACGTTTACAAACTGTTTTTCTAAAAGGAGAAACCCATGGCAACCCTCGTTTGGGACCAGAGCGGCCAGCGCACGTATGAAACCGGCGTTGATCACGGAGTCCTTTACATTCCAGACCAGTTTGGTGCATACACCAACGGATTTGCTTGGAACGGCCTTACTACCGTTACCGAGAGTCCTGCTGGTGGCGAAGCAAATGCGCAGTATGCGGATAACATCAAGTACCTGAATCTGTACTCAGCCGAAGAGTTCGGTGCGACCATCGAAGCCTTTACTTACCCGGACGAGTTTGCTCCATTTGATGGTCTTGGCGTTCCTGCGCCTGGCGTCATTGTTGGACAGCAGTCCCGTAAGGCTTTTGGTCTGTCGTACAGGACGAAGCTTGGTAATGATCTTCAGGGAGATGATTACGGGTACAAGCTTCATCTGATTTATGGTGCAACGGCCAGTCCATCAGAGAAGGCATATGCCACGATCAATGATTCACCAGAGGCCATTACCTTCAGTTGGGAAGTGGCAACGGTCCCAACGGCAGTAACTGGATTCAAGCCGACCTCATTGATCGTAGTCGATTCAACTCAGGTCTCATCAGGAGATCTTGCGGCCCTTGAGGGACTTCTTTATGGAACAGCAGGCACCGATCCGTCCTTGCCCCTTCCTGATTCTGTCCTTGGGCTCTTTACCGGAAATCAGACCTTGGTGACACCAGTGGCCCCGTCGGCAGTCGGTAACGTCGTTACCGTCCCCTCGGTTGTTGGAGTTGAGTATTACATTGAGGGACAGCTCAAGCCTGCTGGCGATGTTACCATCACAGAGAACACGGTGGTTAATGCTCGTCCGGCATCGGGCTATGTCTTCCCGGCGGTCACTGATGATGACTGGCTCTTCACCTTTACTTGATTAAAAGATAGGAGGCCAAAGAGTGCTTACATTAATCATCGAAGGAACTGAATTTTATGATGAAACAACCAACACTTTCTCAACTGTTGGCGACACCACTTTAGAGTTTGAGCACTCTTTGGTTTCACTGTCAAAATGGGAGTCAATTTTCGAAAAGCCTTTTCTTAGTCCTGGAGAGAAAACGTCAAATGAAATCTTCTCCTATATCGAAGCAATGGTTATAACTCAAGATTACGACCCAGCAAGTATTCGTAGGTTAACACAAGAGAAGTTAAACCAGATAAATCAATACATCGAGTCGAAACAATCCGCAACTACCTTTGGAATCATGCCAGAGACAACGGGTCGTGGTGAAACAATCACATCCGAACTAGTTTATTATTGGCTTGTTGCCTTCAACATTCCCTTTGAATGTCAGTATTGGCATTTGAATAGACTGTTTGCTTTGATTCGAATCTGTAACATAAAGAATTCGAAACCAAAGAAGATGTCTCGTGCTGAAATGGCCCAAAGGAATCGAGATTTGAACGCACAACGCAGGGCTCAACTAAATTCAACTGGATGAAAGGAGGCTCGATGACAAAACTTGTTTGGGATAAAGTAGGGGAACACACTTTTGAGTATGGATTAGACCGAGGCGTTCTTTATTTGGAAGATGGCTCCGGAGTAGTTTGGAACGGACTAACTGAAATTCAAGAAAGCTTTAAGAATGAAGTAGAAGAAATTTTCTTTGATGGTCGTAAGATAAATGACTTCGTGAAACTTGGTAATTTTTCAGCTACCATGAAAGCAGTGACTTATCCGGATGAATTTTTACGGTTAGAAGGAATCGTTGATCTAAGGCCAGGATTGTACTTTCGAGATCAAAAGATGCAATCGTTTAGTCTTTGTTATCGAACTTTAAATGGTAATGATGTAGAAGGTGTTGATGGATACACCCTTCATGTAATTTATAATGTAACGGCAATCCCAACTGACACAACATATGCCTCATTGTCTGATTCTCCAGAACTTGTTGAATTTGAATGGGATCTAACATCAATTCCCTCAGACACTCTTGGATTTAGACCAACATCACATTTAGTATTTGATTCTAGAAAAATGGACCCGTGGCTTCTTGAGGATATTGAAGAGATATTGTACGGAACTGACGAAAGAGACCCATCGCTTATTGATATTCTTGATCTGATTGAGTTTGTAGATACATGGTTCAGACTCAAGATCACAGATCATGGCGATGGAACCTGGTCGGCCTTGGAATATCAAGAGGGTTATAACATTCGATTCCTTCCAGATCAAGCATTTGAAATCGTGAATGCCAATGCGACATATCTTGATGAAGATACTTATCAAATCTCGGATGTAATGGACGTAACAGACATCCCACGAAAGGGGGATTAATGGCAACAGTTACTGGATATACTGCTAACCGAATGAAGATCATTGAAGATACCACCGTTGTTGATGGTGAGGTTCGAACCGATAACCTTATTTTGGTTACTCGAGAGGGAACAGAAATTGACGCCGGAAGTGTTCGCGGTCCACAGGGAATTAAAGGCGATACCGGTGAAGTTTCCCAAGCTGAACTAGATGCAGCAATGGCCGCACAGTCAGCTGCCTTGACTGCGGCAATGTTCAAGCCAGGAATGCTTATGATGTTTGGTGGGCCAACGGTCCCATCGGATTGGTTAAAGTGTGATGGAGCAATGGTTAGCAGAACGCAATATGCCGCTTTATTTGCTGTTATTGGAATAAATTATGGTAATGGAAATGGCACATCAACGTTCACGCTTCCAAATCTCAGCACTAGAATGCCTTTTGGACTGGGTAATGCCCCATATAATGTACTTGGATACAATCAAGGCGGTGAACTAGCGCATCAATTAACCACGGCTGAGATGGCTCAACATAGTCATGATCTTTGGCATAATCACAGCGCTAGTAGTGGTGCCAACGATGTTGGTCACGCCCATGGAATCAGTGTGTTTGGTTTAGGTGGAGCTAGTACTCACAGCATTCCAGGCGGCGGTGGTTGGGGATATGGTAATACATTTACCAACAACCAAAATTCAGATCACTCTCACCCCATTACAGTTAATCATGGTGGTGGAACAACAACAACTATTGGATCAAATAATACGCATAACAACATGCCCCCGTTCGTCGTCGTGAATTTCATGATACACATCTAACGAAAGGAAATGTCATGTTAGCAGACATGGTAGTAGGAGAAGCAGGAACAGCAGAAGTGTTGTTTCTTCTAGCTGCAATCATTGCTTTTATAGAAGTTGTGTTTGATTACGCTGGATCAAGAACGATTAATTTTCTTGCCATCGCAGTAACCTTGATTTCCATCGCCTTCTTTATTCTATAGAAAGGTCTGCCGTGATTGGTGTTGAAGAAAGCGGCTCCTTTAAGAATGCAGATGAATTTCTAGCTCGTATGCTTAATGACAATCTTGCAGTTAGATTACGTAGTTATGGTCAAGCAGGAGTCCACGCATTAGCTAAAGCTACTCCATTGGAAACGGGGGAAACTTCACACTCATGGGGATTCAGAGTAATTCAAGAAAAGAAGGGTCCTACCATCGAATGGTTCAATACACACGTAAACGATGGAGTAGTTATAGCAATCATAATTCAATATGGGCATGGCACAGGCACCGGGGGATACGTTCCCGGAATTGATTATATTAACCCAGCCATGGAACCGGTGTTTAACAAAATCATGGATGACTTCTGGAAGGAGGTGACGAAGTGAGCGGAGTAGATAATCGCGTTGTAACTATGACCTTCGATAACAAAGTATTTCAACAGAAGGTCGGAGAAACCATCGGCAGTTTAGATAAACTCAAGACAGCTCTTAATTTTGATGCACAAAAGAATGCATTTGCTGATATTTCTGCATCTGCCGGCAAGGTTAATTTTAGCCCCATACATACGGCCCTTGACAGCATCAATACTAAGTTCTTGGCGCTGTCTACCGTTGCCCTAACTGCTCTATCCAATATCACCTCCAAAGCCATTGACACTGGTCTCCAAATGGCTAAGCATTTAACTCTTGATAATGTTATTGATGGTTTCCATGAGTATGAGACCAACATTAATTCGATTCAAACCATTCTTGCTAATACGGCAAGTAAAGGAACAAATCTGGATCAAGTCAATGGTGCTCTTCAGCAGCTGAATGAATATTCAGATAAGACGATCTACAATTTCGGTGAGATGGCCAAGAACATTGGAACATTCACTGCTGCTGGTGTTGATCTAGATACTTCAGTTCAATCCATCAAGGGTATTGCTAATATCGCAGCCATGTCTGGTTCAAGCTCTGAACAGGCGTCCACAGCCATGTATCAGCTCTCTCAGGCCATTGCAACGGGTTCCATGAAACTTATGGACTGGAACTCCGTCGTCAATGCTGGTATGGGTGGCGAGGCTATGAAGACGGCCTTGTTTGAGACTGGAAAGGCTATGGGGACGCTTAAGGACGTTCCTATGGGCCAGACGTTCACACAGTGGGAAGATGCTGGTAACTCGTTCCGAGATACGCTTCAGGATGGGTGGGTTACGGCAGATGTTCTAACTACCACACTTGGTACCTTTACTGGCGACATGACGAAAGAAATGCTTGTCGCTAAAGGATATAGTTCAGAGGTAGCCGATCAAATTCTGGCAACGGCAAAGATTGCTCAGGACGCAGCTACTAAAGTAAAGACCTTTACTCAGCTTCTCGGTACCACAAAAGAGCAGATCGGTACAGGATGGGCCGATTCATTCAGAATCATTATTGGTAATTTCCAAGAAGCACAAGAGTTATTTAGTATGATCAGTGCGGGCATTGGTAAAGTTATTGGCGAGAATAACAACGCCCGTAATGAAATTCTAAGAGGTTGGGCAGCCTTTGGCGGACGCCAGGCAATGGTTGAATCTCTGATCAACGTTTGGGTTGCTCTTGGTAGTGTTCTAAGACCTATCCAGGAAGCATTCCGAGAGGTCTTTCCTCCATCAATGGGGGCTAATCTTGTAAAGATTTCTGCTTTTATTCGAGATTTCACTCACAGCATGATCGCTAGTGGTGAAACTGGTGAGAAGATCAAGTCCATATTCAAGGGTATATTCTCTATCTTCAGCATTGGCATTGCTGTCGTAAAGGGTATTGTACACGTATTTACAAGTCTTGTAAGTGCCTTATTTGGACTAGCTAGTGGCGGAGGAGGAGGACTTCTCAGTATCGCCGCAGGCATTGGCGAATTCGTCAGTTGGATCAGAGAGCTTCTCGTAACACAAGGTGGTATTGAGAATTTCTTCAACATACTTGCCGCAGTGCTTACTGCCCCCATACATTTGCTTACGGTTGTCAAGGATGCCGTTGCTGGGTTTGTCGGTTCTTTGATTGACTCTATGGGCGGATTTGGCGGAATTTTCTCCGGAGCGATGACTGGAATAATGGCCTTCAAAGATGCCATGATTTCGGTGTTCTTTGCCCTTCAGCCAGCATTCGTAGCGGCGGCTATTTGGATCGATGCATTCAAGGAACGGGTTATAGAGCTTTCGGCCGACCTTATTCCTCCACTAAACAAGCTAACTGAATTTCTAACTGGCGTGGCTCTCAGTATCGCCGGTTTCTTCACAAGTCTCTTTGGGGATGCTGGAGGAGGGGCTAGTTCTGCCGCTTCTTCCGTTGACACGGTTACTGATTCTGTTACCGGACTGAGCCTTAGTTTCGAATGGCTACATACGGTTGCGGAGGCACTTAGTTCTGCTTGGGATTGGCTGACCGATAGACTTGCTATATTTGGGGATCAGCTCGGCGATAACATGAGCGATATCAGTTCTGTCTTTGCCGGCCTTGGTGGTGCCATTAAAGACATGTTCGATGGTATCGATTGGGATACCGTCATTGAGGCGGCCAAGGTTGCTCTTGGTGGTGGACTTCTTGTGGTCATCAATAATCTCATCAAAGGGTTTGCCAAGAACGGAATTCTATCTACTCTAACCGGTGGACTATCTGATTCCATCAAGGGAACATTTGATCAACTTACAGGGACGCTAAAGTCAATGCAGCAACAGATCAAGGCGCAAGCTTTGATGAAGATTGCCCAAGCTATAGCAGTACTGGTTATTGCCATGATTGCATTGACCTTTGTCGATATTGCAGATCTTGCTATATCACTTACTGCCATGGCAGTCGGCTTTGGTGAGTTGTCTGCAGTTATGCTTGCCCTAGACAAGATGTCAAGCAGTGGTAAGAAACTATTCTTGCTTTCTGCCGGCCTTATTCTTCTAGCACTTGCTATGGCTATTCTTACATCCGCCGTTGTCAAAATGTCTCAAGTTCCATGGGAAGAGCTTCTCGTTGGTCTTGGCGGAATGGCGGTTCTTATCGGTGCGCTCATTGCAACTACTCATCTTATTTCTGGTGAAGAAAAGCCCATGCTTAAAGCGGGCCTGGCCATGATTGTAATGGCTCTTGGAGTACGAGCACTAGCCTGGGCCATGGGCGCATTTACCATCTTGGACATACCAACATTAGCACAAGGTCTTATTTCCGTAGGTGCTGCTCTAGGTATGATGACTCTTGCATTGAAGTTCATACCAGAAGAGGAAGTGCTTAAGAAGGGTGGGGCTATGCTTCTGCTCTCCTTTGCTATGGGCAAAATGGCAGGTGCTGTTGAGCGCTTTGGTACTATGGACCTTGATGTTCTAGCTAAGGGGTTTGCTGGCGTTGGCCTGTCGCTTCTTATTCTAGTTAAAGCCATGAATGCAATGCCTAAGGATCTGAAAGAATTGGCTCTTGGTCTTCTCTTGGTTGCTGTGTCTTTGGAAGTTATTGTGGATGCAGTTAGACGAATGGGTGACATGGATCTGTGGGAGCTCATTAAGGGCCTTGGTGGTCTAGCTATTGCTCTTTATGGTATTCAATTGGCTGCAAATTCAATGACCGGTGCAATGGTTGGTGCACAAGCAATTGCTCTAATGGCAGCTTCTTTGTTGGCATTGACCTTTGTTATCAAGATGATGTCAGAGCTCGGTCTTGAAGGAATTCTCGTCGGAGTTCTTGGCATTATAGTGGTAATTGAATCCCTAGCTGTAGCATCACTCTTTGCTGCAGCCGCGGTGCCCGCTATGGAGTTGGTTGGTGGTGCACTCATTACACTGGGTCTTGGCATCATGGCCTTTGCCCTAAGCGCGGCATTGCTAGCAGGTGCTGTATATTTGATGGCACAAGCCTTTGCAATACTTGCTGAGCTTAGTGAAGAAGGCATTAAGAACATCATCAATGCCATTAACTCCATCATTGAAGCAATTCCAGGATTTGTATCTAGACTTGCCAAGGCGTTTACTGATTCAGTTGGATCAATGGTAAGTATGGTACCCGACCTTCTAAAGGTTATTGGAAGTCTTCTCGATGGATTGCTCGATTTGCTCCATGAGTATATCCCGAAGCTTGTAGACCTTATTGTCATGCTTCTAACGGAACTACTTAGAGGCATTAGGGAGATCTTCCCTGAAATCGTAGATACCGTAGTTGAGCTTGTCTTGGCTATGGCCGAAGGAATTCGAGATAACGTAACCAACATTGTTACTGTATTCCTAGAGCTTCTTCAGAATCTTGTTGACATCATTATTGAGAACATTCCCATGTTTGTGGCTGCCGGCCTTAAGATTCTACTGGCATTCATTCAGGGTGTTGTTGATAATGTAAACTTGCTTATTGCTGCCGGAACGGACATGCTTATTCAGCTGTTGGCTGGAATTACCAATAGTGCTGTTCAAATCATCCAAGCCGTTGGCACCATGATCACAATATTCATTACGGCAATTACTGGAGAAGCTATTCGAATTGCCAAAGCGGGTACGGACGCGTTGATTGTATTCCTTGGTGCTTTGACTGGCGATATTGTTAGAATTGCAGATGCAGTTACAGCAATGGTCGCTACGCTTATTCTTGAACTTGGAAATAATGCAAAGATTATTCTTGACGCTGGTACGGCAGCTCTCATCAAGTTCCTTGAAGGACTTAATAATGACATCAAGTTGATTACGCCGCATGTGCAGAAGCTTCTTGATACTATATTCTCTGAAATGTTCAAGCTTACTTCTACGTTTGCACAAGGCGCCAAAGACTTTATTCTAAAGCTATTTGCTGAAATAACAGCACACACTACAGAAATCATGACAGGCGCTAAGAATATGATTGTGGCTATTCTATCAGCTGCAGCCAATTCCTTTGTCAGCTTGGTCAATGAAGTGCTAGCTGTTCTTACTGGATTCCTAGATGCTCTAGCTAGAGCTGTTCGTGACAATTCAGAAAAGATTAACACTTCAGCAAAGAATCTGGTTAGAGCACTTATAGACGGTGTCGTTAAGGCGTTTGGTCTTAGTGAAATTCTTGGTGGACTTAAAGACGCTGTCTTCGGTTTCTTTGGTAAGGTTGTTGACTGGGGTAAGGAAGCTGTTGGCGCTAAATCACCATCCAAGGAATACATGAAGATCGGTATCTACATGGTACAGGGTCTTGGTGTTGGTCTCCAGGAAACTGCTCCAGCAGAAGCGGGTGCTAAAGTTCTAGCTAGCAATACAACTAGAGCGTTTAATGATGCAATGAAGAAAGCCGCTCTTGCTATGCAGGATATGGATGAGTTTAATCCAACCATCACACCAGTGTTGGATCTAACTCAGGTAATGCAGGACGCAAAGGCATTGAATGATATGTCCTTGACATCACCCATTGCCAGTGTCTCATTCCAACAGGCTAATGCTATTGCCCATACCAACGACCGAGCACCAACAGAAACATCCGCTACGTCAACTGCTCCAACGGTGGTCAACTTCGAGCAGAATAACTATTCACCAAATGCTCTGTCTACGAATGATATTTATCGTCTTACGAGAAGTCAGATTGTTCTGGCAAAGAAGGAGTTGAACATACCATGAGAGTAACTAGCATTGGTCTATATTCATCAAACGACGTTCTAGTTGCTCAACTGAGTTTCAGAGATCCAAAGGCTCTCAATCCGTATGTTGTAAGAGAGATTGTTGGATTGGATGCTGACGAGATCGTCCCGAGATTTTATGGACAATCTGTAAATAATGATGGAATGTTCTTTGATTTTTCCATACCATCTCGGGAGATCGTCATAAGCATTCTCTTGAATCCTAATTACGGTGAAGACGATAAGTCGTATTCAGACCTTAGGGATGACATTTACAAAGCGGTCTCTGCTTCTAGAACCGGCCTTATTACTTTGAAATTTTATAATGGGGAAGAAGAGAAGGCTCGTCTCAGTGCATTTGTTACCAAACTTGAATACGCACACTTCACGGATCTACCTGAAATTCAACTAACGCTTAGATGTGAAGATCCTATGTTAAAGGGTCCAACTCAAATCCTGTTGCATGGTCGATCTAATATGGATAACAGTATATTTGAAATCAAAGATTCAACGGCACCGCATGGATTTGAATTCCAAGCAACATTCACTGCAACTTCTGCAAATTTTTCTATTAGAGCTCCGGATTTGGATTGGGAATTTCTGGTTAAGCCAAGTTCAAATTTTCTAATAGGTGATGTGTTGACATTCTCAAGTGAATCTGGTCATAAGCAATTGAAGATGACTCGAGGTGCTACTGACACCTTCCTTGTGGATAGGATTGACAAGGCATCTATATGGCCAATTCTGTTTCCAGGTACGAATAAATTTATGCATACTAGTGTAATACAATGGAACTACATCAGATATTACCCGACATACTGGGGGATCTAATGGATATTTTCAAATTTGCTCCCATCACTAATGATATCGATTTACGCAACGGTGAATTGGTCCATGGTATTAAAACCGTAATGTGGATTGAACGATACAGAGAAGCGGGGGAATTTACTATTACAGCGAATGTAAGTTCCGGAATTAGAGATGCTCTTCCAATTGGTACATTCATTTCTCACATAAAAACGCCAGAAGTAATGGTCGTTGAGAATCATGAAATAAGTGATCAAAAAACCGACGATCTTGAAGTCACCATTACTGGAAGAAGTTTTGAAACGATTTTGGAACAAAGAATTGTCGGTGCTAATAAAACTTTCCCGGCTGGTGAACCAACAAACGTTGTCCTTGCAGCTAATACAAGCTGGCGGCAAGCAGAAACGCTTATTAGTTTGCATATTGAAACAGGGCAAGTTGTTGATCCAGCTGATGTTTTAAAAAATGTCTATCCCATGGCTACAGTAAATAATAGTACAGGGGCATCTGTCGCTAGAGAAGTTCCATTTGGAACGGTATATGACGCAGTGATTGATATTCTAGCAGAAGACAATATTGGCATATCAACTTCGAGGCCAACCGGCGGTAGTGCTGTAACATGGATTTTTATTCATGATGGTGTAGATAGAAGAAATCAAGTCGTCTTTTCTTTCGATGCTGGTGATATAACAAATGCCGATTACTTATGGAGTAATAAGAGCAGTAAAAACTCAATATTGGTAACTAGTAATTGGTCCCAAGTAATGGTGAAGGCTGGTGCTGGATACAGCCGTAGAGTTACTATTATTGATGCATCAGATATCGATGAGCACATCAAAGACCCGCCAGATCAGACAGTAAGATGGCAAATTGAGAATAATCTAACTAATCGTGGATATGCAGTACTAAAGTCCATGAATCAGATTTCTTTGTCAAAAGCACAGGCAGCTAAGAACTCTAAAAAGTATGTATACCGAAAACACTTCAATGTTGGCGATATTGTGCTGATTGATGGCTTATTTAATGAGTCTGCGTCCATGCGAGTTACAGAATATGTCGAAATTTTCGATAAAGACGGTTCTAGTCAATATCCGACCCTTTCTACTTGGCCTGAGGTATCATGAACATCATATTTTCTATAATTCTCTTCTGTATTGGTGTTTTCGTTGGTTTTCTTATTTTATGGACAATTGGTAAATCAGTTGACGGACAATTGATCATTACAGAGGATGAACACGGAACAAAGAAGTTTATTCTCGATTTGGACCTCGATCCATATTACATAGATAAGCAGAAGATAATTAAATTCGAGGTTGTTCATGACGAACCACCACCCAAGCCTCCCATGCCAAAGCCTCCTACATCGCAGTAAAAACACATATTGTAATGAAACCGACTGAAAGTGAGGCAGTATGTGGAAGGCAGTGATGACCCGTCATCGCAAGCCCCTAGACGAGCTCATCAACAATGTGGAAGCTGATATGCTTGCGCATGACCCGGATTCACAGGAATACACGACGCTATTGCACCATCTGGAGCGATTGAGGAAGCTGAAGGCTGATAACAAGCCCAAGCGATTCGACCGCAACACGGTGTTGCTGGTGGCGGGTAACCTCCTGGGGATCGTGGTCATCGTGGTGTGTGAGAAGACCGAGGTGTTGAGCCAGAAGGGTTTGAGAGAAGTGATCAAGCCATCAAACTACATCCGCTGAGGAAGGAAGATAAGCCGTGGGGGCTGTATGAGAGAGATCTTGTACAGCTCCTACAGCTTTTCGCATTTTTTACGTTTGGACTTCTTTTTTGAATCCCCAAAAATCCCCGGGGAAAGATTTCTGAAAAAGCGTCGCAGAAAATACAGGCATCATAATGAGAGGAGACTGAAATGTCTGGCGACACTGGAAACAGAAACGGCCAACCTCTTTTATATTTTTTCCAACCGAAAGGAACCTAATGCCAAAGCGAGCAATTCAGTTGACGTGGGTAGATCCAAATCAGGAGAAGCCTCGTACTACATATACAGCGCCTGGATATGCAAGGCCAACTACAAATCCAGACTTTACTGATAAAGCGGTATTCACACAAGATGCCGTCAAGGAAGTTGTGAAGACAACTGCTAGAAGTGTCGGGACGATTGTCTTTGGATATGTGATTCTCGATGCAGCTCGTACAATTCTTATTTCACAATTTGGAGGCAAGTCATGAAATGGCGTGATTGGATTCAGAAGCAATTGGAAGAAAATCCCGGGCAGGTCGCCTTTACAGCGATTGCTGCTTTTGGGTTGGCAGTTAAAGCAATTGACGTTCTCAGCCAAGCGCAAGGACGCCGTGCATATGCAAAGCAGGTGAACTATCGAGTGAGGAGCCGACGTTGAGCTACAAAGTTGTTGCTGTCAAGCAAGGCCGTGGTTACGGTATTTCTAATTTCATTGGTGATTGTGTGATGACATGTATCACCTGTGGTTTCTGGCTCATCTGGGTGCTTATAAGGGAGTTGAAGAATTGAAATTCAATGTAATGGGGTTTGTCAATCAAACCAATAAATTGATTCGAGCTAATTCATCAACGATCCTGTCAGTGGTAGCCATTGCAGGAACTGTTGGGACAGCCGTTCTGGCTGCCAAGGCTTCGTTTGAAGCAGCAAAAGATATTCAAGAAGCAGATCCACCGCCCGAAACGTTCAAGGAGAAGGCAGAACTTGTCTGGACCCGATACATACCAGCCACGGCTACAGGAGTGGCGACTATTGCTAGCGTCATTGGGAGTGACCGTATTAGCAATAAGCGTACTGCGGCTGCAGTCACGGCGTACACGGTCGCAGAACAAGCCTTCGCTAACTATCGTGAGAAAGTAATCGATCAAGTTGGTGCACGCAAAGAGCAGAACGTAAGGGATCAGATTGCTCAAGATATAGTTGTAAACAACCCACCTGGTCAGACAGTAATCGTTGGTAACGGTACAGTATTGTGTTGTGAGCTTCTTACCAGACGATATTTCATGAGCAGTATGGAAGAACTCTTACGGTCTCAAAATGAGATTAATGCACATGTGGTGAATAATCTATATTCTACGTTGAGTGATTTCTATTACATGATCGGTCTTGGGCAAACGTCACACTCAAGTGAAATTGGCTGGGACTCTGATAAATTGATGGATCTGGAATTCTCAACGGTTCTTAGTGAAGACGGACGACCTTGTCTGGCGTTCGCTTATAATTACACAAAGCCTATTTGAGGAGTATTATGAGTATTGATGTTGAAATGTTTGAAGATGAAGATGATGCGCTACCAATGAAGCATCGGATATTCAAGGTTATCTTGACCGGTGTCGGTGCCGTCATCATGAAAGAATTGATCAGTGTCTATTACGACCATATCCTGGAAACCCGCCGAGAAGCCAAAGAGAAAGAAGATGACTAGTGTTTAAGCGAAGCATTACTTTTGAAACCTTGGAAGATCCGCCAAGGAGAATTACTGAAGCACATTGGTTCCATCTGACGATGCCAGAATTCGTGGAAGTGACCGGTGCTGATCCTGATACCAATCCTGATGATGTGAAATTTACTGAAATTGTTGCCAAGACCGACGACCTCATCTTGACCGCATATGGTAAAAGGCTTGATGGTGGTATGGGTTTTGAGAAGTCAGATGAGATTCGGAAGGATTTCAAGAAGTCTCTCGCATATTTGGCTTTGTGTGATGAACTGTTCACGGATGAAGGTGCCTTGAACAAGTTTGTGCATGACGTTCTTCCTGACAAGTTGGCAGAAGGATTGGACAAGATCACTGCACTGCAAGAGAATGGCGCATCTAACAAGGAAATTCTAGAAGCAATATCAGGACCGACTCCTCCGGTTCCGCCTACGCCTCCTACCTCTTAAGGACTAATATGGACTATGTTGGTAATAGTAAGAAGAGTAAGGAAGAACCTTCTGAGCAGCAGCAAGTTAGTGAAAAGGTAACTGTAAAGAAGAAGGTTGAGAAGGTTGTCACTGGTACGGTAGTTGAGAAGAAGCCCTCGATTGGTCAGAAGATGAAAGGGGTATTCTTTGGGGCCGGTTTCAAATCCACTGGTGTCTATATCCTTGAAGAAGTACTTCTTCCTGCTCTTCGTGATCTTATTGTGGATACCGTCAGACGAGGTACGGAGCGCGCTGTGTATGGTGACTCCTCTTATAGGACCCCTCGTGGTCGTGAATATGGCCCTCGAACAACTTATAACGCTACTCCAGTAAGGAGGCAAGTGTATGAGACAACTGCTCGAGAACGAGGTCATGTGCCAGATCAACCTTTGCGCCCTCGTAATCGTAGGGGCGGCTTGGAGTTCATTCTACAGAGCAGGAGTGAAGCAGAGGATGTATTGGAGCAACTCTCTGCAGCGCTCGAGAAGTATGAGTACGTGACCATTGCGGACCTACGAGAAACCCTAGGTCTCAAGGTTGAGTACACAGATAACAAGTGGGGATGGACCGTCCTCAATGATGTAGAGATTCGTCAAATTCGTGAAGGTTACCTGTTGGACCTTCCTCCAGCGGAGGCACTCTAATGGCAACTGATAGCATCACTTTCCGAACCAAAAAGGAAGCTGATGATGTACTAGAAGCAATTAACGATATTCTTAATAACTACGAATACATCGCGGTTTCTGATCTTAAAGACTTACTCGGAATTCCTCCGAAGTACACAGACAGCAAATTAGGATGGACATCTCGTGCTGGGATAAACATTCGTGAATCTGGAGATACTTATATTCTGGATGTTCCAAAACCGATGCTACTCTTCTAAGGAGAAATAATGTCACTAATTTCCAAGGAAACGTCACGGGTTGTTGCTCGTAATGTTCTCAAATTCAAGAAAGAGTCTCCGCATATCTTCTTTGCCGCAGGCATTGCTGGATTTGTGGGAACCGTATATTTGTCCTCTCGAGCAACTCTGAAGCTTGAAAAGACGCTTGATGAGTTCAATGAGGAGCTTGATGATGTGAAGGGAGGGACTAATAATAGTAGGGATGTTGCCTACGTCTACGGGAAGAACTCAGTTAGGCTGGTAAAACTGTATGCGCCTGCAGCGCTGCTCGGTACGGCCTCTGTCATGTCCCTTACAGGGTCTCATGTCATTATGACTCGTCGTAACTCAGCTCTTGCTGGGACGCTTGCAATCGTTACTCAGGCGTTTGATGAGTATCGAGAGAGGGTCAAAGCTGAGCTTGGAGAAGATAAGGAGCTTGACGTTCGGTACGATCTCAAGGAACTAGAGATTCAGAACGAGGATGGTACCAAGCAGATCATCAAGCTTGGAGATACCAATGCTCTGTCCCCTTATGCACGATTCTTTGATGAATATTCAGTTAATTGGCAAAAGGATGCAGAGTACAACCGTCTGTACGTACAGTGCCAGCAGAACTACGCTAATCAGCGTCTCGAGACGTATGGCCACGTATTTCTAAATGATGTATATGATTGGCTCGGAATCGAGCGATCACGTGAAGGTGCCGTTGTTGGCTGGTTGTACAACGGAGAAGGTGACGGATATATCGACTTCGGTATGTTCGATGTTTCAAACCGAGATTTCGTGAACGGAGATAATCGAAGCATTCTTCTCGATTTCAATGTTGACGGAGTCATTTTCGACAAGATTTAGGAGGTGGCAATGGATATTCAGGAGATTACAGAAAAGCCTTGGTTCATTCCAGCGGTAGTTGGTGTTGCTGCCTCCATTGGCGGTTTCGTTGCTGGTGGAATCATCGGTCTTCGTGTTGGTTATCAAGCACGAATCAAGGAGGAGGTAACTGAGATTGTCGAGGCTGCTGATAATGATGATCAACTCGAGTTTGAATTTGATGCAACCGTAGATGACTTGGTAGAGATTGACGATCCTCGACTTACGGTACTCATCGAAGAAGAAACCATCATCGAGGAGACTCGGTACGATCCTAATCCAAGGAATGATCCTAGGGATATTCGGGTTGATGGACCACCGATGATCTATGTGGATGATATCAAGGATAACAACGTCTTTGATAGTTCATTTGATCACTGGGATTACGATGAGGAAGCAGCTGTCCGAACTGAGGACGCACCTTATATTCTACATAGGGATGAGTTCTGGGCAGAGGAGAAGGATTACGATCAATCAACCCTCACGTACTATGCCGGTGATGATGTCCTAGTCGATCAGGATAATAAGGATATTCCTGGTTATCGTTCTGTAACTGGAATCCTAATGTTTGGTCATGGATCTGGTGATCAGAACGTTGTGTATATTCGTAACGACAAGCAGTCGGCAGAGTACGAAGTGCTTAGAGATGAGGGTTCATATTCCGAGGAAATTCTGGGCGTACAGCTGGAGGAAGCTTCTGAACGGAGCGACCTAAGGCATTCGGTCAGAAAGTTCCGGCCTAAGGACGACTAATGTCAACACCACTCGAAGATGCATATTTCGACTGGCTACAGGCTAAAGTCGTACCGCTTGGATCGCAAGACAAATCCTATTTTGAACTTATTCGGATACTTCACAATACCGAATTCGTTTGGCTTATTCTCGGTGATGACAATAGAGCTCAAGATGGAGAAGATCTTCGATATTTGTTCCTACGACAGGAGCTCATTGACGAAGAGGATTCTGCATGGCCGATGATTAATTGTTCCGTCCTTGAAATGCTAGTAGCCTTTGCCGTTAAATCTGAATTCCAAACGGATGACAGTGTACGGGATTGGTTCTGGGAATTCATGGATAATCTGCATCTTACAGAGTTTTCTGACGACAACATGAGTTACGAAGCTGTTGACGAAATTCTCTATACTTTCATATGGAGACTGTACGATTTAGATGGATCTGGCGGAGGTCTATTTCCACTGAGAACACCATCCAAGGATCAACGAAAGGTTGAGATCTGGTATCAGTTCTCGGAGTATATTATCGAAAACAACCGACTAGCCTAAAGGGGGGTCTGTGGATTTTTACACTATTAGAATTAAAGAATTGAAGAATGGAAATCTACAGGTGCGTCCTGATTGGAGAGTTGGTAGGTCAAAGGATTTGATGACTCGTGGCGGGTCGTTCTATGCTATTTGGGACGAAGAGAAAGGCCTCTGGTCTACCGATATCTACGATGTGCCACGACTTGTTGATGAAGACCTACAACGATATGCGAGGCAATGTGAACGTGATACTGGCGTGGATCATTCTGTCGCTACGATGGAGTCGAATTCGTCGAGGCTATGGGAGGAATTCCAACGATACCTGAGGAATAGTGGGAACAACTCTCATAACCTTGACGAACAACTGACGTTTGCCAATACCGAAGTCAAAAAGACTGATTACGTTTCTAAAAGATTGGAGTATTCCCTTGATAGAGGTAAAAGCGAAGCTTGGGACTCGCTTGTTGGAACTCTCTATAACGAGGAGGAGCGGGCTAAGATTGAATGGGCTATCGGCGCAGTTGTTTCGGGTGAATCTAAGCGAATCCAGAAATTCCTTGTGTTTTACGGTCCACCGGGTAGTGGAAAATCCACCATTCTCAACATTGTCCAAAGTCTTTTCTCTGGGTACTCGTCAATATTTGATGCCAGAGAGTTGGCAGGAAATAACAACACATTTGCCACGGCGTCCTTCAGAACGAATCCATTGGTTGCCATTCAACACGATGGCGATCTATCAAGAATTTATGACAACACCAAACTTAACTCAATCGTAGCTCATGAGATGATGACCATCAATGAGAAGTACACGAAACCATATGAGAGTCGTTCAAATGCTTTCATATTCATGGGGACCAACGTCCCTGTGAAGATCTCGGATGCCAAATCTGGGATTATTCGTCGTCTCATTGATGTCGTTCCTACAGGGCAAACTATTGATCCTGATACATATCTTATCCTGATGGATAGAATCGGGTTTGAGCTTGGTTGTATTGCTCAGAGATGCCTTGATGTGTATAACTCTATGGGGAAGAATTATTACAATACGTACCGACCCACAGAGATGATGTTGCAAACGGATGTGTTCTACAACTTTGTTGAAGCTAACTTCGACATATTTAAGTTGGAGGACGGCATAACTTTGAAAAGGGCTTGGTCTCTTTACAATGAGTTTTGTGATGAGACAGGAATTGACAAGAAATTGCCTCAGTACAAGATTCGTGAAGAACTCAAGAACTACTTTGATGATTTCCACGATAGGTATCGATTGGACGGTGTTGACGTGAGGAGTTACTATAGCGGGTTTAGGCGTTTGACTCCCCCCGTCCCCGTTTCTGACCTGCCTATCAAAACTGAGGGTGAATACATCATCGATTTGGTGGAACAACCCTCGATTCTTGATTCTATATTTGCTTCACAGCCTGCTCAGTACGCCAACAAGGATGGTATTCCTGGTAGGAAGTGGGTGAATGTAAAGTCAACTCTTGGAACGTTGGACACCTCGAGGCTGCATTACGTGAAAGTTCCAGTGAGTCATATTGTGATTGACTTCGATCTTCAGGACGAAGATGGTAACAAATCTCTGGAAATGAATCTAGCCGCAGCTTCGAAGTGGCCAGCTACATATACGGAACTAAGTCAGAGCGGGAAAGGTGTACATCTCCATTACACATATTCTGAGGATGTAGATGAGCTTGCGGCCATTTATGATGTTGGCATTGAGATCAAAACCCTCCTTGGTGATTCATCGCTTCGACGGAAATTGACGAAGTGCAATAATATCACGGTAGCCTCTATCACCAGCGGGCTTCCGAAGAAGGAGAAAAAGGTGCTAACTGAACGAAGCATTAAAAGTGAAAAGGGTCTTCGTGATCTAATTGCCAGGAACTTGAGGAAGGAAATTCATCCTGGTACAAGGCCCTCCGTTAATTTCATCATGAAGATTCTCGATGAAGCGTTCGAATCCGAAATGGCTTACAACGTTTTGGATATGCGCCCTGATATCCTGGCCTTCGCACTTAAAAGCTCTAATCACTCCGGTGAATGCATGAAGATGGTTCAAGCCATGAAGTTCGTAGGGCAGAATGATATGCCTGAGGCTTCAACCAAATCTGAAGACCCGATTGTCTTCTATGATGTAGAGGTATATCCAAACCTCTTCATTGTGTGCTGGAAGGCACAGGGAGATCCTACGGTTGTTCGGATGATCAACCCAAAGCCGGAGGAAATCGAGCCCCTGTTCAAGCGGAAGCTTGTTGGGTTCAACAATCGTCGGTATGACAACCATATCATGTATGCTCGTTTCCTTGGATATTCTCTTGAGGACTTGTACAACCTCAGTCAGAAGATCATCAATGGAGGAAATGAAGTCAGGGTTCTCTTCGGAGAAGCGTTCAATTTGTCGTATGCGGATATCTATGACTTCTCTTCAGAGAAGAAGGGTCTGAAGAAGTTCCAGATTGAACTGGGAATCCACCACATGGAGCTCGATATTCCATGGGATCAACCAGTTCCTGAGGGACAGTGGTCAAAGGTAGAAGAATACTGTGTGAATGATGTTGTCTCTACGGAAAAGGTTTTTGAATATCGTAAGGACGATTTTACCGCCAGGGAAATTTTGGCAGAACTTTCCGGATTATCGGTAAATCACACCACACAGATGCACACCGCCAAGATCATATTTGGTGATAACAAGAACCCCCAGTCATCCTTTAATTATACTAATTTGAGTGAGGAATTTGATGGATACAAGTTTGATGGAAAGGAGAGCACGTATCGTGGGGAAGTACCCGGTGAAGGTGGATACGTATATTCCGAACCTGGCTTTTACACCAATGTGGCACTTCTGGACGTGGCGAGTATGCATCCGACGAGTATCGAGCAGTTGGATCTATTCGGGCCTTACACCGAGCGATTCTCAGCCCTTAAAGCAGCGAGGATGGCAATTAAAAATAAGGACTACGATGAAGCCCGTAGCGTCCTTGACGGTAAGCTCGGAAAGTTTATTGACGACAGTGGTGTGGGCGCTGAAGGGTTGGCATATGCTCTCAAAATTGTTATCAACACCGTATACGGATTGACCAGTGCCAGGTTCCCTAATCCATTCAAGGATAACCGGAATGTAGATAATATCGTGGCTAAGCGTGGGGCCTTGTTCATGATTGACCTTAAGCATGCTGTCCAAGGGAAGGGGCACACTGTTGCACACATCAAGACAGATTCAATCAAGATACCCAATGCAACGCCGGAGATTATCGACTTTGTTATTGATTTTGGGAAGCGGTACGGTTACGACTTTGATCTTGAGGCCACATATGAAAAATTCTGCCTCATTAACGACGCCGTTTACGTCGCCTATCACTCTGGACACTGGAACGCAGTCGGAGCTCAATTTCAGAATCCCTATGTCTTCAAGACGTTGTTCAGTAACGAGGACCTCACACTGGACGATTTCTGTGAGACAAAGAACGTAAATCAAGGCATGATGTATTTGGACTTTACCGGAAGGGAGGATGCAGATGTCTCGGATATGCGACTTGTCGGTAGAACTGGGAGCTTCGTTCCTGTTGTGGACAATGGTGGTACTCTTTGGCGTATCAAAGAAGGAAAAAGATTTGCAGTCGTTGGAACTAAGGGATTTCTTTGGGTCGAACGTGAAATTGCAGAGCAAAGAGCCTCCCTTGAGCAACTAGAAATAGACATGGAATATTTCGGTGCACTTAAAGTGGCTGCAGTCAAGGCCATTGAACAGTTCACATCGTATGACGATTTGGTGAAGGATTAACCATGGCAGATGAAGCAAAACGATTTATCGTGGAGGATGCCACAATCATCTTCCGGAATTTCACAGGAAAGGAAGGACAATATAATCGTGAAGGTGACCGTAATTTCGCCGTCATTCTTGACGAGAAGGTTGCTAGCAGTATGCTTGAGGATGGCTGGAATGTCAAATACCTCACGCCTCGTGAAGAAGGGGAAGTACCAACTCCTTATATTCAAGTATCGGTAAACTTCAACAATAGGCCTCCAAAGATAATCACGATAACATCTGCTGGACGTACGCCTCTTGATGAGGGTTCTGTTGAGATATTGGATTGGGCAGATATCAGACTTGCGGATCTGATTGCCCGAGGGTATGAATGGACGGTTAATGGTAAGAGCGGGGTTAAAGCGTATCTCCAATCACTATTTGTTACGATTGAGGAGGACGAACTCGAGCGAAAGTACGCCATTAAGAACGACGACTAATAACCCACCCAGCATTGAAAGCAGGACCATGGAGTATACAGATTTTATCCGCAAGCCATTTGTGGTGGAAGCGGTTGAGCTAACTCGAGACAATATCGAGGAGGCAGCCGAACATGTCGGCATTCTTCGAAAGAAGCGTAACGGAGATCCATATATCCAGGTGAACCCCTTGTTCGTTCCTAACGTCGAGCGAGTGTTCCTTGGATTCTTCATGACTCGTATGGGGGAGAACATTCGTTGCTATTCCAAGCGCGTGTTTCATGACCAGTTCACTGCAATCACACCGGATATCAAGTCCTGGGTAGATTTCATGACGAACGAACATGCTGCTCCCAACGACCACGATCCACTTACTGCCGAACAGATTGAAGCACAGATCAGATAGGCGCAGGAAATACAGGCACCATAATGAGAGAACACTATAGATGCCCAATCTATGGAGGACCACCAAGTCCGCAACCTCTCACTTTTTTATAACTTTCGTTTAGGGTGCTAGACGCCGGGGCGTACAATTGGTCTTGTTCCGTCCCGCATAGGTCTACAGTCTGTAAGGGGTTTGTCGGTTTCTCATCACCTCCCCCTGTCAGGCCACCCTAAGCCCATACCTACTTTGAAAGGAACAAGGCCATGAAGAGATTACCCGGTAGAACAAGAGATGCTGATGATCACAAAGCACGTAACATGTTCTCAATCACCGTGACTGATGCTCAAGCTGAGCTGTTGGATGATGAGGTGATAAGGACTGGATTGAAGACAAAAACTGCTTTGATTCGTTCAATCCTTGATCTTTATTTCGATCTTGAGGTGGACTGATGGCAATTCATACCAGTACGACAGTTGCGAAATGTGATGCGTGTAATCATGAGATGACCCAGCGCGAATTTGATAAGCAAGTCGATTGTTATTGCAAGGTTTGTTGGCCACAGATATTTTGTAAAGGTTGTCATGAGAGATCTTGAAATCATCTGTAGGACCATCGTAATAGCATCATGTGCTGTCATTGCACTGTCGGTAGCATTGATCGTCGTCTGAAAGGAGGGTCTATGCGTAACTCACGCATTACGATCACTAAGGAGACCAACGGTTGGATCGTTTCAATTGTTGATTTCTCCGTATCTATTTCCGATCGATGGAACACTTCACGGTGTTTCAAGACGGAAGCAGAAGCCACTCAATACGCCGATGGCGTAAGGGGATGGCTCGTCGTCTGAGCGACGTTAAATAGGTCTTAAGCTCAGAGCGTTAGGGCGCTAAGAAGCATGGGTCAAATCCCCTCCAGGAGACCATGTATTCTTACAGGCTGTGCAGGCGCGTTGTCAGCCCGCCCTATGTGAACTGTGAAGGAAAACACAGCAGGAGAAACAATCTGATCAGTTGATTCTCGCAAAACAAAAAACCGCTTAGGTACGCAATGCGACTGGTTTACCACCTCCCCTGGTGGACCCAGGTCTTGCGGCATATTGGTATGAACTATGCTCAATAGGGTATAGTGATCCAGTATGAGGGACCACAAGACGCTTAAGGACCGCCTGTTAGGGGTTGCAAAGTATGCTTTCGAGGAGAGAAACCGAGACGGTATACACGCCTCCATAATACAGGTACATTTAGACAACGGTACCTTCCGGGAATGCCTGGGGGTCCTAATCCGTTGACTGAGGGCTATAATTGTGATGCCCTCACACCTATTCACTACTTTGGAGGA
>Ga0193696_1000119_pt1 | contig 33936 bp, 27 predicted proteins | sample L3m1metaG_FD_145074 | JGI IMG/M metagenome (GOLD analysis project Ga0193696, IMG submission 145074) | Soil microbial communities from a riparian zone of the East river system, Colorado, United States - L3m1 | ecosystem: Environmental > Terrestrial > Soil > Riparian zone | place: USA: East River... | reverse complement strand
CCTCATTCCCTACCTGGCCGCGGATCACGCCTGTTACGCCTTTCAGGTGCCGGAGTACGCGAAGCACTTCACCAGCATTTCCGTGGACCTGCGGGGAACGGGCGAATCGGACAAGCCGCAGGGCGCCTACACGACGGAACTGCTTGCCGACGATGTTGCGGCGTTCATGCAGGCGATGGGCATCGCCAAAGCGCATGTCGCCGGTCTATCGCTCGGTGGCGCCGTCGGCATGTGGCTCGCCGTGAAACATCCGGACAAGGTGGCTTCCTTGTCCGTGCACAGCGGGTGGACCAGGAGCGACCGCTTCCTGCGAACCGTTGTCGAAAGCTGGCAGATCGTGGCGAGAGCCGTGGGCGTTCCAGAAATGGTCATCCGGGCGATTTTTCCGTGGTGCTTCACGCCCGAGCTGTATGCCGAGAGGCCGGATTACGTCGAATCGCTGGCGGCATTCGTTCGGAGCCGGCCGCCGCAATCGGTGCCGAATTTTATCCAGCAGTCGGATGCCGTCCTCGCGCACGATGTAGAGGCCCATCTGGGACGCATTCTCGCTCCGACGCTCATCACCGTCGGGTCCCGCGATCAACTCACATCCAGCCGTTTCGCCGATCGAATGAGGCGCGGCATCCGAAACTCCGAAATGATGGTTTTCGACCGATGTGCGCACGCGGCGCTTTACGAGCGCGTCGAGGAATTCAATCAGCCAACACTGGCGTTCTTGCAGCGTCACGCTGGAGCGGCAGTCGCCTAGCGCGGGCGGCTGCGCTCGAACCGAGCGGATCGAGTGACCGCGACTAAATGCCCGCGTACCAGGCGTAGCCGCCCTCTGGAGATGCGGAGCCCAGGCCTTTGCCGAACCCCTTGAGGCTGTCGGTCACGGCGAGGCGGTTGATGAACTTGACGCTCTTGTAGCCGAGTTGCCGCGGAACCCGCAGCCGCAGCGGACCGCCGAATGCGACCGGCAAGTCGCCGCCGTTCATCGCGTAGGCGATCAGCGTCTGCGGATGCAGCGCATCGGCCATGTCGATGCTCTCCCACCAGGCGCGTTCGATCGAAAAGTACACGACGTAACGCGCCTGCGGCATGATGCCCGCGGCGCGCAGCACGTCGGCGAGCGGCGTCCCGACCCACTCCGCGATGTACGACCAGCCTTCTTCGCACGCGATTTCAGTGATCTGCCGCCGCACCGGAAACCGCTTGACCTCGTCAAGCGAGAGCGACGCCGGCTGCGCGACGAGGCCTTCGATGGAGAGCCGCCAGTCCTTGAAGCCGTCTGCCTGAAGGCGCTTGAAGTGATCGCTCGGCGGCGCGATCTCGTTGGCGAACGGCGGATTCGAGATCTGGCTGCGGCTGAATTCGCGCGCGAGCGACTGTCGAGTGAGGAGCCGCTGCGCGGCATACGTCAGCGACTCGCCGGGTCCGTAGATGCCCCCGTGATCGGGCGGGAGCAGCCCGTAGCGATCGGCGACGCGCTCGGCGACGGCGAGACCCGATAGCCCCGCGGCGGCCGCGAGCCCGCGGGTGATCATCTTGCGCCGTGAGATCGCGCTCATTCAGTTCCTCTCGTGTGCGGTGCGCCCGTGATCATCGCCATGACGCGCGTGCCGAATCCGGCGAACCAGACCATCGCGACGTGCACCAGCAGGAACGCCACGAGCGCCACCGTCACCAGAAAATGCAGCGTGCGCGCGGACTGCCGGCCGCCGAGCAACGTGGCCGTGGACGGTACCGCCGAGACAAACGCCGGCGACATCGCCAGGCCCGTCCAGATGACAAGCGGGAACAGCACGAAGATCACCAGGGTGTAGGTAAGGCGCTGCACGATGTTGTACGACCACGCGTCCGCGGCGACCGGCCGCGCGAATCGGAGGTGCCGCACCAGGTCGCGGGAAAACGCCTGCAGCGAACGATCGCTCGCATCCGGCAGCAGGTGTTTGCGGAAATGGCCGCTCGAGGCGCCCCAGATGACATACAGCGCGCCGGTCAGCACCAGAACCCACGCCGCCTCGAAATGGAGATAGCGGCTCCAGCCGTTCTGGTCCGGTAGCACATAGCCATACCCGGTCGGGACGGTGGCGCGGGACGAGGGAATCGGGAGCGAGAACAGCGCCGGCGTCAGGACGTTGCCGCTCTCGCCCCAGTAGAAGCGCGGGTGCGAGACGACGATCTCGAGTCCGCTAATCAGCAGCGCGAGGAAGCACGCCGTCGTCAGCCAGTGCGTCACCCGTACAAGCGCGGTGTGACGCGGCGCGTCAGTGGGGGCGGCCACGGCCGGCAGTCGATCGACGCTCCACGCGGTCTCGGCCATCGGCGGATACTAGCACCTCGACGAGGTTTCTGAGGAGCTGCACCAATTCACTGCTTCGAAGCAGCGCTCTCGTCGGCGATGAACCGTGCCATGCGCTCTTCCAGCACCGGCAGCGGCACCGAGCCGATGGCCAGGATGGCATCGTGAAAGCGCCGCTGATCAAACCGGGCGCCGAGCTTCTCTTCGGCCTCACGGCGATGACGGCGGATCTGCAGTTCGCCAAGCTTGTAGGCCAGCGCCTGTCCCGGCCACGCGATGTAGCGATCGATTTCGGTGGTGATCTCGTGCTCGGCCAGAGGGGCGCGATCGCGCAAGTAACTCATCGCCTGCTCACGCGTCCAGCCGAACTGATGAATGCCGGTGTCGATGACCAGCCGGCACGCGCGCCACATCTCGTACGTCAGCCGGCCCATGTCCTCGTACGGCGTTTCATAGATCCCCATCACGGTTCCCAGCCATTCCGTGTAGAGTCCCCAGCCTTCGCCGTATCCGGAGAACGACGTGCCTCGACGGAACGCCGGTCGGTCCGGGCCTTCGAGCGCCAACGCCGCCTGAAAGCTGTGCCCAGGCGTGCACTCGTGCAGGGTGAGCGGGGCGATCGTGTACAGCGGGCGCGCTGGCAGGTTATAGGTGTTCATCAAGCACGCCTCGAGGCCGCCGCGGCCCCCGGTGTAGATCGGCGCGATCGCATCGGGCACGGGCCGGATGCCGTGCCGCCGCCGGGGCAGGAAGCCGATGGTTTCGGCGAGCTTGTCGTCGGCCTTCTTGGCTACGTAGGCTGAATACGACAGAAGTTCGCGCGGGGTCTTGGCGTAGAACTGCGGGTCGGTCCTCAGAAACGTGAAGAACTCGGCCATCGTCCCTTTGAAGTTCGCCTTGTCCTTGGTCGCTCGCATCTCGGCCTCGATGCGAGCCACTTCCTTCAGGCCGATGTCGTGAATCTGCTGCGGCGTCAGCGTCAGCGTCGTGTGCTTTTCGATCTGTGCCTGATAGAACGCCCCGCCGTCGGGCATCGCGGTGGCGGCCAGGGTCGTGCGAGCCTTCACCAGATACTCCTCACGAATCATCGTCAACAGCCGCGCGTAGGCAGGAGCCACGATGTCGCGAATGACGGTTACGGCTTCGGCGCTGAGCGCGTCTCGATCGGCTGGTGTCACGCCGGCCGGGAACTGGGTGAACGGCGCGTACAACGGATTGCTGGCGTCGCCTTTGACGTAGGGCTCGATGGTCCGATCGCGTCCGAGCACCGACACGCGTGGCACGGTGTAGCCACGAGCCAGGCCGGCGCGCATGTTGACGATCTGTTCGTCGAAGTAGCGCGGGACATCGCGCAGCCGCGCGAGATACGAACGATACGCGGCCGCGGTGGCGAAGCCCTGGCGCGGCGTGAAGTCGGTCCAGAAGAACGTGTCGCTGTTGAAGGGCGCTTCGTAGGTCCGGTACTGCACGTCGCCGGCGAGCGCGCGGAGAGACGTGCGGAAGATCTGCGCGTTGATCTTCTCTTCGGGTGATAGCTGGTCAACGGGAATGGTGTCGAGTGTGGCGAGCGTTCGCGTCCAATACGCAAGCCTTGCCTGTTGTGATGCGGCATCAACGCGCGAGAAGCGATCGCCTGCCCCACGTCCGAGCTCCTGCTGCCGCCAATTCCATTCCTCGGCGTAGAGCGCTCCGAGCCGGGCATCGGCCGACGACGGGGCCGGCTGCGATTGTGCCGATAACGGCGAGGACAACAGAGCGACGGTGATCAGGACACAGACTGGCATCACGTGCGTGAAGGATCTCGACATGGCGCCCGATTATCACACGGCGATCGTCGCGGAACTCGCGAGACGTCTCCGGCGTGGCCTGGGTCAACAGAGCGCGCCAGCCCGGCGAAGGCGGTTCAGCGAACGACGACCTGCAGATCGACGGCTGCGGAAAAACTGAGTCCGTTGTTGCTGGCCGATACCGAAAGATTGGTGGTCCCACGTGGGCACGTTATCGTTTGTCCGGGACCAGTGCCGCAGCCGCCGCTCCACGCCAGCGTCGTGACCGCGCATCGATTCGGATCGGAAAACCCAAGCTGCGCCGCAGTGAGCGTCGCGCCCGATGCGGAATTCGCATCAACCGTGACCGTTTTCGGGCCGGTGAAGACCGGCAGCGTCCGCTGTACCGCGGCCACGGCATCGACCCGCCCGGCGCCTGAGACGTTGTCAGCGACTCCGGTGTGGTTCAACGACACCGCGCTCTTGACGACCAGATCCCGCAACGTCGTTCTGGCGGCATCGATCGCGAGCGGACTGCCACTGGTCTCGAGCACACACGGTGCGGCCTGAGCGGTGAGCGCGGCGATCGCGGCGGCATGCGGCGCCGCGGCTGACGTTCCAAAGAACGTGGTACCGAACGATCCGGCGCCGCTGACCGAGACACCGTCGATCGCCGATACGTCCGGCTTGGTTCGCCCGTCGGTCGTTGGTCCCTGGCTGCTGAAGAACTCCACCGTCGAGTTCGTCGTGTCGTTGCACGAGGCATTCGGATTGGTGAGAAACCGGGTCGACGCAGCTGCCGATGCGGAGCAGATCGCACCGACCGAAATCACCGCCGCCGGCGAGCCGCCGGCATCGCTCTGCGCCGTCACGCTATAGGTCGCGGTGTTGAAATTATGGCGTTCGTGTCGGCCTGCCGCGAGCGTTTGCGGTCCATCGAAGGCGCATTCGGGTTCGAACGAATAGAGATTCAGGTGTCTGGGTTGCGCGGCGTTGTGGTAGTTCTGCACCACGATCTCAAAGTAGCCGCTCGCGCCGTTGTTCACGAAGTCGATGAACTCTTGCGGGTCCTGGGCGCCACGCTGCGGGTCGTTGCTTGCGGCGACGACTTGTCCCGTCGTTTTCTCGACGAGAAACAGATCGTAATCGTTCGCCGATCCACCCATTGGATCGTCCCATGACAGGAAGATCAGCACTTCACCGCCGTTCGGCAGCGCGATCAGGTTGTACGGTTGTGCTCCGAGCCCGAGGACATCGGTGGTGTTGTCGCTCTGCTGAAACAGATGCAGGTGGCCGGTATCGCCAACCGCCGCCAGTGACGTCGCCTCGATGCCGGAATCCTGATAGACGCCGTAATAGTGCTCGTCGGCGGAATTGCCGACGGCGGTGAAATAGGCACGGATCGGATAGGCCGGATTGTTCAGCGCGGTCGCGGTGCCAGTCGATACGACGCTCGAGCCATCGTACGCCTCGCCGAAGAAGCCGAGATCGTCAACGACAATGTCGTTGGTGGACGCGAGAAAATTCACCGCCTGCACGAACGAGAGATCGGTATCGATGTTCGCGAACGACAATCGCGCGCCCGGCGCCAGGTCGTGGATGATTTCAAGCATCGCCGTCCCTTCGGCGCCGGCGCCATCGAATCCACACGCCGGAACCGCGGGTGGCAACCCCTCGAGATCGCCGTTCTGCTGAAACGATCGGCCGGCAATGCCGCCGGTCGACGACACCAGCACACCGCTGCTGTTTCGGACACCGACCGAATCGGGCAGATCGCCGGTGGCGATCGGTCCTCCCGACAGGCCGCTGCAATTGGTACAACCACCGGCGAACACGCCTTTGAGTCCGTCGGAGACGACGCCGACGCGTACACCGGTGCCATCCAGCGATCCCTGCTGTCGCACCGCGTCAGCACGCAGGATTCTGTCGCCCTCGGTGGTCGTCAGGCCGCTCAGATGGCGCGCATACGTTGGCAGGCGAATGAAGTCGACGAATGGCAGCGCGGCGATCGACCGCAACCGCGTCGCTGGAACGCGCGCCTGGACTCGTCGCCGCGCCGGATCGGGGATTTCAATGATGGCGCCGCCGGCGCGCAGTTGCGCGAGCCGCTCGTCGTTCACCGCTGACATCAGAATATAGACCTGCACTTCGTTCGCGTCGTTCATGCGTAGCCGCCGCGTCGCCATCGCGTCCCGCACAGCTTTCGGCAGTGCCTCGCGCGTGACGCGCGCGGTCGGCGTCCGGTTCTGCGCGACCGCGCGCGCGTCGTCTTGCGGCACCGCGCTCGCAAGCGTTTGCAGGACGGTGGTGAGCTTCGAGGAATCGACCTGTGCAGCCTTCTGCGCCGAGACACTGACTGTCACGGCAGCGAGCACCGCCGCAACGAAACCATAAAGGTAAGGGATTCTCATTGTGGCCTCAGCCTGCCGCAGCAAATCTCGGTCCGGCCAAGACCGGTGGAAATGCTCCGCAATCCCCGATGCAGACGGAAACGTCCACCGCTGATGCCACGGAAAGTGGACGTCGATTGTTAGGATAGGGCTTGCCAGCCGTAGCTCGCGGTGGTTTGGGAGGTCCTCCTTCGCTTGGCTCGGAAATCAGTGCCAAGCTTCGGCGGACAACCTCCGCATGATCACGGGAGAGCGGAGGTTGGTGTCTGATATGGATCCGCTTCACAGGCAGGCGATTGTTCAAGGGCTGTTCGGGACCCTCTTCTTCGTCGTCCTCATCTTCTGGCCGGCCGGCACGTTCGACTACTGGCAGGGCTGGCTGTTCCTGGGGATCTTTGCCGCCTCGACCGTCGGCTTCACCGTGTACCTGGCGATCTACGACAGACCGCTCCTCGAGCGTCGGATGAAGGCCGGCCCGCAATATGAGCGGGAGTGGTCCCAGAAAATCATCGTGTCGTTGGTTTTCCTCGAGTTTTTTGCGTTGATCGTCGTGTCCGCGCTCGATCACCGCTACGCGTGGTCGCCAGTTGCGCCGGGGGTGTCGATTCTCGGCAATGTGGTGATCCTGCTGTCCTTCCTGTCCATTTTCTGGGTGATCCGAGTCAACAGTTTCGCCGCGTCCAACATCCGCGTGGAGAAGGATCAGAGCGTGATCGACACGGGCCCGTACGCGCACGTGCGCCATCCGATGTACGCCGGCGCCATCTGGCTGTTCGTCGGAATGCCGCTCGCGCTCGGTTCGTGGTGGCCGCTCGCACTCATCCTGCCCTTCGTGCCCGTGCTTCTGTGGCGGCTTCTCGACGAGGAGCGAATCCTGCAGAGAGATTTACCCGGGTACACGGAATACATGCGCCGCGTACGATCTCGTCTGGTTCCGTTCGTGTGGTAGAGACGACTCGTCGTGACAGGAGGAGGCGTCCGTGAAGGTCAAATGCTTCGGCTGTGATGCGTCGATCGAGGCTGACGGCGCCGACGACGTCGTGGACGCTTTCGTCGTCCACGGGAAGGAGAGGCACACCTGGTCGTACCCAGAAGAGGCGATCCGAAACTACGCCCGGAACTACGCCGAGGCGGGCGAACGACTCACCGGCGGCACTGAACGATTGTCTGAGATCGGCGACGTGACGGTCCTTCCGATGAGCGAGGACCGGGTTGGCGACTGGCTCCGGTTCTTCGATCACGATGCGTTTTCCGGCAACCCCGATTGGGCCTCATGCTATTGCCTCGAACCCCACGTGCCGGCGACGCCCGAGCGACCTGAGCGCCCATGGCGCGAGACACGGACGACGATAGCCGACCGACTTCGGTGTGCCAGGACCTTCGGATATCTTGCGTACGTCGACGACCGACCCGCGGGCTGGGTCAACGCCTCATTCCGATCCGACTACGGCCTCTACCGCCTGATCGACCCCGACGGACCCGAGCAGGCATCCGTTATTGGAGTCTCGTGCTTCGTGATCGCGCCGCCGTTCCGACGGCACGGGATAGCCGCCGCTCTGCTCGATCGCGTGATTGCGGACGCCTCCGCGCGCGGGGCGTCGTGGATCGAGGGCTACCCGCACAATGCACCGGAAGCCGGCGACGCAGGCCATTTCCGGGGTCCACGGTCCATGTACGACGCACGTGGATTCGTGCCGATCGCGGTGCGGGAACATGACACGGTGGTGCGCCGGCCGGTTATTTCTGCCCGATCATCGTGACAACGGGCGACTGTCGCCGGTGCTGAAGTATCTATTGCGGAGTACACCGGCGCTGCGTAAGCTGCAGCCGTGTTCAAAGGAGGTGCGGCATGCATCCGAACGTTCCCGGGCTTGCGCTGTTCACCGTCGGGTGTCTGGCCGCCACCGCGGCGAGTGCGCAGGTCGTGAGGCAGGAGGTTCCTGGGATCCGAAACTTCGCCAAGGTCGAATCGACCGTGGCGTGCGCCGGTGCGATTACGCCCGCCGCGATCCCGGAAATCAAGACGATGGGTTACGCGTCAATCATCAACCTCCGTCTCGCGACCGAGCAGGGGGCTGACATTGAGGCGAACATCGCCGCTGCGAAGGCGGCAGCCATTCCCTACTACCACATCCCGTTCAGTACGGCGGCGCCGGATCCTGCCGCCGTCGACACGTTCCTGAAGACGATCACCGCGCCGGGCGTCCAGCCGGCGTTCATCCATTGAGCGGGCGGTGGCAGAGCCGCCGGGATGTGGCTCATGAAACGCGCGATCGTCGATGGCTGGGACATCGACAAGGCGATGGAGGAAGCGACGGCACTCGGGCTCACGAATGAAACACTGAAGCAGTTCTTCGTCGCCCAGATTCAGCAGCGAAAGCGCTAACCGAGCACACGCGACCGGTCAGTCGCCTTCATCACAACCGGAAGGAGTCGCATGGCTCGTCCTTCGCGTGGGTCCGTCGGACGTCGTGGGTTCCTGAAGAAGGCCGCCGCCGGCGCCGCCGCGATTGTGGCGGCACCGGCAGTCGCAGACGCGATCCAACAGAATCAACAAGGCGATCCCGCTCCCGCCCGCGCGGACGTCTACACCACCGACAGACCCGGCTCGGACTTCATGGCCGACGTCCTGAAGTCTCTCGACTTCGAGTACGTCGCGGCGAATCCCGGATCCACGTTTCGCGGAATCCACGAGTCGTTCATCAACTACGGCCACAACAAGAACCCCGAACTGCTCACGTGCTGCCACGAGGAGTCGTCGGTCGCCATGGCGCACGGCTACGCCAAGATCGAAGGCAAGCCGATGCTCGTCATGGCGCACGGCACCGTCGGCCTGCAGCACGCGTCGATGGCCATCTACAACGCGTACGCGGATCGCGTGCCGGTCTACGTACTGCTCGGCAACATCGCCGACGTCGCGTTCCGCCGCAGCGACGTCGAGTGGACGCACGCCGTCCAGGACGCCGCGGCGATGGTGCGCGACTACACCAAGTGGGACGATGCGCCGGTGACGCTCTCGCACTTCGCGGAATCGGCCGTGCGCGCGTACAAGATCGCGATGACGCCGCCGTACGCTCCCGTCGTGATCGTCGCAGACGCGGTCATGCAGGAGGAAGGCATCCCGGCCGCGGATCGCGGACGCTTGCGCGTGCCGAAACGCTCAGTGACGACTCCGCCCGCCGCCGACGCCGGTGCCGTGGCGGAAGTCGCGCGCATGCTCGTGGCCGCCGACAGCCCGGTGATCATGGCCGGACGCACGGCGCGGACGCCGAAAGGCCTCGCGCTGCTCGTCGAGCTCGCCGAACTGGTGCAGGCGCCGGTGAACGATGGGCACCAGTTCACGCTCCGGATGAATTTCCCGACGCGGCATCCGCTCAAGGGCGCCGGCGTGGTCGCCACCGCCGATCTGCTGCTGGCGCTGGAGATTCCCGACCTCTTCCAGGCCACGCATGCAAGCACACCCCTGAACCGTCTCGGGATGGAATCGCGGCCGACGATGAAGGCTGGCGCCAGGATCGTGACGATCTCGTCGTCGGACCTGCTGACGAAGAACAACTATCAGGATGCCGGCCGCTACACGGAAGCGGACCTCGCGATTCCGGCGGATGCGGAAGCGACCCTGCCGCAGCTGATCGAGGCCTGTCGGAAGCTGATCACGCCGGAGCGGCGGCGCGCGATGGATGCGCGCGGCTTGAAGCTCGCGGAAACATCGAAGCAGCTGCGGGAGGGTGCGCTCGAACAGGCCGCGTGGGGCTGGGACGCGAGTCCGATTTCGACCGCGAGACTTTCAGCGGAACTGTGGAATCTCGTCAAGGACGAGGACTGGTCGCTCGTGAGCGACACGTCGTTCATCAGCAACTGGCCGCTGAAGCTGTGGGACTTCACGAAGCATTACCAGTTCATCGGGTGGTCCGGCGGGTACGGCATCGGCTACGGCGCGCCAGCGGCCGTCGGCGCCGCGCTGGCGAACCGGAAGCACGGCCGGCTGAGCATCAACATCCAATGCGACGGCGACATGAACTACGCGCCGGCGGTGCTGTGGACCGCCGCGCACCATCGCATCCCGCTGCTGACGGTCATGCACAACAACCGCGCCTATCACCAGGAGCGCATGTACATCACCGCGATGGCCGCCCGCGCGAATCGAGACGTCAGCCGCGCACACATCGGCAACGAGCTCGCGGATCCGTTCATCGATTACGCGTCGCTCGCGAAGGCCTACGGCGTCCACGGACAGGGTCCGATCCAGAATCCCAACGATCTCGGGCCGGCGCTGAAACGGGCCATTGACATCGTGAAACGCGGCGAGCCGGCGCTCGTCGATGTGATCACGCAGCCACGGTGAAACGATGACGCCGCTGATCCTCTTGTTCGTCGCGTTTCTCCAGGCGGCCCAACCGCCGGCCGCGGCGCCCGGCGGAAACGTGGAGGCCGGCAAGCGCCTCTACGACAAGCACACGTGCTATTTCTGCCACGGTACCGCCGGCCAGGGCGGCGTCGCCGGCGCGCGCGTTGCCGGCGTCGCGCGTAACCCGCAAAGCTTCATCCGGTACGTGCGGCGGCCGCCAGGATCAATGCCGGCGTACTCGGAACAGATGTTGTCGGATCAGGAATTGGCCGACATCCTGGCGTATCTGCGGTCGCTGCCGCCGGCGAAGCCAGTCAGCGACATCCCGCTGCTCAACCAGCTTCGCGGCAAGTAGTCAGCGGCCGCGCCAGGTTGAGAAAGACTGATGCCCTGAAGGCGACCGTTATCTGACTCCTGGCGGAATCAATCCGACGCCGTTTTCCGAAACCTCATATGCATCAATACGAGTGAGGTGGGTCGAGAGGATTCGGACCGCTCAAGGCAAGACACGATCGGCTTTCGACAGCAGCGCGGGAGGAAAGATCAATCCCAGACTCCGTGCGGTCGTGTTGTTGAGGGTCAGATAGTAGCGAGCAGGATAGCGGATGGGCAGGTCGCCTGCCTTCGCGCCTTTCAGGATCTGATCCACGTAGCCGGCGGCCGCCCGAAACTGATCCACGATATCCGGCGCCCACGTCATCAGGCCTCCGGCTGTGGCGAACACCGTCGCTTGATAGATCCCCGGCATGCGCTGCGCCGCGGCAAAGTCGACGATGAGCTGCCGGTTGACGAACGACAATGCACCCTGGAAGGTCATCAAGCCATTCATGCCCTCGGCGGCGATCGCCGCGAGTGCTTGTTTCAGTTCGGCGATCGTCGTGGCGCGATAGGGCTTGACCGTCACGCCGAGTCTGGCCGCCGCGGCCTGGGCATCCGCGAGCTGCGCCTCGTGGCCGCCCCGCCCGGGCGTCGTCGACAGCAGTGCAACGCGCGACACCGCCGGCGCCGCTGCCTTCAACAATTCAAGGCGCGTGGCGGTGACGCCTGGCGGAAGCTCGTCGATGCCGGTGGCACTGCCGCCGGGGCGTTCGATGGACTGTGCGAATCCGTTGCTGATGATACCGGGCGTGGTCACGATGACCAGGGGCATGGACGGATTGGCCTTCTGGGCCGCAAGCGCGGAGGGCAGCGAATGTACGACAACCAACTCGAGGTCCATGTTCACCAGGTCCGCAGCGACACCGGTGCCGGACGACGAACGCAGCGAATACCGCGCCTCGATCAGGAGATTCTGACCTTCGATGTAGCCTTGGTTGCGCAGCGTCTCCCTGAACGCTGCTTCTCCGCCTTCAGGATCGTCGCCGACCACCAGTCCGATGCGTCGCACACGAACGGGTTGCGCCTGTTGCGCGGAAGGAACAACGGGAAACACGCAGCCAAGAACGGCGAGACCGGTCACGAACGATCGCCGGGTGACTCCACGGTGCTCGCGTGCTTGAAGACCACCGTTGGTGTGTGGCTCTCTCGCCCCGACGTCCACACGCTTCATGAGTCCTCCTGATGCGTCCTCGGATTCCCGCGCCGCGGTCAGTATTTACCAGATACTTCGACCGACGTGCTTGAAGATGTCGTTGGTAACGGATGAGTGGTTGAGCGCAGAGGAATCGAGCCGATAGCGAGGCCGATGCGTTCCCTCAACCGGTTCCCGCGGGTGGTCGCCAAACTTCGAAGCGCCGCAAGCAGACTAAAGGCGGATAGCTGAAGGCCATGAAAAGCTGACGATCCCGACCAGCCAAGCTACGTGTCGCCGCAGCCCGCAGGCGTGCGGCGACAGGTGAACCCGGACCTAGTCGTTAGAATCGTCGGAGTCTCGCAGAATGCGGATCGTGCCCTGGAAGCATGGGCCGGCCGGCTTGCCGGCACAGCCGCTAATTACGGTGAACTCCACGTGAACTCGCGCGCCGGTCCGCCAGCCGTCCAGAATGACCCCATCGAGCAAGGCTTTGCTCGTCGTGTTGTTCTGGCCGCCTTGGATGAGCGCGGTAAAGGAGTGATTACCGGCCCGAACCTCATAAAGCGCGTCGAGCGCCACGATCTGGGCTTTGATCGTGCCCGTGGTGCTCACCCGTCGGTCAAGAACCTCCCCGACAAAGTCCCCAGCGACATCACCGCCGACGATGCCGGCCATCAGAAACCGGCTTGCCACGGCTTCGGCGGGGATTGGCGGAACGACCGCGGTGACCCATTTCGTGAAAGTGACGATGACGTCGTGCTTGTGGCTGTCGTTCGGTGCGCCGCTGGCGAGCGCGGACGGCATGTTCAGGAGGAGCACGGACGCGATCGCGACGGATGCGATCAGCCGAGGATGGGTTTTCATGTGAACTCCTAGTTGCTGCTGGTTTACGCCGACTCGGGACGCCGTCGAACGTGTCGTTGTTGCCGCGGCGCGACCCGCCGCCCATCGACATCTGCGACGCGTCGTCAATCCTTCGATTGAAACGCTCGCACTCACGATCGGACGGACCGCAAGCCCGGGCAGTATGCGCGGAAGCTGTCAAGGGGAGTGTTCAAGAGTGAACACTCCCGATTCCTCATCGATCACTAGAACTCATCTCATAAATGCGGCGCAGCACCGAGGGCGGCGAGGCGCCCGGCTGGCAAGGCGCGACGACCGAGAATATCGGCAATATGCGAGGAAGGAGCAACGCTGCCAGGCGGGATGCATCGTCGGCCGAATGCCGGCGCATTTATGAGATGAGTTCTAGAGTCGACTCCCTTTACCTAGTAGGCGAAGGGTGTCCACCGAAGCTGCGGAGCAGCGAAGTTGGACTCGCCCGTCACGGCGGGTTGCGTTGGCCTCGGTTACCAATTCTGGAACTTTTCTCTCGTCGCGGCGGGCTACCGCCTGTCAGCCGGCCGAAGAAATAATCGGGTGGGGGAATCGCTATTCCTGTCGCAGCGTTGTCATCGGATCGACGTGGGCGGCTCGACTCGAAGGGATCCACGCGGCGAGAAGGCAGGCGACAACGATCACCAGCAGGCTCGAGACGTATGCGACGGGATCGGTGACGTGCACGATCGTGGCAATCATCGCGCCGGCTTCGGTTGCGAGTAGGAGTGTCGCCAATGACGCGGCGAGCCCGGCACCGGCCAGCAGCCCGAAAAGGACTGGACGGGTGGTTTGCGCCAATATCAACTGCGTCACCTTTTGAGACGAGGCGCCCAGCGCGATCCGCACGCCGATCTCCCTGGTGCGCTGCTCGACCAGATACGACAACACGCTGAACAGTCCCGAAACGGTCAGCAGCAGCGCGAGCCCGCCGAGAATCACCGACACCCAAAAGGCAATCGTCAGCAAGAAGGTCTCGAGCCTCGCCACCGTCCGCAGAGTGATGATCTTGCCCATGTTGGGATCGATCCTGGTAAGTCGTTCGAGAAGTGTTTGCCGCGCCAGGTCGGCATTGCCTCGAATGCGAGCCACCAGGAAGGTCTGTGGCGCATCGACGGCGGTCGGCAGGAATACGCCGGCTTCTTTCACATCGGTGATGCGAAAGCCGGCGACGTCTTTCGCGACGCCGATCACCGTGACCGTGCGCGGCGTCAACGGCGCGTCGCCGGCGCCTGCCTTGGGATTGATGGTGAGGAAGCTAGGACCCTGCTGAGCGGTGAGATCCGGCTCGATCCTGAATGTCTTGCCGACGCCATCGCCATTCGGCCACAACGTTCGTGCGGCCGACTCCGAGACGACCGCCACCGGATGCTCGTCGCCTTCCGCGGTCGTGAATGCGCGCCCGCGCACGATGGGAATGCCAAGCACGTCGAAGTAGCCCGCCGAGACGTGCTTATACGAGAGCGCGATCTTCCCCGAGCCGACGTCACCCAATGCGCGCGGTGGCCGTGCCAGCAACCGTGGCCTGGCTCCCGCCAAAGCCATCACCGTGGGGTCGCTGCCAAGCGCCTGAAGCATGGCGTGGCGCTTGTTGTCGTTGATCGTTTCAATCGACAGCGTATCGGCGGTGCGAAACCCGGGATTGAATTGCGATGATGCGATCGCGCTTCGCAGAAATATCGCGGAGCAGATCAGCAGCAGCGCCGATGCAAAGACCTGCACGCCGATCAGGAGGTTGCGCGCACGACCAGGTCGCGCGTCCTTGAACAGCGCGCCGCGCAGCGTCCGGGCCGGCTCGATGCGGGTGGCTTGCAGCGCCGGCAGCAAGGCGAAGAAGGCGGTGGCGGCGATCGCCGCCAGCACCAGGAACAGCGCGACGCGCCAGTCGGCGGCGGGCACACTGAAAGTGACGTCACCCAGATCGACGGGCATGGTGCGCGTCGCCCAGTAGACAGCGCCCCCGAGCGCGAGGCGCGAGACGAGGTATCCGCCAGCGGCAGCCGCCAACGCCAGCAACACACTTTCGGTCAGCAACTGTCGGACAATGCGGCGCCGCGAGGCGCCAATCGACAGGCGAATGCCGATTTCCCGCTGACGCGCCACACCGCGGGCGAGCAACAGGTTCGCGACGTTTGCGCACCCGATCAACAGAATCAATCCGAAGGCGACGAACAGCGGCGTGAAGACCGCGATGGCCTCAAGGGGCTGAGGCACGGTACCGCGACGCGGTGAGAGCTCAATGCTCATCGTCCGGTTCGTGGTTGCCGATTGGTTCGAGTCCCATGCCGCGAGCTGGGCACGGGCGCTCTTCATCGACACGCCGGGTTTCAGGCGTCCGATAATCTCGACGCCGACCTGGTCTTCGCTGCCGCGGACGTCGGGCACAAAGTCGACGATGCGGGCGAGCGGTGCCCAGAAGTCGGGCGCACTGACATCGAGACCGCGGAACCCCTCCGGCATCACTCCGACGACCTCGTATGGCGCGCCGGTGACGAGCACCTTGCGGCCAATCACGTTGGGATCGCGGTTGAACTGGCGCTGCCATCCCTTGTCGCTCAGCACCAGGACGGGGTTGCCGCCGGTGCGGTCATCGTCGGCCGCGCTGAGCGCGCGTCCCATGATCGGGTTCACCCTCACGACGCGGAAGAAGCTCGCCGACACGAGATTGACCGCCATCATCCGGCCGTCGACCCGCAGATCGATTTCGTTCACTGCCGCGTAGGCCTCGGCGAAGACGTTCGTGTCCGATCGCAATGCCTCGAAACGCTGGCGAGTAAATTGTGACGGGCCGCCGCCCGCCTGCTGCGGGTGTTTCACGGCGTAGATCTCGGTGATGTCGGGCACGGAGTCGGTCCTGAACAGCAGCACGTTGAGGACCGTGAAGAGGACGGCCACCAGGCCGAGTCCAATCGCCACCGTGATGACGATGGTGAGCGTTGCGAGTGGCGCGCGCCTGAATGTGCGAAAAGCGTACTGAAGGTCGCCGATGGTGTTGTCGATGAACGCGGTGCCGCGCTGGTCGCGACATTCGTCGGCGGCAACGGTCGTCGATCCGAACTTGGCGTGCGCCCTCGCCCGGGCGTCGTCCGGTGGCAAGCCTTGATCGATCAGCTTCATCGTCTCGCGCTCGATGTGAAATGACAGCTCGTCGTGAAGGTCGCGCTCAACGCTGCCGGGCCTGAAAAGAGCGCGAAGTCGTAGCGTCCAGTCGCGCGCACTCATGCGGTTACGCCAGTCTCATCACGCGGCTGACCGCGTTCTGCATCCGGTCCCACTCACGCGCTTCGATGGTGAGCTGCTTTTGTCCTGACGGCGTCAACCGGTAGTACTTCGCCCGCCGCCCGAGCTCGGACACCTTCCACTCGGCTTCGATCCAGCCCTTGTGCTCGAGGCGGTGCAGGGCAGGGTAAAGGGAACCCTGGTTGACCTGCAACACGTCCTCGGAAATTTGTTGGATTCGCTCGGAGATTGCCCAACCATGGAGCGCGTCCCTCTGCAGCGTGCGAAGGATCAGCAAATCCAGCGTTCCGGGGAGCAGATCAGGCGGGGCGGAGGCCATTGGTGTCGATAGACGACATCAACGTCAAAAAGGTTCGGAGCTGGCGACGCCGAGTGGAGGCCTTGCGTCAGGCGGCCTGATACGATCGCCGTCAGGGCGACGCGCTGTCGCACGCGTGAAAGGATTTCGATGTCGAACCTCCTGTCGCGACTCACCAAGAGCGAGCAGGCACGGCTCCTTGAAGAGTTGAACTACATGAACCTCGAGGAGATCCGCGGCTTCTGCTCGGCGCGCGGGATCCCGTACAGGATCGTGGCCGAGTACCCGAACAGGAAGGTGAAGGCCACAAAGGACACCGATCGAAAGCCAATCGTGCTAGCCCGCGTCCGCCGCTACCTCACGACAGGCCAGGTCGGTCTGCCCACCCGCATCTCCGCGCAGATCGTCCGCCACGAAAATCCACCAGCGCGGCCCGGACCTCGCGACCGCCTCTACTATCGCTGGTACGCGAAAGAGTTCGAGGGTGTCATGCGATTGCTCCGCGACCTGACCGCCGGCCGGTTCCGGGACGGCGCCGTTGCGCGCGTGGTCGCGATGGAGTTCTGGAGGCGCGGAGAAGCACCGACGTTCGAGGAGTTCGCGCGATCGTGGACGAAAGCCAAGACCGGGGAGCAGCTGCTGCTCACGCCGGAGTACGCCTACCTGACCGACCTCCGGCACCAACGCGCCCACGGCGACTGGAAGGCTTTACGCAAGGCCAAAGCAAAGTCCGCCCTGGCCACCCTTGCGAGAATCGCTCCCGTTCGAGCGGCCGGCCGGTTGTTTCGGTGATGGTGCGCGCGACTCGAACACGACGACGCGAAGTGATCTCGTTGCCGCTCGGGACTGTGCTTGCGTCGCTGCGGAAGAAACTGTTGGGGTTCGTCGACCAGCGGGAGGATGAGCTCTTAAAGGAACCGATTGGTCAGCTGGTTGTCGCTGGTCGATAGGCTTCGAGCCGTGCAGCTCCCCTCCGGTCCTGTTTGAAGAGCCTGCAGGGCCGCGCTTCAGCGCAAAGAGCCGATGTGCTGCGGTTATCGACTCGGCGATCGCGGTGTCAACGCTTCACCGCGACGGCGTCGTTGTCGGCGCGTGCGGCAAATGGATCGACATCAGGACGATCGTGCCGTCGATCTGCTGGAACCAGTGCGGAGTCTTCTCGGGCACCATCACCCAGTCGCCCCTGGCGATCTTGCGCGGCGTGCCGCCGTCGACGCCCGATCCGGTGAGGTTCTCGGCGTTGGTCCGCTTCTCGTCCTTGAGTTTGCCGCCGGTGACCAGCGTCCCCGATCCTTCGACGACGTAGAACATCTCGGCTTCGCGTTCGTGCACCGACGCGGGCGCCGGAATACCGGCGACACGATGCTCGAGGTTGGCGGTGTAGGGCGCCAGGCCGACGATCGGCTGGATGAAGTTGGGCTGGTCCGGCTTCCGTTCGGCCTTCGCCTTCGCGATCATCGCCGTCACGTCAGCGGCTGAGGCGAACAGCTTCGGCGGGGGCGGCGGGTTCTGGGCAGTGAGCTGCCGCGCGATCGCAGCGGTCATCAGCAGAGTCAGAATCGTGCAGAGGACGCGTAGGCGCATAAGGCCTCCTGTTCGGCGGCGATTGTATAGCATCCGTGTATCACCCGCACGTGCGCAACGCTGCCGCCCGTGCGCGACCGACGTGATCGGCCGACGCGATAGGAGTCAGATTTCCCGCCGCACGAAGTAAGGGGGTTATGGACCAGAACGATTCGTCGGATTGCGGCGCGGCGGGTGTTCCACTTGCCCAGTGGAAAGCCGGTCGTCCTTATGCTTGGAGTGCCCGAGCCTGTTCCCGGCTCGGACTGGGGCTGCCCCCTACAGATTACGGGCCTGAACACCACCTGGCGCCGACCCAAGTACGTGTTCGGCATAGACGGCTTACAAGCGCTTCACCTCGGCATGGAGTGCGCCGGTGCGGTGCTCGAATCCGCAACACCGAGGCTTGAGTGGTTGGGCCAGGCCAAGGATTTGGGTATGCCCAAGTTCCTGCCACCGTTGCCGAAGCCAGAGCAAGATCGGCTCGAAGCGATGGTCGAGCGCGAGGCCATCAAGTTTTGGCGCAGAACGGAGCGCGCTCACAAGGTGAAGTGTTCGAAGCGGTCGAATGGCACCAAGACGTCGAAGACCGATGAAAACATCCGATGCTGCTGTTCATTCGGTTCGTGCTCGCGCGATGAGTGGCTAGGTGGCCGGATGGAAATGGCGGTCGTTCCCACCCTGCTCAGCGCAAGCGTCGTTTCGAAAACGCCACGCCTGAACCGGACTTCAAGTATTTCTCGAATGCGCTCGCCCGACGTTCATCGGTGAACTCGATCACGACGTCAACTTGCCAGGGACGGCCGCTGACGGTGTGCGCGGACGTTCCCGCATTGTGTTCCGCCAGACGTGCACCTACTGAAGACGTTATGCCCGTGTAGTAGCGACTAGGTGTCTTTTGACTTCTAAGGATGTAGACGAACCGTTTGGCGAAAGACACGCTGTTCGGTGGGCAATGCGGATACCAGCATGAATCCTTCGAGAAACGGCGAAACTGTCATCGGTTCTCGTTGAGCTGACAACTGCGGTTGCTCGCCGCTGAAGGTGAAAGCCCAGCTCGCCATCCGCAGCTCGTTAGAAGAGCGAGCGAAGGAACCACCAGGCAGCATTCTGTCTGCGAGCGGCACCATCCTTCGACAGTTATTGAGCTCGCTCGCTAGAGGTGGGAACGCCGGCTTGCCATCCGAAGCTCGTTCGGCGTTCAAAGCAGGTCCACCTGCGCTCGGCCGTGCGACTGCGCCGAGCTACGGTGGACACCACCCTTCGCTAGTTTTTGAACTCGCTCGCTCAGGGTGGGGATCCGGCTTGCCATCCGAAGCTCGTTCGGCGTTCAAGGCAGGTCCACCTTCGCTCGGCCTTGCTACTGCGCCGAGCTACGGTGGACACCATCCTTCGCCAGTTATTGGAGGTGGGAACCCCGGCTTGCCATCCGAAGCTCGTTCGGTGTTCAAGGCAGGTCCACCTGCGCTCGGCCTTGCTACTGCGCCGAGCTACGGTGGACACCATCCTTCGCCTGCAATCATGAGCGAAGGATGGTGGACCAGACCGGGATCGAACCGGTGACCTCATGAATGCCATTCATGCGCGCTCCCAACTGCGCTACTGGCCCACGCTGGGAAGAAACCTTAATTCTAGCATGCGCCTGCTATCATCCGGCTATGCCCATGCACCGACGTGAATTCCTCGCCGTGGCAGGGACAGCCGCGATCGCACCGCTCGGCGTTCGCCTGGCACCGATCACCGCAGGGGAGGAGGCCACGACGATGTACGGACTCATCGGCAAGATGACGGCCGTGGCCGGCCAGCGCGACGCCGTCGCGGCAATGCTCCTCGAATCGACACAGGCGATGCCGGGCTGCCTCAGCTACGTGATTGCCAATGACCCGGCGGACGCCGACGCGCTGTGGATCACCGAAGTGTGGGACAGCGCCGCAAGCCATCAGGCCTCGCTGTCGCTGCCGGCGGTGAAAGCCACGATCGCGAAGGCCAGGCCGCTCATCGCCGGGAAAAACGGCGGTGCCTTAATCGCTCGTCGAAAGTTCTCGACCAGCACGCGTCGGTCGCGGTGGGGCTCTATGAAAAGCAACGGCCGCCCGGTTGCGCGGGCGGCCGTTGCATCTTTCACGAGTTGGCGCGACTCGTCTAAGCGACGGGTGACGCTCGACGCCGCCGATTGCGCGTCATCCGCACGACGCCCACCATGCCAAGACCGAGGAGGGTCAGCGTGCCGGGCTCTGGAACCGCCGCCGCCGCCACGTCCGCGGTGCGCATCTCCGAGTTGTCGAAGGCGAGTGACGAAAACTCGCTGTAGTCGAACCAGCCATATCGATTGCCGCCAACAGCGCCGATGGCAAACCCGGTGGCCTGCGTCCAGGTGTTGACGAGCGCGTTCGAGGCGTCGAAGATGTTCATGTCGACGAACAAAAAGCCACCGTTGTCGTAAAAGTGGTGCTCGAAGCCGTACCAGCCGGTTGAAGAAATGGCGATCGGAGCCTTGCCGGGGTTCTTGGCGAATGCGCTGCCTGGCTGGGTGTTATTACTCGCGCTGATCACGAAGCGGTCCGTGCCGGCGCCCGGTCCCGTCGCGTCATCATAAAAGCCCGCGTTGAAGATGAAATCGCTCAAATGAGTCCCCGCGGCGTTGTTGATCGCCGACGTGAAGTCAAACTGAGTATCGTTGGCCCAGCCGCCATCCACGTCGAGGAAAATGTCGACCGACGTCCAGTATTCCTGAAAAGTGGTTGGAACGGCATTACCCGCCCCGTAGTTGTACCCGCCCCAACGCGTGAAGTCGCCAGATGCTGCCGCGGTCGTCGCGTGAAAACCGCCGGAGCTTGACGGAATGCCACCGGTTCCGGAGGCGACCCGAGTCGGGGTCTCCCAGCCCACGATGTTCGTCTCGAAGCCCTGCGAGAAAAGCGGAGTGGCCGAAACCTGACTCACGAGCAGCCCGCCGCTCATGAGCACGATAGCGACGATAACCCTGAGGAGAAACGCGGATCGATCCTGCAGCCTGGTTGCGTTCATGCGGTACCTTTTCGTGTGGGAGGAAGTTCGCGCTCGCGTGAGTGTCTTGACTTCAGATTCGCCGGAAGTAGCAGTCAGTGAAGCACTTATCTCTGAGCAAGTCTTGTTCCAGAATTGTAATCAGTTGAGTGATTGCCAGCCGATGTGGCGCGCAGAGTCGTAGAGAATCGTGGAACTGGCGGGAAATGTCGTGAAAAATAAATTCCTGCGTTTGCACGGTAGTCCACAAATCGGCAATGCTCCGCGGCGCCAAAGCCCCTCTTGTCTGCTCGACAGCGCCCTTCGGTCTGCCCAAGCTCCACCTTGAGCCCGAGCCGTGGTCCAGCGCGTGGCCATTTCTTGATCCAGATCAATGGCAGTTCTCCGGTTGCCGGCGACCATAGACATCACGAAGAGGAGAACGCCATGCGAAGCCTTGCAATAGTAGTGAGCCTGTGCGCGGTGTCCGCCACACTCAACGCACAGGTCCCGGACTTCACCCCGAAAACACCCCTCATCGGCGCGCTGCTGCACAACGACATCGCCGAGGCGAAGCGATTGCTCGCCCGCGGCGCCGATCCAAACGAGAGCGGGTTTGTCAGTCTGCCGCCGATCGCGCTCGCGATCGTTCGGCAGGACCTCGAGCTCGTGCGGCTGATGATCGCGAAGGGCGCGGACCTCAATGCCCGCGATCGCTCGGGATCGACGGCACTGATGTGGGCGGCGTTCAACGAAACCGGCGACGCCAGGATCGTCGAGGAGCTGTTGAAGCTCGGCGCGGATCCCGCTGCGACGAATCAAGCCGGAGAAACGGCGCTGGTCTGGGCGATGCGCCGCGGCGAGACGCCGGTCGTGTCGGCGCTGCGGCGCGTCGCCGCCTCTGAAACCGCGCTCACGAAAGCCTCGGTCGAAAAGGCGATCGCCCTGCTTCAACAGAGCGCCTCGCAATTCAACCGCGTGTCGGGCTGCTATTCGTGCCATCACCAGTCGTTGCCCCAGATGGCCTTCGGCGCCGCCCGGGCACATGGCGTCGCCGTCGACGAAGCGGCGGCGCGCCAACAAGTCGACGTGACAGTCAAAGTGTTGAGCGGCGTCGCCGAACCGGCGCTCCGGAATCGCGACCGGATCCCCAACCCGCCCATCGGCGTCAGCTATGCGCTCCTCGGACTTGCCGCCGAGCGCTACGCGGCGGACGCGACCACGGCCGCGATGGCCGGCGTCGTCGCCGCGTGGCAGAGCGACGACGGCGCGTTCTATCCGCTTCCGGCGATCAGGCCGCCGCTCGAAGCGGACGCGTTCACCGCGACCGCCTTGAGCCTGCGCGCGCTGCAGTTGTACGGTTCGTCACCCGACGAGCGAGTGGCGCGGGCGCGTGACTGGCTGCGTGCGGCGAATCCTCGATCCACGCAGGAACGCGCGATGCAGCTGCTCGGCCTGACCTGGGCCCACGCGTCCGCCGTGGACGTCCGCACGTCGGCCACTGCGCTCCTTGCCGAGCAGCGACCCGACGGTGGCTGGGCGCAGCTGCCTACGCTCGAAACCGACGCCTATGCGACGGGTCAAGCGCTCGTGGCGCTGCAGACGGCCGGACACGCGGTCTCCAGCACCGAGTACCGCCGCGGCGCCGCCTATGTGCTGCGCACGCAATTCGCCGACGGCTCGTGGCTTGTCCGCAGCCGTACCTTTCCTGTCCAGCCCCTGCGGGACACCGGCTTCCCGCACGGAAAGCACCAGTGGATCTCCGCCGCTGGCACGAGTTGGGCGGCGATGGCGCTCGCGCTGACACTGCCGGCGCAACCGGGCACCGACTCCGTTCAGTGATCGCTCGAATCTGCCGGCGACGCTATTTGCGGGCGAGCTTTCTGCGGATCCGGCTGACCGTCTCTGGCGTGACGCCGAGGTACGACGCCACCATCGATTGCGGCACGCGCGTCGCCAGAGACGGATAGGTCTCGAGGAATCGCAGATAGCGGTCGTGCGCGGACGCGCTGATCGAGCTCACGATGCGCTCGTTCTGCGCCGCCGTGCGGCGCTGCAGTCCTTTGCGGTGCCCACTGGCGTATCCCGGGACCTTTTCGACCACCGCCTCGTGCGATGGCGAGTCGATCAACAACAGGTCCGAGTCTTCGATCGCGTCAATGAAGTAATCGGAGGGCCTGCCGGACGTGAGGCTGACGTTGTCAGCGACCCACCACGTTTCGGGCGCGAACAGCACGATGTGTTCTTTGCCTTTGGCATCGATCACATAGCTGCGCAGGCACCCCTTCGCCACGAAGGCCGCGTCTTTCGCAACCGTCCCGGCGCGCTGCAGGAATTCGCCCGCCAGCAAGGTCGCTGGACGGAACATCGTCCTGATGAAGTCCATCTCCTGGTCGGAAAACGATGCCCTGGCGCGAAGGTAGGCGCGGAGGACGTCGAACGCCGATGCCGATTCTTTGACCACCAGACCGTTGAGCTTACCGTGAGCCCGAACGGCGAAGAAAGCGGCTTTATGAAGGCGTATGATCCGCTTTCGGAACCGGTCTGGTTGAGGTTGGTTGATGGAGGAGATCTTTCCGCTCGTCTATGACGAGCTCCGCCGGATCGCCGCCCGCAAGCTGCGCGACGAACGTACCAGTCACACGCTGAGCGCGACGGCGCTCGTCCACGAGGCGTGGCTCGAGCTGACCAAGCTCAACCGGATCAAGTGGCAGAACCGGTCGCACTATCTCGCCATCGCCGCGCAGGCGATGCGGCGCATCCTCATCGACTATGCCGTGGCGCGGGGCCGGCAGAAACGGGGCGGCGGTCAGACGCCCCTTCACCTCGACGGCGACGTCTGGGCCGTCGCCGAGACTCGCGGTGACGAGCTCCTTGCGCTCGACGAAGCGCTGGTGCGACTGCGTGCCCTGAACGAGCGTCAGGCGCAAATCGTCGAGTACCGGTTTTTCGGCGGGATGAGCGTTGAGGAAACCGCCGACACGCTGAAGGTCTCGACAGCGACCGTCAAACGCGAGTGGGCAACGGCACGGGCGTGGCTGAATCGGGAGCTGCAGGCGTGAGCAGTTCGGCCGACGCCATGACGCCCGAGCGGTGGCAACGCGTGCATGACGTCCTGGCTGACGCGATCGACTGCCCGGCGTCCGGGCGGCCGGCGCTCCTCGACGCCCGCTGCGCCGGCGATCCTTCTCTCCGTCGCGAAGTGGAGTCGTTGCTGATCGCCCACGACGGCGAGGGCGTCGTCGATCGGCTTGGCGCGCTCGTCAAGCCACCCGGCACGTGGCTGCCGGAGCCGGTGATGGAATGGTCTGGCCGCCGGATCGGTCACTACCTGGTGGAGGATCCGCTCGGCGCCGGCGGCATGGCGGTCGTGTACCGAGCGCGGGACCAGCGGCTCGGCCGTCACGTCGCGCTGAAGTTTCTTTCGCCTCACCTGAGTGCCGACCCGGACGCCAAATCGCAATTCGTCGCGGAAGCGCGCGCCGCCGCCGCCCTCGATCACCCGAGCGTCTGCACGATCTACGAGATCGGGGAAACCGAGGACGGACAGCTGTTCATCGCCATGCCGCTCTACGATGGCGAAACGCTGAAGGCGCGCCTCGACCGCGGCCGTCTCACGTTCGACGAAGCGCTTCCGATCGCGCTGCAGGTCGCACGCGGACTCGGACACGCCCACGAATCAGGGATCGTCCATCGTGACGTCAAGCCCTCCAACATCGTCCTGCTTCCCGATGGGACGGCGAAGATTCTCGATTTCGGGATCGCGCAGATTCACAACGCGTCGCACGGCGATCCGCAACCGCCGATCGGAACAATCGCCTACATGAGCCCGGAACAGGCGAGTGCGGGACGGGTCGACCGCCGCTCCGACATCTGGTCGCTGGCGATCGTCATTCACGAGATGGTGGCTGGCGCGCGGCCGTTCCACGGCGACGATCAGAACGCCGTGCTGCGCGCGATCCTGACGAGCGATCCGCGATTGACCGCGACGTCCTATCCCGACGTGCCTGCCGGGATCGAGCCGCTCCTGCGCCGGGCGCTCGCGAAAACTCCCGATCAGCGGCATGCCTCGATGGCGCTCCTGGCGGCGGACCTGTCGGCGCTGGCGACCGAACCGGCGCGCGACCGCAGCGCCGGAGAGATCGACGCGGCGGCACGCATGTCGGCGACCGAGCGGCGTCGCGCCGCAGTCCTGGTCACCGTGGTGTCGGACTATCCGTCGCTCGTCGATCAGATGACGCCAGTCGAGGCGCAGCGCCTGATCGCCCGGCTCCGGGACACGGCAGTGGAGGTCGTCCGCGAGTACGGTGGCCTCGTCAATCAAGCCATCGGCGAAGAGATCGTCTCCCTCTTCGGGGTGCCGATCGCCCACGACGACGACGACCTGCGCGCGGTGCGCGCGGCGCTGGCCCTGCACCGCCGCGTCGGCGACGTCGGGGCCGATTGTCCGCCAGGGGTCGGCGTGCGAGTGCAGTCGGGACTGCACGTCGGGGCCGTGGTCGCACGACGGCTGCAGGAGGGACCGCGGCGCTACGACATCGTCGGCGCGCCGACGGCGCTGGCCGCGCGATTAGCAGCCCTTGCCGACGCCGACGAGGTGTGGCTGAGCCCCGAGACGCAGCGTCTCGTCGGTCCGTACATGCACACGGCGGCCTGCCCGCCGATCGTGCTCGATTCGCAAGTCGGGCCGGTGATCCCGTTTCGCGTGCTTGGCGAGTCCGGGATTGCGTCGCGGCTCGAGGCGTCGAGCCGAACGGGACTGACGCCCTACGTCGGCCGACAGTCCGAGCTGTCGACGCTGCACTCCAACGTGGTCCGTGCGGCCAGTGGTCTGGGGGCCGTCGTCGCGGTCGTCGGCGAAGCTGGCGCCGGCAAGAGCCGGTTGTTGTACGAACTGCAGGAGCGCCTCCGGATGGCGGCGGGCGTGCGCGTGCTGCGCGCGTGCTGCCGGGCGTACGGCGACAGCGTCCCGTACGGCGTGTTCGTGCAAATCCTGTGTGCGGCGCTCGATCTCCGATCGCCGCTGGCGGGCACGGACGCGGTCGCCGCGCGGATTCGCGGGCTCGACGCATCGCTCGAGCCGTTTCTGCCTCTCTACCTGCATCTGCTCTCGGTCAGCAGCGAGGGCTACGCCCTGCCGCGGCATCTCCATGGCGAGCATCTCCAGGCGGCATTACTCGAGGCGCTCGCCACCATCGTCGGCGTCCTCGCCCGCCGCGCGCCGGTCGTCGTGCTCGTGGAGGACTGGCACTGGGCCGACACCGGGTCGCGTGCGGCGTTCCTTCGCATCGCGGAGCTGGTCGGCTCGCTTCCGCTGGCGCTGATTGTCACGAGTCGCGCCGACGCGGCGGCCCGGGACGAGTGGCCGGCACAGACGACGCGGGTCCATCTCGAGCGGTTGGATTTCCCGCCGTCCGTCGCCATCATGCAGGCGGTCCTGGGCGTTCGCCGAGTGTCCGACGCGCTCGCGCAGCGGTTGTACGATCGCGCGGGCGGCAACCCATTCTTCCTCGAACAGATGTGCGCCGCGCTGCTCGAACAGCAGGCGCTCACGGGCCGCGACGACGAGGCGATGTTCGAGAGTGGCGAGGGCGCGCTCTCGCTGCCGGATACGGTGCAGGGCGTGATCCGAGCGCGGCTCGACAACCTGCATCCGCAGGCACTCGAGATCGTGCGGGTCGCATCGGTCATCGGCAGCGAGTTCGATCACGCGCTCCTGGCAGAGGTCGTACCCGCCAGCGTGGACCTCGGCCCGGCCATTGCCGCTCTCGAATCGGCGGGTCTCATCGAGCGGGCCGCGGCCGCTCCAACGACTGGCTATCGTTTCACGCACGCCCTCACACAGGAGGTCTGCTACGACAGCCTGGTCGGGCACCAGCGCAAGATGCTCCACGGGACGATCGGACGCGCGCTCGAGTCCACGCACGCCAACCGGATGGACGACGGCGCGGCGCTCCTCGCGCATCACTTCGGGCGCGCGGAAGACTGGCCCGCCGCCATCCGGTTCGGCCGCCGGGCCGCCGAGCGGGCGATCGCGCTCAGCCAGTTCGCCGACGCCCTCAGCACGCTCGATCAAGTGCTCGAGTGGGCCGGCCGGCTCCCCGGCGGCGGGGCCGGCGATTTCACAGCGGACCTGCTGCTCCAGCAGGAGCGGTTGTGCGAGACGCTGGGTCTCCGCGCGCGTCAACAACGGATCATCGACTCGCTGATCGCACGGCTGGCGCGGGAAGGCAGTTCGGCGCGGCTGGCCGAGGTCTACCTGCGTCAGGGCGATCTCTCGACGCTGCTCAAGCGATTCGACGCGGCCGATCGAGCGCTGGCCACCGCGCTCCGGATCGGGAACGAGCGTGGAGACCCCACGCTGTTGAGGAGCGCGCTCCGAAGTCTCGGACTTCTGAGATGGCACGAAGGACGCCACGCCGAGGCCCTGGACATCACGCAGCGCGCGCTCGCAGTGGATCGAGAATGCGACGACGACGTCGCGGTCGCCCTCGATTTGACCAACCTCGGAAGCATCCTCAGGGCCCTGGGGGACTACGCCGGGGCGCGCACGAGGCTGGAAGAAGCGCTCGCCATGCCAGCGCTCCTCAACGATCCGAAGAAGCTGGTGTACGCCCGCCATAACCTCGCGAACGTTTGTCGGGCGACCGGCGATCTCGATGGAGCCCTCGAACGTCTCATTGAGAACGATGAGATCACGCGCGTCCATTTGCTGCCGATCCAGCGATCGTTCCACATGACGTCGATCGCGCATATTCAGCTGCAGCTCGGCCACATCGAAGCTGCGCTCGAGACCTATCGCGCCGCGGTCGATTTGAGCCGCCGCGCCCGCCACGCGGATGGTCTGGTGCAATCGCTGCGGATGCTCGGGAACGCACTCCTGGGCCTCGCCCGCTACGAGGAGGCGCTGCCGTGCCTTGAGGAAGCCGCGCAGTTGTTCGCACAGCTCGAAGACCGTGTGTCAGAGGCCGAAATGCGGACTGGCGTCGCGCAGATCCTCGAACGCCGATCGCCGCACGAAGCCGCGGAAGCGTGGACTGCCGTACTGGCGCTTCAGCGCGAGCGCGGCGACTCCAGGAGCGAGCTCGAGGCACGCGAGGGCCTCGCGAGAGCGCTGCGCAGCGCAGGCAGCGCGGACGACGCCGTGGCCGCGTTCGAATCGGCGCTGGCGCTCGCAGCCATCATCGGCGCACGTGCGCGCGAGGCGGCAATCCGGAACGTGCTCGGCATCCTCGAGTGGGAGCGCGGCAGATACGCCGAGGCGCTGCGACACTACGAGTCGGCGCTCGCCCTGATTCGCCCCGAAGGCAATCCGGCACAGGAAGCGGTGATCCTGAACAGCCTCGGAGTATCGTTGGCAAAACTGGGCCGGCCCGACGAGGCGCGAACGGTCCTCGAAGAGAGCCTCGCGCTCAGCCGTGCGAATGGCGAGCGTCAGCTCGAGGCGCATGCGCTGGCCGCCTTGGGGCAGGTGTCGCTGAACGCGGACGATCTGAATGGCGCGGCCGGGTTCTTCGAGCAGTCTCGCGTCGTACGGCACGCCATCGGCGATCGACGCGGCGAGGGGTGGATGCACCTGCGGCTGGGCAGAATCCGCAACCGGATCGGCGACAATGCCGCCGCTGTCGAAGCGATGCGCGCCGCTGCGGCCGCGGCCGACGAAGCGGGCGACGCCACCTTGTTGGCGGCCTGCGCGGACGCTGCCTATCAACTCTGATCGGGAGAACCATTCATGCCCCGTTACATCATCGAGCGCTCCGTTCCGGGCCTGACGCGTGAAGAATTGATGGCGGCCGGCCGCCGATCGGCCGTGGCCCTGGCCGACATGCCCGGCGTCCGATGGATCCGAAGCTACGTCTCGGATGCCGAGGGCAAGATCTACTGCGAGTACGACGCCCCCAGCGCCGAGGCGATCCGCGAGCACGCGCGACGCGCGGGACTGCCGGCGGACCGCATTTCAGAAGTCGCCCTCGAAGTCGATCCGACGATGTTCGTGTAGCCACGAAGGCAGACCAATCGTTTTCGTGTTTTCGTGGCGATCACCCCCAGCGCGGCGTTTCATCCGGACTGATCCCGAGCAGCGTCTTCGCGACAATCTCGTGGGTCAGCATCGAATTGGCCGGGTGGATGCGTCCGAGCCGCGCGTCGCGGAAGAGTTGTTCGAGCCCGCTTCGGCGGAAGATCCCGAACCCGCCGGCGACTTCGAGCGCCAGGTCGACGATGCGCCACGACTCTTCGACGGCGTGGTACTTGGCCGCGAAAATCTTCGCCGGCCACAGCCCGCCGTGATCCACGCCGTTCGACCAGTCGTCCGCCACCCGATCGAGATGCGGGCCGATCGACTCGAAGGCCAGACCCATCTGTGCGATCCGGTGCTGCAGCTCCGCGTGGTAGGCCATCGATCGCGTGAGCCCGATCGAGCGCTTCGACTTCACGGTCTCGATGGTGACCTCGAGCGCGCGACGCGCAAGGCCATAGTAGATGTTCCCGAATCCCAGAAGCGCCCAGGCAAAGAGGGCGAGCACGAACGGGTCGATTCCGGCCGCCCCTGCCGGCACCACCCTGACCACGTAGCGATCGGGCACGAAGACGCCGTCGAGGATGGTGTCGTCGCTGCGCGTCGCCCGCATTCCCAGCACGTCCCAGGTCTGCTCGATCCGATAACCCTCGGTGTCGCGCGGCATGAACGCGTGCACGATCTTCGGCGCGGACGGATCGGCGGTGTCCATCCCGTGGATGCCGAGGTACGTCCAAACCGGCGACAGGCTGCCAAATGACTTCCGTCCGGTGAAGCGGTAGCCGCCTTCGACCCGCTGGGCCTTCGTCGTCGACAGCAGGACGGGGATGTCGTTGCCGCTCTCGGCGTGGCCGGCGGCGAACACCTGACCGGCCGCCGCCGCTTCGAGCAGCCACAACTGCGACAGGTCGCCGGCGCGCCAGAGATCCGCGGCAATACCGGTCCAATAGAGGTGCATGTTGATCGCCAGGGCGGTTGGCGCGGCGTGATAGGCGAGCCGCCGCTGCTGCTGCGCGACGCCGGCGAGCGACAAGCCCGCGCCGCCGAGCTCGGTTGGAACGGCCAGCCGCAGATAACCCGCCTCTCGAAGCTCCTCGAAGTCGTCCGAGAAAAACACGTTGTCGCGGTCGTACTGCGGCGCCCGTTTCGAAAAGCGGGCGAGCATGTCGTCTGTGAGGACCGCCTGAGCGGTCTGGACACGTGTCAGCGATGCCATTGGACCCTCCCCTTCCGCGCCGGAGCCGAGAAGAGCCTCGCGCACTCCGGGCCGTACACACCAAGAGCCACAAAACCCTACGTTCGGGCTCATGCGGCTGACCTGAGCTTCGTTGGCGGCCGTTGTGGCTTCTGAGAACGGCGCGCACACATGACAGTTCGCGTCAGGAGGCTTTATGAAGAACGGACGACTGGCCAGACTGTTCGAGCGTGCATCGATCGCAGCGCTTCTGCTTTCGAGCTCCGTGGGGACGGCCGGTGCACAAACGCACGACGATCACATGATGACGAGCGGCTCGCAGCAGAAGTCGAATCCGCAGCAGAGCGCGCTCGTGAAAGCGGTTCGCGATGCGACGGAACGCTTTCGCGACGTGTCGCAAGCAGAGAAGGAAGGCTATGGCCTGCAATTCGGCTGCGTCAGCGGCGGCGACTACGGTGCGATGGGACTCCACTATGTGAACTTTCCGCTGGTCGGCGACGGTGAAATCGATGCCGCACATCCCGAGATCATCCTGTACGAGCCGCTCCCGAACGGCCGCGTGCGGATCACGGGCGCGGACTTCCTGGTACTCGCGGCCGACTGGGATGCGAAGCATCAAAGTCCGCCGCAGCTGATGGGTCAGCTGTTCCACTTCTTCGAGAGCCCCAATCGCTTCGGGCTTCCGCCGTTCTACACACTGCATGTGTGGGCGTGGAAGGACAACCCGAACGGCACCTTCACGAATTGGAATCCCGCCGTGTCGTGCGACGCGTTCAATCCTAGCGCTCGTTAAGGTCGCGCGCCGCGCCAAGCCTCGCGGTCAGACGCCGGCCGCGAGGCTTCCACTACGGTCTGCTGCTGCTGATGAAGAGACGTGTCGGGAGGCTCATTGCGCCTCCCGTCGAGGTGATGGGTTGGTGTCGCCTCCCAGATTGGGGGGCGAGCGATGCTGTCAGAGTTCACAGCAAGCAGGGTGCCATCCGTCGCCACTCTGGCTGCCCTCTTGCAGTTCCCTAGGCAGGAGCCTCTGACAGGCTGCTCGATAGCTCGCATGGGGCGTTCTATCGACGGGACTTGTCTACGAGGGCGCACGTCGTGGAACTCGTCGAGATAGCAGCGGTCGTCATTCTGTCGGTCGGGCTCGGGCTGGCCGGCGCGGGCGCGCTCCTGTCGATGGTGTTTCTCTGCTTCACGAAGCCAGCGACAGGGTCGGACGTTGCCGCGGTGGAGCTTGTAGCCGCTTATGAAGCAGGCGCGCCGTACGGGCAACCGCTCAGGCTGCGCACGTCCGCTGCTTCGTAAGGCCGATTCACAGAGACCGGGCCAACATCATCGGCCCGCGATTCATTGGCCTGCCTCATCGCCGGCTGCCATCACAACCATGTAGTGTCCGCCTCAGGCGACCGTCGGCGAGTCCGGCCCTTCGAGAGCCTCAGGGCCGGACACTACGTACTGCACGGCAATGAGCACTCCATGGCAATGAAAAACCGCCGTCACAGGGGTGCGGGGTGACTCGATCCGTTATGGGCGCACGGGATGGCCGTCGACCTCCGTATAGACGTAGGTCATTCGCAGCGTCGCGGGTCCGAACAGCCGTATGTCGGCCTTGGATTCGAGCGCAACCGGAAGATCCGAGCCCTCGATCCGCTGGTACGACCGAACGATGTCGACGTTCTTGACCCAGAACGACGGGCTCTTCGCGAGCCTTCCCTGCAAGCGAACGAGGGCACCGTCGCCGGGTTGCAGAAACATCGCCCCTGCGACGAGGACACGGTCCTTCCGCCGGGGCGAGAGCAGCACCCTGGCGAGGCCATCTGGATCGACGCCGCTCGGCTCGAACAGGTAGTTCTCGGGTGCAATCGACGATCGCCCCGTGTCGCCTTGCGCGATGGCTTTCTGCTCGACGTCCAGCACACCCCGCAGAATCTTGTCGCGGATGACACCGGATCCGCCTTCGGCGGTTACCTGATACCGAAAACCGGTGGCCGGCGTGTACTCCGTGGCGGCCTCGAGCCAGCCGCTCCGGCTGCCGTTCTCAGCCTCGAGCCGGCGGATCGCGCGATACTGCGGCTGCGCGTCGTCCTGCGCGAGAAACCGGCGTATGCAGTGGTCAGCCGTATCGGGAATCATCGCTCGAACGGTGGGCGCGATGGAGAGGGCCAGCAGCCCCACCAGAACACGACCACGCTGCGGGATCCCCTTCATTGCTAGACGCGAGTGCACTGGGCGTGCCAGTCCGTGGCGGCAACGACCTTGACGATTGGGTTCGGTGAGGCGGAAGACGTCAGGCCGGGGCGGGCCGTCAGGGGTGTCGTTCGAAGAGGATCCAGGGGATCGCCCGTACATCGCCACACGCCGGTCACGAGAAGTTGTGTCACCTCGTGGTTCGTTTCCCTCAAGAGTACGGTAGCGATTGACACATCGCCGTGCACCGACACAGCCGTATCGTCGATGCTGAAAACTTGCGGCCCCTTTTGACGTCAACGGCACCGATCTTGATACCTGAGTCGGCGACGACGAATGCTGGACACACTAATCAACACGGAAGGGGTCAGCCATGAATAAGGATGAACTCGAGGGCAAGACCGAAACGGTCAAGGGAAAGGTCAAGCAGGCCGTGGGCGATCTGACGGACAACGCCGACCTGCACGACGAAGGCGTGGCGGACGAAGTCGCGGGGAAAACCCAGGAGACGTTCGGGAAGGCCAAGCGGAAGGTCGGCGAAGCGATCGAAGACATCGGGGAAACCATCAAGAAGTAGCGTTTGCCGCCGATCCCATCGCTCCGCTCGGGGCGATGGGATCGTTCCCGCAGTGACCGCCTCACTCCACCTTCGCGGATAGAATCCTGCCGGTATGGATGCCGTACCGGTTTCCCTGCATCGCTCGCGCGCGCCGAGTCTGTACTACGGCTGGATCGTGCTGCTTGTCGCGGCGGCGGCGATGGTCGGGACGCTCCCCGGCCGCACGCAGGGCCTTGGCTTGATTACCGAGCCGCTGCTCGCGGACCTTCGGATCAGCCGCGTCCGCTTCGCGGAGCTGAACTTCTGGGCGACGATGCTCGGCTCGGTCGGCGCAATCGGCGTCGGGCAGGCGATCGATCGGTTCGGCAGCCGCGTGGTCCTCACGTTGGTCACGGTGGCGCTCGCGCTGGTCGTGTGCGCGATGAGTCGGACCTCGTCGTTCGCGGCGCTTGCGATCTGGATCACGCTCACCCGCCTTCTGGGCCAGAGCGCGCTGTCGGTCGTCAGCATCGCCATGGTCGGTCACTGGTTCGTGCGCCGGATTGATGCGGCAATGGCCGTCTACAGCGTCGCGATGAGCGTCGGCTTCATGCTCGCCTTTCCGCTGGTCGGCAGTCTCGTTCAACAGTGGGGATGGCGCGGCGCATGGCTGGCGGTGGGTTGTGGCCTGCTGTGTCTCCTGGCGCCGCTGTCGGCCGCGCTGGTTCGCCGCGGACCG
>Ga0193696_1000117_pt1 | contig 33988 bp, 32 predicted proteins | sample L3m1metaG_FD_145074 | JGI IMG/M metagenome (GOLD analysis project Ga0193696, IMG submission 145074) | Soil microbial communities from a riparian zone of the East river system, Colorado, United States - L3m1 | ecosystem: Environmental > Terrestrial > Soil > Riparian zone | place: USA: East River... | reverse complement strand
GGCGAGAAACCGCAGCACCTCTATTCGGTCCGTTTCACCGCACGTGAACTCTGGGGCGACCGCGCATCAACACGAGACTCCGTCTACCTCGACTTGTGGGACGACTACCTTGAACGCGTCTGAGCGTTTCTCGACATTGCCGCGACTGCCGCGCGATGAGGACGGGCCGGTGTTTGCCGAGCCGTGGCAGGCCCAGGCATTCGCCCTTGCCGTGAAGCTTTCCGAGCAGGGACATTTCACCTGGAACGAATGGGCGTCAGCGCTCGCTGACGAAGTGAAGGCGGCCGCCGACCGTGGCGACCCTGATGATGGGTCGCGCTACTACGAGTACTGGTTGGCTGCCCTCGAGCGACTCGTCGCCGCCAAAGGCCTGGTCGGTCCGGCGGCGCTCCTCGAGCGCAAGGAGGCCTGGGCCGACGCGTATCGCCATACACCTCACGGGAAGCCCATCGAGCTTGGCGCCCATCCCGCGCACGACCACGCTGACGAACGGTGAATTCGACCCTCGTACTCGCCTTCGCCCTCGGCGTGCGGCACGGAACCGATCCCGATCACCTCACAGCCATCGACGGTCTCTGTCGTTTGAGGCCACGCGCGACCAACGGGCTGCTGTTCGCAATCGGTCACGGAGCGGTCGTGACGTTGCTCGCGGCGGGGATCGGACATGTGATCGCCGGCCGGCTCGCATTTCTCGGCCCGTGGATGCTGATCCTGATCGGTGGCGTCAACCTTTGGAAAGTCATTCGTCCATCACCGCCGCCGACCGGCAGCGCCCGTCCGATCGTCGGACAACCCTTTCTCCTGGGGATGATCCTCGCCGCGGGGTTCGAAACCGCGTCGCAGTTGTCGGCGCTGATTCTGGCCGGTCAAACAAATCCGTGGCTCTTCGGCGCGTCGTTTTCGGGCGGGATGGCGCTGGTCGACGGCCTGGACGGGTATCTCGCGGCCTCGACGCTCAACCTCGCGGCCCGCGGCGAATCGAACGCGAGGGCCGCCTCGCGGCTCCTCGGGATTCTCGTCGTCTTGTTTGCGTTCGGTCTTGGCGGCGCTGAATTGATCGGGTACGAAATCAATCAGGTCGCGCTGCCGCTCGGCCTGGCGTTGTTCGCGATCGTGATCAGCATTCGCGTCTGGGCCCGCTCGAGCCGGCCTGACAACGCCTTGGCGCTACGGCGAGTCTCGCCGTAGCTCGTTTTCTAGATTCGTGTAGCGCGGGGTTTTCAGCCCCGCGAGGACGCGGCCCTGAAAGGGCCGCGCTACACCGAACAGCTGTTAGACCTTGACGAGATCGGCGATCCGGATCGGCCGCTTCTGATCGATGCTGTTGCGAATCGCAATCCCGGTGAGGCACGACATCGCGCCGGCGCGCGAATCGGGCAGCTTCATGTACTCGGGCGCGTCGGTCTTCCGGAAAATCAGATCGCGCATCCGATCGTCGCCGCCGCCGTGGCCCTCGGTCATCTTCGGCATCGGCACCTTGGTCCGCTTGCCGAAGCTCTTGGTGACGTAGATTTCATGGCTGTCGGCGACTTCCCACGGCTGGCGCTCGAATGACTGGACGTCGAGCCGTCCCTTCTCGCCGTTGAAGGCGACGCGGTAGCCCTCGTACGGCATGTAGGCGTTCAACGCGTAGTTCATCGTCGCGCCGTTCGAGTACTTCACGATCGCCTGCATGTTGTCGAAGATGTCGATGTCCTGGCGGAAGACGCAGCCGTCGCGGAAATAGCCGTCGGCATCCTCGCACTTGGCGTAGAGATTCATCCGCCGCTGATCCTTCGTCATGTCGTAGTGGAAGCGGCACTCGGAAGTGTGCGAGCAGTTGCGGCAGTTGTCGGCGGGAGGCGTCGCGCGGAACGTGCCGTTCTTGCCGTAGATCGACAGGCCGCCGTACCCCGACACCTCGACCGGGTCGGCGCCGAGCCACCAGTTCATGAGGTCGAAGTGATGGCTCGCCTTGTGGACGAGCAGCGATCCGCTGTGCTGGCGCAACCGGTGCCAGCGGCGGAAGTAGTCCGCACCGTGGACGACGTCGAGGTACCAGCTGAAGTCGACCGACACGACCTTGCCGATCTCGTTGGACAGCAGGATTTCCTTCATCTGCTGGTGAGCCGGCGCGTAGCGGTAGTTGAAGGTCACGACGATCTTGCGGTTGTTGCGCTTTTCGGCGTCGAGAATGGCCTGGCACTTCGTTTCGTCGGTCGTCAGCGGCTTCTCGGTCATCACGTCGATGCCGCGATCGAGCCCCTTGATGATGTACTGGTGGTGAAAGCCGTCGACGGTCGTCACCATCAGCAGATCGGGGCGCGCCTTGTCGAACATCTCGTCGATGTTCGTGAACGTCGGGGCGTTGACGCCGATGTACTCGCGCGCCGCGACCGAGCGCTTCGGATTGATGTCGCAGAGGCCGACGAATTCGAGGAGGTCCGGGTAGCGTCTGACGAGATCGCGTCCCCACATGCCGCTGCCGCGATCGCCGGTGCCGACGATGGCGTAACGGCGTTTGGACGGCGGCTGGGCCAATGCGTCAACATTGAAAAGCGAGGCGCCAAGGGCGGCGGAGCTGGCCACCTTGACGAACTCGCGACGGCTGCTCGCGGAGACGTCGGACATCGGATTCCTCCCGGCGCATCCTAGCACACCGGGTTTCGAAAAGGGGCCAGAATACGTTGACTTTACCGGTAAAGTATAGTACTTCACGCGGGCGCGTGTTCCAGTTGCCGGACAAGGTGGCCGTCGTCACAGGCGCAGGTTCGGGCATCGGTGCGGCCATCGCCCGCCTGTTCGCCAGCCAGCAGGCGCGCGTCGTGGTTCTCGACGTCGACGAAGCCGCCGCGCGGCGCACCGTTGCCGCTATCCTTGACGATGGCGGCACCGCCGAGCCGCAGGTCTGCGACGTCTCGAGCGCCGAAAGCGTCGCCGACGTGTTCGGCGGGGTGGCCGCGCGTCACGGCCGCCTCGACATCCTGGTCAACAACGCCGGCGTCGCGCACGTCGGCACGATCGAGCAGACGTCGGAAGCGGAGCTCGATCGCCTGTATCAGGTGAACGTGAAGGGCGTGTTCCTCGGCGCCCGCGCCGCCGTGCCGATCATGCTGCGGCAGGGCGGCGGCGTCATCCTCAACATGGCGTCGATCGCGTCGCTCGTCGGCGTGCCGGAGCGGTTTGCGTACTCGATGTCGAAGGGCGCCGTGCTGACGATGACCATGTCGATTGCCATCGATTACGTGAAACAGAACATCCGGTGCAATTGCATCTGCCCGGCGCGGATTCACACGCCGTTCGTGGATCAATACGTGGCGCGCCACTACGCTGGACGCGAGCAGGAAGTACTGCAGCAGTTGTCGGCCTATCAACCAATCGGTCGTATGGGCACCTCGGAGGAAGTGGCGTTTCTGGCGCTGTACCTGTGCTCCGACGAAGCGTCGTTCGTCACCGGCCAGGCATACCCGATCGACGGAGGCGTACTCGTCGCATGAAGCTGATTCGATTCGGACCATCGGGACAGGAACGGCCGGGCCTGCAACTCGACGACGGCACGCGCGTCGACGCATCGGCGTTCGGCGAGGATTACGACGAGCGGTTTTTCGGCGGTGGCGGGCTGGACCGGCTCCGCGACTGGGCGGGCCGCGAGGCGTCGCGTGCGCCTCGGGTGGCTGACGGCATTCGCCTCGGACCGCCGATCGGGCGTCCGAGCAAGATCGTGTGCATCGGCCTGAACTATCGCGATCACGCCGCCGAGAGCGGCATGGCGATTCCGGCGGAGCCGGTCATCTTCTTCAAGGCCACGACCTCCATCGTCGGTCCGACCGACGACGTGCTGATTCCGAAGACCGGATCGAAACTGGACTGGGAAGTCGAGCTGGCGGTGGTGATCGGCGCCCGCGCGAATGGCGTCAGCCGGGCACAGGCGCTCGATCGCGTCGCCGGTTACGTGCTGCACAATGACTACTCGGAGCGCGTGTCGCAGCTCGAGCGCGGCGGCCAATGGGTGAAAGGGAAGAGCGCGGACACCTTTGCGCCGCTTGGGCCGTTCCTGGCGACGCGCGACGAGATTCCCGATCCGGGGCAGCTGCGAATGTGGCTGTCGGTGAACGGCGCGATGCGCCAGGAGAGCTCGACGGCCAACATGATCTTTGACGTGGCGACGCTGGTCAGTTACGTGAGCGAGTTCATGACGCTCTTGCCCGGTGACGTCATCAGCACAGGAACGCCCGCGGGTGTCGGGCTGGGGATGAAGCCGTCGCCTGTGTACCTCGCGCCGGGGGACGTCGTCGCGCTGGGCATCGATCGCCTCGGCGAGTCGCGGCAGAAGGTAGGCCGGGCCGCATGACGCGGTACGTGCTGACGGTCGATCTGCGCGACGATCCCGCGACCATCGCCGCGTATCGCGAGCATCATCGGCGCGTCTGGCCGGAAGTGATTGCGAGCCTGCGTGGCGTCGGCGTGGAGCAGATGGATATCCACCTGCTCGGCCGGCGCCTTGTGATGATCGTCGAGCTGCGCGAAGGCGCGGACTATCGGACCGCGTTCGCGTCGCACGCGGCGTCGAACGGCCGCGTCGCCGAGTGGGAGCGCCTGATGCGATCGCTGCAGGAACCGGCGCCGGACACGCCGCCCGGGGAATGGTGGGCGAGGATGGAGCCGGTGTTCAGCCTGAACGGCAACGGCCGCGCGCCGGAGCCGGGCACGCCCTGACGGCGCGGCGATGACGGACCTGCGGCAATCGTGGCCGCTGCCTTCGCGACCGCGGCCCATCGTCATGATCGGCGCCGGAGCGATCGTTCGCTCGGCGCACCTGCCCGCGTACACGCGCCTTGGTTTCCCGGTCGCGGGCCTCTTCGACATCCGACCCGTCACGGCGCGCGAGACGGCGGCGCAATTCGCGGTCCCGGTCGTCTTCTCGACCCTTGCCGAAGCCGCTGAGGTTGCCGACCCCGTGTTCGACGTCGCCGTGCCGGGCGACCAGATCCTCGCGGTCCTGCGCTGTCTACCACATGGCGCTCCGGTCCTCATCCAGAAGCCGATGGGCGAGGACCTGCCGGCGGCGCGCACGATTCTCGAGCTGTGCCGCGAACGGCGGCTCGCTGCCGCCGTGAACTTTCAACTGCGCTTCAGTCCGAACGTGCTCGCGCTGCGCGATCTGATCGATCGTGGGGCGATTGGCGAGCTGCGCGACCTCGAGGTCCGCGTCGTTGACCGGCAGCCGTGGGAACAATGGTCGTTCCTGAAGGGCGCGCCCCGGCTCGAAGTGCTCTATCACTCCATCCATTACCTGGACACGATTCGCGCGATCGCCGGAGAGCCGCGATCGGTCTACTGCCGCGCGCTGGCGAACCCTGAGCTCGAGGGATTCGCGGACACGCGCAGCACGATCATCCTCGACTACGGGGATCGCGTCCGTTGTTCGCTCACGCTGAACCACGTCCACCGTCACGATCCGGCGCATCGCGCGTCGATGATGAAGGTCGAGGGCACGGCCGGCGCCGCGGTGCTGACGCTCGGTGTCAACATCGACTATCCGATTGGCGCGCCGGACAATCTCGTGGTCGCCTTCGAGCGCTCCGCCTGGACGCAGATTCCGCTGCGTGGCTCGTGGTTCACCGAGGCGTTCGAGGGTCCGATGTCGAACCTGCAACGGTTCGTCGCCGGCGAAGATGCCGCGCTGGTATCGCCCGTCGCCGATGCGATCAAGACGATGGCGCTGGTCGAAGCGTGCTATCAGTCGAGCGGGCGCGGCGGGACGCCGATTCCCGAGGCCGGTTGATCGGCGATGACGACGATCGACGCGCATCAGCACTTCTGGCAGTACAGCGCCGCCGAGTACGGGTGGATCGACGACTCGATGGCGCCGCTCCGGCGCGACTTCCTGCCGGAGGAGCTCGGACGCGAGATGACACGCACCGGCGTCGATGCCTGCGTGGCCGTTCAGGCGCGTCAAAGCATCGACGAAACGCGATGGTTGCTCTCGCTGGCCGAGGCCCACGCGCACATCGCCGGCGTGGTCGGCTGGTTCGACCTGCAATCTCCGGATGTTTCGGCGGAACTCGATCGCTGGGCGCCGCATCCGAAGCTGGTTAGCGTGCGGCACATCGTGCAGAGCGAAGCCGACGACCGGTTCCTGATGCGGCCGGCATTTCTCCGCGGCATCGCCCAGCTCGAGGCGTTCGGGCTGACCTACGACCTGTTGGTCTATCCCCGGCACCTCCCGTGCGCGGTCGAATTCGTGTCACGGTTCGAGCGGCAGCGATTCGTGCTCGATCACCTGGCGAAGCCCAATATCCGCGGCGGAGAGCTAGAGGCTTGGGCGCGGGATCTTCGCCGCCTGGCGGCGTATCCGAGCGTATACGCCAAGCTTTCGGGCCTGGTTACCGAAGCTGACTGGGTGCACTGGACCGCCGATCAGATCCGGCCGTATCTCGACGTCGCGTTCGAGTGTTTCGGCGCCGATCGATTGATGATCGGCTCGGACTGGCCCGTGTGTACAGTTGCTGCGGACTACGCGCGCACGCTGGACGTGGTGAGAGAGTATCTGTCAGCGTTACCGTCGGGCGATCGCGCGGCCGTGCTTGGCGGCAACGCGCAACGGTTCTGGAATCTGAAACTCATGAGGGATCACGGTGAGGGAATTCCTAATTCCTAATTCACAATTCCTAATTTCGCGACACACTCTAAGGGCCGCTGTCGTGTTGCTGCTGTTGTGCGCGAGCTGCGCGCGCCAGCAGAGCCCGTCGGGGATCACGATCGCTGTCATCCCGAAAGGCACGTCGCACGTGTTCTGGCAGAGCATCCACGCCGGCGCGGCAAAGGCGGCGCAGGAACTGGGCGTCTCCATCATCTGGCGCGGGCCGCTGCGCGAGGACGATCGGGCCGCGCAGGTGTCGGAAGTGGAAGGGTTCATCTCGCGCGGCGTGTCAGGCATCGTGCTCGCGCCGCTGGACGACTCGGCGCTCGCACCGCCGGTCGCCGCCGCGAAGCGTCGCGGCATCCCGGTGGTCGTCATCGACTCGGGCTTGAAGGGCGACGACTACGTCAGCTTCGTGGCGACGGATAACCGTGCCGGGGGACGGCTCGCGGGCGAGCAGCTCGCGAAGCTGCTGAACGACACCGGCAAGGTGGTGATGCTGCGCTACGCCGAAGGGTCGGAAAGCACCGCGCAGCGCGAGGCCGGCTTCCTCGAAGCGATCGAAGCGCACAAGGGCATTCAGATCGTCAGCGCGAACCAGTACGGCGGCGCCGACGTCGAGAGCGCATTCAAGAAGAGCGAAGCGCTGCTGGGCGGCCTCAAGAAGGCCGACGGCAGCCTGGACGTGGACGGCATCTTCACGCCAAACGAATCGACGACGGTCGCGATGGTGCGCGTGCTGCAAAGCAACGGCTGGGCGGGCAAGCGGCGATTCATTGGGTTCGACGCGTCCGATCTGCTGGTCAAGGCGCTCGCCGACGGTCACCTCGACGGCCTGGTGCTGCAGGATCCGGTCAACATGGGGTACCTCGGCGTGAAGACGATGGTGGCGCACCTCAAAGGGAACGCCGTCGACAAACGGATCGATACTGGCGTCCGGCTCGTGACGCGCGACCACATGAACGATCCCGACGCGAAAGAGCTGCTCCGGCCGGACCTCGCCAAATGGTTGAAGAACTGACCGCCGAGCCGCGCTTCGATATGCGCGGCGTGCGGAAGGCGTTTGGCGCCACGGTCGCGCTCGACGGCGTCAATTTCGCCGTCCGCGGCGGCGAGGTCTGCGCGCTCGTCGGTCAGAACGGCGCCGGCAAGAGCACGCTGATGGGCATTCTGTCCGGCGCGATCCGGCCCGACGCGGGCGAGATGCGGCTGGACGGCGCGCCGTACATGCCGCAGGAGCCGATCGACGCGCGGCGCGCCGGCGTCGCGATGATCTATCAGGAGCTGTCGCTCGCGCCGCATCTGAGCGTGATGGAAAACATCGTGCTCGGCGTCGAGCCGTCGCGCTTCGGGATCGTGCAGCGCGATCGCGCGCGCGCCACGGCCGCCGCCGCGCTGGAGGAACTCGGCCGGCACGATATCCCACCACACGCGGCGGTCAGCACGCTCTCGCCAGCGTCGCAGCAGCTGGTCGAGATTGCGCGGGCGCTGGCCACCGGTTGCCGGGTCCTCGTCCTCGACGAGCCGACCAGCAGCCTGGGTCACGACGACGTGCGGCGTTTGTTCGAGTTGATCCGGCGGCTCAAGCAGCAGGGTCACGCGATCGTCTACATCTCGCATTTCATCGAGGAAGTGAAGGAGGTATCGGATCGGTTCGTCGTGCTGCGCGACGGCGGCAACGCCGGCGAAGGTCCGACCGCCCAGACGCGCGGCGACGAAATCGTCAGGATGATGGTGGGACGAAGCGTCGGCGATCTGTACACGCGGGGTTCGCGCGAAGCCGGAGCGGTGCTGCTGCAGGTCGACGAACTGATGCCAGGGGCCGCGTCGTTTGCCCTACGGCGCGGCGAAATTCTCGGCATCGCCGGATTGCTCGGCGCGGGCCGCTCGCGCCTGCTGAGAACGATTTTCGGCCTGGCGCCGGTGAAGAGCGGGCGCGTCACACTGGGGGTCTATTCGGGACCTGCGGTGCCGCACGATCGCTGGCGGCAAGGGATGGGCATGCTGAGCGAGGATCGCGGCGGCGAGGGGCTCGCCGCTGGACTGAGCGTGGCCGACAACCTGACCGGATCGCGCCTCGACAGTCTCGGACCTGGCGTATTCGTGTGGCCATCGCGGCAGGATGCCGCGGCGAAGCGGTGGATCGATCGGCTGGCGATTCGATGCGCGGGACCCAGGCAGACGGTTGCCGAGCTCTCGGGCGGGAATCAGCAGAAGGTGGCGGTGGCGCGGCTGCTGCACCACGATGTCGACGTGCTGATTCTCGACGAGCCGACCAGAGGCATCGACGTCGCGAGCAAGGCGGAGATCTACCGGTTGATCGACGAGCTGGTGTCGGTGGGAGAGCGAGACCGGCGGAAGGCCGTGCTGCTCGTCAGCAGTTATCTGCCGGAGCTTCTTGGCGTCTGCGATCGGATTGCGGTGATGTCGCGCGGCCGGCTTGGACCGGCCCGCCCGGTTGAGGAATGGACAGAGCACTCATTGTTGATGGACGCGTCGGGCGCGCGCGCGGCCTCGTAGGCGCGCGGCGGTTCCTCGACGAGCGCGGCGTGCTCGTCGGGCTCGTCGTCGTCGCCCTGATTTTCGGCGCGCTCATCGGTCCGCAGTTCTTCAGCGCCGCGAACCTCGAGCTGATGGCGCGGCAGACGGTCATCGTGTGCGTCGCCGCGCTCGGCATGACGATGGTGATCGTCGCCGGCGGGATCGATCTGTCCGTCGGCTCGGTCGTCGCGCTGAGCACGGTCGTCGTCGCACTGCTTCTGCGCGCCGGATCGGGTCCGGTCGCCGCAGCCGCCGGCACGGTCGCGGCCGCCGCGCTGTGCGGTGCCCTGAATGGTCTGTTGATCACCAGGCTCCAGGTCGTGCCGTTCATCGTGACGCTGGGGACCATGCTGCTGGTGCGCGGCGCGGCAAAGGGCCTGGCGGACGAGCGGCGCATCGAGGCGCCGATCTCGTGGCTGAACGATCTGCTGCGCACCGCGCAGGACGGCGGCGGCCTTCTGCTGCCGGCCGGCATCTGGCTGACGGCCGCGCTCGCGCTGGTCGTCGCCTTGACCCTGCGCTACACGCGGTTCGGCCGGCATCTGTTCGCGATTGGTTCGAACGAGCGCACGGCGCGGCTGTGCGGCGTGCGCATCAACCTCAACAAGCTGGCAGTGTACACGATTGCATCGGCGATGGCCGGCGTCGCCGGCCTTCTGGAGTTCGCGAAGCTGTCGGTCGGCGATCCGACGGTCGCCATCGGTCTGGAGCTCGACGTGATTGCCGCGGTCATCATCGGCGGCGGCAGCCTGCTCGGCGGCAAAGGCAGCGTGGTCGGCACCATCGCCGGCGCGGCGATCATGGCGATCATTCAGATCGGATGTTCCCAGCAAGGCCTGCCCAACTGGGTCCAGGAGATTATTACGGGGACGATCATCGTGGGTGCAGTTGCACTCGATCGATGGAGGAGCAGGAGTTGAAAGTTAAAAGTCAAAAGTTAAAAGTTAAAACCAGAAAGACAAACATGGCGTCGGTTCCGCATTTCAACTTTTACCTTTTAACTTTTAAGTTTTAACTTTAAACGTTTGACATGGTTATCAAAGAACTGAACGTACTTGATCTTCGATTCCCGACGTCGCGAACGCACGCCGGCACGGACGCGGTCCACGTGGACCCCGACTACTCGGCGGCGTACGTGGTGCTGAAGACCGATGCGGGGCTCGAGGGACACGGCCTGACGTTCACCATCGGCCGCGGCAACGAAGTCGTGGTGGCGGCGATCCACGCCTTCCGGCATCTCGTCGTGGGCGAGCGCCTTGACGCGATCGCGGCAGACTTTGCCGGCTTCTGGCGCCGGCTGGCGTCCGACTCGCAGCTGCGCTGGCTTGGACCGGAGAAGGGCGTCATCCATCTCGCGCTCGCGGCCATCGTCAACGCGGTCTGGGACCTCTACGCCAAAGCGGAACGGAAACCGCTGTGGAAACTGCTGGCGGACATGACGCCGCGACAGCTCGTCTCGTGCATCGATTTCCGCTACATCACCGACGCGCTCACCCCGGAAGCAGCGATCGAACTGCTCGAACGGCACGCGCGCACGAAAGCGGATCGTGAAGCGGAGCTGCTGCGGACCGGGTATCCCGCCTACACAACCTCGGTCGGCTGGATGGGTTACACCGACGACGGCGTGCGGGCCTTGTGCCGCGCGGCGCTCAACGAGGGGTGGACGCACTTCAAGGTGAAGGTTGGCGGGCGGCCCGACGACGATCGCCGAAGGGTCGCGCGCGTGCGCGAGGCGATCGGCGACGATCACACGCTGATGATCGATGCGAACCAGCAATGGGATGTCGGCACGGCCATCGAGCGGGCCACGGACCTGGCGGCCTATCGTCCGTGGTGGCTGGAGGAGCCGACGAGCCCGGATGACGTGCTCGGGCATCGGACGATTGCGGAGGCGATCCGGCCGCTCGGCATCGGCGTCGCGACCGGCGAGCATTGCGCGAACCGCGTGCTTTTCAAGCAGCTGCTGCAGGCGCGCGCCATCGACTTCTGCCAGATCGACAGCTGCCGCCTGGGCGGGGTGAACGAGAACCTCGCCGTCATCCTGATGGCCGCAGTCTTTGGCATCCGCGTCTGCCCGCACGCGGGCGGCGTCGGCTTGTGCGAGTACGTGCAACACCTGTCGATGTTCGACTACATCGCGGTGTCTGGCACGATGGAGGGCCGCGTCATCGAATACGTCGATCACCTTCACGAACACTTCGAGGATCCGGTGCGCATTCGCGCCGGGCGCTATCTCGCGCCATCCAAGCCGGGCTACAGCATCACGATTCGTCCCGAGTCGCGCGTCGAGTACCGCTATCCCGAAGGCGCCGCATGGAGCGTGGACCGGAGGGCCGCCAACGTATGACGCTCGCTGCCGGAACGACGGCGGTCTGTCCGCAATGAGCTATCCCAGGATTGCTACGCTCAAGACCGCGGACGCCTTTCGCGCGCATCTGGCGGCCTCCGGCATCCCGCTGGCGTTCGACGACCGGCTGGCTGCGCCCGACGCCTCGCCGCTGGCGCAGCCGATCGAGGTCGACGGCGTGCGCGTCGGCAATCGCTTCTGCATCCTGCCCATGGAAGGGTGGGATGGGACGGCGGACGGAGAGCCGAGCGAGCTGACGCGCCGGCGCTGGCGTCATTTCGGCACCAGCGGCGCGAAGTTGATGTGGGGCGGGGAAGCCGTCGCGATTCGCCACGATGGACGGGCGAATCCGAATCAGCTGCTGATCACGCCGCGGAACCTGCCGGCGATCGCGAGCCTGCGCGACGAGCTGGTGCTCGCGCACCGGGATCGGTTTGGTGCCGCCGCCGATGCCGATTTGTTCATCGGTCTCCAGCTGACGCACTCGGGGCGCTATGCGCGGCCCAATGTCTACGATCGCCCGGAGCCACTCGCGGGATGGCACCATCCGCTGCTCGATCGGCGATTCGCCGGGGGCGTTCGGGTGCTGAGCGACGCCGAGCTCGATCGCCTTGCCGACGAATTCATCGCGGCGGCGGCGCTCGCGCGCGACGCCGGTTTCCGCTTCGTCGACGTCAAGCAGTGTCATGGCTACCTTGGACACGAGCTGCTCGGCGCGCGCGGCCGCAGCGGGCCGTACGGCGGCCCGCTCGAGAATCGCACCCGCTTTCTCCGTCACGTCGTCGAGGGCATCCGCGCGCAGGTTCCCGAGTTGACGATCGTGGTGCGCCTTTCGGTGTTCGACACCGTGCCGTATCGAAAGCGCGGTGATGGCGTCGGGGAGGCTGAAGCGCACGGGGGACAGGGGACTAAGGACTCGTTCGGGTTCGGCGTTCTGGAGTCCGACGATCAGCTCGACGCGGCGCTCGAGGAATGCCGCGCCGTGCTCTCATTGCTGGAGCAGCTCGGCGTCCGCTGGATCTGCACGACCGCCGGCAGTCCGTACTACAACCCGCATGTCCAGCGGCCGGCGATCTTTCCGCCGCTCGACGGCTACGAGCCGCCTGAAGATCCGCTGCGCGGCGTGGCGCGGCAGATTCGGGCGACGGCCCTGCTGAAACAACAGTTTCCGCGGCTGGTCTTCGTGGGATCGGCATACAGCTATCTGCAGGAGTGGCTGCCGCATGTCGGGCAGCACGCCGTGGCGCACGGCCTGACGGACTTCGTCGGCCTTGGCCGCATCGCGCTGTCGTACCCCGATCTGCCGGCCGACGTGCTGGCGGGCGCGCCGCTGAAGCGCGCGGCTTTTTGCCGGACGTTCAGCGACTGCACGACCGGTCCGCGCATGGGGCTGGTCTCTGGTTGTTACCCGCTCGACAAGTTCTACGCGGCGCGCCCGGAAGCGGCGAAGATCCGCGAGGTGCGGGTGCACGAGATATAGGGATTAGGGGTTAGGGATTAGGGATTAGCGGGAGGATCGTATGACACGGCAGCTCGTGATTGGCATCGTGGTCGGCGTGGCGATCGGAGCGGCGGGGATGCATTTGGCCGCGCAGTCCGGTAAGGTCAAAGGCGGCTTCATGGTTCAGCGCGATGCCGAGATCGCGAAGAACGAACCTGGCACACACAACGGCGGCGGCCAGACGATCGGGTACTCGTTTTTCGACAAGACGCCGGGGATGAAGTTCGTCTTCCGCAAGCGGGCCCTTCATCCGGGCGCCGGCGTCGGGCACCACGAGCAGCATGAGGACGAGGTGTACTACGTCCTCAGCGGCAAGGGCGTCATGACGGTGGACGACACGCCAGTCGAGATGACACCGGGCACCGCGGTGTTGACGCGGCCGGGCAGCTCGCACAGTCTCAAGCAGGTTGGTGCCGAGGATCTCGTGGTGTTGATCTCTTACGAGATCAAGTAGGGATTAGGGATTAGGGGCTGGCTGGTCTCGCCGTCATGGTGTTCACCAAACGGCTTCGCGACCGAGTCCGGAGCGGGAGAATCAAGTGCAGCGTGCGCGTCTGGACGCGGCTCCACGTCAAGGTCGGTGGCCGCTACCCGATGGACGATGGACACATCGTCGTCGACTCGATTGCGCCGATTGCCATCGACGACATCACGCACGATCTGGCGCGCGAGTCGGGATTCGACAGTGTTGACGATCTCCTGGAGATCGCGCGGCACGGCAAAGGCGATCAGGCGTACCTGATTCGGTTCCATTACCTGCCTCCAGGCGCCTGGGACTCGTCACCGAAGAAACCTCGGAGGATTGGCCGATCGTGAAGGGGGGCTTGCGTGCAGCTAGCCCCTAGCCCCCAGCCCCTACTGGTTCTTTGACAGAAAGTCTTCGCGGATCGGCGTGAAGATGTCGATCAGCACGACAGGCTCTTCCAGCATCGTCGCGCCGTGGCTGACGTTCGACGGGAAGTGCAGGATCTCGCCGGCCGCGACGATCCGATCGGTCCCGTCGACGTGAAAGCGTACGCGCCCCTGCTCGATGATGGTGATCTGCTCGTGTGGATGCGAGTGGACTGGCGTAATGGTGTGTGGCGCCATTTGCAGGCGACACATCATCAGGCGATCGCCGGTGACCATTTGCCGCCTGATGCCCTCACCGACCGTTTCGACCGCAATCGAGTTCCAGTTCATCGGCCTTTGTCCAGACCTGAGGGTGTGGCGGCGAACTCGGGCTGCACGTTGACGACGCCGTACTGGCGATCCTCGCGCTCGCGGTTTGCGGCCATCATCCACAGAAAGTTGATCGATCCGCCCGGGGCGGCGACGTTCGGATGGTACCCCTGCGGCATCAGGACGACGTCGCCCTCGCGAACGATCGTCGCGATCTCCGGTTCCTTCGCGTCGGTGTACACGAGCTGCAATCCAAACGCCGGCGCGGGCATGTCGATGTAGAGATAGGCTTCCTCGAGCATCGCCGCGTGCTCGTGCGGCGGCCAGGATGTCCAGTTCCCGGGATCGCTGAACGTGACGCCCGCCATAATCCGGCCGGCCTCCACGTTCTTGCCGATGAGGATGTTGAGGTCGCGCTTCGCGCTCGGCCCGCCGACTTTCAGGTGGAGTCCCGGATCGGCCTGCACCGTCTTGAATGCGACGAACTGCACAGGGTATTCGCGGTCGACCGGCGCCGCGACCTCGGCGAGGTCGCATCCTTCAGGTCCCGGCGTAATCTCGATCGACGCGCCGCGCGGCACGTAGAGAGAGTCGTACCGGCCAATGGTGAACGGCTGCGCACCGGATTGGCTCGTCTTCACCTCGGCCGATCCTTTCAAGCCGATCAGGCCGGTCTCCATGTCGTTGGTGGCAAAGCTGAGCGGACGACTGCCGGCGTCGAGAATGATCCGGCCGTAATGGAGAAAGCGCGAAGCGGCGGTGCCCGGCGCAATCGCGGTGTTGCGTCCCTTTCTGGCCGCGGTGTCGCGGACGATGCACGTGTCCTTGGCAAGCTGCTGCAGGGTCATGGTGTCCTCGAGGAAAGACGTAGTATCCACGATCGCGGAACGCCTGGCTGGAGGGAGAGGTTCGGCGACTCGATCTCGAGGTGGAGCGGGATGGCGGCTCGTGCCCCCCGGCCGTCGGCGCTATTGCCGGTCGCGCGCACGGTCCAGGTCGCCGGCCAGTCCATTCGCGGCACCGAGACGGCCAGCCGCCCCTCGGGGCCGTCGAACACGTCCGTTCTGATTCCGCCCTGGCTGGAGGTGGCCGCCCGCGTGCCGGTCGTCGTCACGCTCACGCGCCAGCGCCTGACCCGCAGCGGTCGCGCGGCCGTCAACCGCTCGGTGCGCACGATCGTGTCGCCGTCGAGTGTCCATTCGACGTCGCTCTGCAGTCCCGCGTCGGCCCGCTCGCCAGTCTTCCCGCCAACCACGGCCCACTGATTCCAGCGCGCGCGCACGCCGCGCCCGTCCGCGGACGGCACAATCGCGTCCGCGCCGTCGGCGGCGGCGATCGTTCGCCCATCCTCGAGCTCGAGAAACGGCACCAACGCGGGAACGAGCTGTTCGACAGGCGCTGCAAATCCTGGCAGTCCGTGCGGCGCGGGCAGGTAGTCGGCGACACCCGGCCGAGTGGCGGTTGTGAACGGCAGCGCGAAGCGGGTTCGCTCCTGTCGGACGAGCCACACGCCCGCCTGCCTCCCCGTCGACTTGAAGAACTCGAAGCGCGCTACCGCCGGCAGCGAGGGCGCGTCGGGGATGGTGGTCACGCGCTCGGCCGTGATGCCCTTCATCAGCCGCATGTGGGCGTCTGCGAGCTTCCCGAGCGCGCCCGTCGTCTGCTGCCATTCGCGGTCGATGCTGATGTACGAGAAGTTGCCGCGGCCGAAGTCGAAGAGCGAGAGGAGGTGCCGATCGTCCTTGAAGTCTTTCCGCAGCCATTGCCACGCCCGGTAGTATTCCGCGGCGATCTGCTCGAGCGGCGCCGGGCGGAACTCGGGGTTGAGCGCGAGAAAACCCGGAATCTCGAGCGTGTCGAGATAGCTGACCAGACCCAGACTGCGTCCCCATGGGTAACCGTAGCCATCAGCCGCCACGAGATCCCACCACAGCTTCATCTGCGTCTTCAGCGTCGGCCTCAGCGCGTCGAGCAGGTCCTTGCGCCCGGCAATCTGCGCCGCGTCCCAGATGTATCGGGCGTACTCGTTGGAGTAGCGATCGTAGCGGCCTGTCGGCAAGGCGTCGTCGGCGAAGAGCGCCCCGGACGTGAACTGCACGGCGGCGCGATCGAGGAGGCCGTCGAGCAGCGCGCGATCCTTCAGGAAGCCCATCTCGAAGCTCATCGCGGCAATGCGCGCGGCGACGCCCAGATAGTTTTCCGGCAGGTTGATGACCTGCTGCTTCACGGGATCGTAGAACTTCGTCGCGTCCAGCAACGTGGCCCATTGGGTTCGTTCCGCCGGCGTCAACGACTGCCAGATGCGATTGGTGGAGAGATCGGCACCGTAGGAGCGCAACGACAGCGACGCGTAGAGTTGGGAGAAACGAGTGCCGCCCAGACGGAACTCGACGAGTCCGATGTCGCCGAGTTGCCGCGCGATGTCGCGCCCGGCCAGCGTCGATGCGCCGGACAGCTCGCCATAGACGGCGAGCGCCCGCATGAACGTGCCCCACGTGTACTCGCCGGTCGTCAGCGCGCCGACCACGCGGGTCTGCGGCGGATTCAGTTGATGAATGTCGGCGAGGTGCGCGGCCATCTCGCGCGAGAGAAAGGCGCGGACGTCGCGATCCAAGTCGGCAACCGCGATCGCGCCGGAGCCGGCAGGCCTCGAGGCCTGCGCTACGAGTACAAGCACGATCAGGGCGGCGGCTCTCACCGCTCGACGCGCGTGCCGTCGAATTCGACGACGACGACCGTGGCCATCGGGTCGAAGATGGGGCGCTCCAGGGTGAGGTAGGTGCGTCCGTTCTCCGTCTTCATATCGACCGGGGCCTTGTCGGCGAGGCGGTAGGCCTTCGTGATCCGGTTCTTCATCGCCGGAATCGCGAACGGTGCGCGCGGTTCGTCGAAGAAGGTGATGTACAGCTTGCCAGGCTTCGTGGTGACGCGCCACTGAATCTGCTGATAGATCAACTGATCGCCGCGCACGTCCTTGTGTCCCTTCGCGCTGGGCTCGCCAAGTTCCTCGCCGAAGGGCGTCGGGCTCGCGCCGTACACGGCCTCGCCGTTGGTCTGCAGCCAGCGGCCCACGGTGCGCAGGATGTCCTGGCTGACCTGCGGAATGACGCCTTCAGCCGTCGGGCCGACGTTCAGCAGATAGTTGCCGCCCTTGCTGACGATGTCGACCAGCTTGAAGGCGATTTGTCCCGGCGCTTTCCAGTCGGTGTCGTCCTTCCGGAATCCCCACGTGTGATTGATCGTCGCCGGCACTTCCCACGCTTCGCCGGACACGTTCGGCGGGATGACGTTGTCGCCGGTGCTCGCGTAGTCGCCTTCTACGCCCAGCCGCCCGTCGATCAGCGTGTCGGGCTGGAGCTGGCGGACGAGTCGCGTGAACCGATGCGGCCGGTCGCCGGTCATCATGCGCGGCGTGTCGAACCAGATCAGCGCGACCTTGCCGTATCCGGTCAGTAGCTCGCGGATCTGCGGCTCCGCCTTGCCGCGCAGATACTGGTCGTAGTCCTTCTTGTCGTCGGCGGGGAAGTCCCACTCGTTGCCGGCGCCGTTCGGCTCGTGCCAGTCCTGCGATTGCGAGTAGTAGAAGCCGAGGCGGATGCCGCCGCGCGCGCAGGCGTCTGCGAGCTCCTTCAGGACATCACGCTTGAACGGCGTCGCGTCGACGACGTTGTAGGGGCTGGCGTTGGACTTGAACAGCGCGAACCCATCGTGATGCTTGGACGTGATCACGATGTACTTCATGCCCGCGTCCTTCGCGACCTTGACCCACTCGTCGGCGTTGAACTTGACGGGGTTGAAGCGGGCCGCGAGCTGTTCGTACTGCTTGACGGGCACGCGGGAGCGCAGCATCACCCATTCGCCGAGGCCGGGCGAACGCTTGCCGTTCCACTCGCCGGCGGGAATCGCGTAGAGCCCCCAGTGGATGAAGAGGCCATACTTGGCCTCGCGAAACCACTCGAGCCGTTTTTCGCGAGCGGGATCGGGCGGCCTTGGAGCCTGTGCCCAGAGGTGTGAGACGATGCACGTGACGGCGGCGCAGGCGGCGACGATCTGTTTCATAGGACCTGTTTCATCGAACTCTCGGGCCGGCAGCCCGGCGCGCGCGCTGTGATACTATGCTTTACCGGTAAAGTCAAGCCACTTTAGCGTTAAAGTCGGCCAGGCGCGCGACTGAGGACCCCGCATGCACTCGACCACCATGAAGCGGATCGCCGGCGAGCTCGGCGTCTCCATCACCACCGTCTCCAAGGTGCTCAACAATCGCGCCGACATCAGCGAGGCCACCCGCTCCCGCGTCCTCGCCAAGGTCGAAGAGCTCGGCTACAAGCGTAACGCGGTTGCCCGCAGCCTCAGCCTCCGCCGCTCGCACACCCTCGGCATCGTCATCCCGGACCTGATGCACTCGTTCTTCGTCGAGATTATCGCGGGCATCGAGCCCGTGGCCAGCACGCGCGGGTACGGCCTGCTCCTCTGCAGCTCCAGCGAGAACCCCGAGAAAGAACAGTCGGAGCTCGAGATGCTGCGCAGCCGCCAGGTCGACGGCATCGTCCTCGCGTCGGCGCACGGCTCAGGCATCACGGGCCTGCTGCAGCAGTTGACCAAGCAGGGGACCACCCTCGTGATGATCGATCGGGACGATCACCCGAGCGTGAAATGCCACCGTGTGCTGACCGACGACGAGCGCGTCGGCCAGCTGGCGACCGATCACCTGCTGGATCTCGGCCGCCGCGCCATCGCGCACATCGGCGGCCCCGCGATCGTGCACGCGAAGCGCCGTGAGAAAGGTTGGCGCGATGCGCTGCGCGCGCGTGGCATCAAGCCGCCGGACGAGTGGATCGCGCGCGGTGGTTTCATGGAGAGCGAAGGCTACCGGGCGATGCAGCGGCTGCTCGACGTGCAGCCGAAGATCGACGCGGTCTTCGCGGCCAACGATCCGTCCGCGATTGGCGCGATGAAAGCAATCTGGGAGGCCGGCCTGCGCGTGCCCGATGACATCGCCGTCGTCGGTGTCGGCGACATCGCGCTCGGCGACCTGCTGCGCGTGCCGCTGACAACGGTGGGGTGGTCGCGCACCGATCAGGGGAGGCACGCCGCCGAGCTGATGCTGAACAGCCTCGACGAGGACAACGACGCCGAGCCGCAACGCATCATCATCCCGCCGCGCCTGATCGTCCGCGAGTCGTCGGGTGTGCCGCGGTGAGAATCGCGGCGGTGCTGATCGTCGGCTTGGCTCTCGACGTAGCGCAGCCCTTTAGGGCTGCCACGGCCGTTGGCAGGCCTGACCGCCTTCGCGCCCTTGGCGCTACGGCGAGTCTCGCCGAAGCTCGCGTGCAATGGGGGCGAGCGGAGGCGGAAGGCCTGCGCTACGAGCGGCCGCCGACAACTTCATCGCCGGCCGACGTTCGTACTCCGGAACGGGCACGCGTGATTGCGGCGGCGGATCGGTATCTGACGCGGCCGCCGCAGACGATCACGTCGTTCCGCGCGGCGCGAAGCGCGGGCGGACCGCACGACTTCTTTTCTGAAGGCGACTATTGGTGGCCGGATCCCAAGAATCCGGATGGACCGTACATCCGGCGGGACGGCGAGTCGAACCCCGACAACTTCGTCGATCACCGGCGGGCGCTGGTGCGATTGAGCGTCGAGGTACCAGCGCTGACGGCGGCGTGGAAGCTGACGTCGGACGACCGCTACGCCGCGCACGCGAGGCGGCACCTGCGTGCCTGGTTCGTCGACCCGCCGACGCGAATGACGCCGAGCCTGCAATACGCGCAGGCCATCCACGGAATCGTGACCGGCCGCGGCACCGGGATCATCGACACCATTCACCTGGTGGAGGTGGCGCGCGCGATCGAAGTGCTCCAACGTGGAGGGGCGCTGCCCGACACGGAGCGTCAGCCGATCCGCGCCTGGTTTGCGGACTACGTCCAGTGGCTGACCACGCATCCATACGGCATCGAGGAGCGCGACGCCAAGAACAACCACGGCACCTGCTGGGTGATGCAGGTCGCGGCGTTTGCGTCAGTCACGGGCGACGACGCGCAGAAAGAGATGTGCCGCGTCCGGTTCAAGACGATACTGCTGCCAACCCAGATGGCGCCGGACGGCAGCTTTCCGCTGGAAATCGCGCGCACGAAACCGTACGGCTACTCTCTGTTCAATCTCGACGCGATGGCGACGATTTGCCAGATTCTCGACGATCGTTCGCGCGAACGTCTGTGGACGTTCGAGCTCCCGGACGGACGCGGGATGCGGAAGGCGCTCGCGTTCATGACGCCCTTCATCGAAGACAAGAGCCGGTGGACGCATCCGCGCGACGTGCAGTACCACGACGAGTGGCCGATGCGCCATCCGAGCCTGCTGTTTGCCGGCCTCGCGCTGGATCAGCGCGGCTATGTCGGGTTGTGGAGCACGCTGAAGGCTGATTCGGACGTCGAAGAGGTGGTGCGGAACTTCTTCGTTCGCCAGCCGCTGCTCTGGATCGACGAGCTGCCATGACGCTGACCTGGCTCGACTGGCTGCTGATGCTCGTCTACTTCGTCTTCGTGCTCGGCATCGGTGTCGCGCTCAAGAGCAAGACGACGACCAGCACGGCATTCTTCCAGGCGGGGCGGGCGATACCCGCGTGGGTGTGCGGTCTGGCGTTCATCTCGGCAAACCTCGGCGCGCAGGAGATCATCGGCATGGCCGCGTCCGGGGCGAAGTACGGCATCGCCACCAGTCATTTCTACTGGGTCGGCGCGATCCCGGCGATGGTATTCCTGGGCGTGTTCATGATGCCGTTCTACTACGGCTCGCGCGCGCGCTCGGTCCCCGAGTATCTGCGGTTGCGGTTCGACGAGAAGACCCGCGCGTTCAACGCCGTCTCGTTCGCGTTGATGACCGTGTTCTCGTCGGGCATCTCGATGTACGCGATGGCGAAGCTGCTGCAGATCCTGCGCGTCTTCGACGCGCCGTTCGCCGCGCTGGGCATCGGTCCCGAATACATCTTCCACATCGCGGTGGTGTCGTCGGCGCTCGTGGTTCTGGTTTACGTTCTGCTCGGTGGCCTGTCGAGCGCCATCTACAACGAAGTCCTCCAGTTCTTCCTGATCGTCGCCGGGTTTGCGCCGCTGGTGTATCTGGGCCTGCGCGACGCCGGCGGCTGGTCGGGGATCGTGCGGACGCTGCCGCCGGCGTTTACGCACGCGTGGGTCGGGCTCGGCAGCGCCTCCACCAACCCGATGGGGGTCGATGTGTTCGGCGTGGCGATGGGCCTCGGGTTCGTGCTGTCGTTCGGCTACTGGTGCACCGACTTCCTCGTCGTGCAGCGCGCGATGGCCGCCGACTCGATGACCGCCGCGCGGCGGACGCCGCTGATCGCGGCCTTCCCGAAGATGGCGTTTCCGTTTCTGGTGGTGATGCCCGGCCTGATCGCGTTGTCGGTTCATGGCGGCGTCATCCCGGTCAAGATGTACGAGGGGACCACGACCGCGATTCTGGACGCGCTGGGCAAGCCGCAACTCGACTACGACCTGACGGCGCCAACGCTGATGCTGCGGTACTTTCCCACCGGGATGCTCGGGATCGGCCTGACGGCGCTGCTCGCCAGCTTCATGTCCGGGATGGCCGGCAACGTGACCGCATTCAACACCGTGTGGACTTACGACATCTATCAGGCCTACCTCCGTCCCTCGGCGAGCGACGCGCATTATTTGTGGATCGGACGGATGGCCACGGTGTTCGGGATCGCGGCCTCGGTCCTGACGGCGTACGTCGCGGCGCAGTTCAACAACATCATGGACGTCCTGCAGCTGGTGTTCGCGTTCGTCAACGCGCCGCTGCTCGCGACGTTCCTGCTCGGCATGTTCTGGAAACGCACCACCGGGCACGGCGCGTTTGCGGGGCTGGTCGCCGGGACGTGCGCGGCGGCGCTGCACCATGGGCTGACCCTCCCGGCGGGCGCCGTCGCCGGCGTCAAGGGCGGATGGCTGGGCACGCTGTCGACCTATCCGAGCGAAATGGCGCAGAACTTCTGGACGGCCATCGATGCCTGGACCGTCTGTTTCGTGGTGACGATCGTGGTCAGCCTGATGACACGGCCGCGCGACGAGCGCGAGCTGGCCGGCCTCGTCTACTCGCTGACCGAGCGTCCGCGCGATGCCCAGTTGCCGTGGCACCGGCGGCCTGCCGTTCTCGGCGTCGTGGTGCTGGTGGCGACGCTGCTGCTGAACGTGGTGTTTTTCTGATGATGGATATCCGCGTGCCGGTGGCCGTGATGTTCGGGACGATGGGCGCGCTGCTCACCGGCTACGGCGTGTTCGGCGACCAGTCGATCTACGGGCGGTCGCTCGGCATCAACATCAACCTGGTGTGGGGGAGCGTGCTGCTCGCCTTCGCGGTCTGCCTGCTGATCCTGTCGGCCCGCGCGCGATCGCGTCGCGGGGGCGAGCCCGAACGGTGATCGACCCCGAGGTGCTGGCGCGCGAGTTCGAAGCGGCCGTCGGTCGATCGCCGCGGCTGTATCGCGCGCCGGGCCGCGTCAACCTGATCGGCGAGCACACCGATTACAACGACGGGTTCGTCCTGCCGATCGCGCTCGACCGCGACACGTGGGTGGCGGCGGCGCCGCGCGCGGATCGACGGCTGGTCGTGCGCTCGCGCGAGTACGGCGAAACGGTGACGATCGATCTCGATACCGAGGACGGATCGGATGGTTGGCAGAACCACTGGAGCTGTTACATCCGCGGCGTGGCCAGGACGCTCGATTGCGTCGTTGGCGCGGACCTGATGATCGCCAGCGATGTCCCGATCGGCGCCGGCCTGAGCTCCTCGGCGGCCTTGGAAGTCGCATGCGGCTTTGCGCTGCTGGATCTCGCCGGCGCCCCGATCGACCTCGACCACCTCGCGCGCGCCGCGCAGCGGGCCGAGCACGACTTCGCCGGCACCCGGTGCGGAATCATGGACCAGACCATCGCGTGCCACGGCCGCGCGGACGCGGCGCTCTGGCTCGACACGCGAAGCCTCGATCGCCGATGGCTGCTGCTCCCGCCGCGCGTGCGTGTGGTTGTCTGCAACACGATGGTGCGTCACGAGCTCGCATCGGGCGAATACAACGCGCGCCGGGCCGATTGCGAAGCCGGTGTCGCAGTACTGGCAGGGCAACGGCCGAGTGTCCGCGCGCTGCGCGATGTGACGCTCGCGGACCTCGACGCCGTTTCGGATCGACTGTCCGAGCGCGTGTCGCGCCGCTGCCGCCACGTGATCACCGAGAACGCCCGTGTCGGCGAGGCGGCCGAGGCGCTCGAGAACCGCGACGGCCCTCGCGTCGGCGCGCTGATGAACGAGTCGCACGACAGCCTGCGGCGCGATTACGAAGTCAGTTGCACGGAGCTGGATACCATGGTCGCGATCGCCCGGTCGCTGGCCGGTGTTCACGGCGCGCGGATGACCGGCGGGGGATTCGGCGGGTGTGTGGTCGCACTGGTCGACCGAGCGGCGGCAGCCACCATCGTGCGCGAGATCGTTCGCAAGTACAAGTCGGCAACCGGCACGACACCCGACGTGTGGCCGACCGGAGCCGGCGCGGGTGTGGGCGCCTGGCCGGTTGGTGCGTCGGCATGACGGATCGGTCGCATCGCCGCTTCAATCCGTTGCGAGGGGAGTGGGTGATTGTCTCGGACGGCCGCAACGCGCGACCGTGGCAAGGGCGCATCGAGACGCCGGAACCGGCGCAGCCGCCGGCATACGATGCGAACTGTTATCTCTGTCCCGGCAACGAGCGCGCTCACGGTGTCCGCAACCCCCAGTATGCGTCGACCTTCGCGTTCGACAACGACTTTCCCGCGCTCGTGCCCGAGCAGCCAGCCCCGAGCTCTGAGCAGCTAGCCCCTAGTCCCCAGCCCCTAGCCCCTACGGATCTCTTGACGGCCCGTCCGGAACGCGGACTCTGTCGCGTGCTCTGCTTTTCCCCGCGTCACGACCTGACGCTGCCGCGGATGGAGACACCCGAGATTCGTCAGGTGGTCGATTTGTGGATCGACGAGTACGCGGCCGCCGCCGCGCTGCCGTGGGCCCGTTACGCGATGGCGTTCGAAAACCGCGGCACGCTGATGGGCGCGAGCAACCCGCACCCACACGGCCAGTTCTGGGCCACGGAAAGCGTGCCGAACGAACCCGCACGAGAGCGCCTCGCCTTCGACGAGTACCGCGCCGCGCACGGCCGCTGTCTCCTGTGCGAGTACGTGCAGCGCGAGACGCAGCAAGGCGAACGGCTGGTGTGCGGGAACGATCATTTCGTGGCCCTGGTACCGTTCTGGGCGATGTGGCCCTTCGAAACGCTCGTCGTGGCGCGCCGGCACCTCGCAGCGACTGACGCGCTGGACAACGTCGAGCGTCACGCGCTCGCCGACGTGCTCAAACGGTTGACGACCCGTTACGACAATCTGTTCGAGACGCCGTTTCCGTACTCGATGGGCGTGCATCAGCAGCCGTTACGCGACACCGGTCACGACTGGCATCTTCATCTGCATTTCTACCCGCCGCTGCTGCGCTCGGCTACGATTCGCAAGTTCATGGTCGGCTTTGAGATGCTCGGATCGCCGCAGCGCGATGTGTCACCCGAGGACGCCGCGGCGCGGCTGCAGGCGGCGGGGGAGACGCACTATCACACACGTGCCGGCGTGGAGGCACGACCATGAATCGCCGCGAGTTTCTCGAGCTGGCGGCGCTGCCGCTGGCGCAGTTGCTGGATCAGAAGGATCTCCGTCGATTGCCGGGTGCCGTCATCGCTGTGGATGGACGCCGCTTGGATGACGTCGAGCTGATCCGCGACTGGACAGGACCGCTGTGCCGATCGCGCCTCGTCAACCGGGGCCGGTCCGCCGTGCGAATCAGGGAAGCCGTGCTCGTCGACGTCGAACTGCAGTTGCCACCGGCGACCCGGCTGTACGGCGAAGGCTTTCAGATGCTGACGCAGACCGGTGGCACGCTCGGCGCGCCCGCCGACCTCAGTCAATACACCGACGCGAAGCATTACCGCATCCCGGCCTCCGAAGGCGCGCGCGCCTACTATGGTTTGCTCACGCTCACGCCGCCGGAGGGCCAGACGACGCTGTGTGCGTTTACGTCGTGCGCGAAATTCAGCGGACGGTTCGAGCTGTACGACGTGGGCAGCCCTACCCGCCTGACCGCGGTCGTTGACACCGAAGGTCTTTCGCTCGGGCCCGGCGAAACCTGGGTCCTCGAAGATCTCCTCGTGACGTCGGGAGCGGATCGTTCGCGCCTCCTCGCGGATGTCGCCGACCGTCTGGCGGCGCGCCATCCGCCGTTGAAGGCTCGAACGCCGCCGACCGGCTGGTGCTCGTGGTATTGCTTCGGGCCGAATGTGACGGCGCAGCAGGTGCGCGACAATCTCGACGTCATCGCCACCAGCATGCCTGCCCTGCGCTACGTTCAGATCGACGACGGCTACCAGAGCGCGATGGGCGACTGGCTCGACACCGGCGCGGCGTTCGGCGGCAACGTGCGAACGGTGCTGGCGGATATTCGTCAGCGTGGATTCGAGCCGGCGATTTGGGTCGCACCGTTCGTTGCGGAAGAGAGATCGGACCTCTTCCGATCGCATCCGCAGTGGTTCATCACAGATGCCGACGGTGCGCCGCTGCGTTCCGATCGCGTCACGTTCGGTGGATGGCGTCGCGGTCCGTGGTACGCGCTCGACGGCACGCATCCCGAAGTGCAATCGCATGTCGAACGCGTGTTCCGGACGATGCGAACCGAATGGGGCTGCACCTATTTCAAGCTCGACGCCAACTTCTGGGGCGCGATGCACGGCGGACGGTTCCACGACGCGCGCGCGACACGCGTCGACGCCTACCGCCGCGGCATGGCGGCCGTCGTTCGCGGCGCGGGCGACAGCTTCCTCCTCGGCTGCAATCACCCGATGTGGCCGTCGCTCGGCCTCATCCACGGATCGCGCAGCTCGAACGACATCAAGCGCACCTGGGATCGCATCAAGACCACCGGATTTCAGAACCTGCAGCGCAACTGGCAGAATGGGCGTCTGTGGTGGAACGATCCGGATGCGATTGTGCTGGCGAGTGACCTGACCGATGCCGAGTGTCAGTTCCACGCGTCCGTCATCTATGCGAGCGGCGGGATGGTGCTGTCCGGCGACGATTTGACCAAGCTGCCGCCGGCCCGCGCCGCCATGTTGAGAAAACTCCTGCCGCCGACCGGCGTCGCCGCGGCTTTCGATGACGCCTCGCTCCGGCTTGGAACCGTGACGCTGCCTGGTGCGCGCATGCTGTGCCTGTTCAATTGGGACGAGGCGCCGGAATCCCGGACGGTTCGCGTGGGCGCGGGTGCGGTCACCGATTTCTGGACCGGTGAATCGCTGACACCGCGTGCGGGTGCGCTCGAGATTGCGATGGCCCCACGCACGTCTCGCGTGCTCAAGGTGTCATGAAGCTCGCCACCGCGAACGGAACGGCGAACACGGGGACCCGCGAGCAGTCGGGCGGCGCGTTCGTCGTCGCCACCGCGTTTGCCGCACTCTTTTCCGTCGTCGGGCTCGCGCTGTACGGGCTGCCGCTCTACTACGACTTCATGGTGCGCGAGTTCGGCTGGTCGAGGACGATGGTGACGTCCGGCAATGCGCTCAGCAAGCTCGTGGTGGGACCGCTGTTCGGGTTCGCGGCGGGGTGGATTGTCGATCGGTTCGGGCCGCGCCGGCTGATGATGGCCGGGATCCTGATGGCGGGCGGCGCGCTGGTCGGCCTGGGCCTGACGTCCGCGGCCTGGGCGTTCTACTTTTTCTATTTCTTCAACGCGCTGGGCTACGTCTGCGGCGGGCCGCTGCCGTGTCAGGTGCTGGTGTCGCGCTGGTTCGATCGGACGCGTGGCAAGGCGATGGGCATCGCCTACCTCGGGATCGGTATTGGCGGCGCCGCCGTTCCGCTGCTATCGCACTGGTTCACCGATCTGTTCGGGTGGCGTGGATCGCTCCAGGCGGTCGGTGTGCTGATCGTCCTGATCGCCTTGCCGATGGCGTTTTTCGTCCGCGAGGCGCCAGACACTCGAAGCGCGGGCATTCCAGGCCCGCGAAAGGATCGCGACCCGGAGCGTGGCGGGCCTGCCCTTCGGCAGGCTCAGGGCACCCCGAGAGCGTCGAGGGGCGAAAGGCCCGCCCTACGTACGATCCTGAGGACGCCGGCCTTCTATCTTCTCGCGCTCGGCAGCATGTGCTCGATTGCGGCGGTGGGCGGCACCAATCAGCATCTGAAGCTGTTTCTCAGCCTGGATCGCGGCTACTCGCAGGGCGACGCGGCGTCGGTGATTTCGCTCGTGCTCGCCGTCAGCATTGCCGGCCGGCTGCTCATGGGCTGGCTGGCCGACCGCATGCCGCGCAAGCGCGTGATGCTCATCATCTATCTCCTGGTCGCCGGCGCGATTCCGCTGCTCCTCGTGCGGACGTCCACGTGGTCGATGTACGCATTTGCCGTGATCTTCGGTCTCGGCCTTGGCGGCGAGTATCTGATCATCCCGCTCATGGCGGGGGAGTTGTTCGGCATCGGCGTCCTCGGTCGCGTGATGGGCATCGTGTTGACCGCCGACGGCGTCGCCGAGGCCACGGCGCCGATGCTGGTCGGCAGCTTTCGCGACCGCTTCGGGAGCTACGACACCGGCTTTCTGGTCCTGGTCGGCGCGGCGCTGGTCGGCGCCGCCGCCATCGCGCTTCTTCCACAACGTCAGCAGCTAGCCCCCAGCCCCTAGCCCCTATGCGCATCACAGACGCGAAAGTCATCATCTGCAGTCCCGGACGGAACTTCGTCACGCTCAAGCTCGTGACCGAAGACGGCGTGTACGGTCTTGGCGATGCGACGCTGAACGGCCGCGAACTTGCGGTGGCGAGCTACTTGAGCGACCACGTGATTCCGCTCCTCATCAATCGCGACGCGCGACGGATCGAGGACATGTGGCAATACCTGTACAAAGGCGCGTACTGGCGGCGTGGCCCGGTCACGATGTCGGCGATCAGCGCGGTGGATACAGCGCTCTGGGACATCCTGGGCAAGACGGTCAACGCGCCCGTGTATCGCCTGCTCGGGGGCGCGTCACGCGACGCCGTGATGGTGTACGGCCACGCCAACGGATCGACGCCCGACGAGACGGTGCGCGCGGTGCAGGAGTACATCGCGATGGGCTATCGCGCCGTCCGCGCCCAGTGCGCCATCCCCGGCGTCGTCAATGCCTACGGTGTCGGCCGCGGCACGCTGTATTACGAGCCGGCGCAGAAAGGTATGCCGCTCGAGAGCGTGTGGAGTACCGAACGGTACCTGGACTTCGTGCCACCGCTGTTCGAGCGCCTTCGCCGCGAGGTCGGCTTCGATGTGCACCTCCTGCACGACGTGCATCACCGCCTGACGCCGATCGAGGCGGCGCGGCTCGGCAAGAGCCTCGAGCCGTACCGGCTGTTCTGGCTGGAGGATCCGGTGCCGGCGGAGAACCAGGCCGCCTTCCGGACGATCCGCCACCACACGACGACGCCGATCGCCGTCGGCGAGGTCTTCAACGCCATCTACGATTGTCAGCAGCTCATCGAAGAGGAGCTGATCGACTACATCCGCATGACCGTTGTCCATGGCGGCGGTATCAGTCATTTGCGGAAGATTGCCGCGCTTGGCGAACTGCACCACGTCCGAACCGGATCGCACGGCGCGACCGATCTGGGTCCGGTGTCGCTGGCGGCGGCGCTGCACTTCGACCTCAGCGTCCACAACTTCGGCATTCAGGAGTACATGCGGCACACGCCGGAGACTGACGCGGTCTTTCCCCATGCGTATCGGTTCGAAAACGGCGTGATGCATCCCGGCGAGACGCCGGGACTGGGCGTGGACATCGATGAGACTCTCGCCGCGAAGTATCCGTACGAGCAGGCCTATCTTCCCGTGAACCGCAAACTGGATGGAACGGTGCACTCATGGTGACACGACGTCAATTCCTGACCGGCCTATCGGCGACGTATGTAGTGTCCGGCTTTAGCCGGACCATGGACGCGAGCCGGACCGCTGGTGCGGCAGATGCGCTGCCGATCAAGTACGGCTACGCGGCGATCACGTGGGGCGCCGACATCGTCAAGGCGATGGAGGATATTTCCGCGGTCGGCTTCCGCGCGATTCAGCTGCGCGGCGAAGCGTTCGCGCAGTTTGGCGACAAGCCGAAAGCGCTGCGGGAACTGCTCGACAAACACCGTCTGACCTTCGCCGTGCTCTCGAGCGGCAACCTGTCCATCGATCCGGCGCGCGAGCAGGAGATGCTCACGCTGCACACGCAGCACGCCCAGTTCGTAAAAGATGCCGGCGGACTGTACCTCCAGGTGATCGACGAGCGGCCGAAAGGGCGAGACGTGGTGCCGGACGACTATCGGCGCCTCGGCCGTCTGATGACGGAGCTGGGCAAGCGCACAGGTAACCTCGGTGTGCCGCTGGTCTACCACCATCACATGAACAGCACGGGAGAGAAGCCGCACGAAGTCGCCGCCGTGCTGGACGCCGCCGACAAGCGTCACGTGCGGCTGCTGTTCGACGTCGCTCACTATCAACAGGGCGGCGGCGATCCGGTGCCGGCGATCCGCACCTACCGCGACTGGATTGACGTCGTGCACCTGAAAGACGTGCGGCCGGCTCCCGAGTCGGGTGGGTCAGGTGGGCCGGGTGGGTCGGGTGGGTCGGGTAGGTCAGGTGGAGCGAGTCCCTATCAGTTCGTGGAGCTCGGGCGTGGACGGGTCGATCTGCCGGGCGTCTTCGCGGCGCTGCGCGAGATCAACTACCGGAAGTGGGCAATCGTGGAGCTCGATCGAGTGCCGGATCCCGGCCGCACCCCGAAAGAAGCGGCCGAGACCAACAAACGCTACCTGGTCGAGACGATGCACCAAACCATCTGAATCCACCGTGGTCTACGTGCGTAGCGGTTCTGGCCGCGGTGCGGTGCGCTCCAGGCTCTGCTTCATCACTTGCGATCCTTGTTCCATCATCGAACCAACCTGCCCGGCGGCCGCGTTTGGAAACACATCCGCGATCCAGACGATGCGGCATGCGTCCGCGCCTTCGCGCAGCACCTCCATCGTCGCGTGATGATGCGTCAACTGCATCGGGCTGTCGATGACGGCGTATGCGATCCGGCGCGCCTGGTCGTCGACGTCCACGACCAGCTCCCGCACGACGGCGCCGTTCGCGAACGTGACGATTCGCACGTCGCCATCGGGGCGGACGTCGAGCACGAACCCCGGAGCCAGCCGCCGATGGACTGCGTTCACATCACGAATCGCTTCCCAGACGTGCTCGGGACTCGCCTGGATCGAGACCTCTTTTCTGATCGACGCCATATCGTTGTGCTCCTTTTCATCTTCCAGCCGTACACTGGTTATAGCGGACAGGGAGCGATCAATTCTTGGCGAAAATTGCGGTCGCGCTGGAACAGGCGCTCGAGCGGCGGGCGACGAACGGAACGGCCGGGCTTCCTGCCGCGCGGATCATTGCCGAGGGCGACGGCTGGGTCGTCGAAGATGTCGTTTGCACGGCCGGGCCGGACGATCGGGTCTACGAAGAACAGCACTCGCACGTGCGCGTCGCGGTGGTGGCGGCCGGCACCTTTCAGTACCGCGCCGACTGTCAGCGCGGTGCGGCGCGCACGCTGATGACCCCGGGATCGGTGCTGCTCGCCGCGCACGGGCAGTCGTTCGAGTGCAGTCACGAACACGGCACCGGGGATCGGTGTCTCTCGTTCGGCTATACGCCTGAGTACTTCGAAAGCCTCACCGGCGACGCCGGCCGCCACGGCCGCCGCGTCGTCCGGCTGCCGCCGCTGCGCGAGCTGTCGCCGCTGGTCGCCCGGGCGTGCGCGGGCGTGACCGGCGGCGCGGATGTCGCGTGGGAGGAATTGAGCATCGAGCTCGGCGCGCGGGTGGTCGATCTCGCGAACGGCTGTTCGCCCACGATGAGTCGGGTACCGTCGGCTGTGGAGGCGCGGGTGAGCAGGATCGTCCGCCGCATCGAAGAACATCCGGACGCCGCGTTGAGGCTGAAGAGCCTCGCGCGCGACGCGGGCCTCAGTCCGTATCATTTCCTGCGGACATTCGAGCAGATCACCGGCGCCACGCCGCACCAGTACGTGCGGCGGACGCGTCTGCGTCAGGCGGCGTCACGGCTCCTTGCGGAGCCGGGTCAGGTGCTGGAGATTGCGCTCGACTGCGGTTTCGGAGACGTGTCGAACTTCAACCACGCCTTCCGCGCCGAGTTCGGTGTCAGCCCGCGGCAGTTCCGGCGGGCGTCGCTGCCGTGAACCTGTGTTGCTTCAGTCCCGAAGCCGCACGGGTTCCAGTCTCGGCGTAAGGATCTGAACCACGGCGAGCGCCGTCAGGTACGCGGCGCCGGCGATCATCAGTACCGTCGTGTAGCTGCCGGTCATCTGCAGCACATAGCCGACGAGTTTCGCGATCATCATCCCGCCGACCGCGCCGGCAAACCCGCCGAGCCCGACGACCGAGCCGATCGCCTGCCGCGGAAACATGTCGGTCGCGAGGGTAAAGCAGTTGGCGGACCATCCCTGGTGCGCCGCCGTCGCGAGGCTGATCAGCGCCACCGCGCCCCACATGCTGTGCACGCTGGCCGCGGCGACGATCGGCACGACCGCGATCGCGCAGATCAGCATGGCGGTCTTCCGCGCGGCATTTACGCTCCAGCCGCGGCGGATCAGCGATGAGGACAGCCACCCGCCGCCGACGCTGCCGATGTCCGCGACGACGTAGATGACGATGATCGGCGGTCCGAGCTGCAGCAGCGACAGCCCATAGGTGCGGCTGAAGAAATCGGGCAGCCAGAACAGGTACATCCACCAGATCGGATCGGTGAGAAATTTTGCCGCGGCGAACGACCAGGTCTGTCGATAGCCGAAGAGGCTCGCCCACGGCATGTGCGTCGCCGGCACCGCCGGGTCGCTGGTGATGAAGGCGCGCTCCGGCGCGCTGAGCCGCGGATGACGATCGGGCTTCTCGTACACCACCAGCCACGCAACCAGCCACGCGAATCCGAGCACGCCGGTCAGCACGAACGCCCAGTACCAACCAAACCGCGCGGTGATGAACGGCACGGTCATCGGCGTGATCACTGCGCCGATGTTGGTGCCGGCGTTGAACAGCCCGGTCGCGAACGCGCGCTCGCGCTGCGGGAACCATTCCGCGACTGTCTTGATCGCCGCGGGGAAATTACCCGATTCCCCGAGTCCGAGGACGAAGCGCACCAGAATGAAGCCGGCCACCGACGCCGAGTAGGTGAGGCCGACGGTTCCGAGGAGGACGGCCGCCGCCGGGCCGAAGCGTTCGACCTCCGCGGCCGCCATCGCTGCCAGCGACCAGATCGTCAACGCCAGCGCAAACCCGCGCTTGATGCCCAGGAGATCCATGACGCGACCGGCAAACAGAAACCCGATCGCGTAGGCGAGCTGAAACGCAAAGACGATGTCGGCGTAGTCGATTTCGCTCCAGCCGAACTGCGCCTGCAGCGTCGGCTTGAGAATCCCGATCACCTGGCGATCGACATAGTTGATGGTCGCGGCGAGAAACAGCAGGCCGCAGATCACCCACCGGAACGAGCCGACGCTTCGGGCTGGAGCCCCGATCGGTTGTTCGGTGCGCAGGTTCGGCATCGCCATAATCGGTCCCTGGTCCTGTTCCGTGTTTCCAGTCGCTGACTGAGTCGCTGTCGGGGCTGGCGGCTTGGGGCTAGCTGTCTTCGTTCGGTCCTGTAGCTAGCCCCTAGCCCCTATATCGTCGGGTTCCTGCGATGAATCGCGAACTCGCGATGGCCGAGCCGCTCCGCCGCGGTCGGCCGCCCCGATGCCACATCGAGCACTTCGTCGAACAGGCGGTCTGCGGCGGCGTCGAGCGTTTCCTCTTCGCTCATCACGCCGCTGACGTCGACGTCGATATTGTCCGCCATGCCCTGCGCCGTGCGAGCGTTGCCGGTGATCTTGATCACCGGGGCCACCGGGTTGCCTGTCGGGGTCCCGAGGCCGGTCGTGAAGACGACGACCTGCGCCCCGCCGCCGACCATGCCGGTGACCGATTCTACGTCGAGCCCCGGCGTATCCATCACGGTAAGACCGGGCTTGCTGACGCGCGACGCGTAGGGCACGACCTCCTCGAGCCGCGTGCGCTCGCCGGCCTTGTGCGTCGCGCCCAGCGACTTCTCCTCGATCGTGGTCAATCCGCCGCGGATGTTGCCGGGCGATGGCTGCGTGCCGCGGATGTCCAGGCCGAGGGCGATTGCTTCGGCTTCGACGCGGTTGACGACACGCAGGAGGTGCGCGGCGGCCTCGGGAGACGATGCGCGCGCCGCCAGCAGGTGTTCGGCGCCCATGATCTCCGCAATCTCACCCAGCACCACCGCGCCGCCGACGTCGACGAGCCGATCGGCGACGCGGCCGACCACCGGGTTCGACGCGAGCCCGGAGGTGTAGTCGGAGCCGCCGCACTTCACCGACAGCACGATGGACGACGCGGGGCACCAGACGCGATCGATGCGGCTGACCTCGTCAGCCAGCCGCCGCGCGATCTCGATGCCGCGCGCGGTCGCGCGCACGGTGCCACCCTCGCCCTGAATCGAGACAATGTGCGCGGGCTTACCCGATTGACGCGCGGTGTCAGCGAGATACTGGGCGACGACCTGCTCGCAGCCCAGCGCGATCACGATGACGGCGCCGACGTTCGGATGACGGCAGTACGCGGCGAGCGTATCGTGGGTGACATGGAGATCGGGCCCGAGCTGGCCGCAGCCGG
>Ga0193696_1000115_pt1 | contig 34518 bp, 31 predicted proteins | sample L3m1metaG_FD_145074 | JGI IMG/M metagenome (GOLD analysis project Ga0193696, IMG submission 145074) | Soil microbial communities from a riparian zone of the East river system, Colorado, United States - L3m1 | ecosystem: Environmental > Terrestrial > Soil > Riparian zone | place: USA: East River... | reverse complement strand
CGACACCGTGACCCGCAACGATTTCTACGGCCTCTTCGGCGAGATGGTGCCGGTCGCCGCGGCCGAGGGTCCGATGGCCATGCCGTCGACGATCCTCAACCCCATGATCGGCAAGATGGACATCACCAGCGAGGTCTACGACGAGGTGATCGCCACGGTCGATAAGCAGCTGATCGTGCGCGCGCTCGAGACGTCGGGCGGCCGCATCCGCGAAGCCGCGCGAAGGCTGGGGCTGGCGAGGAACACGCTGAAGGCGAAGATTCAGAAATACAACATCTCGGCGCGGGATTGAGCGGGGAGAAGCGCTATCGCTTGCGGAACGGGTTGCGAACCACGACTCCATCGTAGTCCCGGCCGTGCGCGAGGTCCTCTGACAGAACCGTCCGGCATCCGAGGCTGCGAGCGGCCTCGAGGACCGCGGCGTCCCAATAGGAAATACGGAACCGCGCGGCCGAGGCGAATGACGCGGTCATCAGCGCGACCGTCGTGTCCTGAACCGGAAACCGGAGGAATGCTTCGACAAGCTGCGTCGCCTGAGCGTTGGTGAGCGCATCGGATCGACTCTTTCGTGTCGCCTGCACATAGAACTCCTGCAGGACTTGAACAGATAGCGCGAGATCTTCTCCATCGAGGAGATTGCGTGCCTCACGTGATTTTTCCGCCTCCTCCGGCGCGGTACTGACGGCATAGAGGAGGATGTTCGTATCAACGAATCGTCTTGCGGTCATGGATTTCTTCGCGACTGAGGCGATCTGTCGCCCGGAAACCGCGGATCGACGCGATCACTTCTTTCTGCAGGCGCTTCCGGCGCTCGAAATCGCTCTCGTCCGCGGCGAGGTCGACGAGGAGCTCACGCACGAGCGCGCTTACGGAAGTATCCCGTTCCGCGGCCTTGACGCGCGCTCGCCGGTAGACGTCATCCGGTAGTGATACGGTGAGATTCTTCACGGAATCACAGTAACACAGCCGCTGCCATGGGCTCTTCCTGCACGCCACATGCGAGTATCTTTTCCGCATGACCAAGACGATCCAGCTCCGCAATGTGCCTGATGCGCTCCATCGCAAGCTGAAGTCGAGAGCGGCGCGCGCCGGGATGTCGCTTTCGGAGTATCTGCTGCGCGAGATCCGCTATCTCGCGGAGAAGCCGACGATGGAGCAGATGATGCGCAGGTTGGAGAAGGTGACGCCTGTGATCACGAAGATCTCTAACGCGCAGGCCGTCCGCGAAGAGCGGGAGAAGCGCGGTGGTTGATGCCTGATCACTTCACGATGCCGCTCGGGATATTCGGGCTCTTCGGATTCACCGTGACGCTGCGATCGGCAGGCGAGATCACGAGATCCATGTCTTCCATCGCGATGGCTCCGAGCAGCACTTCCTCGCCGAGGATCAGCGCGCCGGTGAAACAAGCGCGGCCGTCGAAACGCACTTCGAGCGGACCGACATAGGGGCAGAGTCGCCGCGATCCATCGGCGATGGTCACTTCGCGTTCATAGAGCGTCTCGAGCCGAAGCTGGATCGCGACGTGTTCCGGCACACACACGTACGTAGACCCGGTATCGGCGAGCGCGCGGACCTGGACGGGTTGCAACTCCCGCTCGCGAGGATTGCTCAACGTCAGTTGCGCGTACGCGAGGCCCATGTCGGCAATTCTACCGCCGCACTCCAATATCATTCCCGCGAATGCCTCACTACTCTCTCTCCTGGCGCAACCCGAACGAGCGCCTCTTCGACATCTCGATCCGCTTCACCGCCCCCGAAGACGATCCGCTGCTCTGGCTGCCGGCCTGGAGGCCGGGGCGGTACCTGATCATGAACTTCGCGGCGAACGTACGGGAGTGGGGTACGAACCTGCGCAAGGTGGGGAAGTCGGCGTGGCGGGTGGAGGCGCGGCGGGGGGAGGAGGTCGAGGTCGCGTACCGCTACTACGCGGGGGTGCTCGACGCGGGATCGTCGTTTCTCGCGGAGGATGAGGCGTACGTGAACGGGTCGAACCTCTTCATGTGCGTCGATGCGCTGCGCGGCGAGCAATGCACGCTGGAGATCGCGACGACGTGGCCGATCGAATCGCAACTGCCCGGATTGGTCGCACGTGACTACGACCATCTGATCGACTCGCCGATCATCGCGTCGCCGGCGATGACGGTGCACTCGTTCGAGGAATCGGGGGCGACGATTCACCTCGTCTTTCGCAACGGGCGCAATACCGAGCAGTTCATCGAGCCGGTCGGGAAGATCGTGCGCGAGCAGGCGGCGCTCTTCGGCGGGCTGCCGCTGCGCGAGTACCGGTTCCTGTATCACGCCGGCGATCGATGGCATGGCGTGGAGCATGAGGACTCGTGCTCGATCATCGTGAAGCGCTCCGTCGAGGGGACCGATCACTTCCTTTCGATCACCTCGCACGAGTTCTTTCACCTCTGGAACGTGAAGCGGATCATCCCCGCCGCGTTCGTCCCATACGACTATTCGCGCGAGACGCCGACGAAGCTGCTCTGGGCTATGGAAGGCATCACCTCGTACTTCGGCGACCTCACGCTTGTGCGCTGCGGGATCTGGTCCGAGAAGCAGTACCTCGAGCATCTGCAGCACGAGATCGAGCTCCTCGAAAATTCGCCCGGCCGGAACGTGCTCTCGCTCGCGCAGGCGAGCTTCGACGGCTGGTTGCACGACGCGATGCACGATCGCGCGAATGCGTGGATCTCGTTCTACAACAAAGGCGAGGTCGTCGCCGCGCTGCTCGACCTCGAGCTGCGCCGGAGCGGCCGTTCGCTCGACGAGGTGATGCAGGCGCTCTGGCGCGATTACGGTCAGACCGGGCACGGCGTGGAAGAGGATGCGATCGAACGGATCGTCGGACTTCCCGAATTCTTCGCCCGTTACGTCGACGGTCTCGAGCCGCTGCCGTACGCGGAATTGTTCAACGCGGCCGGTGTTGCATTCGTCTCGCGTCCGCGCGGCGCGTCATTGGGAGCGAAGGTGAAAGCGAGCGACGGCGCGTTGATGATCGAGACGGTGACACGGGGCGGCGCGGCGATGTCCGCGGGACTGCTGCCGGGTGACGAGTTGATCGCGATCAACGGCACGCGCACGCGGCACGCAGGCGAGGCGACACGCGCGATTCACGCGGCAGGGGAGCGGGAGATCGAGGTCGTCTTCGCGCGCGCCGGAGTCGTCGATCGATGCGCATTGACGCCGCGCGCCGATGGCAGCGTCGACATCGAATTGCACGTCATCGAGCCCGACAACGCGCTGCGGCGGGAGTGGCTCAGGAGCCTGAATGATCGAGTTCACTGAAGATCGCATCCCGGCCGAGGGGATCGAAGAGACCATCGCGGAGCTGGTCGATCTCTACGGCGGGGCGATGCGCGATTCGCGCGAGAACGCGCGAGAGTTCACGCTTCCTCTGCGGCGTGGCATCGCCACCGCGGGCGCGGTGGAATGCACAATCTCCTGGGCAGTCGGCGAATCGAACGAGGCCACCGTCACGCTGCGTTGCGACCGCGACGTCGACGCCCCGAAGGCGCAGCGCGTGGCGATGCTCGTCGCCGGCGTCATCGGCGCGCTGATGTTCATGATGTGGCCGTTCGCGTACGGTACGCAGTACGGCACGCTCGCCTGGATCGGGGGCGCGGTTGCGCTGGCGGTCTACTTCATGACGCTCAAGAAGACGAGCGGCGGGCTCGCCGCCGATTTCCTGCAGCGGCTGGCGAAACGGCAGCGCGCGGCTACGTCGTAGGCCAGAGCACGTTGTCGTCGTCGTCGAAGAGAACGCCCCAGCCGACCGACTCGACGATGTGCTCGCCGAACCAGAGACTCAACCCGAGGCGCGGGACGGCGATCTGGCCGCTCCCTTCGTCCTCATCCTCGGCCATGAAGATGCCTTCATCCGCGCCGGCGCGCTCGAGCGCCGTCTCCGCCGCTTCGCGATCGAGGCCGACCAGCGCCTCGCCGTTGAACGTCGCCTTCATGCTGTAGCTCTCGCACGAGACGAAGCGCTGGTTTTCTTCGATCGCGAACCCGAGGGCGATCGCAGCGTCGTCGTAGACCCAGAGCTCGCTCCCCGCGTCTTCCTCGCTGGCGACGATCTCCTGCGGCTCGCCGGCGAGCGCCCGCACTTCGTCGCGCGTCGCGCCGAAACGGAGGTCGCCGACGCCGACGCCGGGACGGATGGTGAAGAGGTCGGTCACGCTCAGAGCCGATCGGTGAGGATGGTTTTGGCGATCGTGGCGAGCTGCATGTTGCTCGTCCCTTCGTAGATCTTGCCGATCTTCGAATCGCGCCAGAACTTCTCCACCGGATATTCGCGCGTGTAGCCGTTGCCGCCGAAGATATCGACGGAGATCGACGTCACCTTCTCGGCGACCTGCGACGAGAAGAGCTTGGCCATCGCCGCCTCGCGAAGGAATGGCTTGCCCGCATCCTTCAAACGCGCGGCGTTGTAGACGAGAAGGCGCGCCGCCTCGAGCTCAGTCGCGGCCTGCGCGATCTGGAACTGGATCCCCTGGAAGTTGGAGATCGGCTGGCCGAACTGCTTGCGCTCCTTGGAGTAGGCGATGGCGTGCTCCAGTGCGCCGCGCGCGACGCCGAGCATCTGCGCGCCGATGCCGATGCGGCCTTCGTTCAGCGTCTCGATGGCGATCTTGTAGCCCTTGCCGACTTCGCCGAGGACGTTCTCATTCGGCACGCGGCAATCCTCGAGAATCAGCTCGCAGGTGGAGGAGGCGCGAATGCCGGTCTTGTCTTCCTTCTTGCCGACGCGGAAGCCGGGGAAGTCGCGCTCGATGAGGAAGGCGGTGATGCCCTTGTACCCGGCGTCGGGATTCGCGTTGGCGAAGACGATGAAGAATCCGGCCTCGGCGGCGTTGGTAATCCAGAGCTTCTGCCCGTTGAGCACCCAGGAGTCGCCCTTGTTCTCCGCGCGCAGCGCAAGCGCGAACGCGTCGGAGCCGGAGCCGGCCTCGGAGAGCGCGTACGCGCCGACCGTGTCCTTCGCCAGCATGGTGAGGTACTTCGACTTCTGGTCTTCGTTTCCCCAGCGGATGATGGCGTTGTTGACGAGCGTGTTCTGCACGTCGACCAGCACGCCGCACGAGGCGTCGACGTGAGACAGCTCTTCGACGACGAGGACGGCGTTGAAGAAGCTGGAGCCGGCGCCGCCGTACTGTTCCGGCGTCTCGACGCCCATGATGCCGAGCTCGAAAAAACTGCTGATCAGGTCGCGGTCCATCTTCGCGTCGTGATCCATCTGATGCACGAGGGGACGGATGCGCTCGATGGCGAACTCGCGCACGCTCTGCTGAAACATCTGCTCTTCTTCGGAGAGCACGGTGAGCGGTGCTCCGGTGACGATTTCGGTTGCGGTGGTCATGGTGAAGCCTCCAGGCGGGTTTGCCGACCGCGAATGATATCGACATTGAGAGCCGTTATCATCCCCGCGGCCCCGGTGGCGGAATTGGTAGACGCATGGGACTTAAAATCCCCCGCTTCGCGAGAGGCGTGCCGGTTCGAGTCCGGCCCGGGGCACCAACAGTCAACTACTTGACGATCTGCGGCAACGGTCCTATTCTCGTCGGGTGACGGGAGGGACGTGAGATGGGAACCTGTACGTATTGCGGGACGAAGTTTCCGCTGACTCGGGCCACTCGCAAGTACTGCACCCCGCGCTGCCGCACCAATGCCTGCCTCGATCGCAAGCCGCGCCGCATCCGCGCGGCGGACGTCGACGCCATCCTTCAGTTGATCGATTCGGAGGTGGATTCGGCGGATCTGCTGAGGGCGAGATTGCGGGCCATCCTGATCCCGGGAAGTCCGCAGGTGCCGCTGGAAGTGGAGAGCGGGCGCGTGATGATCCCGCGCATGGACTAATCTCGATAAAACTAAAAAGGGCGCTCTCGCGAGCGCCCTTCCGGGGTGGGTTGCTACTGAGTCGTAGCCCCCTGAGTTTTATTGGAACAATGCATGCGAACGTTTATACCTCCTCCCCCATGAATTTCCGGTGGTCCCGCAACAAGCGTCACGCCATGGTCATGACTCACCCCGCCGGCGTTGCGGACCGGATCGACCGCTCCTTCTCGCCCCGTGGTGAAAGGGAGGAGCGGGATCTTGTCAGTATGTTCAATGAAACGAGGCAGCCAGTTGCTGCATCTGAAACGTATACTCCGAAAACGCGGAGACACGGCGTTTATTGCATCGCCCGCCGCCCCTCGTCGTTTCGTGCATGTTTAGATGATACGTTTTCCGTTTGAAATCGCAATACCAAATTCAACATCTTTTTTAGACTTCAATCGCCGTGCCTGTTGCACAAATCCTTGTGCTAAACTTCACGGTTCCCGGAGCTGATTGCAATGAAACGACTTCTGGCCGTTTTGGTGTGTATGGCGAGCCTTTCGGCAGTCGAGCTCAGCGCCGCGAACGTGGCCGGCCGCGTCAGTTTCGTAACCAAGCGCGGACAGCATCCCGTCGTCAACGAAACCCTCGTCTGGCTCGAGCCCGCGGCGAAAATCGCCTCGCGCAAGGCAGTGAATTTGATGATGTCGACCCGCGGGAAAACCTTACTTCCGCATGTGCTCGTCGTCCCGGTAGGATCGACCGTGCAGTTTCCGAATGACGATCCGATCTCGCACAATCTCTTCTCCCTTTCCTCGCCGAACAATTTCGATCTCGGCCTCTATCGCCGCGGTGCCGGAAAGACGTTCACCTTCAAGACGCCGGGCGTGGTCAACGTCTACTGCAACGTCCATCCGACGATGTCGTCCGTCATTCATGTGATGTCGTCACCGTACTTCGGATTCACCGACGCCGCCGGCAACTTCGCTCTGACCGACGTCGCGCCGGGGAGCTACACGCTCGTCGCGTGGAACGAGCAGGGTGGGATGACGCAGTCGAAGCTCGACGTCCCGGCCGCCGGTCTCGCCAACGCCGCCATCACGCTCGACAGCAGCGGCTATCGCGCTACGACGCACCTCAACAAAGAGAACAAACCTTACGCACCGCCGAGGGATTACTGAGTTGACAGCGAAAACGCTCGACACCGTCACGCCAAACGACATCGATTCTTCGCCGCGACGGAAAGTGACCACCGTCGTCGAGCGCGCCCGTTTCCCGCTGGTCTGGAAGCTCTTTCTCGTCACCGCGTCGCTGATCGCGATCGTCGTCGCCATCGCGGTGGGGATCACGATCCAGCGCGCGAACGCGATCGCCAGGACGACGGTCAACAAGTCGATCTCCAGCGCCGCGAAACTCTTTGAAGATTTCGAGCGCCAGCGCCTCGGCCGTCTCGCGCTTGCCGCGCAACTCATCGCCGGCGACTCGAATTTCGTCGCGTACATTCAGAAATCGCTCGGGCCGCAAGCCGCTCCCGCGCCTGTACCCGGCGCGCCGGCCAGCTCCGCGGCGCCGGCCGCCGATCTCGTCAGCATCATCGATCAGCTGACGCAGCGCCGCGAGTCGCTCGGCAGCGATCTCCTGATGTTCCTCGACGACCAGGGGCGTCTCGTCGCCGGTACGGACCAGCCGGCGGTGACGCAGGTGCGCGGCGATGACATGTACGAGCAGTCGCCGCTGGTGAAGAAGGCGGTCGATGATGCGAATCCGAACACCGCCACGGGTGCCTTCGTTTTCGGGAACAGGCTTTATCACGCTGCCGTCGCGCCGGTCGGCGCGGGTCCGAATCATGTCCGCATCGGCTATCTACTCAGCGCCTACGCCATCGACGACGCCTTCGCCAACAAGATCGCTGAGTCCACCAATGCCGGCGTCGCGTTCGTGCCGAAGGCCGCAGGCGCCGCGTCCGCGCGCTCGTCGAACGCGCCGAGCGTCGGCATGCAGCAGATGGAAGGCGTCAACCAGATCCTCCGCACCGGCAAGGCCATCTCGCCCTCGAACGCGACGATCGAGAAGAGCTCGTACGTGATGGTCGGCGAGCCGCTGATGTCGGCCAACGTCCCAGTCGGCGCCGCGGTCTTCCTCCGCTCGCTCGACCGCGAGCTCGCGCCCTTTCGCGAGATCCAGAAAGCGCTGCTCGCCGGTGGCGGCGGCGCGCTGCTGCTGGCGTTCCTGGCGTCGTGGGCCGTTGCGCGCCGGCTCACCCGTCCGATCGAAGAGCTCGCGGGCATCGCGCAGGCGGTCACTGCGGGCGATCTCAACGTCCATCCGGCGATGGATCGCAGCGACGAAGTCGGCATCCTCGGGCGATCGTTCGCCAAGATGATCACGTCGCTGCGCGACAAGTCGGAGCTCGAAGAGTTGTACGAACAGATGGCGGCGAAGTCGGACGAGCGCGAAGCGGTGAAGAGCATCGAGCCGCCGAAAGTCGAAGAAGGAACGGTCCTGGTCACCGACCTGCGCGGACTGCCGCCGGCGGCGGGCGCGGACGACGCGTCGAACGTCATCGCCACCGTCACCCGGATCATGAAAGTGCAGGAGGCCGAGGTCGCGCGCCAGGATGGATACGTCCGCGAGATCGTCGGTCATCGGCTGGTGAGCGTCTTCCCCGGCGATCGCGGCGTCATTCACGCCATCCGCGCCGCGCGCGCAATCAACGAGGAAGTGGCATCGAACGCCGACATCTCGACGGAGATCACGATCGGCGTCGGCATCGCCACCGGGCAGTTCGTCACCGGCTCGGTCGAGCTCAAGGCGGAGAGCGGTGTAGCGATCGTCGGCAACGCGCCGCTGCTCGCGTCGCTCTTCGCCTGGCACTCGCCGGCGGGTTACGCGTACCTGTCATACGAAACCGCGCAGGCGGCGGGAGGCGAGATCCTCTCCACGTCGACGCGCGAGGAAGTGCGGTTGAAGTGGATTCCGCAGCCGCTTCCGGTCGCGGCCGTGCCGCTGGTCGGGATGGCCACGGGCGTCATGCGCTCGCTCGGCTCCGAGACCGCGTCGATGGCCACGATGAGGATGGACAGCACGTCGCCGGGGGCAACCGCTCCGGGCGCGCTCGCGAGCGCCGATCTCTCCATGGGCACGCTCTTCGCCAACCGCTATCGCATCGAACAGATCCTCGGGCGCGGCGGCATGGGGGTCGTCTATCGCGCGACCGACGCGCAGCTCGACGAAACCGTTGCCATCAAGACGCTGCCGGGCGACGTCATGCAGCGCTCCCCCGAGGACCTCGAGCGCTTCAAGCGCGAGATCCGCCTGGCGCGCAAGATCACGCATCGCAACGTTCTCCGCACGTACGACTACGGCGAGGCGGACGGCGTCTACTTCATCTCCATGGAGTACGTCCGCGGCTACACGTTGAACGAGTTGCTCGACGAAGCAGAAAACCGGCAGATGGTGCCGCGTCTCGCCGTCGGCCTCGCGCGCCAGATCAGCCGCGGACTGCAGGCGGCGCACGAACAGGGCATCATCCACCGCGACATCAAGCCGCAGAACGTCCTCATCGATCACAAGGGCGAAGTGAAGCTGATGGACTTCGGCATCGCGCGCATGGCGGAAGCGAAAGAGGGGATGACGCAGGCGGGACTGATCGTCGGCACGCCGCACTACATGAGTCCCGAGCAGGTGCAGGGCAAGCAGCTCGATCCGCGCAGCGACGTCTATTCGATGGGCGTGATGATCTACGAGACGCTCGCCGGACGGCGTCCGTTCGAGTCGTCGTCGCTCACCGGCGTGCTCACCGCGCACATCACCGAGAAGGCAAAGCCGCCGATCGAATGGCGCGCCGACATCGGCCGCGAGCTGAACGCGATCGTGATGCGCTGCCTGGAGAAGGATCCGAAGGCGCGCTACGCCGACTCGGGGGAGCTGCTGGCGCAGCTGGACAAACTGCAGATGCCGGCCGCGGCGTAGTTAGCGGATCGTTTGGCCGCGCGCGAGCAGGATGGGGTAGGGATCGACCGCCGCGCCATTCTGCTCGATGGCGAAATGAAGATGCGGCGTCTGCGCCGGCGCGTTGCCGGTGGTGCCGACGTACGCGATGACGTCACCGCGGCGCACCGGCATTCCTTCGTGCAGCCACGACGCGTAGTGGTCGAGATGCGCGTAGTAGTACTCGGTGCCGAGGGCGTCGTTGACGTAGACGGTGAGTCCGCCGGCGCCGCTCACGCGGAGCTTCGTGACGATGCCGTCCGCGGCGGAGAGGACGGGCGTGCCGCGCGGGGCGAGGATGTCGATCGCGGCGTGGATGTGGCCTTTGCGCTTCGCGGAAAACGAATCGCGGAGCGCGGCGCGGTCGATGCCGGTGACGGGGATGGCGAGATCAGCGGTCGCCGAGCTGATCGGCCATGACGCGGCTGTACGCGGGAGAGCCGAGGGCGGCAGCATGGCTGCCGCACTCCAGAGGTGCTCCGCGACGATCGAGACGCCGATCAGCGCGACAAAGGCTGTGGTCGCTACACGTAGTCTTCCCACGCTTGAGTAAATGCAAATAACTCAGCATTACTTCCAGAGCGAGTCCACTACAAATGAAAAGGGCGGCCATGAAGGCCGCCCTTTTGAGAAGTAACTGAAATTCTAGAACGTCGCATCGAGGAACGGACGGAGCTTCTTCGACCGCGACGGATGGCGGAGCTTGCGAAGCGCCTTCGACTCGATCTGGCGGATCCGCTCGCGTGTGACGTTGAACGAACGTCCTACTTCCTCGAGCGTGTGCTCGGCGCCGTCGCCCACGCCGAAGCGCATCTTCAGAACCTGCTCTTCGCGCGGGGTGAGCGTGCGGAGAACCTTCTGCGTCTGCTCCTTCAGGTTGGCCACGATCACGTGATCGATCGGCGAGATCACGCCGCGATCCTCGATGAAATCCCCAAGATGCGAATCTTCCTCTTCTCCGATCGGAGTCTCGAGGGAGATCGGCTCCTGCGCGATCTTCATGATCTTGCGCACCTTCGCCACCGGCATATCCATCCGCTTGGCGATCTCCTCGGCCTGCGGCTCGCGGCCGAGCTCCTGCACCAGCGCGCGCGACGTGCGCGTGAGCTTGTTGATCGTCTCGATCATGTGAACAGGAATGCGGATCGTGCGGGCCTGGTCGGCGATGGCGCGGGTGATGGCCTGGCGAATCCACCACGTGGCGTACGTGGAGAACTTGTATCCGCGGCGGTACTCGAACTTCTCGACCGCCTTCATCAGACCGATGTTCCCTTCCTGGATCAGGTCGAGGAACTGCAGTCCGCGGTTGGTGTACTTCTTGGCGATGGAGACGACGAGGCGAAGGTTGGCCACGATCAGCTCCTGCTTGGCCTGATCGGCTTCCTCTTCACCCTGGCGGATCTCGCGGATGGTCTTCTTCAACTCGTCGTGCGCCGTACCGTAGAAGGTCTCGAGCTCGCCGAGCTTCTCCTGATACTTCTGCAGGCGGCGGCGATAGAAGTCGCGGCGCGTCTTGTCCTTCTCGCGCTTGAGCGACTGATCGTCCTTGCGAATCATCGACGCGACCTGCGACAGCTCGTTGTCGATGTCCTTCAGCTTGTTGATCATCCGATTGCGCGTCTGCGGCGTGAAGTCGATCTGATGCATCTCGTCGGCGAGATTGGTTTCGAGCTTCTCGATGTTCTTCAGCGTCGTAGCCAGCGCCTTCTGCGTCAGCTTCTTCGGATCGGCCGCCTTGGTCTTGGTGTCCTTGATCTTCTTATCGAGCTTGGCGATTCGCTCGAAGATCACCATGATCTCGTTGATCTTGTTGATCGCGGCCGGCGGCAGTTTGGCCTCGCCGTTTTCGTCCACAGCGCTGGCGATGACGTCGTCGTCCGGCATGGCCAGATCGATCATCTCCTTGATGACGCGCGTGTCCTTCTTGGCGCTCTCGAAGATCTTCAGGATCTCTTCGAGGATGATGCGATTCGCGGAGAGGGCCTTATAGACCTTCCGCTCGCCCTTCTCAATGCGCTTGGCGATGTCGACTTCACCCTGACGGTCGAGGAGCTTGACCGTTCCCATCTCCCGCAGGTACATGCGGACGGGATCGTTGGTCTTGTCGACGATGCCGGAGGAGGCGGCGATGATGTCCTGCTGGACCTCCTCGCGCTGATCCATTTCCTTCTCTTCGATCGTGCCGTCAATGGTGATGATGCCTTTGCCGGTTTGCGAAGGAAGCTGTTTCTCGGCATCTTCGACGATGTCGATGCCGAGGTCGTTGAAGCGCAGGTAGATCTCGTCCAGCTCTTCCGGCAGGGAGGTGATCTCTTCCGGAAGGACTTCGTAGATCTCGTCGTAGAGGAGGAACCCCTTTTCTTTACCTAGTGCGATGAGCTGCTTGACTTCGACGTATTTCTCTTCGACACTCAAGTCGCCGACCCCTTCTTCAAAGTTGGATTCCTGTTCGAGATTCGAAGTCCGCAGGCGGGTAGTCATTGATGCGCTCCTCACCGGGCAGCGTGTGTTTCGCCCCACGGGTTACGACGGTTCGAACGGTGTCCGCAGAGGACACTGGCGTAATCTTTTGATGACGATAATTATTTCAGCGCACTCAACATACGGGACAGGTCCGTCTTCTCGCGATCGAGCTCGCGCAGACGTTCCAAGTCCCCCGCTTTCTCCGCTTCCACGATGTCTCTTTGGATCTGAATTCGGCGCCGATTGAGGTAGCCGCGTTCCATGGGACGCAGGTTTTCATCGATACGTTGGAGCGTTGGATCGTCGATCTCCTCGCTCAGCAGCAGCTCCGACAGGAGGGTTAGCTCTACCTCGCCCTTAAGATGGGTCGTGATCTCGGCGAAATCAATAGGTCGGCCGGCCACCAGGTCGGTTTTCATGATAGAAAAGAGCGTTTTGCACGCCGGGTCTTCGAAAAGCTCCTCCCGAAGACGCCCCAGCACCTCCGGCCCCAGCTTCCCCTGAACCGCCGCCTGTAACACGAATTTCTCGCCGCTCGCCTGCGGCGCGTTGACCTGCCGCTCGCGCGCCATCGGCGACTGCGCTTTCCCTCGCACGCGCGACCAGACGCTCTCGAACTCCAGCCGGAATGCGTCGGCAATCCGCTGCGCCGCGTCGTTGCGCATGACCGGGTCGGGGACAGCCGACAAGAGCGGCATGAACAGCTCGACGCGCTCCGACTTCTCGCGGCCGGTGAGCGTTCCGGCATCGGACGCCCACTCGCGCAATCCGAACGTGAAGATGTCGTTCGCGTTGCCGAGGACTTCGAGGAAACCGTCGACGCCGCTTTTCTGCACGATCTCGTCCGGATCCTTCGCGCCCTGCAGATCGAGCGCGAGCACGTCGAGTCCCGCGCCGAGCAGCACCGGCGCCGCGCGCAGCACCGCAGCCCGGCCGGCGGAGTCGCCGTCGTATGCGATGACGCACTTACGCGTGAAGCGCCGCATCAGCGATGCCTGTCCCGCGGTGAGCGACGTGCCCATCGACGCGACGACGCCCGGCACTCCGGCGTGATCGATGGCGATCGCGTCGAAGTAGCCCTCGACGAGGATCGCGCGATCGACGCGCCGCATCGCGTCCTTCGATCGATGGAGGTTGTAGAGCAGCCGCGATTTGTTGAAGACCTCGGATTCGGGCGAGTTGAGGTACTTCGGCTCGCTGCCGTCGAGCGAGCGTCCGCCGAAGCCGACGAGCGCGCCGGTCTCGCTGTGGATCGGGATCATCAGCCGGTTGCGGAAGCGGTCGTAGTAGCCGCCCTTTTCGCGGCGCTCGGAAAGGAGTCCCGCTTTGAAGAGCTTCGCGTCGCCATGCTTCTGCCCGAGGCGCCGCAGGATGTAATCCCACGAGTCGGGCGCATAGCCGAAGCCGTACTTCTTGACGATGTCGTGTGGCACGCCTCGATCGTCAAGGTAGCGCTTCGCCGGGTTGTCGCCCCAGCCAAGTGCCTGATGGAATGCCTCCGACGCGTCGTCGAGGACTTCCATCAGATCGTCTTTGTCGGTGTCGCGCTGCGACCTCCGCCGCCGCGGCAGCTCAATGCCCACGCGTCCCGCGACATGCTCCACGGCCTCGGGGAACGTGAAGCGCTCGGTCAGCGAGAGGAACTTGAAGACGTCGCCGCCGGCGCCGCAACCGAAGCAGTAGAAGAGTCCTTTGTCGCGATCGACGTGAAACGACGGCGTCTTCTCGCGATGAAACGGGCAGAGGCCTTTGTAGCTTTTTCCGGCGAGCTTGAGCGGCGTGACCTGCGAGACGAACTCCACGATGTCCGCGGCGCTGCGGACCTGGGAGATCACCATGTCGTTGAGGTCGACTAGCGCCATCAGCCCTCGAGCACAGCGACGGTCGCGCCGTCGCCTCCTTCATTCTCGCCGCCCGGCCGCCACGACTTCACCGCCGGATGCTTGCGCAGATGTTCGCGCACGGCTTTGCGCAAAACGCCGGTCCCGAAGCCGTGGATGATGCGCACGGCCTGCTTCCCTTCGAGCAATGCGCGATCGAGGAACTTGTCCGACTCGTCGAGCGCATCGTCAACACGTTGACCAATGAGGTTGAGCTCCGCCGCGATTTCGGGCGTGATGTCCGCGGACTTTCCAACGGCCGCGCGCTTTTGCTGTCTGCTGTCCGCTGTCTGCTGTCCCGCCACTGGTGCGAGATCGCGTACGTCGACCGTCATCTTCCGCCCATTCACATCGACGACCGCCTTGTTGCCATCGACGGAGACGATCTTCCCCGTCACCTTGAACTTGCGGTGCTCGGCCTTGTCGCCGACGCGGATCTCGCGCTGCTCGGCGGGGATGAACTCCATCGCCCGGTCGACCGGTTTGGTCACGCTCTGCACGATCTGCTTCGCATCGACCGATGCGCGCGCGTTGCGATCGAGCTCGCGCAGATTCTTGATCTCGTTCGCCAGCTGCCGCGTGACGTCGTCGCGCAACCGCTCCAGCTCGTCGCGATACGACGTCCCGAGTCGCGCACGCTCGCGCTCGAGCTGTTCGGTCTTCTCCGCCATCATGCGGCGCTCTTCTTCGACCGACGTGCGGAGCCGCGCGATCTCGTCCTGCTGCGCGAGCACTTCCGACATCCGTTTCTGCAGCGTGGCGAGCAGCGTGTCGGTCTCGCCGTAACGATCGCCGAGGCGTTCGCGCGCGGCGGCGATGACAGGGGCGGGGAGGCCGATCATCTGCGCGATGTCGATCGCGCGGCTGCGTCCGGGGATGCCGGAGATCATGCGGTACGTCGGGTGTCCGGTCGCGACGTCGAACTCCATCGACGCGTTCACGATGCGGCTGTCGTTGACCGCGAAGCTCTTCAGCGACGAGAGGTGCGTGGTGACGACGAGCAGCGAACCGATGTTCAGCAGATGCTCGACCACCGCCGCCGCGAGCGCGGCTCCTTCTTCCGGATCGGTGCCCGATCCGAGCTCGTCGAGCAGCACCAGCGACCGGTTCGTCGCGCGTGTGAGGACTTTCTTCAATCGCACGAGATAGGCGGAGAACGTCGACAGATGTTCGAGCACGCTCTGGTCGTCGCCGATGAGCACGTGGATCGTGTCGACGATCGGCAGAGTCGTGCCGTCGGCGGCAGGGACGGGGAGGCCGCTCATCCCCATCGCGACGAGCAGTCCCGCGGTCTTCAGCGCGACGGTCTTGCCGCCGGCGTTCGGACCGCTGACCACCAATGCGCACTGTTCTTTCCCCAGCTCGATCGTCATCGGGATGACTTTGCGATCCGACGGCTCTTCGCCGAAGGCCTCGGCGCGCGCATCGGCGAGACGCTCGTCGAGGAGCGGATGACGTCCGCTCAGGATGTGCAGCTCGTTGTTCGTGCTGAAGAGCGGACGCGACGCGTTGATCTGGCTGCTGAAGATCGCGCAGGCCTGCAACGCGTCGAGCTCGCCGCCGGTATCGACCGCGGTGATGATCTCCGCCTGCTCGTCGAACAGGAGCTGCGACACGTAGCGCGTGATGCGCGCGATCTCCTCGCGCTCCTGGATCAGCAGATCGGCGAGATCGTTGTTCAGCTCCACCGCCTGCAGCGGCTCGATGAAGAATGACGCGCCGGAGCCGGAGCGCTCGTGCAGGATGCCGGGGACGGCGTTGCGATGATCGGCGCGGACCGGGATGCAGAAGCGATCGCCGCGCATGACGATCAGCGGCTCCTGGATCGCATCGACGCTGCGGTTCATCACGTCGTTGAGCACGCGCTGGATCGCGCCGCGCTTCTGCTGTACGCGCTGGCGGATGGCGCGCAGCTCCGCCGAGGCTTCTTCGCGCAGCTTGCCGTCACGCGTGAAGTACTTCGATGACTTCGACAGCATCTCGCCGAGGTCGGGGATGCGGTCGGCGATCTTCGTAAGGTGGGGGAATGTCTCGCTGCGGAGGAACGTCTCGCGCATCGACTGCGTCGCGCGCGCGGCACGGACGATCTGCCACGACTCGTCGAGCTCGAGCACCGTCTCGCGATCGAAGAGGGGACGGACGTCGGTCAGTCCGGCGATCGGGAGGAGTCCTTCGCGGTGATAGAAGCGGACCATCTCCGCGAGCTCGGCCTGCGCGCGCTCGCAATCGTCGAGCGTGAGGAACGGGCGGCGGCGCGCGATTGCTTCCTTGCCCGGCGCGCTCTTCGCCTCCATGGCGATGAGTGTCAGGACGCGGTCGAACTCGATTTCGCTATGGATCATTTTTGTGAGCTAAACAAAAAAGGACTCGCCGAAGCGAGTCCTCTTTTTTAGAACGTTGGTCGAGAACTCAGTAGCCGGTGCGGCGCTCTTCCGCGAGCTTCCGCAGCACCTTCTTGCGGGCGGCAATGGCTTTCCGCTTCCGCTTCGTGCTGGGCTTTTCGTAGTGCTGCCGCTTCTTCAATTCGGAGAGGATCCCCGACTTCTCACATTTGCGCTTGAATCTGCGCAGCGCATTCTCGAACGTCTCGTCTTCTTTGACGTGAACGAGAGGCATGACCCCGATCTCCCCCCCTTCTGCTTCAGATCGCTAAAAATTCTAGGACCTACCTATTGCAAAAGACAAGCTCTTCAACCGGTCGCGACGTCTACTCCATTCCGCCTGTTGCGAAAATGTGGCAAGTCACTGATTCCAGTCGACTTCCGCTTACAATCGCGCTTCATGCCGAGAAAGTCGCTGCTGCTGCTCCTTTCCGCCGTTTTCGTCGCCTGTTCCGTCTCCACACCGGCTCCCGTGACCGAGCCACATCCCGTAACTGAGACCCTGCATGGGGTTACGGTCACCGACCCGTATCGCTGGCTCGAGGATCAGAACAGCCCGGAGACACGCGCCTGGATCGATCGTCAGAACGCCTGGACCGACACCGCCTTGGCGCACCTCCCGGGACGCGACGCCCTGGCGAAACGGCTCGAACAGCTCCTCGCCGTCGACGAGAGCGGCCTCCCGACCTTCCGCAACAACCGCTACTTCTTCGTGCGCCGGCGGGCGGGTGAGGAGAAGTTCTCGATCTACGTGCGGGCGAACGGCACCGATTCAGTACTGATCGCCGCCCCTGCGAACGATCCGAAGCACGTCAACAACGTCGGCATCTCGGACGTCTCTCCCGACGGAAAGATCGTCGCGTTCTACGTACGGGAGGGTGGGGCGGACGAGGTCCGCATCCATTTCTATGACGTCGACGCCAAACGCGACCTCGGAGAGCTGCCGCTCGCGCGCTACTCCGGCATCGCCGTGATCGGCGATCAGGTCTACTTCTCGCGATACACCGCCGAGGGACCGCGCGTCTTCCGCCGTCCGATGGCAGGCGGCAGCGAGGTGAAGCTGTTCGGCGACGGCTACACGCCGGACAAGATCATCGGACTCACAGCCTCGGACGACGCGCGCTATCTGCTCGCGCACGTGTCGTACGGATCGGCCGGCAAGCGCAACGACATCTTCATCAAAGACGCGTCGAACGATGCGCCGTTTCACGCCGTCGTCGACGATCTCGAAGCGCGCACTGTCGCCGACTTCGCCGGCGATTCGCTCGTCCTGCAGACGAACTGGAACGCGCCGAACCATCGCGTGATGATCGCGCCGATCGCATCGCCGGAGCGCGCGAACTGGCGCGAGATCATTCCCGAGAATCGCAGCGCCGCGATCCAGAGCATCAGCGCCGCGGGCGGGAAGCTCTTCGTCCGTTACCTCGAGAACGTGCAGCCGCGCGTCGTCGCCTACGACCTCGCCGGCACGCGCGGCGAAGAGATCAAGTTCGATGTCGCCGGCAGGCTCGAAGACATCGTCGGCACGTGGCACTCGCCGCTGGCGTTCTATCGCTTCAGCTCATTCGCTCTTCCACCGACGATCTACGAATACGAGGTCGAGACACACTCGCGCAACGTCCTCTTCCAGGTGACCGCGCCGGTGAATCCGGACGACTTCACGGTCGAGCAGACGTTCGCGGTTTCGAAGGACGGCACGCACGTGCCGATGTTCCTCCTCTACAAGAAGGGTCTTCCGCGCAACGGTCAGAACCCGACGTACATGACCGGCTATGGCGGCTTCAATCTGAGCCAGCTGCCCGGTTTTTCGGCGCGCGCCGTGACGTTGGCGGAGAACGGCGCGGTCTACGCGCTGGTCGCGCTGCGCGGCGGCGGCGAGTTCGGCGAGGAGTGGCACCGAGCCGGGATGCAGGAGAAGAAGCAGAACGTGTTCGACGACTTCGAGGCCGCGTCGCGATTCCTGATCGATCGCGGTTACACGTCGCCCCAACACCTCGGCATCGGCGGCACGAGCAACGGCGGCCTGCTCGTCATGGCCGCGGCGACGCAGCACCCGGAACTGTACAAGGCGGTGATGTGCGGCTATCCGCTCGTCGACATGCTGCGCTACGACCAGTTCCTCGTCGGCCGCTTCTGGGTGTCGGAGTACGGCTCGGCCCAGGATCCGAACGCGTTCAAATGGATCTACGCCTACTCGCCGTATCAGCACGTGGTGAAGGGGACGAAGTATCCGGCGATCCTCTTCGTCACCGGCGACGCCGACACGCGCGTCGCACCGCTGCACGCGCGCAAGATGACCGCGCTGATGCAGGCCTCGACCGGCTCGAAGAATCCGGTGCTGCTCCGCTATCACGTCTCCGGCGGTCACTCGGGCGGCGAGCCGGTGAGCGAGCAGGTCAGGAACGAGAGCGAGATCGTCGGATTTCTGCTGCAGCAGCTCAGGTGACGAGGGCGGAGCGGTCTGCGCGCCAGACCGGCCCGCGACCGGCTCGAGAGCGTAAGTCGTGTGAAATGAACGCGGGGGAACGAGTTTAGACCACTGTTACAATCTTGAAACAGTCGTCGCCTGGCCAAGAGGAGTCTCATAGATGCAGGAGGCTCGTCATGGCAGAAGTGATTCCATTCACCATTCCCGAAACGCCGACCATCACGGAGATGGACCGGCTCGCAGAACAGGTCCGCGCGGCGGTCGAAGCGCTGTCCGCACTCATCCCGCGACTGGAGCTACCGCATCCATCGACACGCGATCGCATCCGCGCGCACCGCACCGTGCCGCGCGAGTTCATCGTGTCGATCATCGCCGCGGTCGAAGAGATCGAAAATCTTCGTCTCGTCCGCAAGTTCGACATCGATGACGCGCGCGAGACGCTGCAATTCATCGACGCGTTCCGCCCGATCGCCGACCAGCTCGCGGCGCTCACCGCCGCGCTGAAGTTCACGATCGAATCGCGCAAGGCACGCGTCGTCGCGGCTGCGCTGCAGACGTACGACATCGCACGCGCGCTTTCGCGAGATGAGGAAGTGTCGGCGCTGACGGCGCATGTGAGCTGCCTGAAGCGCGACCTGCGGCGCGGGCAGCGATGAGCGTCACTCGTCGTCGAGCTCGAGCTCATCGTCCCCGGTCCCGTCGAAGATTCCCAGCTCTTCGATCGCGTACTCGGCGGCCTCGGCGATCTCGGGCTTCCGAGAGCGCGTCAGGTCATCGAGCACTTCGAAGCAATCGGGATCGACGTGGGGAAGTGCTTCGATCGCCGCCAGGCGAACATCGAGGTCCTGTTCAGGCGACGTGGCCAGCGCGCGAATGCGGGTCGCGGTACCCGAAACGTCCATGCTCCCTGCCGCCGTCACTGCTTCAATGAGAAGCGTTCCTTCCGCCGTGCGCACCGTCTCCGCGATCTCGGGTGCGAATCCGTCGACATAGCCCATCGCGAACACGGCGGTGAGCCGCCAATCTGAATCCGCGGACGCGAAGTGTTTGCGAATCTCTTTGGAGAGCCAGGGTTGCGGGTTGCGGACCAGCACCTCCAACGCGCGCCGTCGAATCAACTTTGGCTGCGCGTCGTCGTCGTAAAAGCCACGCAGGCGCCGAACGATCGTGGCGAACGTTTCGCGTGATACGGGAGGTCCCAGCTCGGGGCCGAAATCGAATGCGTCCTCGCCGCCGTAGTCCTCCCAGCACTCCTCGAGCACCGGCCCGAGGGCGACGATCGCATCCGCGCGAGCCTCGAGTGCCGCGTCGCTTCCGGCGACGTCGAGCAACGCCTGCGCGATCCCGTCATCCATTTCGAGTGCGAGCTCGTCGAGCGCCGCGCGGCGCTTTTCTTCGTCCGGATCGGTCAGTCTTGCCAGCAGGCGGTTCGTCTCCATGGCAAAAGCATAGCGCTCAGCATCTCTGACCGCCGCACTGAAACGTCGCGTTCAGACAACTCTCGCGGTACTGTCTGACCGGCGATGAATACACCGACCGGCGCGCGGTTGCGGGAGCTCAACGACCCGCTCCTGGGGCCGCTCATCGATGCGCAGGACGAGCCAGCGCGGGAGGCGGCGATCGACGCCGTCATCACCGCCTTCGTGAAGCCGCTCATCGACTCGATGATTGCGCGCTTCCGCAGGAACGAGCCGATTCTGAAGCCCGAAGACCTCGAGGAGCTGACCTCGATCGTCGCCTTGCGCGTCGTGCTCAAACTGCGGGCTACCGCTCTCTTCGAGGATCACGCCATCGCCGCGCTCGAGGACTACGTCGCCACGATGAGCTATCACGCGCTGCACGATCTGCGCAGGCAGCGCCATCCCGAGCGGTACCGTTTGAAGAAGAATCTCCGCTACCTGCTCACGCGCGACCGCCGCTTTGCGCTCTGGGAGACGCCGTCGGCCGTGGCCTGCGGACTGGCGGCGTGGAAGGGGAGGACGGACGTGATCGCATCGACGTCGCTCACGCGCTCGTCGTCGACAGCCGCGATGGAAGACCGCGAGCATCCGGGCGATGCCGTCGCCGCGATCCTAAAGCGCATCGGCGGGCCGGTGCAGTTCGACGCGCTGGTCGACACGATCGCGGAGTTGTGGCAGCTGCGCGACGCCGTCATGCAGAGCGCCGACCTTCTGTCCGACGCGAAGCGCGATCAGCACGGTGATCTCGAGCAGCGGCAGTACTTCGCGGAGCTCTGGTCGGAGATCCGCGAGCTTCCGCAAAATCAGCGCGCCGCGCTCCTGCTCAATCTGCGCGACTCGGAGGGAGCGAATGCCGTCGCGCTCTTTCCGCTGCTCGACATCGCCGGCCGCGGCGCCGTCGCGGACGCGATCGGAATCCCGGAAGAGGAGCTTGCCGCGATCTGGGAAAGCCTTCCGCTCGACGACCTCACGATCGCCGCGAGGCTTAAGATCGGACGGCAGCAGGTGATCAACCTCCGAAGCTCGGCGCGCTCGCGACTGGCGCGGCGGATGGCGAGGTGGAAATGAACCGCATGAATATGACGGGCGAATGGCCGTCCTCATCACAATGAGACCGGATGTGACGCAGCAGGAGCGCGACCGCCTTCGCCGGATGGCCGACGACATACGCCTTCAGATCGAGGCGGAGGATTTTCGCCACCTCGATCCCGATCAGCAGATGGCGTATTGCGACGGCGCGCTGCACGGCGACGAGCTCGAAGCAGCGCGGATGCATCTCGATGCGTGCGATCGTTGCCGCGCCGACGTCGAGGAACTGTCGGCGTGGGGCGCCGCTCCTGGAAAGACAAACTGGCTGCCGTATGCACTCGCCGCGTCATTGGCCGCGGTGGCGATCCTCGGTGTGATCGTTTTCAAACCAGAGCCGGTGAAGCCTCGTCCTCCCGTCGCGACGGTTCCTCCCGTCACGGTCACTGCGCCTCCGCCCGCGCCTTCGTACGGCAATGCGGAATGGGATCGACTGGTCCGCGACGTGAAGGCAGGCGGACGTCTGGCGATGCCCGCGGTGCTCGCCGCGTTGCAGCCTCCCGCGTCTCATTTCCGCAGCGAGATCGCGCCCGATGACGCGCGCCTCGAGCCGGCAGGCATCGTCGTCGAGTCGACACGCCCGCGGTTCACCTGGCGCGCGGAGCCGGCGGCGAGCTATGTGGTTCTGCTCAAGTCGCACGATGATCGGGTCATCGAGAGCGAGCCGCTTTCGGAGCCGGTCTGGCAGCCGCAATCGCCGTTGACGCGCGGTCGCGACTACGCGTGGCAGCTCGAAGTCATCACCGACAAGGGACGCACGATCCATCCTTTGCCTCCGCATCCGCCCGTCCGCTTCCATGTGCTCGACGACACGGCGGCCGCCGAGATCGCCGATGCCCGCAGGCTCTTTCCGGACGATCATCTCCTTCAGGCGATCCTCCTCGCGCGCCACGGTCTGCGCAACGACGCCGAGCGCGAATTGCTGGAGTATCGAAAGAACGGTCGTACCGATCTGGCGGATGCGCTGCTGCGCTCGATCCAGTCATGGACGCCGCGGGGATAGGGCCATGTCCATTCGACGCCAGCTCGCTGTGGCCGTGCTCCTCGCAGTCGGGCTCGATCGCGTCGCGTACGGAAATCAAGACGCGGAGAGCGCCGTGGCCGGTTTTTACGCCGCGTACGCGGGAGGATCGGCGGATGCCGCGCTCGATTTCCTGACCACCGAAGCACGCGCGTCCGAGGGCCGCCGGATTCGTCGCGAGATCGCGGTGCAATGCATGCGTCTGCATTCGCTGCGCGTCTCCACAGTAGAAGAGAGCGGCGACGCAGCCACGGTCGACGCGGTCGTGACGCTCTCGCGCTGGAGCGCCGCCCCCGGCGCGGAGGAAGATGTCGTCGACGAACGGAAGCGTTTCACACTCGCTCGTCATGAAGGCGCGTGGAAGATCTCGGCGCGGTACGACCGGTTCGTCGATCTCGCCTCGCGCATCGCTCAGGCTTCGCCGGATGAGCGCCGCGCACTGCTCGCCGCGAATCCGGCACTGCGAACGAGAGCCCTCGGAATGGCGCTCGGACCGCTCGTCGTGGTGCACCTCGATCAAAGCCGCTTTCCCGAAGCCGGGGCCTTGATCGATGTCATGCGAGATCTGAATGGCGGGCTTCTCGACGATCGGCTGGAAGCGGTCACGCTTGGACTGAAGAGCATCGTGGCCCGGCGGAGCGATCACGACTTCGATGAGAGCCGCCGGCTGGCCGAGGCGAGTCTGGCCGCTGCTGAGCGTACGCACGACCCCGATGTGATTCTCGAGGCCACGAACCGGCTCGTACGGACGCGTGTCGAAGTCGATAACGCCGACATGACCGCATTGCACCTGATCGAGCGCGTGCTCGAGCTGGGCGACTATGCGACCGATCCCGCGCGCATCGCCTTGCTGGCGACACAGGCGGCCCGCAACTACGACACCAGATCGATGTACCGCGACGCGCTGGTCTACAGTCTCATGGCGCAGCGTTTTGCCGCCGAGTCGAACAATGCGGCGGCGCAGCTTTCCGCCGAGCTGAATCTCGCGGGGACGTACGCCCTGAGGTCGGACTTCGATCTGGCGGAGCCTCATTACCGCACCGCTCTTCAACTCGCCCGCGCGAACGGCTACATGGCGAGCAGGATCTCGACCCTCGGTGACTTCGCGATCCTGCTCAGGACGCAGGGTCGTCATGGCGAGGCCAGGCCTTTGATCGACGAGGCCATTCAACTGGCCCGGCAGCAAGGCGACCCGGAGCACCTGCTCGCGAATCTCTATCTTTTGCAGGCGAACGTCGCGTTCGGGCGGGGAGATTTTTCCGCGGCGGAGGAGAGCCTGGCCAGCGCCGCGGCCGACCCGCATGCGAGACCGGAGGACATGGAATACCACGATGCCCTGATGGCACATGTCCTGGTTGGTCAGCGTCGATATCGCGAAGCGCTCGAGGTCTCCGCGACGATGAGAGGGCGGACCGGCGCCGAGGCTCAGGCTCTCCGCGCGCTCGGCCGTTACGCCGAGGCGGAACGGATTCTGAGAGAGATCATCGACGGACATAGCCGGTTGCGCGCCGAAGTCGGTCCCGACGCGCGACAGCAGTCGCTGTTCGCCGCGAGCATCAATCGGTCCTGGCTCGCGCTGATCGACATCCTGGTCGATTGCGGCGACACGGGCGAGGCGTTCGCGCAATACGAACGGATGAAAGGTCAGGTCCTGCTCGAGACGATTGCCCACTCGGAGCAGGAAGTCGCGAGCGCGCTTTCTCCGGCGGAGCGCGCTTCGCTGTCCGCGCTCAACCGCCGGATCAACGAGGCAAACCGTCTTCTGTGGAAGGCACGGACGGAACGGAGGGACACGGCAGACGAAGAGGCGGCGCTCGCGCAGGCGCGTCTGGAAATGGAGGAGCTCGAGGCTGCCCGCTACGCGGTCGATCCGTCGCGCCGCTGGTTCGTCACCGATGAGAACAAAGCGATGAAGGCGTCGCTGCCGTCGATTCCCGGCGGCGTGGTCATCGCCTTTGCGGTGATGGATGAGCGGACCGTGGCCTTCGCCGTCACCGCCGAAGGGCGCGTCTCGACCACCATCATTCCCGCCGGCCGGGAGGCCCTTCGCCGGCAGGTCGGCGAGTTGCGGGGAGACGTGGAGAGTCAGGGCCTTCGCACGAAGGCGAGATCACGGGCACTCTACGATCTGCTCCTCGAGCCGCTCCAGTCGAAGATCGGCGGCTCGCGCCTGATCGGCATCATCCCCGACGATGTCCTCTGGCAGATTCCATTTCACGCCCTGCGATCGCGCGACGGCCGTTTTCTCGTCGAGCACGCGGCGGTGTTCTACGCACCGTCGGTGAACGCCTTGCGGCTGGCGTTGGAACGGACCAGGGAACGTACGACCGGCCGCTCACCGAGATTGTTCGCACTGGCGAACCCGTTCATCGGCGCGGCTGCAAAGAGCCGATTCCGAACCCTTGCTCCGGGCGGCTCGCTCGATGAGATCCCGGAGGCCGAATCGGAGGTCCGTCAGATCGCCTCGCTCTATGGACGACACACGAGCCGCGTCTACATCGGCAAAGCCGCGACCGAAACGGTCGTCAAGAACGAGGCGACGGCGTTCGACGTCGTCCACATCGCCACGCATGGACTGCTCGACGACACCGCGCCGATGTACTCGGCGCTCCTCCTTGGCAACTCCGGTCAGACGGACGACGGACTGCTCGAAGCGCGCGAGATTCTCGCGCTGCGTCTGCACGCGCGCGTGACCGTACTTTCTGCCTGCGATACCGGCCGCGGTCGTGTAACGCCGGGTGAGGGAGTGATCGGGATGTCGTGGGCCCTCTTCGCCGCCGGCTGCCCGACGTCGGTCGTCAGCCTCTGGAAGGCCGAGTCGGCCGCCACCCAGACGCTGATGGTCGAATTCCATCGCCGCATGATCCGCGGCGAGTCGCCCGCCGTCGCATTGCAGCACGCACAATTGAAGTTGATGCGCGATCCGAAGACCGCGCATCCGATGTACTGGGCGCCGTTCGTCGTGGTGGGGGCGCCGTGAACGCCGCTCGTTGCTACGCGCTCAGCAAATGCTCGACCCGCGAAATGATCGCGTCGAGCGCCACCTGGTTCTCGCCCCCCTCGGGGATGATCAGGTCGGCGTAGCGCTTCGACGGCTCGACGAACTCCTCGTGCATGGGGCGCACGGTGGTCATGTACTGCTCGACCACCGACTCCAGGCTGCGGCCGCGCGAGCGGATGTCGCGCATGAGGCGGCGCATGAAGCGGAGGTCGGCCGGCGTGTCGACGAACAGCTTGATACCGAGGCGTCGGCGGAGCTCGGGCTCGGCGAGGATGAGGATGCCTTCGACGATCAGCACCTTGCGCGGCTCGACGCGCTGCGTCTCCGTCTTGCGCGCGTGCGTCGTGAAGTCGTAAAGCGGGACGTCGACCGACGAGCCTTTCGACAGCACGTCGAGGTGCCGCACGAGCAGTTCGGTCTCCAGCGAGTCGGGGTGATCGAAGTTGATCTGATGGCGCTCTTCGGCCGAGAGGCCATCGAAGTTGCGGTAGTAGGAATCGTGGGAGATCCACTCGATGCGGTCGCTGCCGACCTTGTCGTAGATCGCTTTCGCGACCGTGGTTTTTCCCGAGCCGGTTCCGCCGGCGATGCCAATGACGACTGGTGTCTTCATCCGTCTGTTACTGCTCCTCGAGCTCTGCTTCAGTCACGAAGTCCGAAACGTCGTCGGCGCCGCACGTGTTGCACACCGCCTGCGCCAGCTTTCCGTTGTGATACTCGAACTGATACGTCGGAGTCTCGCACTGCAGACAGATGAGGTATTCGGGCTCGTCGGACATGGAAAGGTAAGGATAAAGGGTTGGGGTCGCATCTGGAAACTCAACTTAACGCGCCGTTAAGTTGAGTTTCCAGATGCGACCCCAACTCATTGGATCTGCGGCTGCACGAACGTCGCGCTGTTCGTCTCGTTCTCGACCACCGACGCGTACACGTACGTCTCCGGGTCGCGCGTCTCGACGACGAGCGAGAAGTCGTCGCCTTTCGTGATCATCGGGAAGAGCTGCTGGATCGGGACGTGCCACATCGACATCGGCGGCATCGGCACGCGGGCGATCGCCAGGTTGCGGCCGGGGAGGCGCTGCACGCCGATGACGAACGTCGTCGCTTTCTCGCCGAGGTTCACCAGGCCGACGTTCGTGCGAAAGGTGTCGGTGAAGGAAAGGCCGCGCAGCACGCGGATCGGATACCACGTCGATCCGTAGTTGACCGCGATCGGTTCGGGCTTGAAGACCGTTCCCTCGCGCACGCCGTACGCGCTCGCGTGCACCGTCACCGAGCGCCGCCCCAGCGTTTCGATGACGAGCGGGGAGAGCACTGCATCCATTCCGAACGCCTCGGTCACGATGTCGGAGAACGCCATCCGTTCGCCCGGGCCGATCGTGGTGAGCATCGCCGGCTGATCGGGTGCGGTCATCAGCGTCACCGCGACCGTGACCTCGGCGCGGCTGTCGTTGATGAGCTCCAGCGCGGTGCGCCAGTGCACTTCGTTGGCGCCGATCACCGAGCCGACGACAGGGACCACCACGCGCACGCTTTGCGGTGCGGTCTGCGCAAGAGTCAGCGCTGGAAGTGCCAGCGCGATCAGCAGCGCCTTCATCACGTTCACGGCTCGTAGACGATCGCGCGTCACGGCCGGTTACACGAAATGCGGCCGGAGCATCCGCGTGCCGACCACCATCACCTTCTGCAACTTCGTCAGTGAGAGGCGTTTGCGGATGACGACGAGCGGGTCCTTGCGAAGTTTGGAGAGCACGGTTGCGTAAATGCCGCCCATGAGCAGCACGCCGAATCGCGCGTCGAACGCCAGCTCCTGGAGGAGCGGCTCGGCCTCGTGAAAATAGCGCTCGGCGCGCGCGATCTGAAATTCGATGAGGCTGCGCATCCGATCGTTCTCCGTCCGCGCGATCACTTCCTCTTCGGTCACTTCGAAGCGGCGGAGCTCTTCGCGCGGGAGGTAGATACGGTCGCGCCCGAGGTCGTCGCCGACGTCGCGCGTGACGTTGGTCAGTTGCAGCGCGGTGGCGAGATTGCGGCCGTACTCGCGAGCGCGCTCGGTGCGATAGCCGAAGATCGAGAGCGAGATATTGGAGATCGACGTGGCGACGAGATCGCAGTAGTGCAGCAGCTCTTCGAACGTCTCGTAGCGCGACTTCACCATGTCCTGGCGGCAGCCGTCGATGAGGTCGATGAACGCGCTCTTGGGGATGTCGAAGCGCTGCAGCGCGTCGGCGAGCGCGATGGTGATCGGATGGGTGGGACGGTTCTCGTAGCAGGCGTCGAGCTCGCGTTGCCAGGCGGATAGCCGTGTCATCCTGAGCCGCGTAGACGGCGAAGGACCCGTAGCGTCAGACGCAGCGCCCGAATCGACGGGTCCTTCGCCGTCTACGCGGCTCAGGATGACATCCGTTTCATCATCCGCGATGTCATCCGCCACCCGGCAGAACGCATACGCCGCATACACCGCACGCCGCTTCGCTCTCGGCAGGAATCGAAAGCCGACCGAGAAATTCGCACCGTGCTTGTGCGCGATGGCTCGGCATTCCGCGTATGCCTCGTCAATCGTCATGGCTGGATAGGTCCCAATGGCGGCACCTTCATCTCCGTATCCCGCGACCGGCACCAGTGTGCGCCCGGTTTGTGCTGGCATCGTCCGCGATGCTGCCACACCCGGCGGACGATGGGGGAGAGAAGACGCTTCCACCACGTCTGCTGATGCCACGAGCTGAGATAGCGGCGGAAGTCGCGCGCGGCCGCGGCGCGGCGGACGAACATCGACAGGCCCAGGTTGCCGCCGCTCTCGTACAGGAAGCGGTTGACCAGACTCGTCTCCTGTTTCACACCGAGCTCCGCGCGCCAGAGATCGTCGAAGTCGCGCTGCTCGAGGATGCTGCGCGCGGCGAGCCAGCCGCTCGTCAGCGCGTAACGGATGCCGAGGCCGAAGAGGTAATCCTGAAAGCCTGCGGCCTCGCCGACGAAGCGCGAGCCGTTCGACGTGGCCTGCTGCTTCAGATGGAAGTTCATGTACGAGTAACCGGTGCGCCGCTCGGCCGGGACTTCGAATCGATGCAGCTGCTGCGCGGCCTCGAACGAATGATCGAAGTAGTGGTCGATCTTCTTGAAGTCGGCGACGATCGCACAGCCGAACGTGGCGATGCCGTCGAGGATGAAGAGGTACGAATAGCCGCCGGGGGAGAGGTGATGGTTGAAGTAGACGTCGACCCGCTCCGGCTCATCCGTCTTCCACGTCATCTCTTTCGCCAGGCCGTCGGGCGTCGACGGACCGGTGGCCACGATGTCCGCTTCCGCCAGCCGGCTATTAAAGATGATGCGAGCGCCGGCATCGCGCGCCTGCGCCAGCAGTCCGCGGTCGAGCGTCCCGTCCTCGGCGCCGCGGCGGATGAAGTAGCCGTACGGCTCGCCGCTGCGGATGATGCGCGCGCGATTGTGATGGTCGTAAAACGTCGCCCAGTCGGCGGGGCGGAAGTAGAAGTTGCGCTCGATGCCGATGCGATCGAGGAACTGCGGCACCGGCTCGCGCTCCGACGCGCCCTCGATCACCTGCAGGTCGCCGATGAAGCGCACGCCGACGTCGCGCTTCGCCTCATGCACTTCGACTTCGCGTCCCGCGCGGGCGAGCACGATCGCCGCGGCGAGACCCGATGGCCCCGCGCCTGCAATGCGAACAGGCTGTTGACGGATGTCGTTCAAAACGTAATCGTTGCCGCGCTCCATTATGAGTGACAACAAGCATCGCGGCGGCTTCGCCGTTCTGGTCGCCGCCGGCATCTTCCTGACGCGCATCTCCGGCTTCGTGCGCGAGAAAGTCTTTGCCCATTTTCTGGGCAACTCCGACGCCGCCGGCATCTACCGCGCCGCGATCCGTATCCCGAACGTTCTGCAGAATCTCTTCGGCGAAGGAGTGCTCTCCGCGTCGTTCATCCCGGTCTACTCGCGGCTCCTGGCGCATGACGACGAAGAGACCGCGGGACGCGTCGCCGGAATCATCGCCTCGCTGCTCACCGTGCTGATGGCGGTCTGCGTGCTCATCGGCGTGCTGCTCACGCCGTGGCTGCTGATTGCCATCGCGCCCGGATACAAAGGCGAGATCCGCGCGCTGACCATCACCGTCGTCCGCATCATGTGGCTCGGCGTCGGGATCCTCGTGCTCTCCTCCTGGTGCCTCGGCGTCCTCAACAGCCACCGCAAATTCTTTCTCTCATATGTCGCCGGCGTCTTCATGAATGCCGTGATGATCGCCGTGCTGGCGTTCTACGGCGGCCGCTACAGCGATCGCTCGCTCGTGGTCATCGCGGCGTGGGGGATGGTCGTCGGCTCCGTCGCGCAGTTCGGGATTCAACTCCCCGCGGTCTTCAAGTACGCGAAGCATCTGAAGTTCGCCATCGACACCACGCTCGAGCCGGTGCGCGATGTGATCCGCAACTTCACGCCGGTCGTCGTCGGCAAGGGAGTGGTGCAGCTCAGCGGCTACATCGACAACCTCCTGGCGACGCTCCTCGGCACCGCCGCGGTGTCGGCGTTGTCGTATGCCCAGATCGTCAACATGTTGCCGATCTCCCTTTTCGGGATGTCGATCGCCGCGGCCGAGCTGCCGCAGATGTCGGGATTGAAAGGAACGGCCGACGAGATCGCGGCCTCGATGCGCAAGCGTCTCGATCGCAGCCTGCGCCAGATCGCCTTCTTTGTCATCCCGACCGTCGTCGCGTTCCTCGCCATCGGCAACGTGATCATCGCGGCGCTGTACCAGGGGGGACGCTTCAAAGCGGAGGACACGCTGCTCGTCTGGTACATCCTGATCGGCTCGACCATCGGCCTCCTCGCCGTGACCCTCGGGCGCCTCTACTCGAACGCGTTCTACGCGCTGCGCGACACGAAAACGCCGCTTCGTTACGCGATGATCCGCGTGACGCTCACCGCCGCCCTCGGCTGGATCTTCGCCATTCCACTGCGGCCGTATCTGATTCGATTCCTGGTGTTCGCCCACATTCCGCTGCCGCAGGTCGGCGGCAGTCTCGTCTCGCTCGGAGCGATCGCGCTCACCGCAACCGCCGGCATCGCGGGCTGGGTCGAGTACCACCTGTTGCGGCGCGAGCTGGCCCGGCGCATCGGACTCATCGCGCTGCCCGCGTCATTCCAGCTTCGACTCTGGGCCTCGGCGGTCGGAGCGGGAATCGTCGCCGCGGCGGTGGAGACGATCGCCGGCGGATTCGCGTCGCGCCTGCCGTTCCATCACATCGCGGAAGCGGTCATCGTCTGCGGCGTCTTCGGCGTCTTCTACTTTTTCGCGGCCTTCGCGCTGTCGGTCCCCGAGGCCTCGGCGACCGTGTCGCGATTCGCGCGGCGCCGGTAGAGGAAGAGGCCGATCGGAATGATCAGCGTCGTCGTCAGCCACTGCCAGTAGCTGGCGAAGAACGTCTTGATCGAGTCGCCGACGTTCGCGCTCACTTCTATCTTTTGCGTCAGCGTGCGCAGCGTCTTCGGGATGTCGCGGCCGTTGGGGTAGGTGAGGTGGGCGATGATCGTCACCGTCAATCGCTGCGAGCCCGAACGCTTCGGCGTGACGTTCCACCGCCATTCCGCGAATCCGCCGCCGGCGACCGATTGCTCGTCCTTACCGAGGGGCTGCACGTCGACGCCGGCACCACCGCTGAGACGCGCCTCCATGATCGGCGTGATGTGCTCCTGCGCGATCGTCGACGTCACGCCTTCCGGCAGTCCTTCGAGGATTCCAGCGTTCTGATTCTTCGCCGCGATGCGCAGGCCGACCTCGTACGTCTCGGAGACGCGCATCTTCTCCGGCGCGGTGAAAACGACCTGACCGGGGCTCAGCTCCTTGAAGCGGCGATCGATCTCGTCGAAGGCCGCCGCGTCGGGTCCGGTGGGCGCGGTTTCAGTCGCGGTGGCGGCGGTGGTGGTGGTCGTGGCCATCGTGGTTGTGGCAGTCGTGGCCATCGTCGTTGTGGCCGTCGTGGCCATCGTTTCAGTCGGCATCGTGGTCATCGCGATCGTCGTGGTCTGCGTTGGCGGCGGAAGCGACATGACCATCGTGGTCGTCCTGGACCCTGGATCGCTCTCCACCGGCCCAGGCGGCCGGCTCGCTGTCGGCGGACGCTCCGGCCGCGGCATCGACTGGATCGGATGCCCCTCTTCCAGTGCCCGCAGTCGCGCGGTGACATCGGTTCTCTGCACCGCGACGCCCTGCCGCACCGACAGGCGCCACTCCATCAATGCACCTTCCCTGTCGCCGAGCTTCTCGCGCACGACGCCGAGCCAGTAATGAACGTAGTAGTTGGGCCTCTCCTGCCCGTCCTGCCTCGCGGCGCGCGACAGAAAGTCGTTCGCCTTGCGGAGGTCGCCCGCCACCGCGGCGCGGACGCCTTCGTAATACAGCGACGTCCGAAGCTGGGCGGTCAGGAGAAGGAGGACGGCGAGCAGGAGTGCGATGCGTTTCATGGTCATTTCCGATTGTCGCGTTTCCGGCGGCGCTGGAACAACGCGAAGAACCATCCGGCGAGAGGCACGATCAGCGCGCCCCAGAGCCACTCGAGGTGGTTGTTGATGAAGTCGATGAAATTGAAGCTCACATCGACGTCGCGCTCGAGCGTGAGCACAGACCGAGTGACCTCCTGACGACCGGGAAGCAAGAGATGCGCGCTGACGGTGGCGACGAGCTGCTGCCTGCCCGACTCCTTCGGCGTGACATGCCAGCGCCACTCGGCATAGCCGCCGCCGGCCACCGCCTGTTTCGCTGCCATGAGGTCCTTGATCTCGAAGGCATCGCCGCCGTCGAGGTGCACATCCATCTCCGGCGTCACGTGCTCAATCGGCCCGGTCGTGGTCGCTGGGAGGTTCTGCAGGACGTCACGCTCCTCGCCCTTCGGCGCGATGCGCAGCGTCACCGTCGCCGTGTCGGCGACGCGCATTCGCTGTGGCACGTCGAAGGCCACGGTGCCGGGGCTGAGCGCGGAGAAACGGCGCTTGATCTCGTCGAAGATCGCATCGCCGGACGGTGGCGCCGTTTCCGTCGACGTGATTTCTGTCGACGTCATCGCGGTATCCATCGACGGCGGCTCGTTAGCCGGTTCTTCCTTCCTGCAGCCGGCGAGGATGATCGTGCAGGCGAGGACCGCGATCTTCCGCATAATCTAGGGAGAGTCGAACCGCGCACAAAGTCCTACCCTGTCACCGTTCTTGCTACCATCCCCGCCCGTGACCGAGGTCGGCCAGGCGCCAGAGACGTTGCTCGAGGTCAAGCACCTCCGCACCTCGTTTCCCACGGAAGACGGCATCGTCCACGCCGTCGACAACGTCTCCTTCGATGTCCATCGCGGCGAAGCGCTGGCCCTGGTCGGCGAATCGGGATGCGGCAAGAGCGTGACGGCGATGTCGATCATGCGTCTCGTCGCCACGCCGGGACGCATCACCGGCGGCGAGATCCGTTTCAAAGGGAAGAACCTCGCGGACATCCCGGAGCGGGAGATGCGCAACGTCCGCGGCAACGACATCGCGATGGTGTTCCAGGAGCCGATGACGTCGCTCAATCCGGTCTTCAAGATCGGCGCGCAGGTGGCGGAGGCGATCCGCATTCATCGCAAGGTGTCGAAGAAAGAGGCGTGGAAGCAGGCGGGGGAGATGCTGGAGCTGGTCTCCATTCCCGATCCGGTCAAGCGCCTCGACGACTATCCGCATCAACTCTCCGGCGGCATGCGCCAGCGCGTGATGATCGCCATGGCGTTGTCGTGCGATCCCGAACTGCTGATCGCCGACGAGCCGACCACCGCGCTCGACGTGACGATCCAGGCGCAGATCATGGAGCTGCTCGCATCGCTGCAGCAGCGTCTCGGCCTGGCGATTCTCCTCATCACCCACGACCTCGGCGTGGTGGCCGAGTTCTGCGAGCGGGTGATCGTGATGTACACGGGGCGCGTGGTGGAAGAAGCGTCGGTCGACGATCTCTTCGCCAATCCCGCGCATCCGTACACGCGCGGCCTGCTCGCATCGCTGCCGAGCGTGACGAAAGCCGAGGGCGCAAAGCGATTGCCGACGATCAAGGGAATGGTGCCGTCGATCAGCAATCTGCCGCAGGGGTGCAAGTTCAATCCGCGGTGTCCCGACGTGATGGAGATCTGCCTCGGCAACGAGCCGGCACTGATGGACGTCGGAGCGGGACACACGGCGAGGTGTTACCTGCACGGCGATCAACCCGACCCGGAGCGAATGTGACAGCGCTACTCACGGTCAACGAGTTGACCAAATACTTCCCGGTCAAACGGGGCATCCTCGCGCGCGTCGTGGCGCAGGTGAAGGCGGTCGACGGGATCACCTTTGACGTCGCGCGCGGCGAGACGCTCGGACTGGTGGGCGAGTCAGGATCGGGCAAGACGACGGTCGGACGCTGCATCCTCCGGCTCATCGAGCCGACGTCGGGAACGATCTCGTTCGACGGCACGAGCGTGCGCGAGCTCGACTCCGGCGACATGCGCCGCATGCGCCGCGACATGCAGATCGTCTTTCAGGATCCGTACGCGTCGCTCAATCCGCGCATGACCGTCGGCTCGATCGTCGCCGAACCGCTGATCATCCACGGCGTCTCGAACGGCACGGAGCGCGAGCAGCGCGTGGCGCAGCTGCTGGAGAAAGTGGGACTGCAGCCTGAGTATCGCAAGCGCTACCCGCACGAGTTCTCCGGCGGACAGCGCCAGCGCATCGGCGTGGCGCGCGCGCTGGCGACGAACCCGAAGTTCCTCGTGCTCGACGAGCCGGTCTCCGCGCTCGACGTCTCGGTGCAGGCGCAAGTCGTCAATCTGCTCCAGGACCTGCAGGACGAGCTCGGACTGACGTACCTCTTCATCGCCCACGACCTCTCCGTCGTCGAGCACATCTCCACCCGCGTCGCCGTGATGTACCTCGGCAAGATCATGGAGCTCGCCCCGCGCGCCGCGCTCTACGCGAACCCGCTGCACCCG
>Ga0193696_1000114_pt1 | contig 34985 bp, 17 predicted proteins | sample L3m1metaG_FD_145074 | JGI IMG/M metagenome (GOLD analysis project Ga0193696, IMG submission 145074) | Soil microbial communities from a riparian zone of the East river system, Colorado, United States - L3m1 | ecosystem: Environmental > Terrestrial > Soil > Riparian zone | place: USA: East River... | reverse complement strand
CACCTCGGGTGAGAGCGTGCCGTCGCGCAGTTTCTCGGTGAGGATCTCCCGTCCGCGGCGCCACGTCGTCATCACGGTGAAGACCGCGCCTGCGATGAGCAGCGGGAACCAGCCGCCGGCGACGATCTTGGCGTAGTTCGCGATCAGGAACGCGAGGTCGCCGACGAGGAACGCCGCGGTGATGGCGCCCGCGGTGAGGCGGCTCCAGCCGCGCAGGTCGCGCGCCACGACGTAGGCGAGGATCGTGGTGATGATCATCGTCGTGCTGACCGCGACGCCGTACGCGCCGGCGATGTTGCTCGACGATCCGAACCCGATGACCAGCACGATCGTGGCGACCATCAGTGCCCAGTTCACGGTCGGCATGTAGATCTGGCCGATCTCCGCGCTCGAGGTGTGCACGATCTCCATGCGCGGCAGGTAGCCGAGCTGGATCGCCTGCCGCGTGAGCGAGAAGGCGCCGGAGATGATGGCCTGCGAGGCGATGATCGTGGCGCAGGTGGCGATGATGACCAGGGGATAGAGGCTCCACTTCGGCGCGAGGAGGTAGAACGGATTCGCCGCGGCCTCCGGACGCACGATGAGCAGAGCGCCCTGGCCGAGGTAATGGAGGACGAGCGCCGGCGCGGCGACGGAGAACCAGTCGATCTGGATCGGTTTCTCGCCGAAGTGTCCGAGGTCGGCGTACAGCGCTTCGCCGCCGGTGGCGACGAGGAAGACGGAGCCGAGCACGAGGAATCCATGCATGCCGTTCTGCATGAAGAAGCGGACGGCGTGGATCGGATTGAGCGCCCAGAGCACCGAGGGGTGCAGCAGGATTCCTTTGATGCCGAGGATGGCGAGGATGCCGAACCAGACGAGCGTGATCGGGCCGAAGATCATTCCGACGCCGGCCGTGCCGCGCCGCTGAAACGAGAAGAGCATCACGAGGATCATGATCGTGATCGGGATGACGTACGGCTTGAAGAACGGCGTCGCGACTTCGAGCCCTTCGACCGCGCTGAGCACGGAGATGGCGGGCGTGATCATGCCGTCGCCGTAGAGCAGCGCCGCGCCGAAGACGCCCATGATCACCAGCACCGCCTTCACCGCGCCGCGCCGCCGCTTGCTCATGCCGATGAGACCGAGCAGCGCGAGGATGCCTCCCTCGCCGCGGTTGTCGAAGCGGATGACGTAGACGTGGTACTTGATCGTGACGACGGTGACGAGCGTCCAGAAGATCAGCGACAGCACGCCGTACACATTCGCCTGCGAAAGCGGCACGGCGTGATGGCCGTAAAAGCACTCCCGCATCGCGTAGAGAGGGCTCGTGCCGATGTCGCCGTAGACGATTCCGAGAGCGAGAAGGGAGAGGGAGAGAAGGCGCTTGCCGTGGGGCTCTTCTGAGGACATCCGGAGGGGAGTCTAGCGTGCTATCTCATTGAGGGGTCGAATCTTAATGGTTTCTTAATGCGAGACACCGGACAACGGACAGCGGACAGCGGGAGACCCGATCTCACTCTGCTGTCCGCTGTCCGCCGTCTGCTGTCTGGGTCGTATCGATGATGACAATGTCGAACCCCTGCCCCCTCTCGAGCAGCTTGTGCACGATGCTCGGCGCGAAGCGATTGAAGAATCCCGGACGCGTCGGCTTGCCGACGACGAGGAGGTTGATCCTTGCTTCGCGCGCGAAGTCGCAGAGCGCGCCGGCGACGTCTTCGGACTCGCGCGTCACGACCGTGGCGCCGAGGGAGATGGCGAGCTGCACGTTCTCGCTCAGCTTGCGATGCTCCTCCGCGGTGATGTTCTGCGGATGCTCGCGCTGCTGGCGCACGTACACGGCGAACCAGCGCGTGTTCATCCGCCCCGCGATGCGCGATGCGCGCAGGACGAGCGGGCGCGCGATCTCCGGATCGAACGGCACTGCCACCGCCAGCTTCACCTCGGATTCATTGCCGCCGGTGAACGTCGCGGTCTGCAGCAGCGCGAGCTCGCGCAGGCGCGCCAGCATCTCCGCGCGAAAGAAGTTGTCGAGCGCGCGCTTCGCCTGCTCGGGCGGATAGATCTTTCCCTGGCGCAGCCGCTCCTGCAGCTCGGAGACCGGGATGTCGACGAGGACCACGGAATCGGCTTCGCGGACGATGCGGTCGGGCACGCGCTCGCGGATCTCGATGCCGGTCGCCGATTGCACGACGTCCTGCACCCCCTCGAGGTGCTGGACGTTGAGCGCGGTCATGACCGACGTGCCGGCGGCGAGGATCTCCTCGACGTCCTGCCAGCGCTTCTCGTTGCGCGAGCCGGGGGCGTTGCTGTGCGGCAGCTCGTCGACGACCACGACGTCGGGATGGCGCGCGAGGATGGCATCGAGGTCCATCTCTTCGATGATGACGTCTTTGTACGCGACGCGCTTGCGCGGAATGACCTCGAGGTCGGCGATGCGTGCCGCGGTCTCGGCGCGGCCGTGCGGCTCGATGAAGCCGATGGCGATGTCGACGCCGGCCTCGCGCGCGGTGTGCGCGTCGACGAGCATGCGCACGCTCTTGCCGACGCCGGCGGCCATGCCGAGGTAAACCTTCAGCCGTCCGCGTCCGGCGCGCGTCGTCCCGGCGAGACGGAGCAGCTCATCCGGATCGGGACGTCGCATGACTCTTCATGATGTCATCGAGCGCGAGGTTGAGCAGGAGCACGTTGACGCGCGGCTCGCCGTAGACGCCGAGGAAGCGTTGCTCGATGTGTTGTTCGACCAGCGTCCTCACGCGCGCTTCAGCGATGTCTCGTGCGTGTGCAACGCGCGCGACCTGAGTCAGCGCATACGCGGGTGAGATGTGCGGATCGAGCCCCGAGCCCGATGCGGACATGGCGCGTTCGCGGCGCTTGCGCGATGTCGGCCCGAGGTTCGTGCCGCCCGACGCGGTCGCGTCGTAGTTCGACGCCGATGGCCGCGGATGGAAATAGCGATCGCTCGTGAACGACTGGCCGATCAGCGACGAGCCGACGACGCGGCCGTCGCGGACGATGAGCGAGCCGTTCGCCTGGTCGCGAAACGCGAGCTGGCCGATGGCCCAGACGACGCCGGGGTAGATGCCGCAGGTGAGGATGAGCAGCACGAGTGTCGTGCGAATGGCGGTCACAACACCTCCTTCTTCCCCGCCGCGCGGGGGAGAAGGTGCCGCAGGCGGATGAGGGGGTCCCTCGCGCAACGGAGACCCCTCACCCGCCTGCGGCACCCTCTCCCCGTGCGCGGGGAAAGGGATGATTGTGGGCAAGTCATGCGAGCCCCGTGAAGTTGAGGATGACGTCGATCAACTTGATCCCGATGAACGGCACGATCACGCCGCCCAGGCCGTAGATCAGCAGGTTGCGGCGGAGGATCCGCCCCGCGCCGAGCGGACGGTACGCGACGCCGCGCAGGGCGAGCGGGACGAGCGCGATGATGACCAGCGCGTTGAAGATGACGGCGGAGAGGATCGCGCTTTGCGGCGTGGCGAGGCGCATGACGTTGAGCGCCTGCAGCTGCGGATAAGTGGCGAGGAAGAGCGCCGGGATGATGGCGAAGTACTTCGCGACGTCGTTGGCGATGGAGAACGTCGTCAGCGCGCCGCGCGTCATCAGCAGCTGCTTGCCGATCTCCACGATCTCGATCAGCTTCGTCGGATTCGAATCGAGATCGACCATGTTCCCTGCTTCCTTCGCCGCCTGCGTGCCGGTGTTCATCGCCACGCCGACGTCGGCCTGCGCCAGCGCGGGCGCGTCGTTGGTGCCATCGCCGGTCATGGCCACGAGGTTGCCGGCGGCCTGCTCGCGGCGGATGAGCGCGAGCTTGTCCTCCGGCGTCGCCTCCGCGAGGAAGTCGTCGACGCCGGCCTCGCGGGCGATGGTGTCGGCGGTGAGCGGGTTGTCGCCGGTGATCATCACGGTGCGGATGCCCATCATCCGCAGACGGTCGAAGCGCTCGCGCATGCCGCCTTTGACGACGTCTTTCAGATAGATGACGCCGAGGACGCGCGCGTCCTCCGCCACGACGAGCGGCGTGCCGCCCGCCGCCGCGATGGTCGCGACGTCATTGCGCACGCGCTCCGGCAACTGCCCGCCGCGCAAGCGCACGAACGCGTCGATGGCGTCCGCCGCCCCTTTCCGCACGCGCCGACCATCGGGCAGGTTGACGCCCGACATGCGCGTCGTCGCGGTGAACGGAACGAAGTGTCCGCCGAGGTCGTGCAGCTCGCGTCCGCGCAACCCGTGCTGCTCTTTTGCCAGGATCACGATCGACCGCCCCTCGGGTGTCTCGTCCGCCAGCGACGAGAGTTGCGCGGTCTCGGCGAGCTGCCGCGCATCGACGCCGGGCGCCGCGCGGAACTCCGCCGCCTGCCGGTTGCCGAGTGTGATCGTGCCGGTCTTGTCGAGGAGGAGGACGTTGACGTCGCCCGCCGCTTCGACCGCGCGCCCCGACATCGCCAGCACGTTGTGCCGCAGCACGCGGTCCATGCCGGCGATGCCGATCGCGGAGAGCAACGCGCCGATCGTCGTCGGGATGAGACAGACGAGGAGCGCGATGAGCACCGTGAGACTCACGTCGCCGCCGGAGTAGAGCGCGAACGGCTTGAGCGTCGCGGTGGCGAGGAGAAAGACGATGGTCAGCCCGATGAGGAGCATGTCGAGCGCAATCTCGTTCGGCGTCTTCTGCCGCGCGGCCCCTTCGACGAGCCGGATCATCCGATCGATGAACGTCTGTCCCGGCTCGGACGTGATCTGCACGACGATGCGGTCGGAGAGGACGATCGTGCCTCCGGTGACGGCCGAGCGATCGCCGCCTGCCTCGCGGATCACGGGAGCGGATTCGCCGGTGATCGCCGCTTCGTTGACCGAGGCGATTCCTTCGATGACCGTGCCGTCGCCGGGGATGATCTGGTTCGCTTCGACGACGACGATGTCGCCTTTGCGCAGGAGCGACGCCGAGACCTGCTCCTCGCGATCACCCACCAACCGCCGCGCGACGGTCTCGTTCTTCGACTTCCTCAACGTCGCGGCCTGCGCCTTCCCGCGCCCTTCCGCCAACGCCTCGGCGTAGTTCGCGAAGAGGACCGTCGCCCAGAGCCAGATCGAGATCTGCAGTTGAAACGCGGTGCAGTCGCGGAAGAGGAGCAGCGTCGTCACGAACGCGCCGATCTCCACGAGGAACATCACCGGGTTCTTCCACATCACCCGCGGGTCGAGTTTTTTGAGCGCGTCGAGGAGCATCAGAATACCTGTCCGGCGCGCATGAGGAAGTGCTCGACGATCGGGCCGAGCGAAAGCATCGGGAAGTACGTCAGCGCGCCGATGATGACGATCACGCCGACGAGCAGCATGGTGAAGAGCGGCCCGTCGACGGGGAACGTGCCGGCCGATTCGGCGACGCGCTTCTTCGCCGCGAGCGAGCCGGCGATGCCCATGACCGGGATGATCATGAAGAAGCGGCCGAAGAACATCGCGACGCCGAGTCCGATGTTGAAGAACCGCGTGTTCGCGTTGAGTCCCGCGAACGCGCTGCCGTTGTTTCCGGTCGCGCTGGTCCACGCGTACGCAAGCTCGGAGAGTCCGTGCGGACCGGCATTGCCGAGGCTCGACGTGCCGGCCTTCGTCGTCGACACGGCCGTGCCGATCAGGATGAACGCGGCGAAGATCAGCACCGTGACCATCGCCAGCTTCACGTCCTTCGCTTCGATCTTTTTGCCGAGGTATTCGGGCGTGCGGCCGACCATGAGGCCGGCGATGAAGACCGCGAGGATGATGAAGACGACAATGCCGTAGAGGCCCGCGCCGGCGCCGCCGAAGATCACTTCGCCGAACAGGATGTTGACCAGCGGGACGAAACCGCCGAGCGGCGTGAAGGAGTCGTGCATCGAGTTGACCGCGCCGCACGATGCCGCCGTGGTGATCGAGGCGAAGAGCGCGGAGTCGGCGGTGCCGAAGCGCGTTTCCTTCCCTTCCATGTTGCCGGTCTCGCTGCCGATCGCGATCGCGGTCATCGCCAGGAAGAGGATCGACATCGCGGCGAAGACCGCCCAGCCGTGCCGCGGCTTGCCGGTCATCGAGCCGAGGGTGTACGCGAGGCCCGCGGGAATCCAGAGGATGAGGAACATCTGGAAGAGGTTCGTGAACGGCGTCGGGTTTTCGTAGGGATGCGCGGAGTTGGTATTGAAGAATCCGCCGCCGTTCGTGCCGAGCTCTTTGATCGCTTCCTGCGAGGCGACCGGCCCCTGCGCGATCCGCTGCGCCGTTCCCTCCACCGTCCGCACCTCGGTCGCCGCGTTGAAGTTCTGTACGACGCCCTGCGAGAGGAAGACGATCGCGCTGACGAGTGAAAGCGGGAGCAGAATCCAGAGCGTGGCGCGGACGAGATCGACCCAGAAGTTCCCGAGCGTCGCCGACTTCTGCCGCGCGATGCCGCGGATGACGGCGATGGCGATGGCGATCCCGGCGGCCGCGGAGGCGAAGTTGGGGAAGGTGAGCGCCACCATCTGCGTGAGGTGCGACATCGTCGACTCGCCGCTGTACGCCTGCCAGTCGGTGTTCGTGGTGAACGAGACGGCGGTGTTCCACGCGAGGCCGGGAGCGACGGCTTTCATGTGATCGGGATTGAGAGGCAGGAATTGCTGCAGCCGCTCGATCGCGTACGTCAGCAGCATCCCGATCGCGCTGAAGACGAGCATGGCCAGCGTGTACGCCTGCCACGTCTGCTCGCGTTTTTCGTCGATGCCGCAGAGCCGGAAGACGAATCTCTCCAGCGCTTTTCCGAACCGCAGCTCGCCGCAGAAGACGCGGCGCATGTAGAGGCCGATCGGTTTGGTCAGCGCGAGCAGCAGCAGGAAGTAGAGGACGACTTTCAGAACTTCTCGCATGCGCGGATCCAGATGGCGGAGAGGAGGAAGAGGAAGAGCGTGAGGAGGATGAAGAGGACGTCGGTCACGAGCTCCCCTCGCTCTGCGCGAAGAACGCCGGTGCAAAAATCCAGACGAAGAGCATGAGGTTGCGCAGCAGCGGATGGGCGGGCGACCCGAGGAGCGAGAACCAGCCGTGTCCGAGCCGCGTGGCGAGCGCGATCTCCACGGCGATGGACATCACGAGCCACGCGATGCCGACGCCGAGCGCGTGCGTCACGCCGCAGTGTCCGGCGAAGCAGCGCATGTAGGCCCAGGCCGTGGCGAAGAGGACGACGATCGTCACGACCGCGCACGCCGCTTCCGATCGCGGCTCGAGGGCGTGCACCGCGACCACGAGCACGGCCGCGATCAGCCAGAAGAGAAGCACGACCGTTGCGGTGACTGCCGGCCGTTGGTTTGTCATGACTCTTCCAACGCGGCGGCGCGAGTGCGCTCGCTAAGGAAGGCGAAGGATGGGCGGGGGAAAGGAGAAAAGGATTGTTAAGAAATCAGAAAGCTAGACCGGTTCAGCGATGAACCGATAGCCGACCCACGGCTCGGTCACGATGTAGCGCGGCGACGACGGATCGGGCTCGACCTTCTTGCGCAGCGCGCTCATGTGGACGCGCACGGTGTCCGCAGTCGTGCCGGGGGCGTCGCGCCAGACGCGGGCGATGATGTGGTCGGTGAAGACCGGCTTGCCGGCGTTCGAGGCGAGGAGCTCGAGCAGCGCGTACTCGGTCGGCGTGAGACGGATGTCGCGTCCGCCTTGCACGACGCGGCGGCGCTCGAGGTCGATCGTCAGGTCGTCGAACGACAGCATCGTCGTCGCGGCGCCGCCGAGCCTTCGGAGCTGCGCGCGGATGCGGGCCATCAGCTCGCCGACGGAGAACGGCTTGGTCACGAAGTCGTCGGCGCCGAGGTCGAGGGCGCGGATCTTGTCGGCATCGTTGCCGCGGACGGAGAGGACGATGATCGGCGTGCGCGCGCCGGCGCGGATCGCGGCGATCAGGTCGAAGCCGTCGGAGCGGGGCATGGAGAGATCGGTCAGCACGAGCTCCGGCGCGTGCGTCTGGAACGCGCGCATTCCGTCGAGGCCGTCGCTCGCGACGACGGTCGTGTATCCGCTGGCCTGAAGCTCGCGGGCCATCGAATCGCGGATCGCCGGATCGTCGTCGACGATGAGGATGACCGGGGCGATCGTCATGTGGTCTCCGCAACCGGCAGCGGTGCCGCCGGAACGTCGAGCCGCGCGATCGTGCCGCCGCCCTGCCGCGGCGTGATGCCGATCGAGCCGCCGTTGGCCATCGCCAGGCTGCGCGCGATCTCCAGCCCGAGGCCGCGCTGCGCGACGTCGGAGGTCGCGCCCGCGAGGAGGTTGCCGTCTGCATCCGCGACGCCGGCGGGCAGGCCCGGACCGCGGTCGAGCACTTCGATGCGCACCTGCTCCGGATCGAGCGGATGCGGGCGCGCGAGCAACTCGATCGGCGCGCCGGCGGGGGAGACGCGATGGGCGTTCTCGATCAGGTTGACCAGGATCTCCAGCGCCAGCGACGGATCGACGTTCGCGTCGGGACAGTCGTCGGCGACGCGCACGGTGACGGGGCGCGATTCGAACACCAGCGGAAGATTCTCGCGGACGGCGCGGAAGAGATCGGCCGGCGGCGTCGGCTCGCGGCGCGGTTTCGCCCGTCCCGCTTCGAGCCGCGCCATCGAGAGCAGGTTGTCGATGCGGCGGCGCAGGCGGCCGGTCTCGCCGCTGATGCCGGCCACCGCTTCCTTCAACTCCGCATCGCGATCGGCTTTGCGGCGCAGCGTTTCGGTGTGGATCGTGATCGCGGTGAGCGGCGTGGTGAGATCGTGCGAGATGGCGCGGAGGAGCGACGTCTTCAGCGTCTCGCTCTCGCGCAGCGCCTGCACGTGCGCGTTGTCCTCGATGAACTTCTCGCGCTCCACCGCGAGGCCGACGAGCCGCGACGCCGATACGAGCGCTTTCATCGACGCGTCCGTTCCGCGCGCGACGAGCGCGCCAGTGGTGCGGCCGCCGATGAGCAGCGGCAGGTACACATCGCGGCCGAGCGGCGACGGGAACTCCAGCGGCTCCTTGTGCCGTCCGACGCCGGCGATCAGATCCTCGATCTCGTCCGGCTTGTCGCCGCTCCACCAGACGACGTTCTGCCGATACGGACTGCCGTCGTAGAGCACGAGCCCTCCCTCGCGCGCGCCGAGCATCGTGAGCGCGCGGCCGGTCGCCTCGCCGAGCGCGCCGACGCGATTCGTGGCGGTGAAGAGCTCGATGCTGAGGTCGTACAGCGTCTCCAGCTCGGTCTTGCGATGCTCCGCGCTCTCGGCCTGGATACGCGCGTCGATCACCAGCCGGCTCACGATCACGGAGGTGACGAGAAACGCGCCGAGCGCCACCCAGTTCGCCGGCTCGGCGATGGTGAAGGTGTGCACGGGCGGAAAGAAGAAGAAGTTGTAGCAGAGCGTGGCGACGATCGACGCGATCGCGCCGACCAGCAGCCCGCCGCGAAGCGAAGAGATCAGCACGACGATCAGAAAAGCGAAGCCGGCGGTGTTCGGATTGAGACGCACGGCCCGCCCGATCAGCGTCACGGCCGCGTTGCCGGCGAGCGCGATGAGCGTTTGCGTCGCGATTGCGGCTGTCCGGCGCGATCTCACTGCATACGGATAACACGAATGCGCGGCGGGGGTCGTTAAGGGGACATTAAGACTGCGCCCGGCGCGCAATAGCACGTCGTGAACGCGTTTCCCGTCATCGCGGTCAGTCCGCACCAGTATCCCTTCCACGCAGCCAGCGCACTGGCCGTGCTTTTCGCAGCGCCGGAAGACGAATAGCCGAAGTACTGCTCGCGTGTTGCGGAGTCGCTGCCGATCGCCGTCGCGAGCTGCATCAGTGAAGCAGTGTCGTACTTCGTCTTCGCGTAAGCCTCATCGAACGAGTACTCCCGCGTCCAGGGCAGGGTCACGTTCGGAAGATGCCAGGCCGTGTATCCGGCGATGTCGCCGTTTCGCCGAACGTCGACGATCTCGAAGGCCGGGTTGTTTCCGAAGATCGGAGTGACCGACGGCGTGACGTGAATGAAGTCGCCGCCGGCGATCCGGAATTCGTCCTGATGCGTGTGGCCGGCGAACGAGCCGGCGATCATGTTCCGGTGCGCCGCGGCGATGCTCAGGGCATGAAGCCCCAGACGTTCTGGAAGGATGAGTACGGGCACGTGCCGCTATACTCCACCGAGTCGTAGACGTCCATGCCGGGCGGAATGTGGAACAGCAGCCAGACGCGCTTGCCCTCCTTGCGTGCCAGGCCTAGCTCGGCGTCGAGCCATTCCAGCTCGCGCACGCCGGGATCGGGTCCCGGTGTCCCGCACGGGTTCTTGTAGTTCGTGGAGAAGAAATTCGTGTTCAGGGCGATGATGCGCACGTTTTTCAGGGCCGGAACGTCGGCGTGATAGTACCCGCCGGTGGGAAACCGCCGATCGAATGAACGCGAGCGGACGATCGGGCTCCAGACGTCGCGGAAATCGGTCAGGAACGTTCCGTTCGGCACCACGGCGTAGTCGCCGCAATCCGAGTCGTTGTTGCCGAGCGTGGGATAGATCCGCACGCCGGGGTACGCCGCGCGAAACACCGATGCAATATATGCGTTCGTTTTCGCCACGAAGGCGGTGTAAGCAGTCCTGCTCTTGTCGGTCGCGTACTGCTGATAGTTCTTGTCGAAATCGTGCGCGAGCAGATCGCCGGAGATCAGCACGAACGCCGGCGACGGAAGCTGCTTCCGCATCTCGCCGATCGCGGACCGGAACAGCGGATCGTTCACGTCGCTCCCGTAGGTGCTGAACGCCGTCACGGTCGATGACGCCAGGATCGCCTCCCACTGCGACACCTCGGCCGCATCGAGCTTCGCGACAATCGCCGGATCGGCGAATGGATTGAAATGGATGTCGGAAACAGAAAGGAACTTCTCCGCGAGCGCGGAGGAGGCGACGGCGAAAAGCGAAAAGAGGATCGCGAAGGTTCTCTTCATGGCCAATGCTACGTCCCCCGACCGGCCGGCCGCTACAGGCTAATCGGACGTCGCATCGCTCCCCGGGCGTGGTACATTTGGCAGGAATTCCATATAGGCAGCAAGGCAGCGGAAAGCACAATTCGACGCAAGTTCGACTTCCTGCGACTTTCGCGCCGCCGGTCATTCGTCATCTACAAAGGAGCCCGATATGCGTTATGAAATCAAAGGGAAAGTAATTGATCGGAAAACGCTCGCGGGCGTGGCAGGAGTGCGAGTGGAGGCCTGGAGCAAAGAGCTCGAGGTCGAAGATGACCTCGGCTACTCGGCCACCGGATACGATGGCTCCTTTGTCATCCCGTTCGATGAGGACACGTACCGCGATTTTTTCCGCGAACGATATCCGGACGTCTACCTGAACGTTTGCTGCGGCGACGAGCTGCTGGCGAGCACACAGGAGTCGACGCGGTGGAACGCGGAAGACCCGGATGCTTACGTGCAAATCGAAATACCACCGCTCAAGCCGATGGTCTGGTGCGACCGGCACGTGTACCTGAAGATCGAGCGCCTCGACTCCTACAATCCGGTGAAACCGCTGGAAGAGGAGGCCGGCCTGGCGACCTACGGGCGCGACTGCATGAGAAACGAAGGCCATGAGAACGGCTTGATCCCTCAATCCGAAATCGATGCCCGTGCCGTGGAAGCCGTCGTCTATCGGGAGTTTCTCGATTCGGCGTATCTCATCCCCAAGCCGGATAAGCTGATCCTCGCCGACATCAATGAGCCGCTCTACGAGGACCGTGTACCCGGCACGGTGATCTACGTGCGCCCCTATGAACGGCTCAAGATCCACGTCTGGAACAACGACGACGTTCCACACTCCCTGCACGCTCATGGCCTGCGCTACGGCATCGATTCCGATGGCACGTGGCCCTTCGGTACGCAGGCCGCGGGCGGCGGCGGACGCTCGGACGCCATCTGTCCCGGCGAAACGTGGATCTATACCTTCGACATCACCTACGACCAGCTCGGAGCCTGGCCTTTCCACGACTACACGCACCACTCGAACGTCCGGATCGAGCAAGGACTCTTCGGCGGAATCGTCGTCCTCGGTTACTGCGACAAGCCGCCCCGTCCTTTCCGCTTCAGAAACGGACTGCTCGCCGGCATCTATGCCGACCTGGAGCGCAGCGAGGGCCGGAGCTTCTTCCCCGAGAATACCAGGCCCGACTTCAACGAAGCGCGCGCCCCCTTCCGTCTCGAGCCGCAGATTCATTTCAAACGGCTCAAGCCGCAGACCGCACTGCTTCTCGAGCATCACCTCGACTTCCTCGAAGAGTACGTCTCCAGGGTATTCTCCCTGCCGTTCAAGCACATCCCGACGGATCACGTGCCTGTCTTCCTGCACCGGATGTCACAGGAGGAAGCTCCTCCGCCGGAACCAGGGCCCGTGGACGCCGTTTTCGTCCGGCAACCCGCGCTCCTGGATCTGGATCTCAACGAATTGAGGCCATTTCGTCCTGATCGGAAGGTGGCCAGGATTCCGACTCTCTGCATCAACGGTCGCGGCTTTGTCGGGAACACGCCCACGATCGTGGGACGGGCAGGGCAACGCATCCGCTGGTACGTTTTCAACCTCGACACGAGCACCAACGGACACAACTTCCACCCGCACGGGATGCGTTGGAAGTTTGCCGGGGAGACTGTCGACACGCGCAGCCTGGGCCCGGGCGAATCGTTCGTGGTCGAGGCCACCATTCCGCCGGTCCTGCTGTTGACGGAAGAGGAAGCGCGTATCCAGCAACCGAAACATCGGCCGAAAGAGGCGAAGCTGTACTGCCTCAAGGGCGACTTCCTGTTTCACTGCCATGAGCAGGACCATTTGCTGCGCGGCATGGCCGGGTTGGTCCGGTCCAGGCAAAGCCTCTGGCTGACTCAAGCCATGGCCGACGAGATCACCCGCCGGACCGGCCTGCCCCTTGACGACGGCCGCAATGCCTGCCCGAAGGTCGAGCCGAATCCGTGCGGAGTGGATCGCATCGGGCATTGGGAAGAGGTGGCCGGAGCGCCGGACGTGCTCCTGATGCATTCCATCGTGCTGCCGAACACCCAGCGGATCCTCTTCTGGGGGCAGACCCGGGCCGATCAGTCGCGCGTTTGGGATTACTCGACTCCCGCTGGATCGTATATGTCCCCTGCGAACCAGCCCGCCGATCTTCCGGGACTCAACGCGGACTTATCGGATTTATGGTCGAGCGCGCATAACCTGTTGGATGACGCGCAAGGCACAGTGCTGGCTCACGGTGGTTTCACCGGCCCCGGCCAGAATGCTGCTGTTGGAAATGTTCGAGCGTTTCTGTTCGATCCGGCCGCGTTGACATGGTCGGAGACGAACAGTACGACCGATAGTCGCTTTTATGCCACGACATTGACGCTTGGTGATGGACGTGCGTTGACCTTATTCGGTTCGGCCAGCAAGTCCATCGAGATCTACACTCTCGGCGCAGGTTGGGCCGCGCCGAGCGTCACACCGCTGCAGATGCATCATCACGAGTACTACCCCTGGACGTATCTGCTGCCTGACGGGAAGCTGTTCATCGCCGGGCCGCACGTCCCCAGCCAGCGCTTCGATCTCAATAATCTCGCCGGTGTGGAGTCGTTTCCCACGAACAAGGGTAACCGCACCAACCCCGGTGAGAAAGGCACCTCCGTACTGCTGATTCTCCGACCGCCTGACTACGAGCCGATCGTTTACATCATGGGCGGCGAATTCCCTGCCGTGGCGAGCAGCACAGAGCAGATCGATTTGTCCGTTCCGACGCCGGCGTGGACCAATTTGCCCGACCTCAGGAACCCTCGCGCCTTTCAATTCACCGCCACCCTGCTGCCCGACGGCCGTGTGTTCATTGCCGGCGGCATGAGCGGGGGCCCCGACGGAGGCCCGTGCGAGATTTTCGATCCGCGCAATCCGGGCGCCGGTTGGGTGGAAGGTCCGAACTTGAAATTCGAACGGACCTACCATTCGTCATTCATCCTGCTCCAGGACGGAAGCATTCTGGGAGGCGGAGCCCCGCCCAACGTCGCTTTCCCGCCCTTTACGGCACACGAGCGATTCTTCCCGGGCTATTTCGACAAGCAGCGGCCGGCGATCAGCGGCGCTCCTGCAACCATCAACTACGGCGGCAACTTCACCATCAATACGCCGACGCCTCCCGACATCAGCGAGGTGGTGTTGCTCCGCGCCGGCGCGGTGACTCACGGGTTCAATATGTCGCAGCGAGGGATCGAGTGCGTGATTGCCGGCACGGGCCCCGGAACATTGAATGTCGAGACGCCGCCCAACGCCGATCTGGCGCCTCCGGGGTGGTATCTGCTGTTCATTCTGGACTCGGACCGCGTGCCGTCGGAGGGTCGGTGGATTCGTCTTACGCCGTGACAGCCGCCTGGCCGGGCTGGAGGCAGGGTGACGGTGGCGTGGCGGGGCCGACGAGGCTCGAACCCGCGACCTCCGGCGTGACAGGCCGGAGGTCGCCGGTACGACGTGAAGGAGTACCGCCCGTATCCCGACGAGTGGGCGCACGGATCGCGTCTGTGCGGGAGCTCTTCTCGCAACCCGGCCGGACCGATATTGTCGTGATTCAGTGGTAAATCCCGAAGACAAATGTTCACTTGAGCCAGTACAGGGCCATCGTTTCATCATCACTCTTGATATTCGTGAAGCATACCAATGAGTAGTAGGCCTGGCTGGGCGTAAGATCGTTCAATTTCTTCGTTACCTCTCGATAAAGCTCATCGTACTTATCTCTTCTATGCCACTTGTCGTATGTCCATATCGTGCCAGCCGGCCGCTCCGGTATCGTAGCGTAGTCGCGGCTGTAGAAAATGACTCCGCGCGCCAAACTATCTTTCTCGTCAGATGCCGTAGCCTTCGCGCTGTTGACGGCCGAAGATCCCTCAAGCTTATTCAGCTCATCCTGTAGTTGCGCGTAGAGATCGTCGATCTTTTTTGCGGTAACCTCTTGAGATACCCAGCCTGCCATGACCTTTTCTCCTTTAAGCAGTTTATTGATCGTAATGGATAGCAGCACCGCCTGTGTGACGGATTCCAGGCAGGCATCGGTGTTGATCACATTGGGGTAGTAATCGGTTGTAATCTTTGGCTCAATTGCGGTCATCCATTTCTCGACTGTCGTGGGCAGCGCGGGATTGGCGATATTTGCGAGACCCACGATGGAGCCCCAGCCGAACGGCGTATTGGCCATATCGGACAGGGTGAGCTGCCAGCACAGCTCGAACATGAACGGGCCCTGCGCGTGGTTGAATGACCGCAGATTGATCAATTGCTTCTGTTCCATTTCGGGCAGTGTGTTTACATTCGAATACCCTCCCTGCGTGGTGAAGTACCGTTTGTTCCACAGACCCTGGCTGGTTTGCTCCTCGGCCGGGCCGAACGTGCCGGAAACCGCGATGACATTTTTCCTGTTGTCGCCGCCGGTCATCAACTCTTCGAGCGTTCTGGTGAGTAGCGTGCCGGGGGCGCCGCAGACCAGCCAGGGCGATAATTTTTGCAGAACGAGATCGACGAACGCCCGGTTGTTCTCCGCGCTGAGGTCCTGATGGACGCTGGGCTTCTGACCGGTGGAATAGTCCCACGTGCTAAAATTGGAAAATGTGAGGATGATCAGCTCCCGGCTGTTTTCTTCCTCCGCGACGAACGCCGCTATTTGATCGAATGCCGCTGCCAGCGACACGCCGATAGCGCCCTGAGCGCCGACGACCGGGACCTCGGAATAGTGCGCGGTGTAGAACCGCCCCTTGTAGTAGGCGGGGCGCAAGTCGAACACGCGTACGCCCTGCAACAGTTGCAGCCTGATGTCGAACAGCTGCGTACGGGTATTGCGCTCCGAGCCAAACGTAGTTTCCTTCTCTTCGTTGAAGGTGCCGCTGTCATGGGAGCCTGGCAGACAAACCCGGTCCAGAGGCTGGTCGCCGATCAGCTTCCAATTTTCCGTCATCCAGGAAGAAATCGAGGCGTTCGGGACGAGCGATTCGATAGACCAGTGCTCGCTGTCGCGGGGCTGGTCACCTGGCTTGACGGTATGCAGGCTGCCGGCGGCAGCGGTCATGTAGTGGTCATTGGCGACATTCTGAATGGTGTAGATGTTTGGCGGCGCTACCTGCACGATTTTCCAGTGCTGCGCGGTGCTTTCATCCGTCGGCGTCATTTTGTCGATAGGAGCGTTGAAGTACTCGTTGTTGGCAATACTTCTGATGGAGTACGTGTCGATACCCTTCTTGACGAACTGAAACTCGCAGTCGGGCAACGTATATTCTTCCTGCTTCCGCAACTCTGTGGCATTGCGGCAGCGGTATCCATCATTCGCCTTGTTTTGCAGCGATGCCAATTCCGGAATCATATTCATGATTGTCGATGTCCTGTAGGCTGTCATGACCGACACTACCGCCATACCCCGGCGGGGGTTGTCGCCTGATGTTGTGCAACCGAGTCAAAAAAAAGGATCCGGAAGGCTATTCGTAAGTGGCACAAGCGAGCGGACAGCGACAGAAATGGCAATGCCGCGATAGACACGCTATGACACGATGAACACCCGAACTTTGCTGAGCTGGATATCAATGTAGACCTGTGCGAGCCGTCTGTCCATACTTAAATGAAACCGTCCGGGAATTCGCCGGTGAGCTCAACAGATCGCGCGCCACGCGCCGCAGCCCCGTCGTTGCGCGGCCGGGAGAGACGAAGCCAGGGCGCGGGAATTGTTGCCGTCGAGCAATGAGAACGTGGGGACGACGACCTCGGTGCCTCAGTCCTCAGTCCAGGCAGGCCGGTGTCGCGACCTCTGGTCGCCCGGTCGCGAAAGTGAGAGTGAAGACCCCATGACCCCAAGAAGCCGCAGGGGGCAGGCCTTCACTTTTCATTTTCTCTACGCTCAGTAGCGAATTGGAGCTCGTAATACTATTGTTTGCCTTTTACCCTTGCCGCATATTTCAGCCGGCTGAGCGCGGCAGTGTGCTCGGTGAGGGCAATATCGACGAAATCGTTTTGCGCTGCCACGAAACCGTGCTGGTTGCTGATGCCGTCAATTGGCGGGTCGAAGCGATGGCGCGCCGGCGGGCGGAGGCCGAACGCGTCCGGCTGCGTGTCGAGAATCTTGTAGAGGTTCTCGTACACCGGGTTGTAGGAGAGCGCCGCGACGATGTCCGCTCGCGCTTCATCGGCGCGGTTGAGCCGCATCAGCGCGTTCGCGGAGAAGAGGTGCGCGGTGGAATTGGTGGCATCGATGGCCAGCGCCTTTTGATACTCCGCGGCCGCCGCGGCATAGTCGCGATCACCGAAGAAGAACACGTCGCCGTAGAGCAGACGCGCGATCGCGTCGTTGGCATCGAGCTCGATCATCTTCCGATAGCGCACCGCCGCCTCGGCATACTGCTTCTTGTCATATAGCTCCTCCCTTCGGCGAGGAGCTTCGCGGAATCGGGATGGCGCTTCGGAATCCCCAGCGTCCAGCGGTCGCCCGACCTGATGCGGGCGACTTCGCCGGGCCGCGTCTTACACGTGTACTCGTCGATCGGGTTCGACGCGGACTCCAGCTCCACGTTGTAGACGTTCTTCGAGTCCGCGAGCTGCTTGAGATACCAGGTGGGACTCTTCCACTCGGCAGCGAGAGGAAGAGCGACGAGGACAAGAAGCACAGCGATAGACCGTCGCATGCGCGTGAGTCTAACGCGGGGGGCGAACCGCTACGCGGCCGCCCGAATTCGACCGCGGATGGCATTCATCCCACGCACGATCGGATGCATCCCATCCGAGGATGGGATGAATGCCATCCCACATGGGATGAATGCCATCCGGCATGGGATGAGTCTCGTCTGGAGGACAATGAATTCCATGGCGGATGGGATAAATGTGACCGCGCATGGAATGAACGGCACGCCCGGCGGTGAGGTTGCGCGAGGATTCCGACTGCACCCGAATGAGCGAAGCCTGCGTAATTGGCAGCATGCGCAGACTCCTCTCGCTCGCACTCTTCTTGTTCGTCCCGCAACTCGCGCTGGCGGACGACCTCTGGACGCCGTTCGTTCTCCGCTCCTTCGATGGGCGCGAGGCGAGTGCACAAATCGCGCTGCTGCCCGTTCGCGAGACGCGCACGTCGCCGGACTCGCGACTCATTCGCGTTGCGGTGATCCGCCTGCCGGCGCGCGAGGCGCCGCGCGGCGCGCCGCCGATCGTGTTTCTGTCGGGCGGGCCGGGGATCCCTGCGTCGGCGCTGGCGCGGGTGCCGGTCTACTTCGACCTCTTTTCGAAATTGCAGGCGATCGGCGATGTGCTGCTGATCGATCAGCGCGGGAGCGGCATGTCGCTGCCGAACCTGACGTGTCCCGCCGCGGATGTCCCGAAGAACTTCCTCTCGTCCGACGAGGCGTTTCTCGCCGCGCTATCCGCAAGGGTCACCGCATGTACGCGCTTCTGGAGCGATGCCGGTGTCGACATCCACGGCTACAGCACGACGGAAATCGCCGCGGACGTCGACGCCGCGCGCAAGGCAGCGGGCGGGAAAACCATGAAGCTGCTGGCGTTCAGCTACGGCTCCGAAGTGGCGATCGAGCTCGCACGGCGCTGGCCACGGCAGGTCGATCGGATCGTCTTCGCCAGCACCCGCGCGCCCGACACGATGCTCAAGATGGCAAGTGTGTGGGACCAGCAACTGGGGACGCTCGGTGCCTCGGTCAAGCGAGTTGTGGCGGAGCTCGACGCATCACCGGTGAATGTCGAAACGACCGCGGGGACGTTTTCAGTCGGCGGCATCGGCGTCCTGACCGTCCTTCGCGCCGACCTGCCCGATGGACGCGCGCTGCCGAAGATCCCCGAATTCGTGCGCGCGCTCGAGGGAGGAAGCTACGCATCACTCGCACCGCGCGTGCTGCAGATCTACGCGTCGCTGAAGTCGATGAACCTGATGACGCTGGCCGTCGACTGCAGTAGCGGATGGTCCGCGCAGCGCCTGCGCGACGCGGAAGCAGAATCGCACGCCGCCATCATGCGCAACGTGAACCTGCAGTGGGACAGCAGAATCTGCAACGCAATCGCCGGCCGTCCAGGTCTCCCGCCACCGATCCGCCGCACGAACATCCCCGCGCTCTTCATCACCGGCACGCTCGACGTGAACGCGCCGGTCGCGCAGACGGAGCGAATTCGAAAGGAGTTTCCTCGCAGCGTGCACTTCATCGTCGAAAACGGCGCGCACGAGACGTTGCCGATCGGCGCCGTGCAGGAACGGGTCGTGAAGTTCCTGCGACGTAGGGCATACCATGTCGCTGCTCATGAAGGCGGTGCTGCTGGAACGCAACGACCCGGTTCTGGCGCCGCTGATCGGGGCCGTCGACGACGCGGGGCGGGAGCGGGCCATCGAGGAGTTGCTCGATGCCACGGTGCGGCCGCTGGTGGCGTCGATCATGGCCCGCTTCCGGCGGCAGGAGCGTGCGCTGAGCGTCGATGACTGCGACGAGATTTCCTCGAACGTCACCCTGAAAACGATCGCCAGGCTGCGCGGAGCGGCGACCCACGAGGAGCAGGCCATCGCCGTGCTGGAGAACTACGTCGCGACGATCTCCTACAACGCGCTCTACGACTTCCGGCGCGAGCGCTACCCCGAGCGCCATCGCCTGAAGAAGTCGCTCCGTCATGCGTTGCATCGCGATCCGCGGCTCGCGCTGTGGGACGCGGGAGCGGGAGCGGTCGCCGGTTTGAAATCGTGGGAAGGGCGAGGCGATGCGCTTGCCTCGTTCGACGTCGCGCGGCACGACATCACGGCGTGCATGTCCGATTCGAACCGCCCGGCCGATGCGATGGAGGAGTTGCTTCGCTACGCCGGACGCCCGATCGCGTTCGATGCGCTCGTCGGCGCGGTCGCCGACATCTGGCGCGTGCGCGACGCGATCGTCGAGCGCAACGAATTTCCGTCGGACCCGAGGCGCGACCAGCTCGCCGACGCCGAGCAGCGCCAGTACATGCAGATGCTCTGGCAGGAGATCCTCGAGCTGCCCGCGGGTCAGCGGGCGGCGCTTCTGTTGAATCTGCGCGACGGCGGCGGGAAGAATGCGCTGACGCTCTTCCTGCTGCTGGAAGTGACGACAGTCGAAGAGCTCGCGGCGGGAATCGGCGTGTCCGTCGATACCCTGAACGAAATCTGGGAAGAGCTTCCGCTCGACGATCTCACCATCGCGGCGAGACTCGGAGTGGCGAGACAGCAGATCATCAACATGAGGAAATCGGCGCGCGCGCGGCTGGCGCGCCGGTTAGCGCGGTTCCGATGATTGAATATTCGATGAGCGTGACCGTCCAGTAAGTCAATGAGCGACCACATCACAGCGGCGAATGCCGAGCGATTGCGGAGCGGGAAGCTGCCGCCGGCGGAGATCGCGGCGATCGGCCGGCACATCACCGGCTGCCGCGAATGCCGTGAGCTCGTCGAGGCGGCCGTGCGCGTCGATGATGCGGTGAACGACGTTCGCTCGCAGTTCGAAGAGGAAGTGGACAGGCGAGGGCGCCTGTCCCCACACTGGGCCGCGATCGCCGCGGGCGTGATCATCGCCATCGCCGCGCTCGCGCTGTGGCGGCGAACGCCGCCCACTGCACCGGCGCACGTCATCACCGTCACGACGCCGACGCCGCCCGAACATGGCCGTTGGAACGACCTCGTGACGAAGACCGTTGCCTGCGGCACCCTGCCGACTCCCGCGATCCTCGGCGATCTCCGCGAACGGTCGCCGCAATTCCGCGGAGCGGCCGCGAGCAGCACCGTTTCGCTGTCGCCGAATGCCGCGATCGTGGAGGAGACGACGCCGGTGCTGCGCTGGACGCCGCGATCGGGCGCGCGCTGCATCGTGATCCTCTCCGACGGATCGCACGTGACGAAGCACGACGCGGGCGAGACGGCGGCGTGGCGCGTCGGCGAGCCGCTGCGTCGCGGGGCGGAGTACCAGTGGCAGGTCGAGATGCGGAAAGGGAGCGAGGTCGAGGTCCATCCCACGGCGCCGCAACGGCCGGCGCGCTTCCTCGTGCTCGACGAGCGTGCCGCGGCGGAGCTTGCCGAGGCGCGGCGCGCCTATCCGAATGATCACCTGCTCCTCGGCGTTCTCCTCGCGCGGCATGGCCTGGTCGACGATGCGCGGCGGGAGCTCGAGCTCCTGCGCGCGACCGATCCGGCGCTCGCGGACAAACTTTTGAAATCCCTATGACCACCCGACTCCTGCTGGCAGTGCTGCTGTTCGCAACGCCGCTGCGTGCGGCTTCCATCGAACAAGGCGCGCGCGACTATCTGACGCTCGCCGCCCAGGGCCGCTTCGCAGAACTGCCGCGCGCGGAAGGGGCGGCCGCGCTCGAGACACGCATCCGCGGAATCCTGCGCGTTCGATGCATCGACACGGCAGCGATCGCCGTCCGGCGTACCGCGCCCGGCGTCGTCGAGGCGGAGCTCAGGGACATCATGCCGCTGCGTCTGCATCTCTCGCCACGCGGCGACGACTGGCTCGTCTCCGCGATCGAATATCCCGACGAGGAGCTGGCGTCGCAGCTCATCGCGGCGAAGCCGGAGGAGCGGCCGGCGCTCTATGCCGCGAATCGCGATCGGCTGACTCCGGATCTCATGCGCGTGCTCTACGCGCGCGCCACCGCGCTGGCCAATTCGCGGGATGCGGCGAAGACTCCTCAGGTCGCGCGGATCCTGCACGAGGTCGCGATCCAGGCCGGCGATCCGGGCGGCGAGTCGCTCGCGTTCGCGGTCGACTCGATCGATGCGCGGATCAAGCGGGACGCTCCCACCGCAATGCGCGTCAGCGCGGAGAGCATCGCCCTGGCCGAAGCCTCGGGCGATGTCGACATCCTCGCGCGTGCCTGGCTGAACCGCTGTCGAATCGTCATCATGGACTACTCGCTCCGCCACGAGAGCTCGGCGGCTGCCGACGCGGCGGCCGACGAGTGTAATCACAACACGCTGCGATTCGCCGAACGCGGAGAAGAGCCGATCACGCTCGTACGCGCGTTGGAGTCCCTGGCGCTGACCGCCAAGATCCGGGGCGACTTCTTCACCGCGCGCCGTTACCAGGAGCAGTTGCGGCCGATCGCGGTGGAGTTCCACGATCGCCTCGGAGAGATCGGCTACGAGATCCAGGTCGCCAACATCTACTTCGATCAGGGCGACGGCGAGCTCGCGCTTTTCCATCACAGGCGCGCGCTGGCGCTCACCAGACAGTACGACCCGAGGCGCTATCCGTACACGCTGATCCGGCTCGGCGGGGCGCTGGTCGACGAAGGGAAGTACGCCGAGGCGCGCGAGCTCTTCCGCGAGGCTCTCGAGCGCGACGAGCACGGTGCGATCAAGCTCGCGTTCAACAGCGTCTCCCCGAACATGGCCTCGTTCGTCCTGCAGAAGCAGGCCATCATGGCCGCGGAGTCGGGCGCGCTCGATGACGCCGAGTGTCTGATCGGCGAGGCCGCGGAGATCCAGCCGCCGGCCGAGCGCTTTCGCTACGAGCACCTGCTGGCGCCGTACTTCGCGAAACGGCACGATCACGCGACCGCGCTGCGGCTGTCGCTCCAGTCACTGAATGGGGTGTTGTTCGGCGGGATCGAAGAGGTCGTGCCGCCGCTCCTCTCCGCCGCGCGCGCGTTTCGAGGCCTGCACGATTCGGGGCGGGCGATGGACGCGGCGCTCGAAGCGATCGCCCGGCTGGAAGCGCAATATCTGAACGTCTCGGGAGGGAGCGATCAACAGCTCCTGGCCGCGGACCAGATCGCGGAGTGCTACGAGCTCGCCGCGGGGATCGCGCTGGACGCGGGGCACGGGGTCGAAGCGCTCGCGTACCTCGAACAGGGGCGAGGCCGCGTGCTTCGCCAGACGCTCGAGAACGGGCGAGCGATCGATCCGAAGAACGAGACGCTCCGCCGCGAGGAGGCGGAGCTGGCGCGGCTCAACGTTGCGCTGACGAGGGCGCTCGGGCGAGCGTCGAACGATCGCGCGGCGGCAAAGCTGAAGGCGCAGATCGCCGCGGCGCGGCTGGCGCACCAGTCCGCGGTCGATGGCGCGGTCGCGCGCGCGAAACGGATCACCGTTACGGAGCGCCGCATTTCGCCCGCCAATCTTCCCGACCTCCTGCGTGCGCTACCCGATCGGATGTGCGGCGTCGAGTACTTCATCGAGGACGAGAAGCTGCACATCTTCGTGATCCGGCGCGGGCAGGTCGTCGTTCGTTCGGTCAGCGTCGGACGCGCCGCGCTTGAGCGGGAAGTGAAGCGCTACGCCGATTACGTGGCGAAGAACGATCTCCGTTTCCGCGAGCCGGCGACGGCCCTCTATGCGCTGCTGATCGCGCCGATCGAGAAAGACATCCGGGGTGAAGAGGCGCTGCTCGTGATTCCGGACAAGATGCTCTGGAAGGTGTCGTTCGCGTCGTTGATGGACGCGCGCGGGCATTTCGTCGTCGAGCGCTGGGCAACGGTGCACGCGCCGGCGATCGCGGTGTACGGCGACATGCTCGCCGAACGGCGGAGACGCGCGCACGCGTCGCCGACGCTGCTCGCGGTCGGCAATCCGACGCTCGATGCCGGTGCGGCGAAGGCGTTTGCCAGCTACTACCGCGGCGCGAACATCGGAGCTCTGCCCGACGCGGAGCGCGAAGTCGGCGAGCTGCGGACGATCTACGGGAAGAGCCGGGCGAAAGTGTTGCGCCGAGGCGAGGCGACCGAGGAGCGGGTCAGGTCGGAGATCGGCCACGCGGACGTCGTGCATTTCGCGACGCACGCGCTGCTCGACGACGCGAATCCGATGTACTCACGGCTGGCGCTCGCGCGCGACGCCGGCAAGCCGGACGACGGCTGGCTCGAGACCTGGGAAGTGGCGCGGCTCGACGTCGCGGCCGACCTGGTCGTGCTCTCGGCATGCGAGACGGCGAGCGGGCGGGTGGGGGGAGGTGAGGGGGTGGTCGGCCTGACGTGGTCGTTCTTCGTCGCCGGCGCGCGATCGACGGTGGCGACGGAATGGAAAGTGGAGAGCGAAGCCACCGCGCGATTCATGGTCGGCTTCCACAGAGCGCTCCACAGCGAGCAGAGACCGTCCTCGTTGCGCAAGGCCCGCGCATTACGCACCGCGCAGCTCCGATTCCTGCGCGACCCGCGTTATCGGCATCCGTTTTATTGGGCCGCCTTCGTTCTTTTTGGCAGCGCGTCGTAGGGGAGCGCGGGCGTCGCCGCGCTCCACACGGAAATGGCTTTCCGAACGCGCTCTGCCTTTTGGTATCAGTAAGCCGTTGGCTTACACTCGCTGCGTGAAGGTGGTCTGGGATGAGGCAAAGAATCTGGCAAACCAGGAGAAGCACCGTGTGTCGTTTGAAGAGGCAAGCGTGCTTTTTACATCGGGCGTGGACTATCTCGAGCTCTTCGACGATGAACATTCCGAAACGGAAGATCGATTCATAGCGATTGGGCCGATCCGACGGGGCATCATTCTCATCGTCTGGACAGAACGGGACGAGGATGAAGTCAGAATTATCAGCGCACGATGGGCGAAACCGCGAGAGCAGCTGTTGTTTCGCGAATACTTTAGGAGAGACAAATGACGGATATTCCTGAACTCACAGCTGGCCAGCTCGATCGTGCCATCTCAGCGCGTGCACGGAAGAGGCTCATGAACGGCAAATTTCAATCAGGGCAGGATGTTGCCATGCTTCGAAAATTCGTGGGCCTTACGCAAGCAGAATTTGCCAAAGCGATGGGCATCAGCGTCCACACCCTTCGCAATTGGGAGCAGGGTAGACGTCACCCGGAGGGACCCGCTATAGCACTTCTGCGTATCGCGGCCAGGCATCCTCGCGTAATTCGCGAGAATCTTCGGTCGGCCGCATAGACGCGTTTCGCCGTTATTGGTCGCTCCACCCCCGGGAATATCGATCCGGCATCGCCGTCCTCCTCGCGTTGATTGCAACTTCAACGAGGGTTGGTGCCGAACATGAGACGTGCGCTTCTGGCGATCGTCGTGCTGTTTTCCCTGTCTGTTCACGCGCAGAAGTCCGATCAGGGTAGTCCCGCGCTCGAGCGCGGCCTGCACGCGGACAAGCTGTATCAGTTCAACGATTTCGATAACGTCAGCCTGTTCAACGGCAACCTCGGCATCGACGTTCCGATCGGTCCGAGCTATCCGGTGCGCGGCGGACTGACGTATCAGCTCACGCTCTATTACAACAGCAAGTTCTGGGACTTCGACCGCAGTCCGACCTGGAGTCACGCGTATCCGGCGCGCAGCTCCAATGCCGGCGTCGGCTGGACGATCGGAATGGGGCAATATCTCGGGAACGAAACGTACCAATCTCCCGACGGTGGCGAACATCCGTTCAATCGACCGCTGGAGGGCTACCCGAAATTCACGACGGACGGCACGTATCTGCGCCTGCGCAACTTATCGACCGACTCTCAAGGCATCGTGGAGATCGATTTTCCGAATGGCGTCGTCCAGCACCATGAGCGCAACGCGGACGCAAGCTGGTCGTTGACGGAAATCCGCGCGCCGCGCGGCATTGGAAAAGTGACGATGAGCGTCGTCGCGCCGGGGCCCTGCGGTACGGACCAGAATTTCGTCCATGCCTGGCACATCGAGGACACAGAAGGGCGCCACACGTACGTCTGCTTCAAGACCTACACGCTCGACGACGTCGCCCGGCCGCTGGCATCGCGCGTGGTGTTCCCCGCGCCTCCCGGACAATCGCCTCTGCAATACGACTTCACGTTCGAGACCATCAGCGACATTCCGCGCGTATCGGGTGAGTACGATCCCGGCGATCCCGAGCACGAGCAATGGCGGATGACGCACAGCGTGCAGTTTCTGAAGTCATTGCAGTCGCCTGACGGGTCGTCGTGGCAGTTCGACCATCGCCTGAACGAGCCGCGCATCGAGACGCTGGTGCTGCCGACGAAAGCGCGCATCGAATATCTGTATGGCCTCGTTCCTGTGACCAACGAGGGACAGTCGGGAAGATGTCCCGGTCCCTATCCCGAGGGCGTGCCGCCCGGCGGCGGCATGACCGACGGGGTGGTCAAACGCACCGTCATTCCCGTCGTTGCCGGCGGCACGTTACCGCCCTTCGTGTGGACGTACGACCGCATCCTGTCCGGCCAGCAGTCGCACAAACCGGAGACCTGCAGCGACCCGCTGACGATGTGGGACGAAATGATCGTCACCGTCAAAGATCCACTCGGCGGCCGCGTCGACTCCCACTTCACGATGTGGCAGGACTCGTTCACGCCCTCGGAGAACGGCTTCAAGGGCGAGCATTACTCGCTGCCGTGGGGAAAATACGATCCGGACCAGGACCGCTATCTCTCCCAGGAACAGTACCAGTGCATCGGGAGCGATTGCACGACGAAGCTGACGTCCACTTACGTGCGGCACGACATCGTGCCGGGCTCGTTCACCGACACGACGCTCAATCGCTATCCCGAGCATCGCCTTGCGTCGCAGGCTGTCTATGACCATCAGCGCGTCGTCCATGCGGACAGCGCGGACAACGTCGTCATCGATGACGACGAGCATCCTTGTGTGTCCGAAGGAAGCGGCACGCGTTGTCCATTCACCTCCACGGAGTGGACTGAATGGGACTCGTTTTCCCACTATCGCGTGGTGAAGTCGGCGTACGACTTTGGCGGTACGGAAAAGGGAACGAGGACCGTCACCACGAACTGGAACGCCGGGCGGACCATCAACACTGGCGATCCTTGGGTGCTCGACGTCTTTGACGAGAAAACCACGGAGGAGACGGGGAAAGACAAGATCGTAGAACAGGCCTGCATTCAGCCCGGTCTCGGCGGTTTCGTGCGCGGCACGCGTCTCCTTGCCGGGCCGCAATCGGCGAACGATCTCATCACGCGTTTGGAGCTCGATGCGGACATGAATCCGCGCGCCGAGAAATATTACGGCGGCGATGCGACGCCGCTGCCGCAGCCCGCCGCGCAAGCGCCGACCGCCTGTGCCGCGCTCGACGCGCTCGAAAACGTCACGCCGGCCTTCGAAACGGCGAATACGTGGAGCAAGGGCGTCATGACGACGTCTCAATACGCCGGCGCAACGTTCCTCGGTCTCGACCTCGACATCGACGCCGCCGGAATCGTCACGCACTCGCGGGACACGGCCGGCGCGCAGACCGATTATCACTACGACGCCGCGGGCCGCATCCAATCGATCGAGCCGCCCGACGGCGCCGAGATCACATACGGCTACGGCAATGCCTCCGCCGCGTTCGACGGAACCGTCTGGCGATTGACCACACCGGCGACGGCGATGCAGCACGCCGATTCGCCGAGCGGCGCGGTGGAAACCCGCTACGAATTCGACTCCCTCGGCCGCGTGGTCGTGGAGAAAAAGCTCATGCCGGGCGGCGTCTATCTCCGGCAGGAGCACACCTACGACGCCCTCGGCCGCCGCACCGCGTCGACCGTATGGGGCACCGAGCCGACGCTGAAGTCGACGAAGTCGCTGTACGACACTCTCGGACGGCTCCTTTACACACAGGGGCCCGACGATGCCGCCTTTTCTTACGAATACACCGGGATGCACGTGAAAAAGCGGATCTCGACGGTGTGGGACGGCACCGCCGATCAGCAGTCGGAGACCACCGAGACATACGACGGATTCGGCCGTCTCGCCGAGGTCGGCGAACAGTCGGGAAGCGGGTCCGATCTTGTCAAAACGAAATACGGATACGACACGGCGGGACACCTCACGTCCGTCTCGGTCAGCGGTCAGCCGCGAACATTCCACTATGACGGCCGCGGACTGCTCACGTGGGAAACACACCCCGAGTCGGGCACGACGACGTACGCATACGACGCACGTGGCCACATGACGTCGAAGAGCGTTCCGGCCGAACCGCTGTTCGATCTGTCGTTCGAATACGACTTCGCGGAGCGCCCGAGGACGGTCAGAGATAAGCAGCTTCGTATTCTCAAGAACTTCGAATACGGAACTGAAAATGGCCCCGACGACGACTGGCGCAAGGGAAAGCTCTGGAAGGCGACGCGCTACAACTATCCGCCGCCCAATACCGCCGGGACGCTTTCGACGCCGCAGGACACGGTCGTCGTCACCGAGACATACAGCTACGGGCGCGGCTCCGGCCGGCAGACGAACCGTACGACGGACATTCAATCGGGCAGCACCGTCGTCGCGTCGTTCACACAGTCGGCACATTACGACGAGCTCGATCGTCCCGACCTGATTACGTATCCGGCATGTGCCACATGCGCGTTGCCGGCGCGCCAGCCGGTACGGACGTACTACAAGAACGGGCGCGTCGACCGCGTCGGCGATGTCATCGACGCCATCAGTTACGGCTCCAACGGTATGTGGACGTCGATGACGCACCACAACGGGATCATCGACATCCAGACGCCCGATCCCGACGGCCTGCAGCGGCCGCGCGAGATCCGGGTGAGCGTTCCGGCGCCATGCCTGCCGATCACGACGCAACCGGCCGATGTGTCGGTCGCCACCGGCGGCAGCGCGACGCTCACAGTGGCCACGTCGGCGACGAACGCCACGTTCCAGTGGTTCAAGGGACTGCGCGGCGACGTCAGCTCCCCGGTCCCGAACGGCACCTCCGCAGAGCTGCACCTCAGCTCCGTCACGGTGACGGCCTTCTACTGGTGCCGCGTCACCGCCGGCGAATGCACGCTGAATTCAGAGGCGGCGAAGGTCACGGTCTGCTCGCCGATGAGCATTACGCAGCCGGTTGAGGATGCGGCGCCGTCGACGGCGCTGAAGGACAGGAAACTGACGTTTGCCGTCGAGGCGACCGGAAGTCTGCTGACGTATGAATGGAGGCTCGAGCGGAACGGCCGATCGCCGGAGCCGCTCGGCACCGGCACTACGATCGAATTCACACCGACGGATACGACGGCGACAGCGACCGATCCGATCGTGATCCGAGTCATCGTCAGCAACGGCTGCACGAGCATCGACCGGGTCGTCGCCAGACTGATCGTCACGACCGCCACGCTGGTGCCGTGCATCATCAGTCCTCAAACCCTGCCGCTCGACCTCGTGCAGACGATCATGCCGAATCAGGCGACGACGCTGTCGGCGACGATGGGTCTGAAACCGCCGGCCGAAGAAGCGAATTACACCCCGTACACAAACCTCGCATTCCGCTTCGACTGGTATCAGGACGGCGAGCTCGCGCAGAGCACGGTCGTCAACGGCAGCGGCGACACCGTCGTCAATAAGCGGACGGCGGCGGCCGATTTCCTCTTCCGATTCACGACGCAATCCGCAATCCGTCTCGATGCCTCGGTGACCTGCACGACCGCCGGCGAGACGCTCGTCTCGCCCGTCGAGTCGTTCAAGACGTTCGCGTTCCAGTACGGCCATTGTGCGGTGCCGGACGTCGTCATCCATCCGTCGGACACGTTCGTATCGGCGACGAAGACGGTCGTATTGAACGCCGATTCGATCTACGACACCACGGACGCGGTTTCCCGCGTCACGTACACGTGGTATCGCGGAGAGTCGGGGAACACCCGCATTGCGCCGATCGGATCGGGAAAGACCCTGACCGTGACCGAGGCGGGAACGTATTGGGTGCGCGCGTTCAGTGATTGCGGCGAGCACGCCGACAGTCCGACGATCGTGATTACGGGCTTCACTTCGCAACAACAGAACTGCACGCCGGTGCGCATTCTCCACGATCCGGAGGACAAGGAGATCGACGCAGGTGCTGCCGTGATGTTGAGCGTCGACGCCAGCGGCGACCCCGCGCCGTTCCATTACTCCTGGTCGCAATATCCCAACACGTCGATTCCCGGCGCCCCGGCGACCGGCGCGACGTTCACGCTCACTCCCGGCCCGATCGTGACGACCGATTATTCGGTTCTGATCCAGAACGATTGCTCGTATGCGCGAAGCCGCTATGCACGCGTGCACGTGACGTCCTGCGCCGGCATTCCGATCGTCTCGCAACCGCCCGACGCATCGATCGCCGAGGGACAGAGCGCTCCATTGCAGATCGTCGTGGGGAGCACGAGTGGGGCGGTGAAGTATCAGTGGTATTCGGGCGACAGCGGCGACACGTCGCATCCGGTCGCCGGCGCCACGAACAGTGTGCTCAATGTCGTCAATCCGCTCGCGACGCAGCGCTACTGGGTGCGCGTTTCGTTCGTCGAGCAGACGGCGTCGCGCTGCCAGGTCGACAGTAGGACCGCGACGGTCAATGTCTGCAGGGCGCCGGTCATCACGGCCGCGCCGGCCAACCGCAACAGCGCGGTGCCGAGCCAGGATCAGTCGTTCAGCGTCAATGCGACGGGCGAGCAGCTCTCGTACGCCTGGTACGAAGGCGCGCTGGACGACACATCGCACGGGCCGCTGTCCATTACGTCCGGACTGCTCGTCTATCCGCAGCGGACGACCGATTACTGGGTGAAGGTGACGAGCGATTGCGCGTCTCCGTATTCCGACCGCAGCGCGCAGGCCACTTTCAAGGTCAGCGTCTGTCCCGATTTCCTCGGCGACGAGACGCCGGTGGCGGCGAAGACGCTGGTCACGGCTGGCACGACGACGACGCTCACCGTGGCCGTCGATCGCGGCGACGTCATCGAGTGGTATCGGATCGTCGGCAATACCGCGGCGGAGAAGTTCGCGGAAGGCCCGCAGCTCGCCACGGTGACGACGCCCCCGATCACGCAACAGACGACGTTCTACGCCATCGCGCGCAGCGGCAACTGCAGCAAACAGAGTGAGCCGGTCACCGTCCAGATCTGCACCAGCCCGACGGTCCACTGGGGCTCGGGCATTCCGGCGCAGGTGGCAAAGGACGCGTCGTTCACTCTGACCGCGGGTCTTGCGCCGGGAGAAACGGCGAGCTGGAAGTGGTATCGCGGTACGACCGGGGGCGACGTCGCGAATTCGACGCTGCTGTCGCAATCGCCCGGCACGCTGACGATCCAGGGATTGCAATCGACGACGAGCTATTGGGTGCGCGCGTCGAACGATACGAACAGTTGCTACAGTGACACGACCGCGTACGCCGTGAACGTCTGCATCCCGACGATCCTCACACAGCCGCAATCGGTGTCGATCAATCCGACGCAGAACGCGACGCTGACCGTTACGACCGACAATCTCGCCGGCGCGACGTATCAGTGGTATCGCGGACAGCCGGGCGACACGTCGAATCCGCTCGCGGGTCAGACGGGGACGTCGGTGACCGTGGCCCCCGCGTCGACGACGACGTACTGGGTACGCGTCTTCGGCTGCCCGTCGCCATTGAGCCCGGTCACGCGCGACAGCGCGGCGGCGACCGTGTCGGTCTGCGTCCCGCCTGCGATTACGACGCAGCCGATGGTGGGGACGTATCCTCGCAGTTATAGCGTGACATTAACAGTCGCGGCCACGGGCGATGGTCTGCACGATCAGTGGTACGAAGGGTCCGCGGGCACGACCACGACACCGGTCGGAACCGACAGCAGTGCGTTCACGTTCACGACGACGGTGTCGAAGCGCTACTGGGTGCGCGTCACCGGCACGTGCGGCACGATCGACAGCATTGCCGTGCTGCAGAGCGTTCAGCCGCTCATCACGACGCAGCCTGCCGGCGGCCCGATCACAAAGGGCGCGACGCGAACATTGACCGTGGCATCGAGCGGCACCGAGCTCTCGTATGCCTGGTATCAGCGTAGCGGTGCGACGACGACGCTCGTCAATGGGGCGACGAGTGCGTCGTTCACCACGCCGCCGGTCAATGCCGATACCACGTACTTCGCACGCGTTTACAGCGGACTCGCATCGACCGACAGCAGCGACGCGACGCTGACGGTTTGTGTGCCGAACACGTTCACTGCGACGTCGTACGGCGACGTGAGCGGATCGGAAGTGCGTCTCAGCATCGACGTTCCCGTCGCCGGCGAGACGTATCAGTGGTATCGCGGCGCATCGGGCGACGTCTCGAATCCTGCCGGCACCGGCGCGACGAAATTCGTCTATCCAACGGAGACGACGCAGTACTGGGTGCGGACGACGCGTCCTTCCTGCAGCGCGGACAGCGCGGCGAAGATCGTGAACGTCTGCCGTCCGGCCATTACGTCACAGCCGGCGAGCGGCACGATTCCTTCGGGCTCGAGCACGATGTTGTCGGTCGCGGCGAACGGCACCGCGCCGCTTTACTTCCAGTGGTACACCGGAACGCCGGGCGATACGTCGGGCGCGATCTCCGGCGCCACCGCGAGCACGTACACGACGCCCGTATTGACGGCGACGACGTCGTACTGGGCGCGCGTGACGGCCTCCTCGACGTGCGCGGGCCGCACCACAGACAGCGCCGGTGCCACCGTGACAGTCTGCCAGCCGCCGGTGATCGTTTCGCAGGACACGGCGAAGGTGGTCCCCTGGAATTACAACCTGACGCTGCAGGTCACTGCGACGGGCGACAATATTCACTATCAGTGGTACGACGGCCAGTCGGGCGATACGACGAAGCCGGTCGGCACCGACGGCAATCAATACACGTTCACCACGTCGGTCACGAAGTATTTCTGGGTGCGGGTGAGCGGTACCTGCGGCGCGCCGGCGAACAGCAGCTCGATCTCCGTCAGCGTCCAGCCGCACATCACGACGCAGCCCGCCAATACGACGATCTGCGGACTCGGCGGCGCCGCTACGTTCAGTGTCGCCGCGACGAACGTGCAGTCGTACCAGTGGTACCGGCAGGTCACCGGTCAGGCGCAGGAGACGGTGGGAACGAATTCTCCGACGCTGTCGATCGCGGTGCCGGCGGTGCCGGTGCAGTTCTGGGCCGTACTGACGAGCGGACAGGCGACGGCGACGAGTACGAAGGCGTCGGTGAGCGTCAATCCGGTGCCGACGATCAACAGCTTCACCGCGACGGTGCTCAACGCGACGCAATACCAGATCAAGGCGATCGTGAAATCGACCGACGTCGGGCTGGTCAAGTACAGGTTCTATCAGGGACCGCTCGGCGATACGTCGACGCTCCTCGCCGACTCGACGATCTATTACACGAACGTGACCCCGCCGTCGAAACCGATGACGTACTGGGTGCGCGTCTATTACATCGATACCGGCTGCGCAACCGATCGCGCCGTGACGATTCAGTGAAAGGGGTGATCGACATGCGCACGAGAATCATCGTCATTCTGCTCGCCGTTCTGTTCGCGCTGTCTCTGCGAGGCGATACGTATCTCATCGTGCTCGCGGACGGAGCCAAGGCGCCCGATATCACCGCAATGGGCGGACAGGTGCTGCAACAGTGGTCGAACCGCCGGCTGGTGGAGCTACCCCCAGCCGCCGCGGAACAGCTTCAATCCGACGCCCGTATTGCGTATGTGCAGCGCATCGGGTCTCCCACCCATCGCGCGCAGTTCAAGGCCGTGCCGAATGCCACGCCTCCGTCATGGTCGACGGGCGTCTATGCGTACGACGGGAGCGGCAACATCAAGGCGATGGGCAGCGACTCGTTCGGCTACGACCGGGTGGGACGTCTGACCACATCCAATGTTCAAGGCCACGCACAGGCGTTCACGTTCGACGTCTACGGCAACCTGACGCACCTCGGCGACGCGACGCTGAATGTCGATGCGAAGAATCAGCTGTCCGAATGGGACTACGACGAGGCGGGCAACGCGATCCGCGATTCGTCCAACAGGACGTATTCCTACGATCCGCTCGGCATGGTGACGGCGATCGACATGGCGGCGTCGGACATCGTCGAGGACCGCCGGATGATCTACACGGCGAGCGACGAGCGGATCGTCATCGACGAGGGGCCGGCGACCGCGCGCTATCGCCTGCGCGACGTCGCCGCGCCGCGCCTCCTCCGCGAGTGGAAGCGCACCGGCGGCGGCGTGCTGGAGTGGGAACGCGATTATCTCTACGCCGGGCCGACGCTGGTGGCCGGCGAAGTGCAGGTCGACCACGACCACGACCCCATGCGCCACTACCACCTCGACCACCTCGGCTCGATCCGCCTGGTCACCGACGGCTCCGGCGAGCTGGTATCCCGCCACGACTATCTGCCCTTCGGCGCCGAAATACCGCCGACCATCACAGAGTGGAGCAACACAGGTAAAGCCCCCCGCGACCCGCTCAAGTTCACGGGCCACGAACGCGACTATTTCTCCCTGGCGAACGTGGAGGGGGATGCGATCGATTACATGCACGCGCGCTTCTACGGGGCGGGGCGGGGGCGGTTTCTCAAAGTCGACGCCGCGCCCGGCAGGGCGGGGCGGCCGCAATCGTGGAATCGGTATGGCTACGCCTCAAATTCGCCTCTGATGCGGGTCGACCCCGACGGCAATAGCGACAACTCCAGCGTGGAGCGAGCCGCAAACGCCTATCTCGACGATAAGTTCCGAAGTGGCGGGGAGAGCTTTTACGCCGTCCTCCTTGGCCTGGCCCATGACGACCCGGGGTTGAGCGCGCGCGGTGCCTGGAATGTGGTGCTGGAGGTCGCCGCAAAACTCGCGACGGACACCTACGCAGTCAACGGCGACATCGTGTCGGCCGCGAAGAACATGCTGCGCGCCGACCTACGCGCACGTCCAGGCCAGTCCCGCAAGGATATTGCGACGGACATTGCGATGGGTGGTGACTTTTCAACGCATGGCAGGCCGATCGTGCTCTATAGCGGCGACAGGGATCACGTCAGGGCTCGAATAACCGCGAATAATATCGGCGGGATGTTGATCGAGGACACACCCGGGGGGAGGCAATTGCGCAACATGGAGCTCGGGAGCGCCGGTTCGGACGCGCTACCCATCTGGGCCGCCGCTTCGGCGCGATTTGCCGGGCAGGCGACCGGAGAGGTCCACGTCTTTCTGCAATCGCTGAGTTCCGATCGCCCAACCCTTCAATTGGTCTACGAGATTCCGGCCGTGAAAGACCCCGGTCAGTTCGTCTTCCACTAGCTAGGCCCAACGGTCTTAAGTTAAGGCAGCATTCATGCTCAAAGTCCTCGAAGAGCGTGTTCTAGAAGCGCGAGTGGTTGTGAGGTAGTTGCTCATCTTCCGT
>Ga0193696_1000113_pt1 | contig 35003 bp, 28 predicted proteins | sample L3m1metaG_FD_145074 | JGI IMG/M metagenome (GOLD analysis project Ga0193696, IMG submission 145074) | Soil microbial communities from a riparian zone of the East river system, Colorado, United States - L3m1 | ecosystem: Environmental > Terrestrial > Soil > Riparian zone | place: USA: East River... | reverse complement strand
CGAAGTCCCTGACCGGGACGGCGACCGTGACCGGGGCGGTGAACTGGCCTACGCGCGATAGATCAACCGTCGTGTACTCGTTGTAGGTCTTCTTCAGAACATACGCCACACGCACCGACGACTCGCCCCAGAACTGGCGTTCGATCGACGCGTCGTACTCGTCCGCGTAGGGCTTCTTCATGTTCGGATCGGCCTTGGTGCTGGTGCCACCCGCCGAGCCGACGAAGGCGCCGAGCTCCTGCGGACCGTCGTAGAGACGGTTTCGGTTCACATCGTTGAACCTGAACGTCTTGTAGTTGGCTCCGGCCGGGTTCAACGAACTGAAGGCATCGGCGTAGTTGTAGTAGTAACGGCCGTAGAATCCCTTGAGGACCGTATTGCCCTTCCCGCTGACGTCGTAACTCACGCCGAGGCGCGGCGCGAACGAGTTCCGGGTGATGATGTCGCCTTGTGGGAACGATTGGGCCTGGAACATCGGCTGGCCGATGAGGGACGCCAGGCCAACGGACGCGGGCAGGATGTCCTTGATGATCGGATCGCGTTTCCCGGCCAGGTAGTACGGCCGCTGGTAATCCCAGCGGAGTCCGGCGGTGATCGTCGTCCGATTGTTGAGGTTCCAGCGATCCTGCGCGTAGCCGGCATAGCGCTGGTCGCGATTGTTGCCGCCCGACCAGGTACTGCCGAGATCGCCGTTCTTGCCCACATCAACGAACTGGATCTGATCGGTCGCGCCGTTCAAGTCGCGGTACTGGATCGGCCCCGATCGGCCGTCGATCGTGTACTTGCTGATGTCGAGCAGGTACTCGAACCCGATCTTCAGATCGTGGCTGCCCCGTTTGTTGGGCACGAAGTAGGTCGCCTGCGCCGTCACCGCCGGCTTCTGGCGCGCGAGATCGAACGCGTCCCAAGCCGCGCCGGTGGTGAAGCTTGCGCCCACGTCGAAACGCGGCGGCTGCGTTGCCGGGTCGACCTTGATGCCGAGCGGGAAATCGTAGCCAAACAGGTTGACCTTCACGTCGGTGAACAGGCGATTGGACCACACGCGTTGATGTTCGCCCTTGACCACCCACGACACGGAGTCCTGCGGCTGCGCCGCTTCCGGCGACACGCTGGCCGACAAGCCGCGGTTCGGCTTCTGCTTCCGGCCCCACTGGAAGTAACCGACGATGGTGTCCTTCTGCGAGACCTTCCAGGTCTCCTTCGTAACCTCGTTGTCGAAGAGGCCCAGATCGGTCGCGATGGTGCGCGGTACGCCCGAGATCACCTTGTCGATCTTGAAGTGGTTGTAGGAACCGAAGAACCAGAGCTTGTCCCTCATGATCGGACCGCCGATGTCGGTGTGGCCTTCCCAGAACTTGATATTCGGCTGGCCGGTAAAGCCACGCGCTGACGTCGAGGCGTCGATGTTGTCCGCCACCCACGATTCCTGCTGGTAGGTGAGGTTGTTCAGCATCTTGAAGGTGTTGCCGCCGCTCTTGATGGTGTTGACCACCGCGGAGCCCGGCGCGTTCATTTCGACGTCGCCGCCCGCCGCGCTCACCGCCACTTCTTCGTTGGCAAAGAAGTCAGCATAGAATCCAGCGCCGCCGGTTCCCTCAGTGGTGTCAACGCCGTCGTTCAGCACGCGATTCTGGTTGCGGATGCCGAAGCTCTCGTAGCCCGTCTGCTGGCTCTTGTGGCTGCCGCCGACGTCAAAGCCGTTCATTCGCACGCCCGCGGCCTGGCCGAGTACTGCCCACACGTCGGTTGCAGTCGGCACGCCAACCAGCTTGTCGGCCTTGAAGTCGGTGCCGACCGCGGTATTCTGCATGTCGACCACCGGCGAGGCGCCGCTGACCGTCACCGATTCCTGCAGAGCCGCGACCTGCATCGCCGCGTCGATGGTGAGAATCTGGCCGAGGTTGAGCTGGATGTTGCCGCGTTTGAAGCTCTGAAATCCTGCCAGTTCGAACGTGAGCTCGTACTCACCTGATGGGAGCGAGGCGATCGAATACGTGCCCTCCGACTCGGTGACGACCGAGCGTGTGCCGATCAGCGCAGGCGACTTTGCCGTCACCGTGACGCCCGGCAGCACTCCGCCCTGCGCATCCTTGACCGTACCAGTCAGCCGTCCCTGATCGATCTGAGCGGCCGCGGGCGCCGCGAGCGCCCACACCGTCAGAAGCGGAGTCAGCAACCGGAGATGAAATCTCATGAAAAGCCCTCCTCGAGTTCGCGAAGGGCGCGAGATTAGCATCGAATCCGCGCGTGACGATTCGCTGCCGAAAGGGAAAACACATTAAAGATTCAGTAAAGAACAGGTCGGATCCAACGTTTTGGCCGTCGTCCCAAAACCAGATTGTTCGGTCGCGGTTCGTATTTGGGATTTTTTTACCTACGTCCTAGCTTTGGGATTTTCTTACGTCGCATCAGCGCGGCGGTTCGATCAGCTTCAGCCGATCTTGCGCCGTCTTGTAGTACGGATCTCCAGGAGGCACCTGCTTCAGCAGCGTGCGCGCTTCGTCCACGCGTCGTTGGCCAAGGCGTGCGAGCGCCAGCAGAAACTTCACCGACGGTTGATCGGGCTCGAGTCCCATGCTGATCTGCAGGGCATCGGCAGCGGGATCGAATCTGTCGCTGAGCAATTGCACCAACCCCAAATCGCGCTGAATCACCGCATCGTCTTCGTGCAGACGCGCGCGCGCGGCGAACTCCGCGCCGACGAACCGGAAGCGCGCGGTGTCGCCGGGGCCGAGCGGCTCGCCACGGCGGTTGATCAGCGACACGATTGCGGCCATCCGAACGGCGCTCTGTGGATCGCTCAGCGCGGCGAGGAGGGCCTTTCGCGGCTCGGCTGTTTCGGTGGCCAGCTGCTGGCCGAGGCTCGAGATAGCCGCTGACCGAATGGCCGGATGCCCCGCCTTTGCGGCGGCGAGAAGCGCCATGGTGGCGCGCGGGTCGGAGTAGCGCCCCAGGTAACCGGCCGCGTTCGCCTGCACGAGAGGGCCTTGACGTTCGTCGGCAACGATCGCCGTCAGGCGATCCAGCGCCTCGGGCCGGTTCGCGCGCGCGGCGGTGAACGCCTCGGCCCGCGCGACCAGTTTCGTGCGACGACCGCGCGGCCACCATTGATCGAGCGTGCTGACGGCCCACGCCGCCGGTTTGTCGGTATGGCACTCGGTGCACGCGTTGGGGATCCCGAAGGCGACGGTGTTTTCCGGCGCCGGCACGCCGATCGTGTGATCGCGCATCGTCGCCTTGATGCTGACCACGGTCTTCGGCATGTGGCATTCGACGCACGAACTGCCGGCGCTGTCGGCCTTGTGCCGTGTGTGGGCCGTCGGTTGGACGCTGAGATCCTTGTGACAACTGGCGCACAAGGCGTTGTTCGTCGGCGCCAGCTGGGCGTTCTTCTCGATATTGGGGATGTGCGGATCGCGATGGCAGCTCGTGCAGGTCGCGCCGCCACGCAGAAAGCACTCACTCTGCCAGAGGCCCAACGCATCGTTCGAGAAACGGCGCGGGCGGCCGTCGGCCCAGTAGGTCGGATCCTGTTCCTTGCGCGGTCCGTACTCGAGCACCGGCTGGAAGAAGTCGTAGTAGTTCGCGCCAGCCGTGTACCCAGGAGCGACGATGTCGCGCAAGGAATGACACTGCGCGCAAATCATGCTGCTCGTCGTGGGATCGAGGCGCGTCGGCCTGACGATGGTGTGCTCACCAGCGGCGCGACCGCTCACGCCACGCGCGTACGCCTGGACGTGAGCGCTCCCGGGGCCGTGACATCGCTCGCACGACGTGCCGAAGTCGGCCCACTCCGTCTTGTAGGTGCGGTCCGCCGCCCGGTAGTTGTTCTCCTGCTGGCTGACGTGACACCCGACGCAGTTCTTGTTCCACTGCTGGACCGGCTTCTGATCGTTCTCGTCCGGCCGGACGATGTCCATGTTGTCGAACCACTCGCGCCGCTGGACGTCCCAGCTGGGCGGCAGCACGATGATCGACCCACGCTCGATCGTGGTCAGGTAATGCTGGATACGGCGGCTGCCGAGCGTGAGCTCGACCTTGTGTTCCTGCTCTTTCCCGGTGAGATACGACTCGGAGATGAAGTATTCACCGTTGGCGACGCGCAGCCGGTAGCGCTGGCCCTTGAGGGTCACGCTGTCTTTTGAGAAGTCGCCGACGACGCTGGCGGCGGTCGCCGGCTGAATCATCTTGCTGTGGCGGGCGCCTTTCCAGTCGGTGTGGATCGGGGTGTGACATGTCGCACACGCCTGCGAGCCGACGAACGTCGGGGCCGGATTGGAGGACTGCGAGTGGGCGCGGATCGACCAGACGAGCGCGAGCAGCAGGACGAGCGTGATCAGCGAGAACCGGCCCCGGGACATGATCGGCGTTTATATCCTTTGTGTCCTTTGTAACACGTGTCTATGCGTCTGTAACACGTGTCTATGCGTCCTCTGTGTCCTTTGTTTCCTCTGTGTCCTTGTTATTCCAGACGGACCCGGAATGGATAGAACCGGCTCATGCCATTCCCGACCATCACGACGAACGCGTACGCCGGCGACGTTTCCGACGCGCCGACGCCCTGCATCAATTGCGCGAGGCGATCCTTGCGCTCGAGGTCTTCGACTTTGAGCTCGAGGGCGGAGATGTTGAGGCGGCGGACGGCGAAGCGGAGCTCGCGGCGCTCGGCCTTGTCGTCGATGAAGATGTCCTGACTGGCGATCATGATTGCGCCGGGCTGCCAGTTCGGCAGGTTGCAGAGAACACGCAGAATGTCGGACAGCGTCGGGATGTTTTCGCGCGAGCCCTTCGCCATCCGAAGCCGACCGTTGGTGGCGACTTCCGCGTAGGCGGTCAGCTCGATTGGGCCGTGCGGGGTCCCGACGAACACCCCATGCGAATAACCGCCCTGTCCGGCAACGAGCGCCTGGGGCGCCAGCAGGCAGACAGCGGCGACTGATATCGCGAACGTTCGGAGCATGTCGCTCCCCTTTGCCATCCCGATAGAAAAAAGGCCGGGTGGTTGGAGCCACCCGGCCTGTCAGACGTTCAGAAGCCGATCGTTATCAGCTGTCGGCGAACGGCTCTAGAAGATCACCCGGAAGCCGAGACGCATCGTCCGCGGCGCGAGGATCAGCGCGGGCTTCAGGTAGCTGAGACCCGTGGCGCGACCGATGGTTTCGGACGCGTGGCTGTTCGTGATGTTGAAGAAATCAACGAACCCGCGGAGCTGGAGATTCTGGTGGAACTTGAACTGCCTCTCCACGCGCGTGTCGAACACCCAGATGTTGTCCTCGCGGTTCGCATCAGCGGCCTCGACGTGGATACGCGTGGCGTTCGGACCGCCTCCGGAAACGACCAGTCCGGATCCAGCCGGCGCGCTGATGGTCGCTTCACGCGCGAAGTTCACGCCCGACTGGTGCCGGAAGATCGGCGAGACCCGGATGCCGTAGGGCGCATCGTAGGTACCCGACGCCTTGAACTGCCAGGTGGTTCGATTCTCGCCGTTCTGGAAATCCGGGTACTTGTTCGGTGTCTGCGGATAGTTGTCCGGATAGTTGTTCAGCCATGTAAATCCGCCGCCCATCGACGCGGACCACTTGTTGCCGTACCGCTTGTTCGTCGAAACCTCGAACGTCTTGTATTTACCGAACTCCGGCAGGTTCATCACATATTGATCCGTTGACAGCCCGGCCGCAACCGCCGCCGGAATGCCGAACATCGTAAGGTTGCGATCGTCGGCCGTGCCACGGACGCCGTCCAGACCGAGGTCCACGAAGGTAAACGGCTGGGTGTAGACGCTGATTGGCCGATCTTTCTGATAGTTGTTCGTAATCAGGTCGTCTTCGGTCTTGTAGACGAAACCGACGCGGGCGCCCATCGTCTGGCTGATCTGACGTTCGACCCAGACACTGACTTCGTGCGAGTACGGCGCTCTGATGTCGGGGTCGAGCTTGATGGCGCCCGATAGTGCTTGGGCGGTCGGGTTTGCACTCTGCTCGCCCGGCTGCCAGCGCTTGTCGCCGTTGATGCAGCCAGCGCAGCCGGCCTGGTCGTTCCAGGTGTAAGTGGCAGACTTGCTAGCGATGTTCGGATTGGCGTTCTGCGAGATGCCGACGCCCGGGTTGTGCCAGTAGAAGCCGTAGTTGGCCTTGAGCACGGTCTTGCCGTTGCCGGTGAGATCGTAGACGTAGCCAAGGCGCGGGGCCCAGAGGTTGCTCATCGTATACAGAGCTGTTTCAGCCTGCGTCGAGCCTCTCACGGTCACGGGGCCAACGGTCGCGCCGAGCACTTCCTGTTCCGGCAACCATCCGTGGTATCGATCGAACCGCAGACCAAGGTTGATCGTCGAGCGCCCGGTCGCCCACGTGTCGTTGACGAAGAAGCCGAGCGCGTCCAACGCCGCTTTCGACAGCAGATCGTCGTGGGCGCTCAGGCTGTTGACGCTCCGAGCGGTCGGAATGCCGAAGATCACCTGGTTCGACACACCGTTGGCGTAGATCTGTTCGATGTTGCTGGTGCCGCCGCGGCGGGATGTATAGCCTTCCCACGACTTCTCCTGGAGCAGTTCGCCGCCCATCTTGAGGGTGTGGCTGCCCTTGCCGGTGTCGAGGAAGTAGGTGGCCGCCAGGTTGTACTGCGCCCGGTCGCGATCGAGCTGCTGCGCCTGGTGCGCACCCTCCGAGATGAGGGCACCGGTATCGTGCCAGAAGAAGTTGTCCGGACTGTTCGTGACGAGCGGGAAGTAGTAGCCGAAGTCGCCGTAGCGCGCTTCGACGTACAGCTTGTCGCTCACCGTGCTGTTCCATTCGCCCTTGTAGACCCAGCTGCCCGAGTTCTGCTTGAACGTCTGCTCGGGAGACTTGTAGGTGTAGGTGGCAAACGGCAGACGGTTCGGCTGCGTTTTCTGACCCCACTGGTAGTAGCCAATCAGCTTGTTGCGCTGATTGAGCTGATAGGTGCCCTTCCCGACCAGGTTCCACAGCTTGGTGTCGAAGGTCTTGTCGAACTGGAAGTTCGGCTGCGCCACCTTGTTCTGCTGAGCGCGCGCCGTTCCGAAGTACCAGACCTTGTCCTTCTTGATCGGGCCGCCGGCGTTGATGTCGTGGTCGTAGTAATCGAGAATCTCGTTGGCGCCGTCCCGGATCGCGTTGCTGCCGTTGGTGCCGTTGAATGCGGTCGGCGCGAGATAGCTGGCCGGCAGGTTCTTGCCCTGGAGCGAGTTGTTGTACCAATCGAGGTGGTACTCGCCGACGAAGTTGTTGCCGCCAGACTTCGCAATGAACTGGCTCTGCACGCCCGGGTTCGGCATCTCCGCGGTCTGACCGGTCGTGCCGAGGAAGGCTTCCTCGAGCGACGCGTAGTCGAAGTAGAAACCGGCGCCGCCGGTCCCTTCTGTCGTATTGATGCCCTCAATCAGGACGCGGACTTGGCCAGTCATGCCGTAAGCGGTGTACCCGGCCTGCGTGCCGGCGCGGTTGCCGCCGACGTCGACGCGGTTCACCATCACGCTCGGCGTCACGGCGAGCAACGCCCACATGTCGCGCGCATTCGGCAGCGACTGCAGCTGTTCCATCTTGAAATTCTGTTGGGTGCGCGTGGTGGAGGTATCGATGACCGGCGACGCACCAGTGACGGTGACCGTCTCCTGCAGCGAGGCGACCTTCATTTCCACGTTCAACGTGCCGGTGAATCCGAGCCGGATTTCAATCCCCTCGTTCTTGACGGTGCTGAAGCCTGGTAGCTCGAAGGTCACCGTATACGTGCCGGGGGGCACGCCGGGGAAACGGTAGTTGCCCTCGGCATTGGTAACCGACACCTGCGGACCAAGTAGCGCCGGACTCGTCGCCGTGACGGTGACACCGGGCAGGACGGCCTGGCTCGCGTCGGTCACCTTGCCATTGATGGTGCCGGTCGAGCTCGCGCCGCCGCCTTGTGCGAACGCGGACGTGGCGAGCAGGCAGACAGCCAGCAGCGCGACGGCCAATTGGAACCCTCGACGTCTCATGAACGCCCTCCTCCTTCAGTCACAAAGAAAACAAACCGTAGGTCGTAGATAAGGGAACGATTGCGCAACGCAAACGCCGTGCTTATACGGAAGGCGCGAAGCTTAGCATCGAACCCTTGGGCGAGCAATTACTTACCACGGGTGCGACCGCTGAATCTGCTTCAGAAACTTACGGAAATCCAACTTTTTGGTGATAAGGAATCCGTTACAGCGAATCCGGAACGGTGAGCGGAACCGGAGAACTCGACGGGCTGGACAGGGGATAGACGTGCTAGGGACGGGCAGGATAGGCGGGAGGACGAGGAAGGGCGGATGGGCGCCGGAACTTCCCGTCCTGCCCTTCCAGCCCTTCCCGCCTTGCTGCCTCAGAACGGGACGACGAAGAAGAGAATCAGCGCGATCAGCAGCACGTAGATGACGAGCGACTCGATGAGCACCAGACCCAGAATCAGGTTGCCGCGGATTTCGCCCGCGGCGCTCGGGTTCCGCGCGATGCCCTCGACGGCAGCGCTGAGACCCTTGGCCTGACCGAGCGCACCGAAGGCGGCGGCGAAGGCCAGCGCAAAGCCGCCGGTGATGATCGACCACTGGGCGACCACGTTCCTGGCGGCTGGCGCCCCTGCCGCTGCCGCTTCCTGCGCGTGCAGGGGGGACGCCAACGCCACCGCTGCCAGGGTCACCATCGCGAAGACAAAAAGCTTTCTACTCACATCGCCTCCTGAAAAATCGCCAATTCGCCAATTTCGCCAGTTTCGGTCTCTAGACTTCCCCTGCGGCCATTGCCCCGTGTTCGTGCTGCTCGTGCTCCGTCGCCACGGCCCCGCCCAGGTAAATCGTCGTCAGCAGCACGAAGATGAATGCCTGAAGCGACGCGGTGATCAGGCCGAGGAACATCATCGGCAGCGGCACGAGAAAGGGAATGATGCTGAAGAGGATCAGGATGACCAGATCCTCGCCGAAGATGTTGCCGAAGAGCCGCAGCGACAGCGACAGCACGCGCGAGAGATGGCTGATGATCTCGATCGGCAGCATGATCGGCGCGAGAAAGATCGGTGCCCCGGGCGGCGCGGCAAAGTGCTTCAGGTAATGTCCCAGGCCCTGCTCTTTGACACCCTGCAGGTGGTAGTAGACGGCGACGGTCAGCGCGCAGCCCAGCGTCACGTTGATGTTGGCGGTCGGCGACTTCAGGCCTGGAATCAGGCCCATCAGGTTCCCCGTCAGGATGAAGACGAACATCGTCGTGACGATGGCGAGATAGCGCGGACCCTTGTGGCCGACGTAGTCGTGCAACATGCTCTGCAGCGCGGCGACACCGTCTTCGAGCGCGATCTGCAGTTTTCCGGGGTTGTCGACGCTGAAGCTGCGCCGCGCGACGAGACACAGCACGGTGACCGCGAGCACGATCAGCGCCGACATCACGAGGTAGTCGGGGATGATGTCGCCGTGCGCCGGCACTGGACGGCCGAGCGCGCGGAGCAGCGCCGCGGCCATGGGGCCGAGCGCAGCATTCACGGCCTGGACGATCCAGAGTTCGTGCTCTAACTTTTCCATTGAAATCCGCGCACGGCTTCGACCGCGACCGCGACGACCAGCGAGGACGCGCCGGCAAAGACCGCCAGAGGCGGCAGGCGCAAACGCGCCATTATCACGTACGCGGCGAGGGCGAGTATAGCGTACCTTGTGAAAAACTTCACCAGCCCGATCGCCATCCTGACGCCCGTGCCAGCGCCCTCCGCCCCCGTCAACGCGTCGATGCCACCCTTGATCCCGCGATAGGAAATCCACGCCAGCGCGCCGCCGCCGAACACGCCGAGCGGCGCCTGAACGTTCCCCCGCGCGACGGCCCAGGCCGCGGCGGCTATGGCCGCGCAGGCGATCAGCGCATCGCGCTCCACGCGCCGCAAGGCCGGATGAGATTCAGGCACGATCCGGCGGCTTGGGGCGGTTGCGAACCTCGCCGAGCGTCTTGGTCAGCGTGCGGTACACGTTGAGCACGCCCGCCACGAACCCGAGCCCGGTAAACAGCCAGTTCAACCACGGGGCCGTCCCGAACCACGTATCAAGAACGCGCCCGAACCACCAGCCAAGCGCGAGCGCCACGACGAACGAGAGCATGCCCGCGCTCAGCTCCCACGCCGTGCGCACCATGTTCGCGTCGGATTTGTTGAACCCTGTCATCACGGCCTCTCACGAAGGCTCGAAGAGCACGAAGATACACGAAGCACACGAAAAGGTCTTCGTGTTGCTTCGGTTTTCGTGATGAGTCGTGGGACTCAGCGCAGCGCGGCGGCGACGGCGGCGGCGCCCAGCGTCCTCGCCGACAACTCTGCCACTTCGAACAACAGCCGCGGATAAACGCCGATGACCAGCGTGCCCAGGACGGCGACGCCGAGCACGATCGCCAGCGCCGGGCTGGTCGTCGGCTGAGATCCGATCGTCTCCTTCTTCAAGTACATGAAGACGACGATGCGGATGTAGTAGTAGAGGGAGATCGCGCTGTTGAGGACACCGATAACGGCCAGCCCGTAGTAATGCGCGTCAATCGCCGCGCTGAAGAGCCAGAACTTACCCATGAAGCCGGCGGTCGGCGGGATGCCGCCCAGCGACAGCATGAACAGCAGCATCGCGAACGCGGCGAACGGATTCCGGAAATGCAGCCCGCTGAAGTCCTTCAGCTCGTCGCCCACCACGTCCTGGCGGCGCAGCATCACGACCACCGCAAACGCTCCGAGCTGCATGAAGGAGTAGACGAGCAGGTAGATCAGCGCCGCGGTGATGCCGCGCGGGTTCGTCGGCGTCCACGCCACGATGCCGATCAGGATGTAACCGGCGTGAGCGATCGACGAGTACGCCAGCATGCGCTTGATGTTGGTCTGCGTCACCGCAGCGACGTTGCCGACGGTCATCGTGACGATGGCCAGCACCTCGAAAAGCAGCCGCCAGTCGGCGTTCATCGAGGGGAGCCCTTCCACGAAGATCCGGATCAACATCGCGAACGAAGCCGCCTTCGAGCCGACCGACAGGAACGCCGTCACGGGTGTCGGCGCCCCTTCATACACGTCGGGCGCCCACATGTGGAACGGCACCGCGGCGATCTTGAACCCGACGCCGGCCACGACCAGAATCACGGCCAGCACCAGCCGTGGATCGCGCTCTTGTCCGGTGAACACCGTCGCCATCGTCCGCAGGTTCGTCGTCCCCGAGAGTCCGTACATCAACGACATCCCGTACAGCAGGATCCCGAGTGAGAACGCACCGAGGAGGAAGTACTTGACCGCCGCCTCGTTCGATCGCTGGTTCGGCTTGATGAATCCCGCCAGGATGTAGAACGACACCGCCATCGTCTCGAGACCGATGAAGATGGTGATGAGATCGATGCCGCCGGCCATCACGAACATACCGAGCGTGGCGCACAGGATGAGGAAGTAGTACTCGCCGGGGGAAGCCCCTTCGACCGCCAGGTAGCGTACCGACATCAGGACGGTGATCGCGGCCGCGAAGAGGAAGACGGCCTTGAAGAACAGCGCGAACTGATCGACCGCCATCAGTCCGTGCGCGACCTCCACGCGCGTCGATGTGAACGGCAGGAGCGACACCGCCGTCGCGCCGAGCGCCAGCAGCGTCACCCAGGCAAGCGCGGCGCGCTGCGATTTCGGCAGCGCGACGTCGGCAATGAGGACGAGCAGCGCGCCGACCGTGAGCACGAGCTCCGGCAGAATGTAGTAGAAGTCGATGAGCGAGATTCCCTGCGGCATCAGCGCTTTTCAGGTATCGGATTGCCGTTGGCGTCGCACGGCACCGCCGCCAGGAACTGCGCCGCCGGGTTCTGCGCCACCACCGCCGCCGTCACCGGTTTGGGCGTCGGATCGCAATTGGCGAGGTAGGCCTGTGCGTACTGCGGGCTGACCCGTTCGACGATGTGCTGCACCGATTTCTCGAGGCGGCGCAGGAACGGCGCCGGATAGATGCCCATCCAGACCGCGAGGATCAGGAGCGGCGCAAACGTCACGAACTCGCGCTGCCCCATGTCGAGCAGCCGCTCGTTTTTCGGGTTCTCGATCTTGCCGAACATCGTGCGCTGATACAGGTAGAGCATGTAGGCCGCGCCCAGCACCACGCCGCTGGCCGCGAACGCCGCCCACACCTTGCTGACGACGAACACGCCCTGCAGGATCAGGAACTCGCCGATGAATCCGTTCAGCGTCGGCAGCCCGATCGACGACATCGTCATGATCAGGAACACCGCGGCGTAGACCGGCATCACTTTCGACAGGCCGCCGTACTCCGAGATCTCCCGCGTGTGCCGCCGCTCGTAGACCACGCCGACCAGCAGGAAGAGGGCGCCGGTCGAGATGCCGTGATTGAGCTGCTGGACGATGCTGCCGGTGATCCCGACCGGGTTCAGCGCGAACATGCCGAGCATCACGACCGCCATGTGGCTGACCGACGAGTAGGCGACCAGCCGCTTCCAGTCCTTCTGCGCCAGCGCGACCAGCGCGCCGTAGACGATGCCGATGATCGACAGCAGCACCATCATCGGCACGAAATGGCGCGATGCCTCTGGCAGAATCGGCAGGCTGAACCGCAGGAAGCCGTAGGTCCCCATCTTCAGGAGGACGGCGGCCAGAATCACCGAGCCGGCCGTCGGCGCATCGGTATGGGCGTCAGGCAGCCAGGTGTGGAACGGGAACATCGGCACCTTGATCGCGAACCCGAGGAAGAAGGCGAGGAAGACCCACCACTGCAGATTGAACGGCACCGCCAGCTTGTGGAATTGCGTGATGTCGAACGTGTACACGCCGGTCAGGGTGTGGTTGTAGAAGTAGAGCGCCAGAATCCCCAGCAGCATGACGACGCTGCCGACGAGCGTGTAGAGGAAGAACTTGATCGCCGAGTACAGGCGGTTGGAGCTGCCCCAGATGCCGATCAGGAAATACATCGGCACCAGCATCACTTCCCAGAACAGGAAGAACAGCAGGAAGTCGAGCGCCATGAAGGCGCCCAGCATGCCGGTCTGCAGCAGCAGCAGGAAGATGTAGTACTCCTTGACCCGCTCGGTGATTGCCGTCCACGACGACAGCACCGCGATGGTCCCCATCATCGTCGTCAGCAGGATCAGCAGCGTGCTCAGGCCGTCGACGCCGAGGAAGTACTCGGCGCCGACCGACGGAATCCACTGCGCGCGCTCGACGAACTGGAAGTCGGCGGCGTTCGGATCAAACCAGAACCACAGCGGCACCGAGACGAGGAAGCCGGCCAGGGCGGTGAGGTTCGCCACCCACTTGATGGCGTTCTCGTTCTGCTTGTTCATCAGCAGGATGAGCAGCGCCCCAATCGCCGGCGTGAAGAGGATGATCGAAAGGTAGTAATTCATAGTCAGGGCCGCGTCATCGCACGAACAGATAAATGCTCACGAACGCGAAAATGCCGAACAGCATCAGCAGCGCGTAGTTCTGCACCAGCCCCGTCTGGAGACGGCGAAAGGCGTGGCTCGACTCCCGCACGATCCATCCCACCAGGTTGACGAGGCCGTCGACCACGGTCCGATCGGTGAGTCCCGACAGCCACGCGCTGATCACCGTGACCCAGCCGCTGCCGTTCACGGCGCCGTCGACGACGCGGCGATCGAACGTCCAGAACTTCCGCGCCGCGGCGAACGTCCCCGAGATCACCGTGGCGCCGTACAGCTCGTCCACGTAGTACTTGTTCAGCAGCAGGCGATGTAGCCCGGAGAACTGCGACGCCAGCCCTTCCGAGATCTCGGGCTGCGCGACGTAGAAGCGGTGCGCGAGGCCGATGCCGAGCGCGGCGATCAGCACCGAGAAACCCATCAGGCCGAGCTCGACGGCGGTCGAGGCGTGGGCCTCTGCGCCCTCGTACTCGGTCGCCGCCGCGCCATGCCCTGCCGGAGCTCCAGCTTCGACGTGCGATGACGCAGTGAAACTCGGCTCGAGGAAATGCTCGATGGCGTTGCCGCCGCCAAGCGCGGCGGGAATACCGACGAAGCCCGCCACAATCGCGCCGATCGCCAGGATCTGGAGCGGCAGCGTCATCGGCTTCGGCGATTCGTGCGGTCCATGCCAGGGTCCGTGGCCGTGGCCGCCATGCGCATCGTCGGCGTGTGCCGCATGATGGCCGGGCAGCGGCGCGTCGTGCAGTTCGGCGGGCCCATGGCTGACTTCGTGATTCTTCTTGTGCGCCTGGCCGTGCGCGGAGGGATCGGCAGGATGCGGCGCGCCGTGGATCGCGGCGGTGACCACGTCCGCGCGGCTGAGTGTCTCCCACGCCGGCCCGCGATACGTGCCGAAGAAGGTCATCGCCATCAGGCGGAACATGTAGAACGCGGTCATCAGCGCCGTGGCGACCGCCAGGACCCAGATGATCTTGTTCGCCTCGAACGCGCGGAAGAGGATTTCGTCCTTGCTGAAGAACCCGGCGAACGGCGGAATGCCGGCAATCGCCAGCGTGCCAATCATCATCGTCGCGAACGTGACCGGCAGATGCTTTTTCAGCGCGCCCATGCGCCGCATGTCCTGCTCGCCCGCCATCGCGTGGATGACCGATCCGCTCCCGAGGAACAGCAGCGCCTTGAAGAAGGCGTGCGTCATCAGGTGGAACGCGCCGGCCGAAAACGCGCCGACGCCCATCGCCGTAAACATGTACCCGAGCTGCGACACGGTCGAGTAGGCGAGGACGCGCTTGATGTCGTACTGGACCAGACCGATCGACGCCGCCATCAGCGCGGTGAGCACGCCCACGATCGCGACGATCGTCATCACCTCGGGCGCGTGCGTGAAGAGCACGGCATTGCGGCCGAGCATGTAGATACCGGCGGTGACCATCGTCGCCGCGTGGATCAGCGCCGACACCGGCGTCGGACCTTCCATGGCGTCCGGCAGCCAGACGTAGAGGGGAATCTGCGCGCTCTTGCCGGTCGCGCCGACGAACAGGAACAGGCAGATCAACGACAGGACGCCGAAATGGCCGCTCTCGATTGGCATCGCCGCCGCGGCGTTCTGCACGGCGCGGAAATCGAGCGTGCCGAACGTGTAGTAGATGAGAAAGATGCCGAGAATGAAGCCCCAGTCGCCGATGCGGTTGGTGATGAACGCCTTCTTCCCAGCGTCCGACGCGCTCTTCTTCTCGTACCAGTAGCCGATGAGCAGGTACGAGCACAGGCCCACGCCTTCCCAGCCGACGAACATGACCAGGAAGTTGTTGCCCAGCACGAGCATGAGCATGAAGAAGCAGAACAGGTTCAGGTAGCAGAAGAAGCGCGCGACGCCGCCCCGCGGCTCGTCGGCCATGTAGGCGGTCGAATACACGTGAATCAGCGTCCCGATCCCGGTGACGACCAGCAGCATCATCCCCGAGAGCGGATCGAGCCGGAATCCCCACGGCACCTCGAAGTTGCCGAAGCCGTCGTGGGTCGCGAGCGGAATCTTCGGAATCCATTGCGCGAGGTTCACGTCGTAGGCACGCGCGTCGGCGGGCAACCCGAGGAGCTGCCAGAACGCGACGACCGCCAGCGCGAGCGCCGCCGTCATCGCCGCGCAGGCGACGAGGCCCGCGGTCTTGCGGGAAAACGAACGAATCCCCACGAGACCGTTGATGGCGGCCCCGGCGCCGGGTAGAAGAGGGATTAACCAGATATATTGCATTCTCGCCCTACCACCGCATCAGATTCATCTCGTCGATGTTGATCGTTTCTTTGTTCCGATAGAACGCGAGGATGATGCCGAGACCCACCGCGGCTTCGGCCGCGGCGACAGCGATGACGAAGACCGCGAACACCTGACCGATGGCGTTGTGCAGCTCCGCCGAGAACGCAATCAGGTTGATGTTGACCGCGTTCAGAATCAACTCGATCGACATGAAAATGATGATGATGTTGCGGCGGACCATCACGCCGATCACGCCGATCATGAACAGCGCCGCCGACAACAGCATGTAGTGCGTTGGAGTGATCATGAATGGAGCTCTGTCTGGGTGCTGCGTGCTGGGTGCTGCGTGCTGAGTGCTTGTGCCGAGTGCAGGGTGCTGCGTGCTCGTGCCGTGTGCCGAGTGCTGAGTGCCGTGCCACGTGCAGTGCCGGCACCAGGCACGAGCACCCAGCACTTAGCACGCAGCACCAAGCACCCGCGCAGGTTCACAGTTCCCTCTTGGCGAGAATGATGGCGCCGATCATCGCGACCAGCAGCAGCATCGACGCGATCTCGAACGGGATCAGGTAGCTCGTATACAACAGCCACCCGACTTCTTCCGTGTTGCCGGTGACCGGCATCGCCGCGCTGGCCGCCGCCAGCGCCGGCCCCGGCCGGACATACTCGCGGGTGGCAACAATGGCGAGCTCCACGAGCACGGCGACTGACAGCGCGAATCCCCACTGCGTCTTTCGCCGTGGATCCGAATGAGCCTCCGGCGGCCGCTTCAGGTTCACGAGCATGACGACGAATAGATACAGGACGACGATCCCCCCGGCGTAGACCAGGATCTGGATGGCCGCCAGGAACTGCGCGCCGAGCAGGACGTAGAGCGCCGCAACGAAGAGGAAGTCGAGCACGAGGAACAGCACGCTGTGCACCGTGTCCTTCGTCGTGACGACGAGCACCGCGAACCCGAGGATGCACGCGGCGATGAAGTAGAAGGCGATCGCTTCGCCCATTACTGGAACATCACTTTCACGATTCCCGTCAGGACCAGGTTGGCAATCGCCAGCGGAATCAGGACCTTCCACCCGAGACGCATCAGCTGGTCGTAGCGATAGCGCGGCAGCGTCGCGCGTACCCAGATGAAGATGTAGAGGAACGCGAACGACTTGACCAGAAACCAGGTCCAGGACGGAATGAAGTCCAGGAAACTCAGCGCCGCGACGTTCGGGAACGGGCGCAGCCAGCCACCGAGGAACAGCGTCGTCGCCACCGACGACACGACGATCATGTTCGCGTACTCGGCGAGGAAGAACAGCGCGAAGCGCATGCCGCTGTACTCGGTGTGGAAACCGCCGGTCAGCTCCTGCTCCGCTTCCGGCATGTCGAACGGCGCGCGATTGGTTTCGGCGAGGCCGCCGATGAAAAAAATGACGAAGGCGAGCGGTTGCGCGAACGCGTACCACACGTGGCCGCTCTCCTGCGCGCGGACGATGCTGACCATGCTCAGCGAGCCGGACATCAGGATCACGCTGACGAGCGTCAGGGTCACCGCGACCTCGTACGAAATCAGCTGGGCCGACGCCCGCAGGCTGGCGAGCAGCGGGTACTTGCTGTTCGACGCGTAGCCCGCGAGGATGATCCCGTAGACGCCGACCGAGGCCACCGACACGATGTACAGCAGGCCGACGTTGATGTCGGTGATGTAGAGATTCACCTGCCGCCCGAACAGGCTGACCGTCGGGCCGAACGGAATGACGGCGTAGACGATCAGCGCCGGCACCATCGAGATGATCGGCGCCGCGGTAAACACCCACCGGTCGGCCTTCACCGGCGTGATGTCTTCCTTGATCATCAGCTTCACGGCGTCGGCGACCGGCTGCAGAATCCCGTAAGGGCCCACCCGCATCGGCCCGAGCCGCGATTGCGCCCAGGCGATCACCTTGCGCTCGAGCAGCACCATGTAGGTGACCGCGACCAGCGTCGCGTTCAACACGATCAGGATCTTGAGGAGCGGGATGACGAAGCCGTCGATCACCGGTCGACTTCTCCGAGCACGACGTCGAGCGAGCCGATCAACGCGACGACGTCAGCCACCAGGTGCCCGCGAATCAACGTCCGCAGTCCCTGCAGGTTGCAGAACGACGGCGGCCGGACGCGGAACCGGTACGGGTTGGTCGACTTGCCGTCGCTCACGATGAAGTATCCGAGCTCGCCCTTCGGTGATTCGATGGCGTGGTAGGTTTCCCCCGCCGGCGGCTTGATGAGACGCGGCACCTTGCCGACGATCGGGCCCTCGGGAATCCCCTCGGTGGCCTGCCGGATGATGCGGAGCGACTGCCGGAATTCCTCGAGCCGAACCAGATAACGGTCGTAGGTGTCGCCGGCGGTCCCGATCGGCACGTCGAATTCCATCTCGTCGTACGCCGCGTAGGGCTCATCCTTGCGAATGTCGCGCGGCACGCCCGAGCCGCGCAGCGGCGGTCCGCTCAATCCGAGCGCCACTGCGTCCTTGCCCGAGATCACGCCGATGTTCTTGGTGCGCTCGAGCCAGATGCGGTTGTGCGTCAGCAGCTCTTCGTACTCGTCGACCTTCGAGCTCATGATGGTGCAGAACTCGAGCACCTTCTTGTCCCAGCCGGGCGGAATGTCGAGCGGCAGCCCGCCGATGCGCATCGAGTTGTAGGTGAGCCTGGCGCCGCAGAACTCCTCGAAGAGATCGAGAATCAGCTCCCGCTCGCGGAACGCGTACAGGAACACCGTCATCGCGCCGATGTCCATCGCGTGGGTGCCGATCCACAGGCAGTGGCTGGCGATCCGCTGCAGCTCGCACAGGATGGTGCGCACGTAACGCGCCCGCCGCGGCACTTCCAGCGACATCAGCTTCTCGACCGTCTCGCAGTAGCCGACGTTGTTGGTGGCGGCGGCCACGTAATCCATCCGGTCGGTGAGCAGGATGATCTGCGTCCAGTTGCGGTTCTCGCTCAGTTTCTCGATGCCGCGATGGAGGTAGCCGATCACGACGTCCGCGTCGACCACCTTTTCGCCGTCGAGACGCAGCACGACCCGCAGCACGCCGTGCGTGCTCGGGTGCTGGGGGCCCATGTTCAACACCAGCTCGTTGGTGTCGAACATCGCGCCGTGATGAACCGTCGGTGTCTCCATCAAACTTTCACGTGTCAAGTGTCAAGTCTCAAGTCTCACTGCGCTGAGAGTTGAGACTTGAAAGTTGAGAGTTGAGCATTATTCGATGTCCGCCTCGTCCCTTGCCTGGCGCAGCTTCAGCCAGTCGATCGGATTCTCCATCAGCAGTTCGCCAGGACCTTCGAGCGGATAGTCCTTCCGCTGCGGAAAGCCCTGCCAGTCCTCCGGCATCAGAATCCTCCGGCGATCCGGGTGTCCCGTGATATTGACGCCAAAGAGATCCCACACTTCGCGCTCCAGCCAGTCGGCGGCCGGCCACACCGGCGTCGCGGACGGAATCGGCTGATTCTCCGCGACCCTGACCTTCACGCGGATGCGATGCCGGAGCCTGGTCGAGTAGAGACAGTACACGACATCGAAGCGCGCCTCCTTGCGTGGCGGCCAGTCGCTGGCCGTCACGTCGGAGCAGAAATCGAACACCGCGTCCGGCGCATCGCGCAGGTGCCGCGTGACCGCGGCGATGTGTGCCACCGGCACGATGATTGTCCAGTCGCCGACGAAATAGCTGATCTGCGAGACGCTGCCCGGAATGGCGGCCTGCAGCGACGCAACAAAGGCTGGGGGCTCGACGCCAGCCGGCGGTGGCGGGTCCGTCGGGCCGCTTGGCGGCGCCGCGACCGGCGGATGCGAAGCCGCTGGTTTTGGGGCCGCAGCGGCGGGTTTTGCCGCTCCGGCAGCTGCCGTCCCCGGGGGCACGGCCGTTGCAGCGGTCGGTTTGTCGGCCGACGGAGCCTGAGCCGCCGGAGTCGGCGGCTTGTTATCAGACGGCGGGGGCGCGTCAGCCACTTACGCCCATTCCAGCGCGCCCTTTTGCCAGGCGTAGTAGTAGCCGACGACCAGAATGAAGATGAACACGAGCATCTCAATCAGGCCGAACAGCATCAGCTTGTTGAAGATCACCGCCCACGGAAACATGAAGACCGTCTCGACGTCGAAAATGACGAAGAGCATCGCCACGAGGTAGTAGCGGATGCTGTAACGGTCGCGAGCGTCCGTGACCGGTTCGATGCCGCACTCGTAGGGCTCGAGCTTGACCTTGTTGTACTTCTCCGAGTGCAACAGGCTCGAAAAGACGAGCGTGAACAGCGCGAAACCGGTCGCAACGGCGACGAAAATGGCGATGGGGATGTAGGCTGAAAGCATTGGGATGATGGGTCGCGCGAGAAGAATCGCGACGAGAAAAGCCGTTGGTTTATAGCACGCGACCTGAGGGGTGTCAAATTCCCCGCAACTTACAGAATTCAAAACCCTTTTGACCTATACTGAGGAAATGACTGCACCTCGGCTTTTGCTCGGCGCTCTCCTCGTCGCGGCCCTCGCCCTGACGTGGCCGGGACACCTCGCGGCCCAGGCCGCGCAGAAGGCCATGTACGTCAGCGTCGTCAACGACGCGGGCGCGCCGGTCATGGAACTCGGCACCGCCGACTTCATCATCCGCGAAGACAACGTCACGCGCGAAGTCCTCCACGTCGGACCGGCACTGGACCCGATGCAGATCGCGATTCTCGTCGACAACAGCACGGCCGCGCGCGACAACATCTCGCACATCCGGACGGCGCTGCCCACGTTCGTCGCGGCCCTCACGGACGGGCCGGCCGGGCAGAAAAACGAGGTCTCGATTATCGCGATCGGCGAACGGCCGACCGTCCTCGCCGACTACACCACCAGCCGCGCCGCGCTCCAGAAGGGCATCGATCGCATCTGGTCGCTTCGCGACACCGGGGCCTATCTGCTGGACGGCATCCCCGAGGTCTGCCAGGGATTCAAGAAACGCGATGCGATGCGTCCGGTGATTGTCGCGCTTACCGCCGAAGGGCCCGAGTTCAGCAACCGCCAACACGATCAGGTCATCGAACCTCTCAAGGCGACCGGCGCGGCGTTCAACGCTCTCGTGATCGGACGCCCGTCCAGCAGCCTCAGCTCCGAGGCCCGCGAGCGCAACATGGTGCTCGACGAGGGGCCGCGCGTCACGGGCGGCGCGCGGATGGACATCCTGGCCATCGAAGGGCTCGCCCCGCGGCTCAAGCAGCTCGCGGATCAGCTGACGCATCAGTACAAAGTCACGTACGCGCGGCCGCAGTCGCTCATCCCGCCAGAGCGGTTCACGGTCGCGACGAACAAGCCGGGATTGACCGCGCGCGGCACGTTGGTCAGAGAGACCAAGAACAAGTCGTAGAGAGACAAGTAGGGTTCCGTGATTCATCCAGGGCTTCGCCGTTTTCATTGGCGCCTCGCGCTCGTCGGCGCAGGCTTCATCGCCGCCACCGTACAGATCGGCCGCGCCCAACAACCGCCGCCGCCGGCGGGCCAGCCGCCGCAGACCCCGTTTCGCGCCGCGGTCGATCTCGTCTCGCTCAACGTGACCGTCACCGAGGGCACGGGGAAGTACGTGACCGACCTGAACGCCGCGGACTTCGCGGTCTTCGAGGACGGCGTCAAGCAGGACGTCACGTTCTTCAACCGCACGAACCTCCCGATCGCGCTCGCGCTCCTGATCGACACCAGCGCGAGCATGGAGAACAAGCTGCCGACCGCGCAGGAGGCGGCCATCGGCTTCGCCAAGAAGCTCCGGCAGCAGGACCTCGCGGAAGTGGTGGACTTCGACAGCCGGGTCGTCGTACTCCAGAGCTTTTCCAATAGCTTGGGCGAGCTCGAACAGGCGATCCGCCGGACGTCGGCCGGCGGTTCGACGTCCTTGTACAACGCCGTCTATATCGCGCTGAAGGACCTGAAGAAAGTCGTCGCGAAGAGCAGCGAGGAGATTCGCCGTCAGGCCATCGTCGTGCTGTCGGACGGCGAGGACACCTCGAGCCTGCTGCCGTTCGAGGAGGTACTGGACCTCGCGAAACGGTCCGAGACCGCGATCTATTCGATCGGCCTTCGCGCGGGCGAGGGAACGGGCGTATCTGCCAAGGGTTTCAAGGAAGCAGAATTCGTGATGCGGCAGTTCTCCCAGGAAACCGGCGGACGGTCGTTCTTTCCGAACCAGATCGCCGATCTCGCGGGCATCTACGGACAGATTTCCGACGAGCTGTCGAGCCAGTACACCGTGGGCTACACCTCGAAGAACCCGAAGCGTGACGGAACCTGGCGGCGCGTCGTCGTCCGGGTCGTGCGTCCGAATCTGACCGCGCGCACCAAGCTCGGGTACTTCGCCCCCACGCCGCGCTCATGATCAACGCGGTACCTCTGGCGCTCTATGCGGGAGCGCTCGTGGCCTACGCGTGGCACTTCGCGCAGCGCAACCCCCTCGTCGGGCGATCCGCGAGCACGCTCCTGATTGCGGCGGCGCTCGCCCACACCTTCATCATCGGCATGCAGACGATGGAAGCGGGACACGTGCCGGTGGGCAGTGCGACGTCGGCGATCTCGATGTTCGTCTGGCTGCTCGCGCTCGCCTATCTCTACACGGAGATGACGACCGACGAACGGGCGATGGGCGTCTTCATCCTACCGCTGCTCGTCGCGCTGCAGGCCATTCCCGCCATCAGACCTGGCGTGGAAGAACGCGCCGCCGTCCTGCAGGGTCCGCTCTTCGGTGTGCACGTCTCGTCGCTGCTCTTCGCCTACGCGAGCTTCGCGCTCGCCTGCGTGATCGGCATCACCTACGTGCTGCTGTTCAAGGAGATCAAGGCGAAGCACCTCGGGTTTTTCTACGCGCGGCTGCCGTCGCTGCAGGTGCTGGACCGGATGAACCAGCGTGCCATCGTGATCGGCTGGGTATTTCTGACGATTGGCATGATCGTCGGCGCGGTCTGGGCGCTGCAGGCGCGCGGCGGCTACGCGGCGGGCGATCCGCGGGTCCAGGCGATGTCGCTGCAGGATCCCAAGATCTTCGTTGCCCTCGTGTGCTGGTTCGTGTATTCGTTCGAGCTGTTTGCGGCGCGGCGGATCGGGTGGGGCGGGCGTCGCGCGGCCTACCTCTCGGCGCTCGGGTTCGCGATCGTGCTGCTGAATTTCGTGCCGATCAGCTACTTTTTGACCAAGAGTCACAACTTCTGAAACGGGAGGATCTGGTGATCGAGTGATCTGGTGATTGGGTGATCGTCGCGTGATTGATTTATTGGGAGGTTTAGTGATTTCCAATCCGTCAATCCCTCAATGACCCAATCCCGCAACAATCACTCAATCACCAAATCACCAGATCACCAGATGAATCTCCTGTTGGTCGGCATCAGTCATCGGACGGCGCCGGTCGACCTGCGCGAGCGGGTGGACTTTCAGGCACGCGGCGTGAGCGACGCGCTGCGCTCGGTGGCGGGACGCGGGTCCACGCGCGAAGCGGTCGTCGTCTCGACCTGCAACCGCGCCGAGCTGTACGTGGCCTGCGACGATGCGGTGGCGACGCGCGTCGATCTGCTGGCGTTTCTCTCGGAGTTCCACGGCGTCCAGGCGTCGGATCTGGCGCCGCACCTGTACGACATCCACGGCCTCGACGCGGCGCGGCACCTGTTCCGGGTCGCCGGCGGCCTCGACTCGCTGGTCGTCGGCGAGCCGCAGATCCTCGGACAAGTGAAGGACGCGCACACCGCGGCCGCCGAGGCGCAGACGGTCGGCCCGGTGCTGAATCGCCTCTTCCACTCGTCGTTCGCCGTCGGCAAACGCGTCCGCTCGGAAACCGGACTGGGCTCGGGCGCGGTCTCCGTCAGCTATGCGGCGGCGGCGCTCGCGAAGAAGATCTTCGGCGACCTGCGCGGCCGCAGCGTCGCAGTGGTCGGCGCCGGCGAGATGGGCAAGCTCACCGCACTGCACATGAAATCGCAAGGCGTCCACACGGTGACGATCGTCAGCCGGACCATGGCGCACGCCGCGAGAACGGCGGAAGCCATCGGCGGCGCGAGTGCGTCCCCCTGGGACGAACTGGACACGGTCCTCGGCGCGGCCGACATCGTCATCACCGCCACGGGCGCCGCGGCGCCGATCCTGACCCGGTCGCACGTCGAAGCGGTGATGCGGCCGCGAAGGAATCGGCCGCTGTTCATCATCGATATCGCCGTGCCGCGCGATGTCGACCCGGCGGCGGGAGAGATCGAGCAGGTCTTTCTCTACAACATCGACGATCTCCAGGCGACCGTGCGCGAGAACCTCGCGCGCCGCTCGAGCGAGGTTGCGCGCGCCGAAGCCATCGTCGGCGAAGAAGTCGAGCGGTTCGGCGCGTGGTTCCGATCGCGCGGCGCGATTCCCACCGTCGTCGCGCTCCGTCAGCGATTCGAAGACATCCGGCGCGCCGAGCTCGAGCGGCTGGACTTCAAGCTGTCGACGCTGACGCCCGACGCCCGCGCGCGTGTGGACGAGATCACGCATCTGATTGTCGAGAAGCTGCTGCTCACGCCGACCGAGCAGCTGAAGTCGATTGGCGATTCGAACACTGTCGAGGCCTACGCCGAGGCGCTGTCGCGTCTCTTCGACCTCAGCGAGCCGACCGCCGCCCGAGGATCGCAGCCGGCGGAGTCTCGAGGAGGCAACGTCGAGGCCTTCCCCCGCAATCGTTCCCGATCGCCACGCTGACACACCGTGGATCAGGAGCTTCGACTCGGCACCCGAGGCAGTCAACTCGCGCTCTGGCAGGCGAATACCGTGGCGTCGCGCATTGCCGCGGCCGGCGGCCCGCCCTGCCGGATCGTGGTCATCCGCACGACCGGCGATCGCCTGCACGACGCGCCGTTGTCCGAGGTCGGCGGCAAGCGGCTGTTCGTCAAGGAAATCGAGGACGCCCTTCTTCGCAACGAGATCGATCTCGCGGTGCATAGCAGCAAGGATATGCCGGCGATGCTGCCGGACGGTCTCGCGATCGGTGCGGTCCTGCCGCGGGAGGACCCGGCTGACGCCGTCGTACTACCCGCCAGGGCCGGTCGCGGCGAGGCCACCGCGACGATTGAGGATCTGGTGGCTCAGCTCGGAAGGTCGCCGTCGATCGGCACCGGCAGCGTCCGGCGCATTGCCCAGCTGACGCGGCTGTTTCCCGGCGCCGCATTCCAGCCGATTCGCGGCAATCTGGATACGCGGTTGCGCAAGCTCGATGAAGGCGCGCATCATGCTCTGGTGCTGGCGGCGGCCGGCCTGCGCCGGCTGGGATTCGCCGAGCGCATCTCGTTCGCGTTGCCAGTTGAGGTCTGCGTGCCGGCGCCCGGACAGGGAATCGTGGCGGTCGAGGTCCGCGCGGCCGACACGCCGATGCAACGCCTGCTTGGTACGATCAACGACGAAGGGTCAGCGTCGGCGCTGACGGCCGAACGGGCATTGGTGCAGGCGCTCGGCGGCGGTTGTCAGACACCCGTGGGAGCGCTGGCGTCGCCCGCCGACGACGAGACGCTGTCGCTCACCGCGGTGGTCGTGGCGCTGGACGGAAGCCGCGCGGTCCGCGGGCAGGCGCGCGGCCCCCGCGCGGAAGCCGCCGACCTCGGCACACGACTCGGCGCACAATTGATCGCCGACGGCGCCGATGAGATTCTCGCTGACGCGCGCGGCGCGCAGGGCGCTGTAGAAGGGATTCAGCCGTGACAGGTGAGTGTGTTGCAACGCGTAGCGCCGCCCTTTAGGGCTGCCCGGCGGCGGTTGGCAGGCCTAAAGGCCTGCGCTACGAGACGCCGCCGACTGATCTGGAGCTCATGAGCATTGTCTACTTAATCGGCGCTGGCCCCGGCGATCCCGGGTTGATGACCGTGCGGGGGCTGCAGTACCTCGCCGCGGCGGATGTCGTCCTCTACGATCACATCGTGCCGGCGCGTCTCCTGCGCCACGCACGCCCGGACGCCGAAAAGATCGACGTGGGCCGCGCCGCGCCGCAGCCGCTCGAACAGGAGGCGATCTGCTACCTCCTGGCGGAGAAGGCACGCGAGGGCAAGACGGTGGCGCGTCTGAAATGGGGCGATCCGTTCGTCTTCGATCGGGGCGGCCCCGAAGCGCTCTTCCTTCACGAACAGGGCGTGCGCTTCGAGGTGGTGCCAGGCATCCCTGCCGGGGTCGCGGTCCCCAGCTACGCGGGCATCCCGACGACATACCCCGGCGGCGGCGACACGCTGACCTTCGTGCGCGGACACGAAGACGACGGGAAGGCGCCGGCGTCGATTGACTGGGCGAGTCTCGCGCACCTCGACGGCACCATCGTCTGCTACGCCGGACCGCAGCAGCTGCCGCAGATGCTGGCGGCGCTGATCTCGCACGGTCGCCCTCCGGAAGACGCGGCGGCCATCGTCTACGACGGGACGCTGCCGACGCAGGAAACCATCGCCGGCACGATCGAAGAGCTGGTCGCGGCCGTCAAGCAATCGGCCGATCGCCGCCCCGCCATCCTCGTCGTCGGGCGCGTGGCGGCGCTGCGCGAGCACCTGCGGTGGTTCGACTCGCGTCCCCTCTTCGGCAAGCGCATCCTGGTGACGCGGCCGCGCGAGCAGTCTGGCGGACTGGTGGAAGGGCTCGAGGCGATGGGTGCCGACGCGATCGAAGCCCCGATGATCCGCATCCTGCCGCCGGACGACTACGGCCCGCTCGACGACGCCTGCGCCCGTGCCGGCGAGTTCGACTGGATCGTGTTCTCGAGCGCGAACGCCGTCGAGGCGTTCGTCGATCGGCTGCTCGCGGGTCCGCAGGATTTGCGCGCGTTGAAAGGCGTCCGGCTCTGCGTGGTGGGGCCGGCGACGGCCGAACGGCTCTCGCGCCACGGTCTGAAGGTCGACCTGACACCGGCGGAATACCGCGCGGAAGCGGTCGTGCGGGCGATGATCGAAACCGGCGACCTGCGGGGCCGCAAGGTACTACTGCCGCGCGCCGACATCGGACGCGATCTGGTCGCCGACGAACTGCGAAAACAGGGCGCCGACGCCACCGAGGTGGTCGCCTACCGAACGGTCATCGTCGAGTCGGAGCGCGAAGGCGAGCCCGACATCTACCGGATGCTGCTGGAACGCCGGATCGACGTGGTGACGTTCACCAGCGCATCCGCGGTCCGCAACTTCGTACGCGTGCTCGGCGCCGAGCCGGCGGCCGATCTGCTGCGCACCACGGTAGTCGCTGCCATCGGTCCGGTGACGGCGGAAGCGGCCGCGCAATGCAACATCCCGACGACGATCGTGCCGGCGAGCTACACGGTGCCGGCGCTGATCGACGCGATCGTGAAATATTTTTCCACCACCTGAGGGGACATGCCGAACATCCACACGCAGACATCGCTGAAGCTGACGCGGCGGCTGCGGCGGCTGCGGCGCTCGCCGGCGATGCGCGCGCTGGTGCGCGAGACGCGGCTCTCGCCCGACATGTTCGTGCTGCCGTTGTTCGTCTGCGAGGGCGAGGGCGTCCGCCGCGAAGTGCCCTCGATGCCGGGCGTCTGCAACCTGTCGGTCGATGAAGCGGTCAAAGAAGCCGCGGCGGCGCAGGCCGACGGCATCAACAGCATCCTGCTGTTCGGCATTCCCGACGACAAGGACGACATCGGATCGCACGCCTACGATCCCGAAGCGCCGGTGCAGTCCGCGATCCGCGCCATCAAACGTCAGTTGCCCGACCTCCTCGTGATCACCGACGTCTGCCTCTGCGAGTACACGGACCACGGGCATTGCGGCATCGTGATCGACGGCGAGATCGTGAACGACCCGACCGTCGATCAACTGGTGCGCACCGCCATCTCGCACGCCGCCGCCGGCGCCGACATCGTGGCGCCGTCGGACATGATGGACGGCAGGGTCGGCGCGATCCGTCAGGCGCTCGACGAGCGCGGCTTCGAGCACACCGCGATCATGGCCTACGCGGCGAAGTACTGTTCCGCGTTCTACGGACCGTTCCGCGAGGCCGCGGCGTCGGCGCCGGCATTCGGCGACCGGCGATCGCACCAGATGGACCCGGCCAACGCCGCCGAAGCGCTGCGCGAAGTCGAGCAGGACATCGCGGAGGGCGCCGACATCATCATGGTGAAGCCGGCGATGACCTATCTCGACGTTATTGCGCGCGTGAAGGAAAGGTTCGCCTATCCGACAGCGGCGTATCACGTCAGCGGCGAGTACGCGATGCTGAAGGCGGCGGCGCGAAACGGCTGGATCGACGAGCCGCGCGCCATGCTCGAGACGCTGACATCGATTCGCCGCGCCGGCGCCGACATCATCATCACCTACTACGCGCGCGAGGCCGCCCGCGCGCTCGCCGAGTGAGCGGAGGACACGGAGCGAACGGCAATACCACAGAGAAACGGAGCAACGGAGATTGAACGGAAAACGGCGGCAGTTCGACGGGTCGGCCTGCTGCGCAGGCCGACTAGCGCGGCCGATCGGATCGCGGGAACGAACATCCAGTGCGATCGACAGCGCGATGTTCGTTCCGCGATCCGGTCGGTCGCGCGCGTCGCGAAGCGACGCCCGTCGAACTGTCGGCGTCCGTTTAACCTCCGTTCCTCTGTTGCTCTGTGGTTAACCGTTCGCCCCGTCCCCTCTGTTCCCGTTCCCTCCGCCGTCTCCGTTCCGGCGGCGATATAATCCGCGCGTGAAGACACCGCTCCTTGCCCTCATCATGGCGGCGGGCCTCGCTCTGCTCGCGGCCGCGCAGCAGCCCGGCCGTCCCTTCGATCTCCTCATCACCAACGCTCGCATCGTCGATGGCACCGGCGGACCGTCGATCGCCGGATCGGTTGCGATTCGCGACGGCCGGATCGCGGGTGTCGGCCGCGTCAGCGGCGCCGCGGCGCGAACGATCGACGCCGGCGGAAAGGTGATCGCGCCCGGCTTCATCGATCCGCATTCGCACTCGGACTTCTCCCTGCTCGTCGACGGCAACGCCGAAAGCAAGATCCGCCAGGGTGTCACGACCGAAGTGATTGGCGAAAGCGGCTTCGGTCGCCCCCAGAAACCGACCGCCGAGCGGAGCTGGAGCGACTTTGCCGGCTACTTCGCGGCCATCGAGCGGTCGAAGACGGCGGTCAACCTGCTGTCGTATGTCGGGCTCGGCCAAGTCCGCGAGTACGTCATGGGCAACGACGAGCGCGCGCCGAAGACGACCGAACTGGAGCAGATGTCGCGGCTCGTCGCCGACGCCATGAAGCAGGGCGCCTATGGCGTGTCCACCGGGCTGATTTATTCGCCGAACGCCTACGCAAAGACCGACGAGCTCGTCGCGCTGGCGCGTCCCGCCAGCGCCGCCGGCGGCTTCTACGCGTCACACCTGCGCTACGACGGGGAGAAGCTCAAGGAAGGCATCGAGGAAGCGATCGCGATCGGCGAGCAGGCTCGCATCCCCGTCCATGTCTTCCACCTGAAGGTGACGGGCGCGAGGAACTTTGGACGGATGAAAGAAGTGATCGCGCTGGTCGAGGCCGCGCAGAAGCGAGGCGTCGAGTTCTCCGCCGACCAGTACCCCTACGTTGCCAGCAGCACGGGACTCTCCCAGACCATGCCGCCGTGGTCGCACGAAGGCGGCGGCGCCAGGCTGGCCGAGCGGCTCAAGGATCCCGAGACGCGCGCGAAGATTCGCAAGGAGATGGACGACCCGCACCCCACGTGGGAGAACCGTCTCATCTCCGCCGGTACCTGGCACAACGTGCAGCTGGCGTCGATTCGCGAGGCGTCGTACAAGAAATACGAGGGGATGCGCATCGACGATGCGGCGAAGGCGGCTGGTAAGGATCCGTACGACTTCGTCTTCGAAATCCTCATCGCCAACCGCGGCAGCGTCAGCTGCGTCTGGTTCATCATCGACGAAAACGATCTGAAGCTGGCGATGAAGCAGCCGTGGGTGTCGATCGGATCGGACGGCTCGGCGCTGGCGACCAGCGGGCCGCTGCGCAACGGCGTTCCGCACCCGCGCAACTTCGGGACGTTCCCGCGCGTGCTCGGCAAGTACGTCCGCGAGGAAAAAGTGATTCCGCTGGAACAGGCGGTTCACAAGATGAGCGGCCTGACCGCCAGGCAGCTGCACATCACGGATCGCGGGCTCATCAAGGACGGGCTGGCGGCGGATCTCGTGATCTTCGATCCGGCCACCGTCATCGATCGCGCGACCTTTACCGATCCGTTTCAGTATCCGCTCGGCATCCCCACCGTCATCGTCAACGGCCGCGTCGTCCTCGACAACGGCAGGCATACTGGAGAACGGCCAGGCGTCGTGATACGCGGTCGCGGAACAGCAGCATCGCACTGAGGCGCGCGGGATGGGCTGGAGGGGCTGAATGGGCTGGAACGGCGGGACGAGGCATATCGGAAAGACCGTACTCGTGTGCGCGCTCCTCTTTCTTCCCGCCATTCCTGCCCTTCTCGCTCAACCGCTCGATCGTCTCTCCGGCAGGGTCGTCAGCGATCGCGGCGAAGTCATCAAAGACGCCGACGTGCGCGTCGAAGCGTTATTCGGCTTCGCCGGCGGCTCCTACCTGGGACAACGCACCTTCGCGGCGAAGAGCGACGTGAAAGGCAACTGGGCGCTCCTGGGATTCAAGTCGGGCATCTGGGTCTTCGATGCATCAGCCCCTGGACAGATCCCGGACGCGGTCGCCCTTCCATTCAATCTCGTCACACCGGCGGGAACGGGGCTGAGCGGCATGGGACCGGTGTGGCACCCGGTGCTGAAACCGACGGCGGTCCCAGACGGCGACATTGGACAGATGCTCATCGAGGCGGCCGACGCCGCACGCGCCGGCCGTCCCGAGCGTGTGGTGCCGATTCTCTCGCGCCTGTCGGACAGCCATGACGTGAACGTGCTGACCGCTGCCGGGCGCATCTGTCTACTGATGCGCGACGCGACCGTCGCGCGGCCGTTGTTCCGCCGTGCCTACGAACGCGACCCGTCGTCGTTTCGCGCGGTGCTCGGCATGGGCTCGACGGCGCTGATGCAGCGCGATGTCGATGCGGCCGCGAAGGCCTTCGGTGAGGCACGGAACCTGACGAAGGACAAGGACGAACGCGGCTACCTTTCTGCCGCGATCAGCGAGCTGAACAAGGCACACAACGTCATGAGGGGGACCTACTGAACACGAAGAGGTCGGCGCGTCTCTTCGCGCGAGCACAGAAGATCCTTCCCGGCGGCGTCGACAGTCCGGTGCGCGCCTTCAAGGCAGTCGGCGCATCACCGCTGTTCATTCGCCGCGCGGCCGGCGCGCGCATCGAGGACATCGACGGCAACACCTACGTCGACTACGTGATGTCGTGGGGGCCGCTGCTGCACGGCCACGCCCCCTCGGGCCTCGTGAAAGCGTTGACGGCCGCCGCGCGCGGCGGCACCAGCTTCGGCGCGCCGAGCCCGCTCGAGGTGGCGCTTGGCGAACGCGTCCGCGCGCTGATGCCGTCGATCGAGCGGGTCCGCTTCGTCAGCTCGGGCACCGAAGCGGCGATGAGCGCAGTGCGGGTGGCGCGGGCCGCGACGGGCCGCGATCGGATCGTCAAGTTCGAGGGCTGTTATCACGGTCACGCCGACGCCTTCCTCGTAAAGGCCGGCTCGGGCGCGCTGACGCTCGGCGCGCCGACCAGTCCCGGTGTCACGCGCGCCGCCGCCGCCGACACGCTGGTCGCGAGCTACAACGATCCGGCGTCCGTGCAGCGTCTGTTCGACGAGAATCGCAGCGGGATCGCCGCCGTCATCGTCGAGCCGATCGCCGGCAACATGGGACTCGTCCCGCCCGCCGATGGGTTTCTCCGATCGCTGCGTGACATGTGCACGGCCGCCGGTGCGCTGCTGATTTTCGACGAGGTCATTTCGGGATTTCGCGCCGCGCCGGGCGGCGCTCAGGCCGTCACCGGTGTCCGGCCGGACCTGACCTGCCTCGGGAAGATCATCGGCGGCGGGCTCCCGGTCGGGGCGTACGGCGGTCGCGCGGATCTGATGGATCTCGTGTCACCGTCCGGTCCGGTGTATCAGGCCGGCACGCTCTCGGGGAATCCGCTGGCGATGACGGCCGGGTTGTGGAGTCTCGATCGGCTCACGCCCAGGCTGTACGCGTCGCTCGCGGCGCTCTGCACCCGATTGGCCGCCGGCCTTGCCGACGCGGGGCGCGACGCTGGCGTCGCGCTGCAGGTCAACGCGTTCGGATCGCTCCTCACGCCGTTCTTCACCGATCGGCCGGTCCGCGACTACGCATCGGCGACCAGCGCGGACACCGGTCGCTACGCCGCGTTCTTCCGGGGCATGCTGGCGCGCGGCGTCTACCCGCCGCCGTCGCAGTTCGAGGCGTGGTTTCTCTCTTCCGCGCATTCGGTCAAGGACGTGGAGAAAACGATTAGCGCGGCGAGAACGGCAATGCGCGAAGTGTCGAAACTCTGACCGTTCAACGAGCGCTGAGCGTCAGGGGCGAATCCAAGCGGACGCGAAGCACGGTACCGACGGGCAGCTCGACGTCCTTCCCCTCGGTGGCCGCGATCGTCCCGCCGCCGCCGATGAGAATCCCGGCAAGCGCGCCTTTCGCGCCGCCGAGGATCGCGCCGAGAATCGCGCCGGCGCCGGCGCCAATCCCGATCTTCCCCGCCTCGCCTTTGATCCCTTCGCTCTCGAGCGCCTGCGTGACCGTGGCGCGGATCGGGTGCGCCCGACCGTTGATCGTCACGCGGTCGAACGCGACTGTCAGGCTGCCCTTGCGATCCGTGCGCGTGGCTTTGTTCACCGAACTCACGACTCCGCGCATGACGGAGCCGGATGGCACGAGCACGCGCCCCCGTTCGTCGAGGAGATCGACCATCGTCGTCGCCTCGAAGCGATCCTCGACCTGCGCGGTCTTCGATGAGAGCGCACTCTGAAGGCGAACGTCGAACTCGGTCCCGACGGGGATCTCGTTTGGATTCTGCCGACCGGAGGTCGCCGCCGGCGGTGGGGGTGGCGGCGGGATCGACTCCGATCGCGAGCCGGCGGGTGGCGTGTACCCGCCCGCGGAATCGCCGCGCGCGCGGCTGCGGATGTTCTCCAGGCGATCGCGCACGTCGTTGTACTCGCCGCGCGAGATCGGCTCGTTGCGACGCAGCTTCACTTTGAGATAAATCACCTCGTCGCGCGCATCATCGAGCTCCGCCTGGAGCTGCGAGGCCTGCACTGCGTCGCGGGTGCGCGCCTGCGCCACGTCGCGCGAGGCATCGTAACTGACATCCTGGAGACGCTGAATGTCCGCGCTGGTCACGGAAGACTGGGCGCGGGCCGGCGCAGCGACGCCGGCAGCCAGAATCACCGCCCCAAGCAATCTGAGTAACTTCACGACTACCTCCAAACGGCAACACTACACCAGGGCTCGGTGCAAATTGCGAGCCGGCGTTTGGCGGATTGTTCGTAAGTGCTTGTGACGAGAGTAGAACGGCTCCGTTCCGGGCCGTCTACCTCCAGGGCATGAGCCGTTCGATCCAGGCGATACGGGTCAGATCGTTGTAGATGACGGTCACCATCAGCATCAAAATGAGGACAAAACCGGCCAGCAGGACTTTTTCCTTCACGCGCATGCTGAAGTCGCGCCGCGCGATGCCTTCGAGCGCCATCATGAAGATGTGCCCGCCGTCCAGGACTGGAATCGGCATCAGGTTGAGCAGTCCGAGGTTGAGGCTGATCGAGGCCATCAAGCCGAAGAGCGCGACCCAGCCGAGTTGGGCCGATTCGCCGGACAGCTGGGCGATCGCGACCGGACCCATCAACTGCTTCGGCGAGACTTCTCGCGTGACGAGTCCCCACAACGCCCCAAAGATCATCCCAGCGGACTCGATGTTCCGCTCCACGCTCATCGTGACTGCTTGAACCGCCCCGGGCTTCACGCTAATCGTGTCGTCGACGGGCCGCACGCCGAGCCATCCGACAGTGCCCTTCCGATCCGGTGTCACGGTCAGCGTCTCCTGCACGCCGCCGCGATCGACCGTGATCTGCATCGGCTTTTCGGGATGACTCGCGATGAGCTCCCGCATCTGATAGTGGAAGGTCATCGGCTTGCCGTCGACGGCGACGATCACGTCGCCATCCTTGAGGCCGCCGCGAGCCCCCGGATCGCCGGGCGTCACCGATGCCAGATGCGGGTGGACGCTGGGAAACACGCCGATATCGCCGAACTCGAACCGGCCCTGCCCAGCCGTGGTCGGCGTCACCTTGAGGGTGATCGGTTGACCGTCGCGGCGGACGCGGAGATCGACTTCGCGATTGGCACGCGAACCGATCGTGATATACAGCTGTTCCCAGGTGTTGACGGTGTGATCGTTCACCGCCTCAATCCGATCGCCGATCCGCACGCCGGAGCCGGCCGCCGGCGAACCGTCCGCCACGGCGCCGACGACGGGCGGCTGATCCTCGTAGACGCCCTTCTCGACACCCTGATAGAGCACCAGGGCCGTGAGCAGGACCGCGAGCAGGATGTTCATGGTCGGTCCCATGATCAGCACCTGGAACCGCTGCCATTTGCTCTTCGAGAGGAATTCGTCCTGCCGCCGGATGACGTTGCCGTCCTTGTCGCGCTCGACGTCGTCGGGATTCTCGCCCGCCATCTTGACGTAGCCGCCGAGCGGCAGCGCGCCGATGCCGTACTCGGTGTCGCCGCGCCGGAAGCTGATCACGGTGGGATTGAAGCCGAGCTGAAACTTGAGCACGCGGATGCCGACGCGCTTGGCGGCGAGAAAGTGGCCGAGCTCGTGCACGAACACGAGAACGCCTAGAACGAATGCAAACGCCAGTAAAGTGGTCATCAGACTTCGGACTTCATCCCCTTTAATCTTAACCCGCGGGCGATCTCAGCGGCGTACTGTCGTGCCCAGCCATCCACCGCACGCACGGCCTCGAGCGTGGCGACTTCGGCGGCGACGTGCGCGGCCATCGTCTGCGCTGTAATCTCGTGAATTGCTGTGAACCCGATGCGTCCCTCGAGGAAGGCGTCCACGGCAATTTCGTTGGCGGCGTTCAGGACCACCGGAAGGCTGCGTTCTGCCGCGAGCGCCCGATAGGCGAGCTGCAGACATGGAAACGCCGTCGTGTCGGGCACGTCGAAGTCGAGCCGGGCCGCGCGCGCCAGATCGAGCGACGGCCACGGCGCCGCCCAGCGCTCGGGATACGAGAACGCGTACTGAATCGGCAGGCGCATGTCCGTCACGCCGAGCTGCGCCATGATCGATCCATCGGTCAGCTCCACCATCGAGTGCACCACCGACTGTGGGTGGATGACGACGTCGATGTGGTCGCCCGGAACGCCAAACAACCAGTGCGCCTCGATGACCTCGAGCCCCTTGTTCATCAGCGTCGCACTGGTT